>Ga0310810_10011527_pt1 | contig 10325 bp, 10 predicted proteins | sample NCmetagenome_FD_207641 | JGI IMG/M metagenome (GOLD analysis project Ga0310810, IMG submission 207641) | Soil microbial communities from experimental microcosm in Duke University, North Carolina, United States - NC | ecosystem: Engineered > Artificial ecosystem > Soil microcosm > Unclassified ...
GCCGAGCTCATGTCCGCGGCCAAGGCCTTGCGGCTGGACGCGGTGCAGTTCCTCGGCTACCGGGACTCGGGCATGCCGGGCTGGCCCGAGAATCGCCACCCGCGCGCCCTGATGGCGGCGCCCCTGGAGGACGTGACCCGCGAGGTGGTCGCGGTGATCCGCAACGAGCGGCCCCAGGTCCTCATCACGTTCGACCCGATCGGCGGCTATCACCACCCCGACCACATCGCGATCCATCGCGCGACCGTGCGGGCCTTCCACATGGCCGGGGACCCCGACCAGTTCCCGGGCGTCGGCACACCCTTCGCGCCGCAGAAGCTCTACTTCTGGATCCCTCCGCGGCGCGTCCTGCGCCTTCGGGTCGGCCTGCTCCGGGCCCTCGGTCGCGATCCGAGCCGGACGGGACTCAACGGTGACGTGGACCTGGCCAGCGTGGCCCGCATGCGCTTCCCGATCCACGCCCGGATTCGGCTGTCCCGGCAGGCCCTCGCGCGCAAGCACGCCGCCGCCCTGTGCCACGCGAGCCAGATCGGGCCCTCGAGCGTGACGCGGCGGCTGATCGGGCCGGTGGCCCGCCTGCTCGGAAGGACCGAGCTGTACCTGCGGGCCTGTCCGGCCTCGGACCCGGCCCGGCTCGAGGGAGATCTGTTCGAGGGGGTTGCATGAGTCGGTCCCACATCACGTCGTCCAAAGGAACCCAGATGCCATCGGTAGACGAGCGAGATTCGCGAGTCGTCATCATCGGAGCCGGTCCGGCCGGGCTCACCGCCGCCCGGGAGCTCACCAAGTTCGGGCGGCAGCCGGTGGTCGTGGAGAAGAATGCGATCGTCGGGGGGCTGGCCTGCACCGCGAACTACAAGGGCTATCGCTTCGACATGGGCGGACACCGCTTCTTCACCAAGGTCGACGAGGTGAAGAAGATGTGGCAGGAGGTGCTGGGCGGCGAGTTCCTTCGCCGGCCCCGGCTCTCGCGCATCTTCTACAACGGGCGCTTCTTCTACTACCCGCTGAAGCCGCTCAACGCCCTCCTCGGCCTGGGCCTCTGGCAGGCGGTGCTGGTGGTGCTGAGCTACCTGCGCTGGCAGCTCTTCCCGCACCGGCGCGAGGATACCTTCGAGCAGTGGGTCACCAACCGCTTCGGCAAGCGGCTCTTCAGCATCTTCTTCAAGACGTACACCGAGAAGGTCTGGGGCATACCCTGCTCGGAGCTCCGGGCCGAGTGGGCGGCCCAGCGAATCAAGGACCTGTCGCTCAAGACCGTGCTCATGACCATGTTCGTGAAGCCCAAGCACACCATCAAGACCCTGATCGAGGAGTTCGACTACCCCCGGCTGGGGCCGGGCATGATGTGGGAGGCGGTGGCCACCGAGGTCGAGGAGAAGGGCGGCTCGGTGCGGCTCCAGCGCGACGTGGTCCGGATCGAGCGGACCGGGAACCGCATCGACGCGGTGGTGGTGGCCGCCGACGGGGCCGAGGAGACGCTGAGCGGGGCCGACTTCATCTCCAGCATGCCGGTGTCCGAGCTCGTGCTGAAGCTCTCCCCTCCCGCGCCCCCGGATGTGGTCGAGGCGGCGCACCGCCTCGGCTATCGCGACTTCCTCACCGTCTGCCTGATCGTGAAGAAGCGTGATCTCTTCCCCGACAACTGGATCTACGTGCACTCCTCGGACGTGCGGGTCGGCCGCATCCAGAACTTCGCCAACTGGAGCCCGGACATGGTGCCGGATGCGACCCGGAGCAGCCTGGGGCTCGAGTACTTCTGCACCGAGGGCGACGAGCTGTGGAACACCCCGGACGCCGAGCTCATCGTGCTGGCCGCGCGGGAGCTGGAGGCGATCGGCCTGGCCACCCGGGACGAGATCCAGGACGGGTGCGTGTTCCGCGTGCCGAAGGCCTACCCGATCTACGACGCCACCTATCGAGACCACATGGCGAAGGTCCGGGCGTTCGTGGACGGTCTCGAGAACTTCCAGACCATCGGCCGCAACGGCCTGCACCGCTACAACAACCAGGATCACGCGATGCTCACCGGCATGCTGGCGGTCCGGAACCTGATCCTGCAGGAGCGGCACGACCTCTGGGAGGTCAACACCGAGGCCGAGTACCACGAGGAGATCACCGAGAAGATCCTGGAGCCCCGGATCGCGGAGTTCTTCCCGCGTCTCGACCGGGTCGCGCTCGGGTGCGCGGTCGGCGCCACCACCGGGCTGTTGCTCTTTCTCGCCACCGCCGTGCTCGTGCTGAAGGGCGGGGCGGTGGTCGGGCCGACCCTGCGCTTGCTCGGCCAGTATTTCCCCGGCTACACTGTGACCCCGATCGGGTCGCTGGTCGGTCTCCTGTACGGCTTCGTCGCGGGCTGGCTGCTCGGCTGGGGCTTCGCGTTCCTCCGGAATGCGACCCTCCTCTGCTACATGGCGATGGCCCGGCGGCGGGTCGAGCGCGGCCTGCTCCGGCGCTTCCTCGAGTTCGTGTAGGTCCGGCGCTCATGGAGATCGAGATGGACGACCCGCGGACGATCGAGAGCCTCCTGGTCGCCCGGATGGTGCGACTCAACGCGGCGGTGCACGGCATCGTGCTGGGCCTCGTCGTGGGGTTGACGTTGTTCGTCGCTACGCTGTGGCTGGTGATCAAGGGCGGCCCGGTCGTGGGCCCCCACCTGGGATTGCTCGGGCAGTTCTTCATCGGCTACCGCGTCACGCTGGCGGGCAGCTTCATCGGCCTCGGCTACGGGTTCGCGACCGGGTTCCTCGTGGGATTCTTCGTGACCACGGTGTACAACTGGATCGCAGGTCTACGGGAGTCGCGGGGCGGCACTCGCTCCTGACTGAGCCCGCGCCACGGGCGCGGACCTCGAGCGCCGATTCCCTCGCGCCTCGCTCCATGCCACCGCGTGCCCGCCTGGCCCGCCTCCTGGTGCCGGCCGCGCTGCTGCTCGGCGTGGGCCTCCGCCTCGCCTTCCTGGATGCGGATCCCGACTACTACGCCTGGGCGGGCTACATCACGGACGAGGGGCGCTGGGTCGCCCATGCCCGGGAGCTGGCGCTCTTCGGCCACATCGTCCACGCCGACTGGCTGCTCCACCTCGTCCTCGCGCCCCTGTTCCAGGCGAGCGCGTACGTCGCCTTCGCGCTCTTCGGGGTGAGCATCTGGGCGGCCCGCCTGCCCACCGCCCTGACCGGCTGCCTGCTCCTGGTGACCTTCTGGCTGCTGTTCCGGCGAACCGTGGGGGACCGGGCCCTGCTCGTCGGTCTGGCCCTCCTCGCGTTCGACGTCGATCTGGTCCAGCTGAGCCGGGTGGCGGTTCCCGAGATGGCGGCCATGCTGGTCGAGCTCCTGGCGTATGCGCTCGTCGCGAGCGGCCGGCCCTCCTCGCGGCGCATGCTCGCCGCCGGCCTCGTGCTCGCCGCGGCCGTCGCCGTGAAGGCGACGAGCCTGCCCGCGCTCGTCATTCTCTCCGCGATCACTCTCTTCCAGCCGCTCCCGCCCGCGGAGGCGCCCGTCCGGCGGCGCGGCCTGGCGATGCTCTGGACGGGGTTCCTGGCGCCGATCCTCGTCGTGGCTCTCGTGGGGATGGTGGCCAGCCCGGGCCGGGTCGGGGGCCTCGCGGCCAACCTCGGGGTCCTGGGACACTTCCTGCTGCCCGCGCGCCCGTTCAGCATCGTGAACTTCTTCCTGGATGCGCCCTTCGCTCCCACGTTCAACATCTGGGCGGTGGGAGCCTGCTTTTCGCTCGCGGTCTACGTGCTCACCGAGGGGCGCGGTGATCTCGGGGTGCGCCGCCACTTCGTGGCCTCGGCGATCTGGTGTGGCCTCTACGTGCCCTTGATGCTGAGCCTCGACTACTTTCCCGATCGCTACAAGGCGCACGTCCTGGTACCGCTCGCCATCAACGTGACCGCCGGGCTCGGCCTAGTGCCGGCGGCCCGCTGGCCCGTCACGCCCTGCCGGAGGACCGTCGTCCTGGGGCTGCTCACCCTGCCCACCGCGGTCCTGTGGGCGCCCACGCTGGCCGGCCTCGCCCTGCAGGCCGGCGCCGATCCCGGGCGATTGCGCCTGCGTCTCGCCTGCGTCGGGCTCGCGCTCGGGCTGACCGGGTGGCTCGTCCGGCGGGCGGCCCGGGCGGGAGAGCCCCCCCGCTTCCTGTGGACCTTCCCTCCGATCGGGATCGTCGGCTGGATGCTCTGGCTGCGGGCGGGAGTCGACGGAGGCTCGCTCTGGCCCGTCGCCCACGGTGGCCACCTCGCCTGGTGGTCCGTCGGTGCGCCCGTCGCCGGGGTGCTCGCCGGGCTGCTGGCGGTGGGTGGCAAGCGGTGGACCTCCGAGCGATGGATGGCCCTGGCCACCGCGGCCGTGCTCGCCTACTCGGCGGTGGCGGTCTCACGGATCGCGCCGTCGTACGTGACGCCCCACTACTCGATTCGAGAGGCCTCCCGCGACCTGGGCCGCTCGCTCGCCGGAACCACCGGGGTGATCGCCACCTCGAGCGCCGAGGGCCTCTTCAACGGCAACGCGCTCCCCTACCGGACCGTCCTGAGCAAGACCTGGCCCCCGGACGCCCCCGAGGTCCTCGTGGTCGCCTTTGCCTTTCACGCCGACGAGAGCCGCCCCGCGCACGGATATCGCCTCACCGCGACCTATCACCTGTCCGTGTCGCCCGAGTACGAGGACGACGAGCCCACCCGGCACACGATCGGCCAGCCGGAGGCGGTGCGCGTGTATCGACGCGGGGAGCCGCGCGAGCCCGCCCGGCGCTGAGTCGACCGCCCGGCGTCCGCTCAGGACTCCCGCGGCGCCGCCGGCCGTCCACGCCCGGGTTGACCGATCGCGCGCCACGTCCCGGCCAGCTGGCCGAGCGTGAGGACGCGCGTGAGCAGGAGCAGCCCGAGGAAGCCCCCCAGGAAGGCCGCGTACAGCGCCGCGTCGACCGGCAGCGACGACCGGAGCCACATGAGGGGGAGGAAGAGGGCGCCGCCGGCCACGACCACGGTCCAGGCCCCGAGAGCCCGGGCCATGGCCGCCCGCGTCCTCCAGCCCATGTAGGCGGCCTGCAGGCCCGACGCGACCAGGACGGCCAGGCAGGCCCCCCGGCTCCCCGAATGGATCACCAGCGGCGGCCCGAGGCCCCAGAACACGGCCAGGCGGATGCCGGCGCCGACCAGCAGCACGCTCGGCCGATCGTGGGTCAGGGCCACCACGCCGGCCACGCTCGCCAGCGACATCGGCAGCAGCGCCACCGTCATCGGCACGAGCGTGCTCACCACCGGCTCGAACGACCGGCCGACCGCGTGCGGGATCACGTCCGGTCCAAGGAGCAGGACCCCGAAGACCGCGGCCATGCTGACCGCCGCCATCCAGCTCACCAGGCTCCGCAGGCCCTCCCCCAGTGCCGCGTGCGCCTTCTGCTCGCGGAGCGTCGTGAGCACGGCGGCGAACGCCAGGCTCAGCTGCTGCACGGCCGCGGCCGCGGAGAGGTGGATGCCGTTGGCGATCCCGAAATAGCTCACCTCCGCGTAGTCGCGGGAGAACGCCCGCACGAGCGATTCCCCGCTCGCCTGGAAGGCGATCGAGAGCAGGTTGCCTCCGAAGAAGACGAGCCCGACCCGCAGATACGGCGCGAGGTGGCCCACGTCGACGCGCAGCCCGCGCAGCGACAGCATCGGGCGGGTCCACCAGAGCGCGACGCCCAGGGTCGCCAGCTCGGCGAGGAGGAGGCTCGCGCACGCGCCACGAAACCCCCCGAGGGCGAACCCCGGGACGACGAGGACGAGGAGCATCCCGCGACTCAGCAGCTCCCCGGCCCCCCAGCGCGCCGCCTGGTTCAGCCCCAGGAAGAACGCGAACAGGAGGTGGGAGACCGCCCTCACGAACACCGCGGCGGCCACCGCGGCGAGCGCCGGGGTGTCGAGCTCGGGCAGCCACCCCGTCGTGACGAGCAGGAACGCGGCCGCGACCACCGCGCCGGCGACGAGCCGGACCGCCAGCAGGCCGCCCATGAGCCGATGGAGCTCGCGGGATTCCGGCTTGCGGGCGAGCGCCCCCAGGAACCGGCCGGCCACCTCGGTGAAGCCGAGGGTGCTGCACATCACGAACATGGTGCTGAGCGACGAGACCAGCGCGAAGCGCCCGTAGGTCCCCGGGCCCATGAGGCGGGGCACCACGATCACGAAGAGCACGCCGGCGGCCAGGAGGCCGCCGCGCTGCATCACCAGGAATCCGGCATTGCGCAGGGCGCTCTGCGCGTCCGCGGCTCGTGTCAAGCGCTCGTCACCGGGCCGTGCGCTGGGCGCGCCAGCACTCGAAGATCACCGCTTGCAGCACGGAGAGGACGGGCAGGAACGCGTCGTTGAGGAGGTAGACCGAGACGAACACGCCCAGGCCGCGCGCCAGGAGCACTCCCGCGAGGCCGATCAGCAGGTTCAGCGAGAGGAACACGATCGCTGTCCCCGCGAGGCGGCACATCCCGAGCAGCGCCTGGCCCAGCCCGTCCCCGGGCAGGCCCAGCCGGCGCATTCCGATCGCGCAGGCGCCCACCGAGGTCAGCCCGGTCACGGTGAGGAGGAGCAGCGTGTGCCTCATCGGCGGGCACGCCTACAGGTAACCGGCGAGGCGGTAGTACAGCCGGGCCACCGTCTCGATCACGACCTGCCGCATGACGCCCAGGCGCGCTTCGGGTGTTCCGCCCCACTCGAGGACCGGGGCTCCGTACGACGGGATGACGTCGAATCCGGCCCGCTCGAAGAGGAGCATCGCCCGCCCCATGGCCTGCCCGTCCGTGACGAGGATGATCCGCCTGATCCCCCGAGGGGCCAGCAGGGCCCGGGCGCCGAGCGCCTCATCCCGCGTCGTCCTTGCGGACGACATGGTGATGATCGCCTGCCCGGATATTCCGCACTCCCGCGCGACGTCCGCCCGGCGCCCCGCCTCCGTCCACCGGGTCCCGAAGGGGGAGCCGGAGAGCACGAGCAGCGGGGCCAGCCGGTGCTGATAGAGATCGATGCCCTCCATGAGCCCGAGCAGGGAGGCCTCGACGAGCTCTCCCCGCTCGTTCACCCCGCCGCGGCCCAGGACCACGATGGCCTCGGCGGGCCCGAGCTCGCGGGCGGGCGCCATCCAGTAGCTGACCACGTTCGGGAGCGGGGTGAATCCGACCGCCAGCAGAAACGCCACCCCGATGGCCCCGACAATGCTGAGCACGTCTCGTCTCATCGATCGCCCTTCCCGGTGCGCGGCGTATCATCGCACAGGCCCGGCTGACCGCGCATGTTGCTTGGGATAAGATACCCGCCCATGACCGCAGATCCGGCCGCTGACCTCGTACGCTGGGTGAAGGAGGGCGAGCACCTCTTCCGGCTCACCCTGGAGAGCCTGCAGGGCGCCGCGGCGCTCGGGTCGAAGGTCGAGGAGCTGGCCGAGGAGAACCGGCGGCTGCGGGAGGACAACGCCGCCATCCGGCAAGAGCTCGACCTGCTCCGGGCCGAGCGCCTCGAGGTCGCCGACACCTTCAAGATCTTCGCCGAGCACGTCACCCGCCTGGCGACCCTGGCGCTGCATCGCCTGGGCAGCCCCGGCCGGCTCGCGGAGGACGCGACGCGCCCACCCGAGACGCCGCGCGTCCCGTAGGCCGCTCGCGCCTCAGTCGATCAGGGGCCCCGCGCTCGCGCCCTCGGTGCCCGCGCTGAAGCGCACCGTGGTGTAGCCGAGCGCATAGGAGATGCCCCGGGGCTGCCGGCGCTCGACCTGCCGGCGATCTTCGGTCCCGCGGCGCGAGGAGCGACGGCGCTCTTGCCCGCGCCGGTCCATGATCACCTTCACCCCGCGCACCCCAAGGAACGCCCGCTCGAGGTAGTCGTGCAGCGCGTGCTCGCCGGGACGGACCACCACCAGGTAGGTGACGTCGGGGAAGGAGTACGAGGGCAGCGCGGCCAGGATGTACTGGAGGTGGCGCCGGCAGACCCCGTGAGTCTCGCTGTCGTCATCGAGCGGCTCTCGGTCGCCGAGAAAAGAAGGCCCGCCGTCTCGCTGGCACCAGGCGCAGAAGGCTCTCAAGGTCGGGGGATGATACCACGGTCGCCCGGGCGGGCGGTTGCGTTGCGTGGTGCCGGAGGGCGGGTGTAGAGTCGAACCACGCGCTTTCTGTTGCTCATGTGCGCGCTCGGAGGTGACGATGATTCGTATCGGAAAGCTCGCGGCCGCGATCGTGGCACTTCTCGCGTCCACCGCGTTCGCGCAGACGGCGGCCACCCCCCCGGGCGCGGGCACCGTGCAGAACGGCTCGAACGTCAGCATCGAGTACACCCTGAAGGACGAGGGGGGCCAGGTCCTCGACACCAACAAGGGCAAGGGGCCGCTCACCTTCACCCAGGGCCAGCAGCAGATCATCCCCGGCCTCGAGCGGGAGCTGATGGGCATGCACCCCGGCGACGAGAAGAAGGTCGTGGTGAAGCCCGAGGACGCTTACGGTCCGGTGGTTCCGAACGCGCAGACCGAGGTGCCCAAGAACGCGGTGCCCAAGGAAGGGCTCAAGGTCGGCACCGCGCTGATGGCGCGCAGCGGCTCGGGCGAGACCCGGCCGGTGGTCGTGAAGGAGATCAAGGAGAGCACCGTCGTGCTCGATCTGAACCACCCGCTCGCCGGCAAGACCCTGTTCTTCGACGTGAAGGTCCTGGGCGTCGAGCCGCCCACCCCGGCGCCCGCCCCCGCGCCCACCAAGTAGCGTCCCGCCCCGATGGCCGGCGCGCGCCGCCGGCCATCGGGGGTCAGGTCTGACGCTCCTACATTCCGAGCGTCGCCATGAAATCGCGGGTGAGCGCGCCGGTGTAGACCTCCTCGACCGCGCCCTTGAGCCGGATCGACCAGTCGGGTCGCACGTCGATCGCCAGCTCGCCCCCCGGCATCCGCACCGTGACGAGCCCGTGATCGCAGAGCCCGTTGCGGACCGCCGCGCACGCGACCGCGCTCGACGACGAGCCGGACGCGAGCGTCCACCCGGCCCCGCGCTCCCAGATCAGGATGTCCACCATCGAGCGCGAGGCCACGCGCGCCCACTGCACGTTGATGCGGTTGGGGAACGCGGGATGGTGCTCGACCTTGGGACCGAGGCGGCGGACCAGCGCCTCGTCCAGCCGGTCGGTGAAGATCACGCAGTGCGGGTTGCCCACCGACACCGCGGTGATCAGCAGGGTCTCCCCGTCCACCTGCAGCGGCACCTTGACCACCTCGCGCTCGGGCCCGTTCATGGGGATCTCGGGCGCCACGAAGGTACCGCGGCCCATCTCCACCGTGACCACGTTCATGCGCCCGTCGACCACGTGGCACGTGCACTCGACGCGGCCCCCCTTGGTCGCGACCGTGAACGTGGTCTTCTTCGCGTGCCCGTGGTCGTGGAGGTACTTGGCGAAGATCCGGAGCCCATTGCCGGACTTCTCGGCCTCGCTGCCGTCCGGATTCAGGATGCGCAGCCCGAAGTCCGCCCCGCCCCACGGCGGCGTGAGCAGCAGGATGCCGTCCGAGCCCACCCCCCAGTTGCGGTCGCAGATGCGCGTCACCTGCGCCGCGGTGAGCGCCGCCGGCAGGTCGGCCGCGTCGATGACGATGTAGTCGTTGCCGAGCCCGTGGCCCTTCGCGAAGGGAATCATGCGCGCCATGATAACGCCCGTGGTCCCGCCAGCCAATCGCGCAGGCGCTCGGGCAGGCGGCGAACGTCGCACGGCAGCCGGTGGCGCCATTTCCCGGCGAAGCGCGCTAGCGCGGCCCGCCGCTGGGCCAGATCCTCGGACGCCGCCACCGGCGCGCCCTCCCCGGTGCGCGTGCCCCCGCCCCGGTGGAGGAAGGGCGCGTCCACCACCGCGCAGCGCCAGCCCGCCTCGCGCACCGCGAACGAGAGATCGCGGTCGTAGCCGTGGAAGAAGCCGTAGCCCTCGTCGAAGCCGCCCACCGCCTCGAGGATCGCGCGGGGGAGGAAGAGGCACACTCCGTCCACCGCGGCCACCTCGGTGACCGGGGCGCGCAGCGTCGCCTGGCCCTCGAGCGCGTGGACGATGCTCCGCCCCGCGTACCGCCCGTCGCGGCGCACGCGCCGCACGCCGTAGAGCCCGGCCAGGCCGACGCGCCCCGGCCCGTCCACCGCTCCCGCCAGCCGCTCGAGCCAGCGGGGCTCGCGCATGACGGTGTCGTTGTGGAGAAAGCACAGCCGGTCGCCACCGGCCAGTCGCGCACCCTGGTTCAGGGCGCGGATGAGCCCGACGTTCTCGGGGTTGCGATGGTACCGGAGCGGCTCGGGGCCGGCCCAGTGGCGAAAGAACGCCTCGGTGCCGTCGGAGGACGCG
>Ga0310810_10011529_pt1 | contig 10324 bp, 11 predicted proteins | sample NCmetagenome_FD_207641 | JGI IMG/M metagenome (GOLD analysis project Ga0310810, IMG submission 207641) | Soil microbial communities from experimental microcosm in Duke University, North Carolina, United States - NC | ecosystem: Engineered > Artificial ecosystem > Soil microcosm > Unclassified ...
GTACGGAGGACGCCGCCCGCGTCGCCAGGATGGAAAACGAGGCCGTCCGATTCGAGAGTGTAGGCGACGAGGCCACCCAGCTTGGCGCCGTCGACTTCATCGTGAAAGATCTCCAGCTGAATGAGCACCTGCGTGAGTCCGCCCGGCTGGCGGAGCTGGTGCAGAACGACCTGGGCCACGTCCACACCGGTCCGGACATGGGCGTCAAACAGGCCGGCTTCATGGTGCTGACTACGGCTCGACGCCCCGCGGTGCTGGTCGAAATGGGATACAGCACCAATCGCGACGACAGCAAGTTTCTCACCTCCACACCCGGCCAGCGCGCTATTGCCAGCGCGATCGCCGACGCCGTCGTCGAATACCTGCTGGAGTACGAGCGGAAGACGGACTCCGCGGCCGACTCCGGTACGGTCCGCTAGTGGCTGCCGTCGAATTTTCCCGCGATCTACTCGGCCAGCGATTCCAGAATCCCGTGCTTCTAGCCTCCGGCACGGCCGGATTCGGGCGTGAGCTCGATGGGGTGATGAACCTGGACCGGCTCGGTGGCATCGTCACCAAGGCGGTCTCCGTTGCGCCCCGGAAGGGCAACGCACCGCCCAGGGTGGCGGAGTTCAGCGCGGGCATGCTCAACTCCGTGGGCTTGGCGAATCCTGGCTTGGACTCGGTCCGGAGGGTCGAGCTGCCATGGCTGGCCGGGCACCTCACGCGAGCGCGCGTGCTGGTCAACGTGGTGGGCTTCACGATCGACGAGTACATCCAGGTCGTGGCGGGCCTCGAAGGAGCTCCCGGAATCGCTGCCTTCGAGATCAATCTCTCCTGCCCGAACACAAGCGCCGGCGGAATCGAATTTGGGGCCGATTCGAGCTGCGTGGCGCAGATTATCCGCGGCTGTCGTGTTCGCACTCGACTCCCGCTGGTGGCCAAGCTCTCCCCGGTCCTTCCTGATCCAGGGGGGATGGCCGTGGTGGCCCGAGACGCAGGCGCCGACGCGGTGAGTGTGGTCAATACGCTGCCCGGTGAACTGTTCGATTCGCAGGGCGCAACTCGGCTGGGCAATGGATTCGGGGGCGTGAGCGGGCCGGCGCTGCTCCCCATCGGGATTCTCGCGGTCTCCCGAGTGGTCGAGCGTACCGCCGGGTTGCCGGTGATCGGTGTGGGCGGGGTTCGCAGTGCGGACGACGTCCGGCAGTACCTTCGGGCCGGCGCGTCGCTGGTCGCCATCGGCACGGCTGCCCTGGCCGACCCACGGCTCCCTGAGCGCATTGTGAGCGATTTGGAGAGTGACCAATGACAGAAATCATCCTGGCGCTCGACGTCGCTACCGCCGACGCCGGACGGCAAATGCTGGATCGAGTCCCGGACCTCCGCTGGGTAAAGCTCGGGCCGGTGCTCATGACGCGGGTTGGGGCCCCATTCGTGCAAGAGGTCGCGGCCCGCGGCCTTCGGGTCTTCCTGGACCTCAAGTGGCACGACATTCCCAACACCGTGGCCGGCGCCGTGGGCGCCGCCCGCGATCTTGGCGTCGCGATGGCTACGGTGCACACACTGGGAGGAACGGGAATGCTCGAAGCGGCGGTGAAGGCAGCCGGCGGTGGCGTCGCGCTGGTCGGGGTGACGGTCCTAACCTCTCACGACAAAACATCCTATGCCGCGGCCACGGGCCGTGCGGTAGGAGAGATCGAGGTCGAAGCCCGGCGGATGGCGACGATCGCGAAATCCGCCGGACTCGACGGCGTGGTCTGCTCGCCGCGGGAAATCTCTGCCGTACGTCAGGTGTGGAAGGAGGCGGTTGTGGTGGTGCCCGGCATTCGGCGGGGGTCCGATCCCAAGGACGACCAGACGCGTGTGTCCACCGCGGGTGACGCGGCGCGGGACGGTGCGACCCACCTCGTGGTAGGACGGCCGTTGCTACGTGCGACCGATCCGGCAAAGGTGCTCGAAGAGCTTCGTGAGGAGGTTGCGTGCGCCTTGGCCTGATCATGCTTCTAACGCTCCTCGGCGGCACTCGACTCGTAGCGCAGGACCAGGACCAGGAGCTGGAACGGGAAGCCGACCGGGCGCGGCGGGCCTGGTTCGGGCACGATGCATCGGCTCTCGTAGCCAATTCACCTCGACTGGTCGTGCGCTTGCCCGGAGCAGATCCGTCCGGGGCGCTGGGTCAGGCACAGGCGGCTGCTCTGCTGCGTGATTTTCTGGCACCTGCCCAAGAGGTCGAGACTGCAGTCCGCTCCGCACAGGAAGTGGAGCCGGGGCGGGGCTACGTCGAGCTTCAGCGCAGGTACAAGGTCGCGGGGACTCAGGAGGTTCGCTCGCAGACCCTATTGCTGGCCTATCGTCGTGGGACCGACGGTTGGGTGCTGGTCGAGTTACGTGTAAGCACGTGAGATCCGCTATCGGCTATTAGCTGCCATCGCATTCCGCTGGACGCCCTCCGTCCCGTCCGACCCTATGGATGCCTCCGTCGGCTTCGCTACCGTCTCGCGGAAGCGAATAGCGCCCCTAACGTCCTCTCGGGTCATCTCTTGCGTGAACTGACCTCTCGGCTTATTATGGGCAGCTATTCCATAATCCGGTCCGGGAGCACCACTTGAAGGTACGTTCGAGCGTCAAGCCGATTTGCGAGCACTGCAAGGTCGTCCGCCGTCGCGGCGTAGTTCGCATCATCTGCAAGCGCAATCCCAAGCACAAGCAACGCCAAGGTTGAGTCATGGCGCGAATCGCAGGCGTGGATCTGCCACGCGAGAAGCGCGTCGAGATCGCGCTTACCTACATCTTCGGCATCGGTCGGCCCACCAGCGGTCGGATCCTGTCGGAGACGGGCGTCAGCCCGGATACCCGGGTTCGTGATCTCTCCGACGCCGAGGTCGCGCGGCTGCGCCAGATGATCGAGCGCAGCGTTAAGGTCGAAGGCGCGCTCCGGACTGAAGTCGCCATGAATATCAAGCGGCTGATGGATATCGGGAGCTATCGCGGCATTCGCCACCGCCGAGGGCTGCCTGTGCGCGGTCAGCGGACTCATACCAACGCCCGGACCAAGAAGGGCCCCCGCCGGGCCATCGCGGGCAAGAAGAAGGTGACCAAGAAGTAAGATGACGACTCCAATTCCCGCTCAGCCTCCTGCTCCCGATCCTGCTGCATCCGGTGCGCCCGCCGCACCCGCGCCGGCGCGGGCCAGTGTCAAGCGCGGTAAGAAAGTGGTCGAATCCGAAGGGATCGCCCACATCTCGGCGACGTTCAACAACCTGCTGATCACGATTACGGACCTGAAAGGCAACGCCCTTGCCTGGGGCTCGGCCGGCAAGGCCGGCTTCAAAGGCTCGAAGAAGTCCACGCCGTTTGCCGCCACCGTCGCCGCGGAAAACTGCGGTCGCGAGGCGATGAACCTCGGAGTTCGCCGGGTGCATGTGCGGGTGCAGGGCCCCGGCAGCGGCCGTGAATCGGCGATTCAGGCACTCGCGTCGGTCGGTCTCAGGGTGGTCTCGATCCGCGACGTCACCCCGATTCCCCACAATGGGTGTCGGCCGCCCAAGAAGCGGCGGGTCTGACCTATGTCCCGCTACGTGGGTCCCAGCTGCCGCCTCTGCCGGCGCGAAGGCACCAAGCTGTTCCTCAAGGGCACCAAGTGTCTCACCGAGAAGTGCCCGGTGGAGCGCCGCGCGTATCCGGCCGGCCAGCACGGTCAGAATCAGGGTCGTCAGCGTAAGGCGTCTGAATACGCCAAGCAGCTGCGCGAGAAGCAGAAAGTGAAGCGGATGTACGGGCTCTCCGAGCGGCAGTTCCGAAACACCTTCGCCGCGGTGACCCGCGAGCCGGGTGTAAAGGGCACCAACCTGCTGATTGCCCTCGAGACCCGACTCGACAACATCGTCTATCGGATGGGATTCGCGGCGAGCCGCAAGGCTGCGCGCCAGTTGATCGGTCATGGCCACGTCCAGGTCAACGGTCACCGGGTCGACATTCCCTCGTACCGGGTTGCGCCCGGTGAAGAGGTGCGGGTCTCCCCCGAGAGCCGCGAGCTGGTATCGGTCAAGCTGGCGCAGGAGAGCGCGTCCCGCGGGGCGCCGGTGTCCTGGCTGTCGATCGATCAGGCCAAGGCTGCCGGCCGGCTGGTGGAGCGCCCCACCCGCGAGACCATTCCGATCAACGCCCAGGAGCAGCTCATCGTAGAGCTGTACTCGAAGTGACCATGACGATCGACCTCACCGGACTCGTACGTCCCCACGTCGTCGAGATGACGAAGCGGGACGACAATCCCAACGCCGCGGAGTTCCGGCTCCAGCCTCTCGAGCGCGGCTTCGGCTATACGCTCGGCAACTCGCTCCGACGGCTGCTCCTGTCGTCCTTGCGCGGCAGCGCTGTCTGGGGCTTCCGTCTCGACGGCGTCGTGCATGAGCACCAGACCGTGCCCGGCGTGCTCGAAGACGTTCATCAGATCATTCAGCGGCTCAAGGCCCTGACGCTGGTCCTCGCTGACGATGTGGACGAGGCCGTCCTGCACATCCGGCGCGAAGGCGCCGGCCCGGTGTACGGCCGTGACATTCAGGAGCACGGGTCGGTGCGAGTCGTGAATCCCGACCACCTGCTCTTCACGCTGCAGGATGATCGCGAGATCAGCGGCGAGCTGTACGTGAATAAGGGCCGGGGCTACGTCGAGGCCGAGCTGCACCCGGCCGATCGGTCGCTCCCGGTGGACCTCGTACGGATCGACGCGATCTACAATCCCGTCCGCCGGGCCAACTTCACCGTGGCGGAAACCCGCGTGGGCCAGCGCACCGACTACGACCGCCTCACGGTCGCGCTCGAAACCAACGGGACGATCACGCCGGAAGACGCCATTGCCTACGCAGCCGCGCTGGCCCAGGAGCACTTCCGGTACTTCGTCGAGTTCGGCAGGATACCCACTGCGCGGGATGGTGCTGCGGGCACGGGCCTTGGGCCTACCCCTGGGAGTCTGCGGCAGAAGCTCAACCGGCTGATCGACGACTTCGGGCTTTCGGTACGGTCGCTCAACTCGCTCAAGAACTCGAACATCCGGACGCTCCGGGACCTGGTCGAGTTCAGCGAGGACGACCTGCTCAAGGTGAAGAACGTAGGCGAGAAGGCCATTCAGGAGATCGCCGACCTGCTTCAGCGCGAGCAGCTCAACTTTGGCATGCGGTTCGAAGAGGCCGAAGGCGACCTTCGGGTGGCAAATCCGGGCGCTCCTCCGTCGCCTCACCCCATGACCATGGGCGAGGGGCAGTAGGATGCGGCATCGCGCCAAGGGCCGACAGCTCTCCCGCACCGCCACGCACAAGCGTGCCCTCTTGAACAACATGGCAACCAGCTTGTTCGTCCACGGTCGGGTGGTGACGACGGAGGCCAAGGCCAAGGAGCTCCGGCCATTCGCCGAGAAGCTGGTGACGCTGGCGCGCCGGGGCGATCTGCACGCCCGGCGGCTGGCCGGACGGCGCATCAAGGATCGCGACGCGCTGGCCAAGCTCTTCACCGAGATCGGCCCTCGTTTCGCCGCGCGGCCCGGCGGCTACACCCGCATTCTCAAGCTGGGGCACCGTCCCGGTGACGGCGCGGATATCGCGCGCATCGAGTTGCTGGAAGCGTGATCGGCACCGTGGGCTTCCGAATGACGAAAAGGGGACCCGAGGGTCCCCTTTTTCTTGCGCTGGTATCGTGGTCAGGGCCGCGATCAGGTGGCCTTGGTGATCCGATTACTCTTGATGCACTGCGTGCAGACCCGGACCCGTCTGGGCGCCCCGTCTACCAGGACTCTGACGGTCTGAAGGTTGGGATACCAGCGCCGGTTCGTCCGGTTCTTGGCGTGGCTCACGTTATGACCGGTCACCGGCCCCTTGGCGCAGACGGCGCACACCCGTGCCATCGTTCAGTCCTCTTGAGAAACCCGTTGCCGCGAAACGTGGGAAAGCCTTGAAGAATATGCACCTCGGTCCTCTTCTGCAACCCTTGCGAGCCTGACTTCGTGCCCACTGCGCTCATCACCGGCATCACCGGACAGGACGGGTCGTATCTCGCCGAGCATCTGCTCGGGAAGGGCTATCGGGTCTTCGGCGTGGTGCGTCGGACCAGTCACCACAGTTACGAGCGGATCGAGCACCTGCTCGACCGAATCGAGATCGTGGCGGCCGATCTGCTGGATCAGCACTCGCTGACCGTGGTACTTCAGGAGACCCGGCCGGACGAGGTGTACAATCTCGCCGCCCAGAGCTATGTCCCGACCTCATGGACTCAGCCCGTACTGACCGGTGAGTTCACCGCGCTGGGCGTGACCCGCATTCTCGAGGCGATTCGGCTGGCCCACCCGGCCGCGAAGGTCTATCAGGCGAGCTCGTCAGAGATGTTCGGAAAAGTGCGGGAATCGCCGCAGGGCGAGGCAACCCCGTTCTACCCGCGCTCACCCTACGGCGTTGCCAAGGTGTATGCCCACTGGATCACGGTCAACTACCGCGAGTCCTACCAGCTCTACGCCGTCAGCGGGATTCTGTTCAATCACGAGTCGCCTCGGCGCGGCATCGAGTTCGTCACTCGCAAGGTCAGCGACGGAGCAGCCCGGATCAAGTTGGGGCTCGCCACCGAGCTGCGGCTTGGCAACCTCGACGCCAAGCGGGACTGGGGCTTTGCCGGCGATTATGTCGATGCCATGTGGCGCATGCTCCAACAGTCCACACCGCAGGACTTCGTGGTCGGCACGGGGGTAGCCCACAGTGTGCGGGAGCTGGTCGAAATCGCCTTCGACCATGTCGGGCTCGACTGGCGCAAGCACGTCACGGTGGATCCTCGGTTTCTTCGGCCGGCGGAAGTCGACGTCCTCCTGGCCGACCCGACCAAGGCCCGGACCGAGCTGGGGTGGACGCCCACCGTACCGTTCGATCGGTTGGTGCGCATGATGGTGGACGCCGATCTCGGCCGACTGTCCGGCCGAAGGTGAGGGTCTTCGTTACCGGCGCCGATGGATTCGTCGGGCGCCGGTTGGTCCGTGCGCTGCTGGCGGAGCGACACGACGTGATCGCCGGCTGCCGTCCCGGCGGTCCGGCCCCACAGGACTGGCTCGGCGCGGATGCGAAGCTCGTTCGCTGCCTCCCCCTCGAGTTGGCGGATCGGGCGCCGCTCGATCTCGGAGCCGGCCCGCTGGACGCGCTGGTCCACCTGGCGGCGGTCAGCTCCGGGTCCGATGCGCGGAACGATCCGCTGACGGCCTGGGAGATAAACGTCGTCGGCACGGTGCGACTGCTGGAGGCGATTACCGTACGGCGCCGCTCGGGGGGCGAAAACCCGCGGGTGCTCCTGGTTTCGAGCGGTGAAGTGTACGGCCCCGGCCCGAGCAGCCCCCGCCGTGAGACTGACCCTGTCGAGCCGGTGGCCCCGTACGGGGCGACGAAAGCCGCGGCTGAGCTGGCCGCGCTCGAATCCTGGCGGCGAACCGGACTGCAAGTGATCATCGCGCGCTCGTTTCCTCACATCGGGCCGGGTCAGTCCCCGCGGTTCGTGGTGCCCGACTTCGTCGAGCGCCTCAAGCAAGCGAAGCGCGAAGGACGCCGCACGGTGCCGACCGGCAATCTGGAACCGGTGCGGGACTTCCTCGACGTATACGACGTCGCCGCGGCTTACCTGGCGTTGTTGGAGCGCGGTGCGGCGGGTCAGGTCTACAACGTGGCGCGCGGCAGCGGGATCTCGGTGCGTGAGCTGTTTGATCGGCTGGCCCGGCTGCTGGAGGTAGAGGCAGTGCCTTCACCGGATCCTGCTTTGGTGCGGAACGCGGATATTCCGCACCTGGTTGGGGATCCGGCCAAACTGGAGCGGGCAACCGGGTGGCGCCCAACCATCACCTTGGACGAGACGTTGCGGGGAATTGTCGATGCCGAAGCGGACTGACCTCGAGACCATTCTTCTCATCGGCTCCGGCCCGATCGTGATCGGGCAGGGGGCCGAGTTCGACTACTCGGGCACCCAGGCAGTCCGGGCGCTCAAGGAGGAAGGGTATCGGGTCATCCTGGTCAACTCGAATCCCGCTACGATCATGACCGACCCCGAGCTGGCCGACCGGACCTATGTCGAACCGGTCACGCCCGAGTGGGTGACCAAGGTGATCGAGCGGGAGAAACCCGATGCGCTGCTCCCGACGATGGGGGGCCAGACCGCGCTCAACGTGGCGATGGCTCTCTATCGCGACGGCACGCTCTCCCGCCACGGGGTCGAGCTGATCGGAGCGACGGAAAGAGCCATCCGGATCGCGGAAGATCGGGAAGAATTCGCTCAGGCGATGAAGCGTATCGGCCTCGCGACCCCGGAGGGCTCGGTTGTCCGGAGCCTGGAGCAGGGCCGGGACGCCGTCGAGGTGACCGGCTATCCCGCCATCTGCCGTCCTTCCTTTACGCTGGGTGGGACCGGTGGCGGCATCGCGTACAACCGGGACGAGTTCGACGACCTGATTCGCCGGGGACTCGAGCTGTCGCCGGTCGGCTCGGTCCTCGTGGAGCGCAGCATCATCGGCTGGAAAGAGTTCGAGCTCGAGGTGATGCGGGACAGCGCGGACAATGTCGTCATCGTCTGCTCGATCGAGAACCTCGATCCGATGGGCGTCCACACCGGCGACTCAATCACCGTTGCGCCGGCCATGACGCTGACCGACCGCGAATATCAGCGGATGCGCGACGCCTCGATCGCCGTCATTCGCGAGGTGGGCGTCGCGGCGGGCGGCTGCAATATCCAGTTCGCCGTGAACCCGGCCAATGGCGAGCAGCTGGTCATTGAGATGAACCCGCGGGTGTCCCGATCTTCCGCGCTCGCGTCGAAGGCCACCGGCTTTCCTATCGCTCGGATCGGCACCAAGGTGGCCGTGGGCTACCGGCTCGACGAGCTGCCCAACGACATCACCCGCACTACACCGGCGTCTTTCGAGCCGGTGTTGGACTACGTCGTGGTCAAGATCCCGCGATTCGCCTTCGAGAAGTTTCCCAGTGCCGATCCGCGTCTCACCACCCAGATGAAATCGGTCGGCGAGGTGATGGCGATCGGCCGAACGTTCAAGGAAGCCCTTCAGAAGGGCCTTCGCGGGCTCGAGGCGGATCGGGCGGGGTGGGTGGTGGGACAGACGCTCGCGGACGATCGTCTGGACGACACCGAGCGGGAAACACTGCTGGCGGCGCTTCGCACTCCTACACCAGAGCGAATCTTTCAACTCAAGCACGCGCTGCTCGCCGGGATCGACGTCAAGACGCTGGCTGAGGGGAGCGGCATCGACCCCTGGTTTCTCTGGCAGCTGGTCGAGTTGCTGGACGCGGAGCGCGAATGGGCGGGAGCGGGCGGGAGCCAACGGGTGCAGGCGGAAGCCAACGGCGATCAGCGGGCCCTCCTGCTCAAGCTGAAGCGGCTGGGCTTCTCCGACCGCCAGCTGGGCGACCTGATCGGCATTTCCGAGGCCGAGATGCGCGCCCGGCGTCAGGCATTGGGTATCCGGCCGGCCTACAAGACCGTGGACACGTGCGCGGGCGAGTTTCCCTCGTCCACGCCGTATCTCTACTCGAGCTACGACGAGGAAAACGAGTCGGGTCCGGTCGGCGATCGGACGGTCGTAATCCTCGGGAGCGGCCCCAATCGGATCGGGCAGGGCGTCGAGTTCGACTACATGTGCGTCCGGGCCGCCATGTCGTTCCGGGAGATGGGATACCGGACCGTGATGGTGAACTCGAATCCCGAGACGGTCTCGACCGACTTCGACATCTCCGACGCCCTGTACTTCGAGCCACTGACACTGGAGGACGTGCTGGAGATCGTTCAGCTCGAGCGCCCGCTCGGCGTCGTCGTCCAGCTCGGCGGCCAGACGCCTCTTCGCCTGGCGCGGGCGCTGGCCAAAGAGGGCGTGCGCATCCTGGGCACCTCGTCCGACGCCATTGATGCGGCGGAAGACCGCAAGCGGTTCGAGGCGCTGGCCCGTGAGTTGGGTGTGGAACAACCTCCCAGTGGCACGGCGACATCGGTGGAAGAGGCGGTGCTGGTGGCTGGGCGAGTGGGCTACCCCGCGCTGGTGCGCCCGTCTTATGTGCTCGGCGGCCGGGCGATGGAGATCGTATACGATGAACCGTCGCTACGGAGCTACTTCGCCAAGGCGGCCCGCGTGGCACCGGAGCATCCCGTGCTCATCGATCGATTCCTGGAGGATGCGTTCGAGGCGGACGTGGATGCCATTGCCGATGGGCTTCGTTGCGTGATCGGCGGGGTCATGCAACACATCGAGGACGCCGGCATTCACTCAGGCGATTCCGCCTGCGTTCTGCCACCCTACTTAATCACGGACGCTCAGATCGAGGAG
>Ga0310810_10011530_pt1 | contig 10324 bp, 8 predicted proteins | sample NCmetagenome_FD_207641 | JGI IMG/M metagenome (GOLD analysis project Ga0310810, IMG submission 207641) | Soil microbial communities from experimental microcosm in Duke University, North Carolina, United States - NC | ecosystem: Engineered > Artificial ecosystem > Soil microcosm > Unclassified ...
CGTTGAGCGCCGCCGACACCGCGAGCGTGTACCGCGTCCACCGCGTCACCTCGGCCTGCAGGTGCTTCCGGCCCGCGCTCGTGAGTTTGTAATACTTGGCTTCGCGCCCCGTTTCAGAGATGCCCCACTCTTCCTCGAGCAGTCCTTTTCGTTCGAGCCGGTGGAGCGCCGGGTACAACGCGCCTTCCTGGACCTGTAGCGCGTCGCGCGTGCTGTCGCGAATCCATTTGCCCACGCCGTAGCCGTGCATGGGTCCCCAGGTGAGTGCTTTGAGGATCAGCACGTCCAGGGTGCCGGTGTAGAGGTCGCTTCCCGCCATGTTCGAATCCCCCGGTATGCCCAGTTGATCACACTACGTGGCCACCGTCCTACGGGTTACACGATGGTCGGCCATACCTAAGTGAGCAAGGGGTCTGACGCGACTCGCACAATCGGCGCGGCGACTGGTTGGCGCGAGCCACCTGGACGGCGTAGCGGTGCGATAACGCCTGAGTAACGCGAACGACGAAAATTGGGTCGCATGCTGGGCTCCGAACCCACTGCTAACCGTGAACGACATGACCGAATTCGGCAGCACGATCAACAATCAGTCATGAGGACATAGCCGTGCGCATGCTCGGCACACTCGCCATCGCCGCGGCCCTGTTCACGATGTCCGGCACCGCTGTCGGGAATGCAGCGTGTGCGCAGACCAGGGACAGCGTGTACGAATCGAAAATGCACGCACCCGGCGTGCGCATGATTCCGGTTGACGGAGGGAAGTACAAGGTCTGGACCCAGCGGATCGGCGACGGGAAAATCACGCTCCTGCTGTTGCATGGCGGACCGGGCGGGTCCCCCGAATACTTCGAGAATTTCCCGGAACGTCTGGGCCCGGGCTACGAGATCTACTTCTACTCGCAGCTCGGCTCGTACCTCTCCGATCAGCCGACGGACACCACGCTCCAGACCGTGGCCCGGAAGGTCGAAGAGGTCGAAGAGGTTCGTAAGGCGCTGGGGCTCGAGCAGTTTTACTTGCTCGGTCACTCGTGGGGTGCGCTGCTGGCGACCGCGTACGCGGCAAAGTATCAGCGGCACCTGAAGGGATTGATCCTGTCTAACGCGTCCATTTTCGCGTTCGGGCGACATCAGCAGTACCAGCACCTCTTGATCGCCGATATCGCGGATTCCCTGCCGGACGTTAGGCAGTATGCGGACTCGATACGGTTCGGCTTGATGAACCCCCATAGCAGCGGCCAGGCTTTTGAAAGGGTCATGGCCAGGGTCATGCCGGTCTACCTCCGGCGACATTACCTCCGCCTCGACCCCATGCCCGATCCGGTCAAACGCTCGAAGGACCACGCGGCCGGCGCCGCAATGCGGTGGCTCAATCGAGACATGAATGCGACGAACTACGAGCCCGCGATGGCGTCTCTCACCGTACCGACGCTCTTCATCGGTTCGACCCACGACTTCATGCCGCCATACGACTATCAGCGTATGAAAGATCTGATGACGAACGACCGCGATGTCAGCATCGCCATCTGTCCTAACGGTTCGCACTTCGACATGTGGGACGATGCGACGAATTATTTCGCGGCGGTCACGCGGTTCATCGGCCGACTGGAAGAGAATAGCGAGAGGAAGGAACGATGACTAACGAGGCGACGGTCCAACGGGCGGACGGGGTGCACGTATCGGCAGACGCCGTGGACGCTCGTGGCGCTCGCCCGTCCGCAAGGATGCTTGGCAACCGCGCGGACCACGCGTTGTATCGTTGGGCCGCCATCGCGGCCTTCGCGGTGGTGGTTGTCGGTTTCTCGCGAACGTACTACCTGAAGCTGCTGTTCGGCACGCGGGCATTGCCATGGCTGCTGCATCTGCACGGCGCGCTGATGACGTCGTGGTTCGTTCTGTTTTTCGTGCAGACGACTTTGATCGCCACCCATCGCGTTCAACTGCACAAACGACTGGGCATCTTGGGCGCCGTGCTGGCGGGCCTGATCGTGATCGTCGGCACCGCGGTGGCGGTGCGTCGTACGGCGCGCGTGCTGCACGGCCCGACGCACGGTGGTCACCCGCTCCAGTTCATGGGCTTCATTCTCGCCGTCCTGCTCGTCTTCGCGATCCTCGTCGGCGCAGCGCTGCTCCTGCGCCGCCGGCGCGACTGGCACAAGCGGCTGATGCTGATGTCGTGCGTGATCCTGGCCGGGCCGGGCCTGGCTCGGATTTCGTTCGCACGAGTTCCAGCACTGGCGTTTCTCCGGGGCGGCGGCCCAGGCGGCTTATTCGACCTCGTGATGCTGCTGGTCTATGCGTGCATCACGTGGGATACGTGGCGCCATCGCCGGCTGCATCCGGCGTTCGTTTGCGGCGCGCTGCTGATCGCCACGGTGGATCTGCCATTCATCTGGATTCTTCTGTCGAGCTCCGCCTGGACGCACATCGCCGCCTGGCTGGTGTCGTGATCTGCGTCGTGAATCGCACCTTCGCGCATTGAGGAAAGCCATGGCTAACGGGAACTCGAAAGCATCGCTCGTGGCCGCGTGCGCCACCGCCATGCTCGCGGCACGGTTTGCGTGCGCGCAGTCATCGCCGCCCACGGCGCCGATCCGCCCCGACACCGTCGATTACTTCGGCACCAAGGTCGTCGACAACTACCGCTACTTCGAGAACCTGCAAGATCCCGAAGTCCAGCAATGGATGAAGGCGCAGGCCGACTACACGCGCGCGACGCTGGATGCGCTACCCGGCTATCCGGCGCTGCTCGCGCGCATAACGGAACTCGATGCGTCGGAGCCGGTCCACGTAAGCCAGCTACAGATCGTCGCGGGGCGCTATTACTCGCTGCGGAGGCCGGCCGGGTCGCAGTCTTCCAGGCTGTACGTACGCGATGGCATGAATGGCGAGGATCATCTGCTCATCGATCCGGCAACGCTCGGCGCCGACCAGCATTCTCATCTGACCATCGATGGCTATGCGCCTTCGCCAGATGGCCGCTATGTCGCCTATGGGATCGCGGCCGGCGGGTCGGAGCAACCTACGCTGCACATCCTGGACGTTCGGTTAGGCAAGGACCTGCCGGAAACAGGGGATCGCATCCAGGGCGAACCAGTCTGGCGTGCCGACGGCCGCTCATTCTTCTATTCGCGCCAGCAGAAGTTGACGGCCGACATGTCCTCGACGCAGCAGAACGACAACCCGCGTGATTACCTCCATGTGCTCGGCCGCGCGTTCGACGACGATCCGCCGATCGTCGGCCGTGGCGTGAGCGATGAGGCGTTCGCCCTCGCACCGTCTGAATTCGCCGATGTCATGACGGCGCCACGCTCGCGGTACGCCATCGCGTTCGTCTTTGCTGGCACCGATAGCCGCATGCGCGTGTACGCGGCGCCCGTGGACTCGGTGCGCGACAGACACACCGCGTGGCGTCCGATCGCCGCCAGCTATGATGATCAATACATCGGCGGCGACGCCGCGGAAGTCGCGAGCATCGCGTTGACCACGGACACGTTGTACTGGTTGTCACGCAAGGACGCGCCACGCGGCCGAATTCTGAAGCTCGATCTGAGCAGGAGAGACTCGAAGCCCGAAGTCGTGGTGCCCGAGGGCGATCTACCCATCTCCGAGGTGTACGCCGCCCGCGACGCGATTTATTGGCGAGTCAGTGACGCCGGCATCAACAGCGTTCGTCGTCTGCGCTTGCAGCGCGGCGCACGTCCAGAGTCCCTGCGCCTGCCGTATGCTGCAAACGTCTCCGACATTTCGACGGACGCGGAGAGTGATGCTACCGTCCTCTCGGCAACGAGCTCGGTGCGTCCGCCGGCGTACCTCGACGTGGACGCGAAGACGGGTGCCGTTACCGACACCGACTTGCAACCAGCCGGACCCGCCGACCGCCCGGACGATCTCGTCGACGAAGAAGTGAAAGTGAAAAGTTGGGACGGCACTCAGGTCCCGCTGTCGATCGTTCACATGAAAAGCATGAAGCGTGACGGCAGTAACCCGACCTCGATGTTGGGCTACGGCGCCTACGGTGTCGATGCGTCGCCGCCGTACTCACGAAGCATGCGCGCCTGGTACGAGCGCAACGGCGTCACTGCCACCTGCCACGTGCGCGGCGGCGGTGAGTACGGGGAGGCGTGGCACCAGGCTGGATTTCAGGCGACCAAACCGAACAGCTGGAAGGACTTCATCGCCTGCGCCGAGTATTTGATCGCGCGTCAATACACGAGCGCTTCGCATCTGAGTGTCGTTGGTGGAAGTGCCGGCGGCATCCTGGTTGGGCGCGCAATCGAGGAACGCCCTGATCTGTTCGCGGCGGCCATTGCCAGGTCTCCCGGCGCTGACATGCTGCGCCTCGAGACCACCGCCATCGGGCCGCACAACATTCTCGAGTTCGGTAGCGTCAAGACCGAAGCCGGCTTTCGATCACTCTACGCGATGAGTCCCTACGTCAACGTGAAGGATGGCGCGAAGTACCCCGCCGTCTTGATCACGACCGGTATCAACGATCCTCGCGTGCCCGCGTGGATGCCGGCCAAGTTCGCTGCGCGCCTCGAGGCCGCCACCGCGAGCGGGAAGCCGGTGCTCTTACGAGTCGACTACGACGCGGGCCACGGCTTCATCGACGCAACCCAGCGGCAACGCGAGGTGTGGCTCGCCGACGACCTCGCGTTTTGGCTCTGGCAGTCTGGCGATCCAGCATTTCAACCGAAACGGTAGCCTGATATGACCCCGCGGGCTCCCGTCCGCCGTCGTATTGCGGCCTGCCTCGTTATCACGCTGGCATCGGTGACGCCTGCGGTGCGGGGCAGGCTGCCCATCGTCCGCCCAAATCCGAACACCGAACGCGCCGGCGTCCTTCGCGACGGCGTCCTGACCGTCGCGCTCGAAGCGAAGAAAAGCACGTGGCGTCTCGACGGGCCCGATCATCCGCCAATGACCATCGAGGCATTTTCGGAGCCGGGCAAGGCGCCGCTCCTGCCCGGGCCACTCATACGCGCGCCAATGGGAACGGAGATCCGGCTATCGATCCGTAACTCACTGGACGTCCCGCTCACGTTCTTTCTTCCAGCGGCGATCCGCGGCGGCCCGGATGGGTTCGGCGCCAGGGATTCCGTCGTTGTTGCGCCGGGCGCGGTGGGACTGTTGGCGACGAAAGCGTCCGTGCCCGGGAACTACGTGTACCGGGCCACCACGCCTAACGGGACCAGCAAAGCGTGGAAGCTCGCCGGTCTCCTCGCCGGTGGGTTCGTGGTCGATACCGCCCAGACTAACGCGCCACGCGATCGCGTGTTCGTGATCATGCAGGCCATGGACTCCGCATTCACGGCGTACACCGACTCATCTAACGGAGATCTTCGTCACGCGCCCGCAGGAGTAGCGCGAATCGTCTACACCATAAACGGTCGCTCGTGGCCGAACACCGAGCGGATCGCCGCGACCGTCGGGGACTCGCTCCATTGGCGGGTGATCAACGCGACGTTCGACGTGCACCCGATGCATCTCCACGGCTTCTACTTTCGCGTCGACGCGTTCTCGGGCCCATTCGCTCCCGCACCCGGAGCAATGGTCGTCACGCAGCCCATGACGCCGTTTTCCGCGATGTCGATGTCGTGGTCACCGGACCGGCCGGGCAATTGGCTTTTCCATTGTCATTTCGCGCTGCATCAGCTGCCGGATTCTCTCTCGAGCGCAGAGAACGATCCATACCGGCGGGACATGGTGGGTCTGGTACTTGGAGTCAGTGTCGCGGATGGCCGAGGGATGCATGAGGTCCCTCAGCCGGCGGCCGCCCGACATCTCCGCCTGATCGCCGTCGCCGACAGCCTTCACACGAGCGAGCACGCCTCCGACGCGGGCGCACGGAGCTCGATACCTCTGCACCAATTCGCGGCTGATTCCGTGCCGTCTATGCACTTCGTGCTGGAAGAGAACGGGCACGCCGTCGAGACCGCGCGCGATTTCAGTCCCGAGATCGATCTGACGAAGGGTGTGCCCGTCTCGATCATGATCGTGAACCATCTCGGCGAGCCGACGAGCGTGCACTGGCACGGCATCGAAATCGAGAACAGCTACGTGGACGGCGTGCCGGGCTTCAGCGGCGCCGGTCATCACCTAGCGCCGGCGATCGCGCCCGGGGATTCGTTCGAGGCTCGGTTCACGCCGCCGCGCGCGGGCACATTCATGTATCACGCGCACTTGGATGAGGTGCGGGAGGAGCTCGGCGGTCTCGAGGGCGCGCTGATCGTCCGTGACTCCGGCGTTGCTTCCCCGGTCGACGATCACGTGTTCTTTCTGAAAGGGCTTCTCAACGACGCAACGCATCCTCGCGAGATCAACGGCGAAAGGAATCCTGACACGGTCGTACTGCACGTGGGTCGCCCGGCGCGGCTCCGGTTGATCAACCTCTCCACCGCGGACCCGGTCCCGTTTTTCTGTCTCACCGCGCGGCCTGACAGCACGCTGATTGGTGCGAAGGACACGATGATCGTGAACTGGCGACCGGTAGCGAAAGACGGCTTCGACCTCCCGAGCGCGATGCAGTCGCCACGTCCGGCTCGACAGATGATCAGCATGGGCGAGACGTACGACTTCGAATACACGCCGCAACGCACCGGCACCCTGCGCCTGGAGGTTCGCACCAGACAACTCGTCGTCAGGGTGCCGATTCGCGTCGATCAGTGAATGGGAATTAACGGTGGCCTCGCCGCGGCCGTCCGAGGCACGGTTCGTATCGCTGTTCTTCGATGAGGAACCATGACTGATGCGAGTGGCATCGCCCCGCCCCCGACCGCGGCGCTCGATCCGGGCATGCATCGCGCCGTTGACGCTCGAGCGCGAGACCGATGGTTCTTCACCATTGCCGCGATCGCGGTTAGTGCGATCGTTTTCGCCGGCTTCGCGCGGACCTACTACCTCAAGGCCTGGTTCCACACGCCGGCGCTGCCCTGGCTGCTGCACCTGCACGGCGCGGTAATGACGTCCTGGTTTCTCCTGTTCGTTGTGCAGGCTCGCCTGATCGCGGCGCGCCGGATCAAGATGCATCGCCGCCTCGGCGTGGCCGGCGCGATGCTGGCGGCGCTGGTGGTGGTCGTGGTAACAGCTGTCATCATCGAAACCCAGCGGCGCGCGGTCCGGCTTGGGCATCCGCATCTCCCCGGCATGGCGTTCCAGTTAGGCATCGTGCTGGTATTCGCCATCCTCGTGACTGCGGCGATCGCCCTGCGTCGTCGCAGCGATGTGCACAAGCGCCTGATGCTGCTCGCCTGCCTCAGCATCCTGTCGCCGGGAATCGTGCGCATTCCGCTGCACGCCATCCAAGCGGGCGGTCTGTTCTCGCTCATCGGCATCCTCGATGCGTGCATTATCATCTGTGCTGTTGTCGATGCACTCAACCATCGCCGCTTGCATCCAGCGTTCGTGTGGGGCGGCCTGCTGATCATCCTCTCGCAGCCACTGAGTATGCTGTTGGGCGCCACGTCCGCCTGGATGCATGTCGCCCGGATGTTGGTCTCGTGATGCAGGTGCTGCCTAACCCGCGGCATCTCGGCTGAGTCATTCGGTCGTTGACGTAGCTACCGGGCTCATTCGTACATCGCCTCGGGCTCGGCACGTGCCAACTCTACCAGGAAGTCCGCGATCCGTCGGCATACAGCATCGAAGTACCGACGGCCCTTGTCTGCCGTTGCCTTAGCGGGATTCCCGACGCCGGTGTCGTCCGTCACCTGCGTCCAGCGGCGCGGCGCCCACGCCCAGCCCTCACGAAGCCCGCGCACGCGGAATCGGCGCGCTGTGCCCGGACCGGCAGTCTCCAACGGCGCTACGAGCTCGGGCGCAATCGCCATCATCAGGCTCGTCTCGAGCTCGCCCGCGTGATCTCCCGGCTCGTCAAAAAACGCTTTCGCATCCAGACAGGTGTAATAGTTGAGCGCACAAAGAAACATGGATGTCACGGGCTGTAGCTCGCGGACCATCTGCCGGAAATCGTTTCCGCCATGCCCGTTGAGCACCACGAGCTTTCGCACGCCGTGGGGCGCCAGGCTGCGCACTACGTCGCCCAACACCAGCGCTTGCGTGCTCGGGTTCATGTTCACGCAGTACGCAACGTCCAACTGGCCGGTGTTCACGCCGAACGGAATCGCCGGCAGCACGACCACGCGCGCGCCATCATCCCAGGCCAGCCGAGCCGATTCGGCCGCCACGGCTTCGGATTCGATGATGTCCGTGGCGTACGGCAAATGCGTGTTGTGCGCCTCGGTCGCGCCCCACGGAAGCACGGCTAGCTCATAGTGGGCGTCGCGTACAATTGCCCACGTGGACTCACCAAGGATGTAAGGACGGCCGGTCACTGATCGTCGTCGAGAGAAGGGAAATCGAAGATGTCGCGCGGCGCGCACGGCCGCCACGGAGCCGGTCTGCATCTTGACTCTGGGACGACACTTGCGCACGCTTTGGGCGACCCTCGCGACTCACGAGCGGGTCGCGAGGCTGGAGGATGCGATGACGCAGCGAGAGGAGTTTGCAATGGATGAGGTGACGCTTGCCCCGCGTACGCCTGCGGGCCCGCCGGACGGTGGCAAGTACGTCTATTGCATTGTGCGCACTGAGGCACCGTGCGAGTTCGGCGCGATCGGAATGGGTGGGGAAGGGAGACGCGTCTACACCGTCCACCACAGGGATCTCGCCGCCGTGGTCAGCGACACACCGATCGTGATTTACGACCCGACACGCGAAAACGTGCTGGCGCACGAGTTCGTGAACGAGACCGTGATGCGCGAGCATACGGTGATCCCCATGTCGTTCGGGACCGTGTTTCGCTCCGAGGAGGACGTGACGGAGCTCCTGCGCTCGACTTACCAGGCGTTCAGCGACGTCCTGGACAAGATGCGCGACAAGATCGAGTTCGGTCTCAAGGTACTGTGGGACCGCGAGCAGGTCATCGCGACGCTCGAGCGCACGAACGAGGAGATCGGCCGGCTCAAGGAAGAGATCGAGAACAACGCGCAGAGCTCGACGTACTTCGCGCGCGTTCAGTTAGGCCGCCTGGTCGAGTCGGCGCTCGAGGAAGCCGGCAACGCGTTCGTCTCGGACGTGCACGAATCGCTCCGCCCGGTGGCCGTCGCCAGCCGCAGCAGCAAACCGATCGGCGACCGCATGATCATGAACGCCGCGTTCCTCGTCGAGCGCTCGGCGAGCGAACGATTCGACGAAAAGGTGCGCGAGCTGAGCCACCGGCACGAGGGTCTGTTGACGTTCAAGTACACGGGGCCGTGGCCGCCGTACAACTTCGTCAACATCAAGCTCAAGCTCGAGCGCGCGGACTAACGGATGGGTCTGCTCGCGAAGCTCCTCACGTTCCCCGTCTCCGGGCCCGTCGCCGGCATTCGCTGGTCACTGGAGATGGTCGAGCGCACCGCGCGCGAAGAGTTGACCGATGACACCGCGATCAAGCAGGAGCTGATGGAGCTGCAGCTCGCGCTCGAGAGCGGCGAGATCGACGACGCCGAATACCGGTCGCGCGAAGCGGACCTGATGCTGCGCCTGCGCGACGTCCGCTACTGGCGCGAGCAGTTCGGCCTAGGACTCTCGGGCGGTCCCGTCCGCGTGCAGCGCGACGAGGACGAGCACTGAGCGCGTCGATCCTCTATGCGTACGGGGTCGTGCACCCCGGCGCCCTGGTTGCGCGTGCGCCACGCGGACTGGACGACTCAGTCGTGACGCTCGAGCAGAATCCCGGTGGCGCCGTGGCCGCGCTCGTGTCGCGCGTCGACCCAACCGTCTATACGACCGACGTGATGGAATCGCGCGCGAGCGACGTCGACTGGGTTGGCCCGCGCGCCGTCGCGCACGACGCCGTGCTCAGTTGGGCGAGCGAATCCGGCGGCGTGGTGCCGTTTCCGATGTTCACGCTGTTCGCGTCGGCCGAGTCGTTGGGCGCGATGCTCCGCGAGCGCGAAACGGTGCTCGACGATCACCTCGCTCGTGTGACACCGTGCCAGGAGTGGACCGTCCGTCTCTTCCGCCTCGAGGACCGCGCCACGGAGGCCCTGGGCCAATCGAGCCGGGCGATCGCTGAGCTCGCTGAGCGTGCGCAGGCCGCCGCGCCCGGACAGCGCTATCTGCTCGAGCGGAAAGCCGATGAAGTGCGCGGAGCCGAGCTTCGCCGCGTGAGTGCTGAATCCGCGCGCGAAGCGTTCGACACGCTGTCTGCGTTGGGCGAGGCCGCCGTCCGCGACGCGCTCCCCGCCGCGCCGTCCGGGTCGCGGCCGGCAGGTACCGCCGTCCTCGATGCCTCGTTCCTCGTGCGACGCGACCGCGTAGACCAGTTTCGCGCTGCGGC
>Ga0310810_10011531_pt1 | contig 10324 bp, 5 predicted proteins | sample NCmetagenome_FD_207641 | JGI IMG/M metagenome (GOLD analysis project Ga0310810, IMG submission 207641) | Soil microbial communities from experimental microcosm in Duke University, North Carolina, United States - NC | ecosystem: Engineered > Artificial ecosystem > Soil microcosm > Unclassified ...
CAACTCAAACAGGCGATCGCAGACGCGAGTCAGGGTGAGTTTGTGCGTTATGAGGTGGATATTAGTGGAGCGCTTGAGGCTGTAAGAACCCTGGATTTCTCCATCAAGCCATTCAAAGATGAAACCGGTCAAGTGGTGCTGCTGATTTCTGAAGGGCGTGATATTAGCGATCGCAAACGAGTGGAAGCTTTGTTGGCAGAACAAAATCATATCCTGGAAATGATTGCTAAGGGGGAACCCCTGTGTGAGGTTCTCAGTACTATCGCTCAGTTAATTGAGAAGCAAATCCCTCAGTGTTGGTGCTCCTTCCTCCTCCTTGACAAAAATGGCGTCAGTTTGAGACATGGAGCCGCCCCCAGCCTCCCAGAAGCTTATAACGAAGCGGTGGATGGAACGACCATTGGCCCCTATACAGGTTCCTGCGGTACCGCTGCCTATTGGGGAGAAGCGGTCATTGTCGATGATATTGAGAGTAGTCCTCTGTGGACAGATTTCCGGGATTTGGCACTTTCTTACGGATTGAGAGCGTGTTGGGCTCGCCCTATCTGTTCCACTCAGGGGAAAGTGTTAGGCACCATTGCCATTTATTACCAACAACCCCATACCCCCAACCGTTACGAGCAAGAACTAACAGCCAAAGCCACTCAACTCGCCCGAATTGCGATCGAACGCTCTTTTGCACAAGAGGAATTGCTCCGCAGTAACGCGATGCTCAAAGCTCAACAAGAAGCGGCGCTAGATGGGATTCTGGTGATGAACGAAAATCGTCAGATTGCTTCCTATAATCAACGTTTTTGCCAGTTGTGGCAAATTCCGCCTCAACTCGTCGAATCTGGGGATGAGGGATGGTTGCTTAATGAATTACTTTCCCAACTCGAAGACCCGCAGGAATTTCTGGCTGAAGCCGAGCATCTCTACGCTCATTCTACAGAAACCAGCTACGATGAATTGAATTTCAAGGATGGGCGCATCTTTGAATTTTACTCAGCCCCTGTCCTCTCTCCCTCAGGAGGCTACTATGGCAGAATTTGGTACAACCGAGACATCACCGAGCGTAAGCGGGCAGAAGCTGCACTGCGTCAAACGGAAGAGAAATATCGCTTATTGGTTGAGTCAGCTGGGGATGCGATCATCGCCGTAGATTCAGAAACGGGGCTTATCCTAGAGGCCAATCAGATGGCTGAAAAAATTTTAGGACGCTCCAGAGCCGAAATGATTGGTTTGCATCAAGCCGAGATTCAGCCCGCCGAACGACGCGAAAAATATCAGATTCTTTTCAACAAACACGTTGAGGCAGGCAATGTCCTCCAAACCGAGGTGGAACTATGCCACAAAGACAACACGATTGTTCCGGCGGAGGTGAGTGCAACCGTTGTGGATGTTCAAGGCAAAAAAATTGTTCAGGGAATTTTTCGAGACATTCGCGATCGCAAACAGACCGAGAAAATCCTCAAGCAAGCTAAAGTTGCTGCTGAAGCCGCCAATCGCGCTAAAAGTGAATTTTTGGCGAATATGAGCCATGAACTGCGTACTCCCTTAAATGGCATTTTGGGATACGCCCAAATCCTGAAACGTGAACCCAATCTCATCGCAAAGCAACAAGAACAATTGGGCATTATTCAACAATGTGGCGAACATTTGTTAACCCTGCTCAATGACATCTTAGACCTGTCCAAAATCGAAGCCCGGAAAATGGAACTGTACCTCAGTGATTTTCCGTTCTCCCATTTTCTAGGAAGCATTATCGAAATCGTGCGCATTCATGCCGAACAAAAAAACATTTTCTTTCGTTATGAAATGCTTTCCGAACTACCAGCGGTTGTCCGGGGCGACGAAAAACGGCTGCGACAAGTCCTGATTAATCTCCTCGGCAATGCCGTGAAATTTACAGACACTGGCGGAGTAACATTTAAAGTTGGCTATGTCACAGGAGATGGAGACTGGGGACTAGGAACTGGGAAGCAGGGAGATGTTCCTGCCAACTCTTGCGCGTCTTCTGCCCAATTCCCCTCTCAAAAAATGCGCTTCCTAATCGAAGACACTGGCATTGGTATGCCATCCGAGCAAATCGAAGAAATCTTTTTACCCTTTCATCAAATCGGTGACCCGACGCGTCAGGCAGAAGGTACAGGCTTAGGATTAGCCATTAGCCAAAAATTAGTACAGCTAATGGGCGGCAAACTTCATGTCGAAAGTCGCTTGGGTCAAGGTAGCGTTTTCTGTTTGGATTTAGATCTACCAGCCGTGTCGGAAGAGGCAGAAGTTGTTGAGCATCCTCAAGGAAAGGTGATTCGGCTAAAAGAAAAGTACAGATTACTAGTAGTAGACGATAAATGGGAAAATCGATCAGTTCTGCTTGACCTCCTCTCCCCGTTAGGATTTGAAGTCCAAGAAGCAAGAGACGGTCAAGACGGACTGAATCAGGCGCTTGGGCATCAGCCGGATGTAATCTTGCTCGATATGGTTATGCCTGGAATGGACGGCTTTGAGGTGGTTAAGAGACTACGGGAGTTACCTACCCTCGGTCGGGTTGTTGTGATCGCAATGTCGGCAAGCGCTTTCGATTACGACCAACAGAAGTGTTTAGCAGCCGGTTGTGATGGTTTTATTTCCAAACCCGTGCAGGTAGAAAAGCTCTTAGAACAGCTACGCCAACATTTGGGATTGGAATGGGTTTACGAGGAAACGGATGTAGATGCTCCCACCGTTCAGGGCAGTGCGATTGTTACCAGCGGCGCTTCCCACAAGGTAGCAGGAAGGATACAGGATGAACGGAATGATTCACTTGGCAGTGGGCTTCCTCTGGGAGGTAGCTTAGCCTCACACCCCGCTACAGGGTACGGGCAAACCGTGCAAATGCTCACAGACGCTACGCTTCAATCCTCTATCGTGGCTCCGCCACCCGAAGAACTAACGGTTCTCCATAAACTAGCCATGATGGGAGATATTCGAGGTATCCAGCAGCAAGCCAAGAGGCTTGAACAGTTAGACGAGCAATTCGTGCCCTTTGCCAAACAACTGAGTCAATTAGCTAAAGGCTTTCAAGAAAAACAAATTCTGGAATTTGTTAGAAAGTATATGGCAGAAAATGAATGAGTATCGAATATCCTGACAAAGGTACTATCCTCTTTGTTGATGATAGCCCTACTACTTTAGAAGTACTGTTTGAGTTTTTGACGGATGCTGCATTCCAAGTCTTAATGGCTCGGGATGGTGAAAGTGCCATCCAGATTGCTCAATCTGAACGTCCAGATTTGATTTTTTTGGACATCATTATGCCCGGAATGGACGGGTTTGAAACCTGCCGCCGATTGAAAGCGAATCAGTCCACGCAAGACATTCCAGTCATTTTTATGACCGCGCTATCTCAAACAGCGGTTGTGGTCAAAGGATTTCAACTTGGCGCAGTTGATTTCATCATCAAGCCGACTCAGAAAGAAATTATTCTAGCTCGTGTTACGACTCACCTCACGATTGAGAAGTTGAAACATAGCCTCCAAGTGCAAAATGCGCGGCTACAACAGGAAATTCAACAGCGTCAGCAGGTAGAAACGGCGCTGCAAGAGGCTAACCAAGAACTGCACCGCTTGGCAACTTCAGATCCTTTGACCCAAGTAGCGAATCGCCGCCTATTTGATCAATGCTTAAGCAAAGCCTGGAACATCTTGGTGAGAGAGCAGTTGCCTCTGTCGTTACTGCTGTGTGATGTCGATTTTTTCAAGTTCTACAACGATAGTAAGGGTCATCAAGCGGGAGATGAGTGTTTATATCAGATTGCTCAAGCCATGAAGCACACTGTTAAGCGTCCGGCTGATTTGGTGGCTCGTTATGGAGGAGAAGAATTTGCCGTGATTCTACCGAATACGAATGGAGAGGGTGCATTGCGAGTCGCAGAAGAAATACAGTTATCAGTAAGAACGCTCTGCGTCCCTCATCCCAAATCCCCAATCAGCGAATTCGTAACGCTCAGTGTGGGAGTTTCTTGCACCCTGCCTTGGTATAAAGGTGCTCCAGAAGCCCTAATCACGGCGGCAGACCGGGCACTTTATCAAGCGAAACAGTCGGGGCGCGATCGCGCTGTTATGATTCCCTTGAGGAACGCTGATAGTCGAGACGTTTGTACGCGATGAGAGATGAGCAATGGAGAATGGGGAATGGAAAATTTAAAATCGGAAATTAGGCATCGAATAAAACCTACTTTTCTTAAGGTTTAATTTTTAAATTTTAATTTAAACATATTACCCAAAAAGCCCAAACAAAATGAGCGATGATAATAACAAAGATGTCATTGTAATTGTCGATGATAAACCGACTAATCTGGGAGTATTGTTTGACTTTTTGACCGATTCGGGATTCAAAGTTTTAGTGGCTCAAGATGGCGAAAGTGCGATTCAAAAAGTCGAATATGCTCATCCCGATCTGATTTTGTTAGATGTGATGATGCCGGGAATTGATGGGTTTGAAACTTGCCGTCGCCTGAAGGCTAATCCTTCAACTCAAGACATCCCGGTAATCTTTATGACCGCGCTTTCCGAAACCGTGGATAAGGTTAAAGGCTTCAGTCTGGGTGCCGTAGATTATGTTACAAAGCCAGTACAGCAGGAAGAAGTCCGAGCCAGAGTCACCCTGCACCTAACGATTCGGAACCTGCAAAAGAAGCTACAAGAACAAAATCTACAGCTGCAAAAAGCTGAGGAGAAATATCGCAGTATCTTTGAGAATGCTACAGAAGGGATTTTTCAAGCCACTCCTGAGGGAAGATACATCACCGCCAATCCGGCTCTGGCAAGAATTTTCGGCTACTCTTCTCCAGAAATATTCATGAATGAGATTACCGATATCGGTAAGCAACTGTATGTCGAACCCATGCGTCGTGATGACTTAGTGACTCTGATGAATCGGGAAGATACATTATCAGATTTTGAGTCTCAAGTCAATCGTCGAGATGGCAGTGTGATTTGGATTTCGGAGAATATCCGCACCGTCAGAGATGCCAAGGGTCAGCTGCTTTATTACGAAGGCAGTGTTACCGATATTACAGAACGTAAACAGTCTGAGGTTGCCCTACGCCTCGCCCGGAAAAGAGCGGAACTCCTACTGCTCAATATCTTGCCCCAACCCATTGCTGAACGGTTGAAGCGGGGTCAACGCACGCTAGCGGAAAGCTTTGAAGATGTAACGGTTCTGTTTGCTGATTTAGTTGACTTTACAAAGTTCTCGGCTCAAACCTCTCCCACAGAACTGGTTGAACTTCTCAATGTGATTTTCTCAAAGTTTGACCGACTGGCAGAGCAGCATGGGATAGAGAAAATCAAGACAATTGGTGATGCCTATATGGTTGTCGCTGGGTTGCCGATGCCTCGTCGAGATCATGCCAGTGCGATCGCCGAAATGGCATTGGATATGCAAGATGCGATTGCCCAACTCAACCTCGATCTAGATAAATCCTTCCGCCTGAGAATGGGTATCCATTCCGGTCCTGTCGTCGCGGGTGTGATTGGGATTAGAAAATTTAGTTATGACCTCTGGGGTGATACGGTCAACATAGCCTCTCGGATGGAATCTCAAGGTCTACCGGGTTTCATTCAAGTTTCCGCTACCACCTATGAACTATTACGCGATCACTATGTATTGGAGGAGCGAAGCCCCATCCAGGTCAAAGGTAAGGGAGAAATGATTACCTATCTGCTCAATCGCAGAAAGTCAGAAGATTGAGCGAGTGTTGAAGCTAATGTTATGAGTAGCGTTTTTTTAACTAAATCTAAGGGAAAAACTACTATATATAGTGTAAGTTCGCCTAAAATCTCAACGCAAAATTGATGCAGAGTGAAAGTAATTTTTGACTGATCAACCGTCTAAATAACCCAGCCTGAGAGACCTGTGCTACTATCTGGGAAAACATTCTCTTAATCTCGATCACCAATGGGCAAGGTTCTGGTGTTAAACGCCTCCTATGAACCGCTCAATATCACCAACTGGCGACGGGCGGTTGTCTTGTTGATCAAAGGGAAAGCGGAGCAGGTTGAACACAACGGTAAATACGTCTATTCAGAATTCCCTCTCCCTACAGTTATCCGGCTGCGACATTATGTCCAAGTTCCTTACAAAGAAATTCCTCTGACTCGCCGAAATATCCTCCACCGAGACGGACACTCTTGTCAATACTGCGGTTATACCGGTGATGAACTTACGCTAGATCATGTGATTCCTCGTTCTCGCCACGGAGGAGATACTTGGGAAAACATTGTTACAGCCTGTGTGCGTTGTAATGTCAAAAAAGGCAGCCGCACGCCTAAAGAAGCCAATATGACATTGCGGAATCAGCCTCGTAGACCTTATAGCAGCTTGCACTTTGAAGTGGCTAAACATGTGAAGGGTGGATTACATCAAGAGTGGCGAAAGTATGTGATCGGTATTTAACACTCTGTCCTGAAGCAGAGTTATAGAATATTTGAAAAGTCTACCAACAGAGTCATGGTCGGAAAACACGACTACTAGATAAGATCGGGCTTACTGGTTGTTTTGCAAAAATAGAAGAGGGTGGCTCACCAGTTGAACAGCTAACCGCTCCCATAAAGTTACGATGGAGGGTGAGCTGGCAAGAACCCTGCTTACCTTACTACAAGCCAACATGCCATCAAACTCGCTCACGTCTGTTAATGATTCACTCCAATCCGCTACGCCTTCAGATGCGATCGCTGTTGAACCGCAACAGCCGTCAACCTCTCTGGAAAAGGATAGTAGCAACATCAGTCATTCTCGTGAGAGACGGTGGCAGGAATCCTCACCGGAAGAGAAGGTAGCTCAATTGCGACAGACGCTGGAGCGTCACACAAGAGAACGCCAGCTCGTTGTGATCCAAGATTTCCCAGACCCCGATGCTCTTTCCAGTGCTTGGGCGTACCAACTGATTGCTCAACAGCACAATATCCAATGCGATATTGTATACGCGGGCACTCTCTCGCACCAAGAAAACATTGCATTGGTTAAGCTAACCAATCTACCCGCGAAGCGCTGGGGTATCCAGACATTGAAGGAGCGGGATTTATCGGTGTATCACGGTTATGTGCTGATTGATAATCAGGGAACAACCAGCCAATTGATGTGTCTAGTCAAGCAGACAGGGCTCCCACTGATCGCAGTGATTGACCATCACAGAGCTCAGGGTGATCTAGAAGCTGAGTTTGTCGATCTTCGTCCTCAGACACGAGCGACGGCAACGATTTTAACCCAGTACCTTCAGGCTGGACTCCTGAAACTAGACAGCAGCATCAGCGAACATGTCAAGTGTGCTACAGCCTTAATGCATGGTCTGCGATCAGATACTAATCGACTAATGCAGGCACAGGAAGAAGATTTTATGGCGGCTGGATATTTGAGTCGGTTCTATGACCCCCAACTGCTGAATGCGGTGCTCCAAACGGCGCGATCGCGCCGCGTCATGGATGTGATTGAGCGATCGCTAAAAAATCGCCTAGTACAAAATAACTTTTCCATTGCCGGTGTTGGCTACCTGCGTTACGATGATCGGGATGCTATCCCCCAAGCCGCTGACTTTTTGGTCACCGAAGAAAACGTTCACACAGCCGTCGTTTATGGAATTGTTCACGACGAAGACGAAGAAGTAGAAGTCGTGATTGGCTCCTTGAGAACCAACAAGCTAACCCTTGACCCCGATGAGTTTATCAAAGAAGCCTTTGGTCAAGATAGTAATGGACGATTCTTTGGGGGTGGACGCATGATGGCAGGCGGCTTTGAAATTCCCATCGGGTTTTTAGGCAGCTTTAATGATAATGCTGAGTACGCCAAGATGAAGTGGGAAGTGTTTGATATCCAAATTAAGCAAAAACTCCTGCGTCTGGTTAATCCCAAAGACAAACTAATTAACACAGACTAGAGCGTCAGTCCAGTATTCACCCACATAGGTGGAAAATAGAAATAAATTATCACTAGTGCAAGTTAGCTTCAATAACTGACCAGCCTTCTGCTTCGGATATTTCTGAGCTGAGGCTGAGTTCCTTTGAGGCGAATAACACAAGGTTATTGAAGGAGTTACACCTCACTTATCCACACAAATGGCTGGGGCATCTTCCTCCCACTGAAGACTTTTGAAGATGGCATTCCACTCTTCCCTTAGACGACTGGAGTTTAGACTAAATTAAAAATCACGCCACATATAGTGGTTTAGCGCTCAAATTGTAGGCATAAAAACGCTACCTGTGACATTAGTCTAAACTCCAGAGACGAGTTTCACTGGGTTTAATCTTGCGTCCTGCTAATTCAGGATGATGAGTATCAAATATTGCATCGGCTAGTAGTGGCTGTCCCTATCAAGATATTTTTGCCACGGCTTACAGATGCTTACAAACTTTTCCTCATTCAGGTTAAATCGACGAAATTTCTGTACTGCATCACCAATAACTTGGTTATGACGGCTGCGCCAGCTGTATTCAGTCTCCAGGCTTGTTTGGTCATGCGCCGATGCGTGATTCGCGGACTAACACGGCTTAAATCGAATTGATTTTTCCCTCGGTTTGAGTTCTTATTAATCATTTTTTCCGAAATTTAGGCTCCAAGTTCTACAGGTTTTGGCTTTCTCCGAAAAAGTCAGCTCTCTTTTCGCTTTTTTGAGTATTTTTCAACCGTTTGTGAGAAATTCGGGTTAAGAGTTCTGCCTAGAGCTCAGCGCTTCCTAGTCCCAATGGCTGATGACAAACCTGTAGAATTTGTTGATTCTTCCAGAATTGTATTCACTTTAGGCGTAGTTAACTATTACCCAGTCGGGTGAATCCACTGGGGGAAGTAGGAAACAAGCCGCTTGTCATACCTTGAATACAAGAAGCAAAGGTTTGACGCGAAGGCTGAGAAGTAGAGAATTAGAAGCTAGACCATGAAAAAAGTCAATTTGTCCGAAACATGCCTCCTAGAATCTGCGATCGCTAAGTTATTTACTCAAGCGTCCCAAAAAGGTAAGTTAACTCTTACAGACTGCTATGGCTTAGTGGCTGCACTCTTAACCTATCCCCTCAGCGAAGCCGAGCAAGATTTAATCAATCGTCTGCTGTATGCGGTTCGTAGAGGTAGGATGGAAGTCGTAATCGATTGACGAGAAGGTTAGCAGATTAGCAGGTTAACAAGTTAGCAGGTTAACAGGTTAACAGGTTAAACCATAGGAGACGGTTGAATCTGCAACCTTCAACCTTCAACCTTCAACCTTCAACCTTCAACCTTCAACCTTCAACCTTCAACCTTCAACCTTCAACCTTCAACCTTCAAACCTTCAACTTTTCCACCTTCATCAATATCGCTCTAATAACAACTTCACTTCTTCTTCCATCGCTAAATCTTTCATGGCTTCCCACTCGGCTTTGCGAACGGCTAAGTAAGCTTGAGCCAGTTCTGTACCCAAAGCCTCTAGAAGCACTTGATCGCTACTCAGTTGAGCTATAGACTGCTCTAAGTTGATAGGCAATCGATCAATATTACAGATATTTCGCTCCGCTTCTGTCATATATCCAGGGTCGATTGTCACCGGTTCTCCAAGTTCAAAACAGTGCCGGATGCCATCCAATCCCGCCGCGAGCACAGCCCCCAATGCCAGATAAGGATTAGCGGAAGCATCCACTGTTTTCAGTTCAAACTGAGTCGGACTAGATTCTTCCGGGTTACTCACCACTCTCACCGCCGCCTCTCGGTTATCGATTCCCCAACACCGAAACGCACCACTCCAATGATGTGGACGAATCCGGCGATAAGAATTGGTGCTGGGTGTGGTGAGTGCCATGAGTGCTGGCAGGTGGTGCAGGATACCAGCAATGAAGCGACGGGCAATTTCTGAGAGTTCCCCCCCTACATCGAGATTGGGTATCAGGTTTTGTCCATCCTGCCAGAGACTAAGGTGAAGGTGACAACCACTACCCGCTTTGTCTGCGAAGATTTTCGGTAAGAAGGAGGCGATAAGATGATGTTGAAGTGCGATCGCACGCACTGTTTCCCGAAAGGCAATTTGCTGATCGGCTGCGGTTAACGCATCAGTATAGAGTATCGAAATTTCCTGCTGCCCTGGCCCCGACTCGGAATAATACTGCTCCACTGGCATCCCCTGCTCAACCAGTGCTTCTGCAATCTCATCAATTACGTGCTGATGCAAATCCATCGCCAGGGTTGAGGCAAAAACCGTCTCATCAGCAGGGACAATCCCATTCGCTGTCTGTTTTAGAAAGTAGAACTCATTCTCAAAAGCCGCAATAACGTCCAACCCCTCGCGCTTCGCTTCATCAACCATCCTTTTGAGAAAGTTCCGAGGACAAAGATTCCAAGGAGT
>Ga0310810_10011532_pt1 | contig 10323 bp, 5 predicted proteins | sample NCmetagenome_FD_207641 | JGI IMG/M metagenome (GOLD analysis project Ga0310810, IMG submission 207641) | Soil microbial communities from experimental microcosm in Duke University, North Carolina, United States - NC | ecosystem: Engineered > Artificial ecosystem > Soil microcosm > Unclassified ...
CGGCCCCAATACGCAAGTCATCGATCTGCAGGGCCGGCTGGCGATCCCGGGCTTCATCGAGAGCCACGGTCACTTTACGGGCGTCGGCGGTGCGCAGCTGCAGCTGAACCTGATGAACGTGGAGTCTTGGGACAGGATCGTCGCGATGGTCGCCGAAGCCGTGTCGCGCGCGCGGCCCGGCGAGTGGATCTACGGCCGCGGATGGCACCAGGAGAAGTGGACATCGCGGCCGGCGGTGAACGTCGAAGGGTTCCCGACGCACGCGTCGCTCGACAAGGTGTCGCCGAACAATCCCGTGCTGCTCGTGCACGCCAGCGGGCACGCGGCGTTTGCAAACGGCAAGGCCATGGAGCTGTCCGGCATCCGCCGCCCGACCGAAAGTCCGGCCGGAGGAGAGATCCTCCGTGACGCCAACGGCGACGCGACGGGCCTTCTGCGCGAGCGGGCCCAGGGGCTGATCAAGCGCGGCGCGGGTGCGCCGACGCCGACGCCCGAAGAACGGGGCGCCCGGGCGCGCCGGGAGCTCGAGCTGGCATCGGAAGAGTCGCTCGCCAAGGGCATCACGACATTCGAGGACGCCGGCTCGGACCTGGCGACGATCGACCTGATGAAAGCGATGGTCGACGAAGGCAAGCTGGGCGTCCGTCTCTGGGTCATGGTCCGGCAGTCGAACGAGACCATTGCGCCGAAGCTCGCGCAGTACCGGATGATCGATTACGGCAACGGCCATCTGACGGTCCGCGCGATCAAGAAGGCGATCGACGGGGCGCTCGGCTCGCGCGGCGCGTGGCTGCTGGCCCCCTACTCGGACAAGCCCGAATCGTCCGGGCTCGAGACGACGAAGATCGCCGAGATCGAGGAGACGGCACAGCTCGCGATGCAGAATGGCTACCAGCTCGCGGTGCACGCCATCGGCGACCGCGCCAACCGCGAGACGCTGAACATCTTCGAGCGTGCCTTCAAGGCCAACCCGGGCAAGAAGGATCTCCGGTGGCGCGTCGTGCACGCGCAGCACATCAGCGCGGCCGACATCCCCCGCTTCGGCCGGATGGGTGTGATTGCATCGATGCAGGGGATCCACTGCACGTCAGATGCGCCGTACGTGCTCGAGCGCCTCGGCGCCGCGCGCGCGCAGGAAGGCGCCTATGTCTGGCAAAAGCTGATGAAGACCGGCGCGATTGTCGCCAACGGCACCGATGCGCCTGTCGAAGACGTCGATCCGATCGCGAGCTACTACGCGACGGTGAGCCGGAAGCTGAAGGACGGCAAGGTCTTCTATCCGGACCAGCGCATGTCCCGCCTGGAGGCGCTGAAGTCCTACACCATCAACGGCGCCTACGCCGCGTTCGAGGAAGACAATCGCGGCTCGTTGAAGCCGGGGAAGTTCGCCGACATCACCGTGCTGTCGAAAGACATCCTGAAGGTGCCGGAAGACGAGATCCCGACCGCGAAGGTCGTCTATACGATCGTCGGCGGCAAGGTTGCGTACAAAGGGAAGTGACGGATGGAAACAGAAGGACAGGAGATCAGGAGCCGGTTTTTGAAAACGAAAACCAAGAATTCTCCTGATCTCCTGTCCCTCCTGTAAGAGAGACAGTGAACGTCGCCGGACGTTAGCGCGTCCCGACGGGTCGTCCGCGCGGCGGTGGCGCGGACTGCTGCGGGACTTTCTTCCGGTACTGATCGAAGAACCGGTTGCAGGCCTTGTGGAAGCGTTCCGACAGCTCCTTGCCGGCCTCGCCCGGCACAGGTACGAGCCGCGAGAACGACGACTGGGCCTGCCGCACTTCGTCCGCCATTCCGCGCCACTTCGACTCGTCGCCGGCGCGGCCGCCAATCGTGTTCGACGCCAGCGCCTCGCGGAGCCGCGCGGCGAGATCCTGCGACGACTCCGGCCTGGCTTCGTTTTCGGACACAAAGCTTTCCAGCCGCGCCACCAGCTTCTCCATCCGCTGGCGGCTCGCGTTGACGTCGAGCTCGCTCGCCTTGAACGCATCCGGGAACCGCGTCAGCACGCGTTCCATCGCGCTCATGAACCGCGCGCTGAGCGGGTCGGCGCCCTGGCGTACGGCGGTCGTGGACTGGTTCCAGCGCGTGCGCAGCGAGCGCACCTTTTCCAGCAGATCCGGCGGGGGCGCCGGCGTGTCGCCGTTGTCGGCCGGCAGGAACGATTCCAGTTCCACTGCCAGCGCCTCGCGATCCGCCTGCCGCGATTCGATCTCGATCTCGTCGCGCCGTTTGTAACGGTCGAAGAAGCGATCCGCGGCGGTGCGGAAGCGCTGCCACAGCGCCTCGGATTTGGTCCGCCGCACGGGACCGATCGTCTTCCATTCGGCCTGCAGCCGGCGCAGCTCGGAGGCGGCCTTTTCCCATTCGCGCGACTGGGCCAGTTCCTCCGCCCGCGCGCACAGCGCCTCCTTCTTCGCCTGGTTGGCCGCCCAGACTTCCTTGCGCTGCGCCAGGTCTTCATTCCGGCGCGTGAAGAACCTGTCGCAGGCATCACGGAAACGCTTCCAGACCGCGCGGGTCTCGGGGCGCGGCACCGGGCCGGACGCCTGCCACTCCGCCTGGAGCTTCTTCATCTCCTCGGCGGTCTTGATCCAGTCGGTCGACTCGGCGAGCGCCTCGGCGCGCTCGCACAGCTCGAGCTTGATTCTGAGATTGGCCTCGCGCTCGGCGGCGCGGGCCGCGAAGAAGTCGCGTGCCTTCGCCTGGATGGGATCCGCGGCCTGGCGGTAACGGTGCCAGAGCGTCTGCGCCTGCGCGCGCGGCGCCTCTGCCGCCTGTTTCCACCGCTCCTGGATGTCGTGGAGCTCGCGCGCGGCTTTTTCCATGTCGTCAGGCTTCTCGAGGTCGTACTTCTTGGCCAGCGCTTCGGCCTGCGCGATCAGCTCTTCCTGGACCGCGGCGTTCGCGAAGCGCTTCCACTCGTCCATCTCGCGCAGCTCGTGGAGCTTTGGCGCGAGCGCTGCGAGAGCGGCCTTGAGACGCTCGACGAGGTACTCCCGCTCGTGGTGCGGCAGCGTCAGCGGCGTTTCGATCGCGGTCCGCAGATCGCGAGCCGCCTTGTCGGCTTCCTTCAGCGTCAGGTCTTCGGCCTCGGCGCGCTTGTGCGCGCGCTCGATCAACTGGTCGATGCGCTGGACTTGAAGCCGGATCGCCCTCTCGGCGGCCGCTTTCTTGGCCTCTGCACGCTCGCGGATCGCCGTCTCGGCCGCGGTGTAGCGCTGCAGCACGGCTTCGTCGAGCCCTTCGGTCTTCTCGTGCAGCGCGCGCCATTCGCGTGAAATGGAGTCCCACGCGTACGCAGGGCTATCCTCCTGAGCGGCGAGCTGCTCCGCCTCCTTCGAGAGCTCCTCGAGCCGCGCATTCGTGCGGGCGCGCTCCTGGCGATGCTCGTGCCTCGTCCGCGCGCGCGCGCACGCCTCCTCGAAGCGCCGCATGAACTGCTCGTGCACCTCGGCCTCGGGATCCTGGGGCAATCCTTCCCATTCGGAGCGCGCCAGGTCCAGGCGATCGAGGGCGTCTTCACCGTGGAGCGCTTCCACCCGCTCGCACATCGAGGCGCGGGCCGCGCGGCCGGCCTGCAACTCAGCCTGGCGCTGTTCCTGTTCGGCCCGCTCGCGCGCCTCCCGGTCCGCGATTGCCCGCGCGGCGGTCACGGCGCTGTCGAAGCGCGCGCGGTCCGCGGCGGGGATGTCGTGCGCCGTCGTCGCGACGAGCGCGCGCCAGGCCGCCTCGGCCTCGTCGATCTGGTCCACGGCCCCTGCCATCGTCGTCGAGGCGGCCAGCGCCTCGACGCGGGCGATCGCGCCGGCGACGCGCTGCTGGTGCTGCTCGAGCGCCGCGCGCCTGGCCGCCTCCGCGTCATCGATGGCCTGGACCATCGCGCGGGCGCGCTTGGCGACCGACTTGTTTTTCGCGCGCTCCGACAGCCCCTCGAGGGCGGCGCGATCGACGCCTCCGTCCGCGACCGCGCGCTCGAGCGCGCCCAGCCCGGCGTCCTTGTGGTCCGTCTTCGCGGCGACGTTGAGCAATTCCGCCTGATCCTGGATCCGCTCGGCGGCGAGCGCGGCGGTGCGGGCGTCAGCCGCGTGACGCGCGACCGAGCTGAGCGACTTCAGGTCCGTCAACCGGCCGACCGCCTCGGCGCGGACGCTGTCAATCGGCGAGCTCTTCGCGACCGTGGCGATCTGCTTCTGATCCGTCAGCGCGCCAAGCGCCGCGGCCGCCGCGTCGGTCGAGTCTCCCGAGGCCGCCACCGCGGCGAGGCGGCCGAGCACCTCCTCGCGAATCCCCGCGTCCTCGTCGCGACCGGCGATGGCGGCGAGCACGCCGACGTCGTCGATGCGCGCCGCCGCGGCACGCCTCACCCGCGCATCGCCATCCTCACGCGCGAGCGCGACGAGGACCCCGGCGTCTTCCTCGCTCGGCGGGCCGGCGGGCAGCTCGTGGACGAAGGCGACGCGGACGTCAGGATCGGGCGACTTGTGTTTGGGTTGGATCTTGAAGCGATCGAGGAAAGACATCGGGAGCCTTACTCAATCGGGTAATTGAGTAATTGGGTAATCCGGTAATTGGTTTCGATTAACCCGATTACCCGATTACGAAATTACCCGATTGCAAACGTCAGTTACAGAGATTCAGCCGTCAGCCAGTCGGCGATTTGCTCGCGCGTCAGAAGATGGTCATCGTTCAGATGGACCAGCATCGGCGCCAGCGGCAATCGCTTCTTACATCCTTCGTGCGGGCAGCGTTTCGTGACCTCGTCGAGACAGCGGAAGAGCCGCTCGAGATGATCCGGAATCAGCTTCCCGTGCTGCCGCGGCAGATGGTAGACGGCGTCGTAGACCGCGCCGAGCGCGCACGACCCGCCCTTCTCATCGAAGTAACTGCCGAAGCATTGCGGACCGCGTGTGGAACCCGCGCGAATGTAATCCGCCAGTTCGCGCTGTTCGCTCTGGAGCTCCGTTACCATCGTTGCCCTCCGGCGAAGAGGCTCAATTGTAACGCACCGCGCATGGCATCATTGACGTGTGGCCTCGTCCGCCTCTAACATCGATGATCCATTCGCTTGAATCGTCACGCTCAATCTTTTGGGCGCCCGAACCAGGATCGAACACCGGTGTTCGATCCCGGCCAGAGACCGGCGCCGGCCAATCCTGATGCTCAGACTTCTCGCTTTGCTCGGTTTTCTTCTGCAAACGCCCGCTCCGGCGGCCGCCCCGCAGCCCGCCCCGGGCAACCCCGTGGTGATCATCGAGACCTCCGCGGGTGCGATCACGGCAGAGCTATTCAAAGATCGCGCCCCCGTGTCGGTGGAGAATTTTCTGCAATACGTGCGGGAGGGGCACTACACCGGGACCATCTGGCACCGGGTCGTCCCCGGCTATGTCATTCAGGGCGGGGGCTATACCCCGGAGCTGGTGGAGAAGAGCACGCACCCCCCGATCCAGAACGAGGCGACCAACGGCCTGAGCAACCTGCGGGGGACTCTCGCCATGGCGCGCACCCGCCAGGCCCGGAGCGCGACCTCGCAGTTCTACATCAACCTCGCGAACAATCCGTCCCTCGACCACCGCGGATTCTCGCCCGACGATTTCGGCTACGCGGTCTTCGGCCGGGTCCTCTCCGGGATGGATGTCGTCGACAGGATCGCCGCGGTGCGAACCGCGTCACGCGACGGCATGGACACCGTCCCGGTCACGCCCGTGCTCATCACCGCCGTGACGGAAAAGAAATGACGATCGGGACCCTGTGAGCCGGCCGCTTCTCATCATCTTCCTGACGATCCTCGTCAATCTGATCGGCTTCGGGATCATCATCCCGCTGCTGCCGTTCTATGCGCAGACCTTCGGCGCCTCGCCGCTGGCGATCGGGTTGCTCTTCGCGTCCTTCTCGCTCGCGCAGCTCTTCGCGTCGCCGGTGCTGGGCGCGTGGTCCGACAAGTGGGGGCGCCGTCCCGTCCTGATCTTCAGTCTCGTCGGCACCGTCGTCAGTTTCGTCATGCTCGCCGTGGCGCACAGCCTCACGATGCTGTTTGCCGCGCGCATCGTCGACGGCCTGTCGGGCGGCAACATCACGACCGCGCGCGCGTACATCGGCGACATCGCGACGGAGGAGAACCGCGCGAAATCCTTCGGCATGCTCGGCGCGGCGTTCGGACTGGGATTCATCATCGGGCCCGCGCTCGGCGGTCTGTTCGCCCACATCAGCTATACCGCGCCGATCTGGGCTGCCGCGGCCATCACCGTCGCCGCCACGCTGCTCGCCTGGTTCTGGCTGCCGGAAACCGTCCACCGGGTGAACGCCGTGTCGGGATCGCCGTGGCGCGCCCTTCGCGACCTGAGCGGCCGCGCCGACCTCCGGCTGCTGTTCTCGATCGACTTTCTCTACTGGGGTTCCTTCGCGGTGTACCAGACGACGTTTGCGTTGTTCGGCGCGCGGCGTTTCGGCTTCGATGCCACGCACACCGGCTACCTGCTGGCGGCGTTCGGCTTCCTCGGCGTTCTCGTGCAAGTGGGACTCGTCGGCCCGGTGGTGAAACGCCTTGGCGAGCGGCGCACGCTCACGGCCGGCCTGATCTTCGCGGCCGTGGGCTGGGGCGGGAGCGCGATGACGCACTCGCTGCCGCTGTTCGTCGCCATGCTGGTGCCCGGCGCGCTGGGCATCGGGCTCTGCAACCCGTCGCTCGTGTCGCTCGTGAGCGCCGCCGCGGGGAAGCACGAGCAGGGGCGGGTGCAAGGAGCCGCCGGCGCGCTGGAGAGTCTCGGCCGGACGATCGGTCCCGTGTGGGGCAACGGTGTGTTGCAGTGGGCCGGCGAGGGTGTCGCCTACGGCTCGGCGGCACTGGTGCTCCTTGGTACGGCCGCGTTGACGACGCGGTATCAACGGCCGCAGACGGCCGTTACCGGCCGCGAGGAAAGGGAGAGTATCCTCTAGCGTGAGGTGCTCTGTGAGGAAGACGACGTTCATTTCCGCGCTGGCCGCCGTGCTCCTGGCGTGTCCGCTGGCCGCCATCGCCCACGCTCAGGTCACCAGCGCCACGATTGTCGGGACCGTTACGGACTCGAGCGGCGCGGCCCTGCCCGGCGCCACCGTCACGGCCCGCAATGTAGATACCGGTTTCACCCGCACCGTGCCGTCCAATGAGGACGGCGCCTATCGTCTCGAGTTCCTGCCGATCGGCAGCTACAAAGTGGAGGTCACCCTCTCGGGGTTCAAGACGGCCACTCGCAGCGGCATCGTCCTGAACGTCAACGACACGGCGCGGGTCGACGCCTCGTTGTCGATTGGCGGGGTCGCCGAAACGGTGAACGTCGACGCCGAGGCGCCGGCGGTGAATACGTCCACCTCCGACATCTCGCGAACCATTGATGCGGCCGCGATCCAGAGCCTGCCGCTGGTCGAGCGCAACGTCTATTCGCTGCTGGACCTGACGCCCGGCGTGCAGTCCAACAACAACGGCGTCGCGTCGGCCTCGTCAGGCACCAATTCGCTGATCCTCGGCTTTCCCGAGCAGCGCACCTTGATCAACGGCGGCGCCGACGGCGGCACCGGCTCGGTGAACTACTACCTCGACGGCGGCATCAACATGACGGGATTGCGCAACACCGGCAATATTCTGCCCAATCCGGACGCCATTCAGGAGTTCAAGGTCCAGACCAACAGCTACAGCGTGGAGTACGGCCGCTTCTCGAGCGGCATCATCAACGTCGTCACGAAGTCGGGTACGAACAAGTACAAGGGCTCGGCCTTCGAGTACATACGCAACGGGAAGATGAACGCGAAAGAGTGGGGCTCGCTGCTGGCGACGCCGCCGCTCAAACGCAACCAGTACGGCGGCACGCTCGGCGGCCCGCTCGTCCAGAACAAGACTTTCTTCTTCGCCTCCTATTCGGGGCTGCGTCAGACCAGCAACACCTTCTTCAACACGGCGATCGTGCCGACGGCCCAGGAGCGAACCGGGGACTTCAGTGCCTCGCGGACCCTGCCGACCGATCCGGCGACCGGGCAGACGTTTGTCTGCAACGGCGTGACTGGTGTGATCTGCGCCAACCGGCTCGATCCCGTGGCGATGAAGATCATCAACACGTACATTCCGCAGGCCAATGTCCCCGGCAGCATCTGGCAGGGCTACGTGCCGAGCCCCTACGACTCCGACGAGATCCTGCTGAAGCTCGATCACCAGCTCAATAAGGCGCATCGTTTCAGCGGCAACTACTTCCTGACGAAGGGCTCGAACACGGTGAAGGCGGGCAGCGGCAATCTGCCCTGGGCCAGCCAGCAGTTCAAGTGGCGGCAGCACAACGTCAACCTCAGCGACACGTGGGTGGTCAGCAACAACCGGATCAACCAGGCGTGGTTCTCGTTCAACCGCAACTTCGGCGGTCGTCTCCAACTGCCGGCGGTGTCACTGACCGACCTGGGCTCGTCCGCCATCATCCAGGGGGCCCCGTCGCTGCCGCAGATCACGGTCAGCGGGTTCTTCACGTTGACCAACGCGATCGGCGGGCCGAAGGCCGGCGGCGATTTCTACTCGGCGCGCGACGTCTACAGCTGGACCACCGGGGCCCACGCCATCAAGATGGGCGGCGAGCTGTCGTACAACAAGACCGTCCAGGACACGCTGCTCAACAACTACGGCGTCCTGACCTTCAACAACAGCGTGACCCGGAACGCGCTGGCGGACTTCCTGATCGGGATTCCGAGCGCGATGACGCAGGATGCGCCGATCACCGCGCTGTGGAACAGTTGGTACGGGGCGGCCTTCCTGCAGGACGACTACCGCCTCAACGGACGGATGACGCTGAATCTCGGGCTGCGCTGGGATGTCCAGACACCCGGCACCGATCCGCTGAACCGGTTCAGCACCTACGTGCCCGGACAGAAGTCTACCGTCAGGCCTTCCACGCCGACCGGGCAGCTGTTTTTCGGCGATCCGGGCATCGAGCGCGGCGTCATCAAGACGGCCTGGAACCATCTGTCGCCGCGCGCCGGCTTCGTCTGGGATCCGTTTGGCGACGGCAAGACGTCGATCCGGGCCGCCGGCGGTCTCTTCTACGGCAGTATCTCCGGCAACGAGTGGAACACGATGACGAACTTCCAGCCGTGGTCCACCCGGCTGACGTTCACGAACATCAACGCCACGACGAACGCGGCCGGCGTCCCCAACGGCGCGTCGCTCAGTAACCCGTATAACAACTATGTCGGGGGCGCACCGTTCCCCTACAACGGCTCGTACGCGAACGGCGGCAGCATTCTCGGCGTGGCGCAGGATTTCGAGTGGGCGCACGCCTACCAGACCAACGTCGGCGTGCAGCGCCAGATCGGCAAGTCCCTCGCCGTCGGCGCGGCCTACGTCGGGACGTTCACCCGCAACCTGCCGTTCCAGCGCGACGTCAACTATCCGGTCGCGACGCCGACCGCGAGCACCGCCGGCGCCAACATCCTCTCGCGCCGCCCCAATCCGGTATTCGGGCAGATCCTGATCCTCGACTCGGACCAGTACTCGAACTACAACGCCCTGCAGATCACGTTCATGCAGCGGCCGTGGCGCCGCGTCAGCTTCAACGGGTTCTATACGCTCAGCAAGACCATGAGCAGCGCGCAGCTGCACAACAACACGACGGCGGGCGGGGCGGAGAATTTCAGCAAGCTGGGGCTGGAGTACGGCCGCGCCGACACCGACCAGCGCCACGTCTTCAGCATGAGCATGAACTGGGCGCTTGACTATTACCGCGGATCGAACGGCGCGCTGAAGCAAGTCCTCAACGGCTGGACCGTGGCGCCGATCATCAAGCTGCGCAGCGGGCTGCCGTTCACGATCACCAATGGCAACGTCGACGCCAACCTCGATGGCAATACGAACGACCGCGCGCAGCTGACCGGGGAGGATCCGCACCTCGACAACCCGACGCCGGCCCTCTGGTTCAATCCCGCTGCGTTCGTCCAGAACAGGGCCGTGGTCGGTGCGCCAGTGGACGGCAACTCGCCGCGCAACATCCTCGACGGTCCCGGATTCCGCGTCGTCGATCTGGCCCTGTCGCGCGACTTCCAGCTGCCAGGCAGGACCATGATGACGTTCCGCGCGGAGGGGACCAACGTCCTCAACATCGTGAACTACGGGCAGCCTGGCGCTGCCGTACCGTCAGGCGCGACGTCCACCACGTTCGGCGTCATCCGCAGCGCCGGTGCGATGCGCCGGCTGCAGCTGGGGCTGCGCCTGACGTTTTAATCCGAGGGGCTTCGCCCCTCGGACTCCCCTACAGCCTTACTCGCTCGCGCTGGGGCGCTCGCTCCGTGCGGCTGGCTCGTTCGCTG
>Ga0310810_10011533_pt1 | contig 10322 bp, 10 predicted proteins | sample NCmetagenome_FD_207641 | JGI IMG/M metagenome (GOLD analysis project Ga0310810, IMG submission 207641) | Soil microbial communities from experimental microcosm in Duke University, North Carolina, United States - NC | ecosystem: Engineered > Artificial ecosystem > Soil microcosm > Unclassified ...
GCAAGCGGTGTTACGAGAATGGATCGAGCGGCTGCGCGCGGAGGCCGCTGGCGGATTTCCCGAAAAAGTCACGGCGTTCCGCGAGGGGATGGCCGTCCACGGGCGCTACCGGCAGCCGTGCCCCCGCTGCGGCGCCAAGATCCAGCGTATCCGTTACGCATCGAATGAAACCAATTACTGCGCCGTGTGCCAGACGGGAGGCCGTTTGCTGGCGGATCGCGCGCTAAGCCGCCTGCTGCGGCAAGACTGGCCGCGCACTCTCGAAGAGCTCGAGACGTCCTCCTGACACGCGAGCTGCGGCGTGATATCTCTAGAGCATGCGTTTTTACACGATCCTCGCTTTAGCCTCCATGCTGAGTATTGCCAGCGCGCAGCAGGCGCCCAATCCGCGCGACGTACGCCTGGCGGGCGATCGCTTCAAGCCTCTGACCTACGACCAGATGGAGCCCGCGCAGAAGACCATGATCGAAAACCTGTTGGCCGGCGAGCGGCGCGGCGCCACCGGTCCGTTCAATGTGCTCCTGCGGAGTCCCGAGATTGGCGACCTGGCCCAGAAGTTCGGCGCGGGCGTGCGATTTCATTCCTCGCTGCCGAGCAGGTTAAACGAGTTCGGGATTATCATTACGGCCCGCTACTGGACCGCGCAGCACGAATGGATCTCCCACAAGCGCGCGGCGCTGGCCGCCGGAGTGAGCCCCGCCATCGTCGATGCTATCGCGGCAGGCAGGCGGCCCCCGTCGATGCAGCCCGACGAAGAGGCAGTCTATAACTTCAGCACCGAACTGCTGCGGACCAAGCAGGTCAGCGATGCCACCTTTCAGGCCGCGACCAAAGCGGTGGGAGAACGCGGGGTCGTGGATCTAATCTCGGTCATGGGTTACTACCAACTGGTCTCGATGCTGCTCAATGTCGACCGGTATCCCCTGGCCGACGGCGTCCAGCCGGAACTAAAGCCTTTGCCGTAAGTTACGTGTCTGGCCCAAAATGTCCCGATTGCAGTGGGCGAAATGGCTCATTCCGGCAGGCTAAGTCCTGCCGAATCAATCCGGCGCGTTTGGCGACCGGAGTGCAATCCCCATACCGGAGGGAGGCATGCGAACCATGACTGATCCAAGCAAGAGTGCAGGCGGGGTGGTTCTGGAGGAGCTTCCCATAGGCGCCGTACTGGATGTTGACACGGCGAACACCTCGTATCGGATCGAAAACCGCGGGGCTGGCGAGATCCTGATTTCGGGTAACGCGGACCTCTGCCCGAATCCGGTACGGGTCGATTTTCACGGATCCAGTTTGGGAAAGGAAATGCTCAAGGCCGGCTTCATCGGCCGGGAGATGAGCATGGAATTCCGCCATCCGGTGCGAGGTATCGTGCGAACCACGCGTGTCCGGGACATTCGCGCGCACTAATGTGCCGCCGCGCTAGTGTACCGACATGTTAGCTGGTATTTCATCCGCCGGCTGCGGAAGCGGTGTCACCGAGTCGAGGAAGGCCCACGAGAGAATCCCCGTTGCGTACACCGCCGCCGAGACGTAAAACGTGATGTCCCAGTCATTATTCGCCCAACGAAGGATGTAGGGAATTGCCACCGGAAGGGCGGCCCCCGCCAGATTTCCCACGGAATTCATGGTGCCGGAGACGGTCCCAGCATACTTGCCTCCCAGATCCATGGTTGCGCCCCAGGCGCACGGCATCACCAGGTCATTGGAGAAGCTCGCCATGGCGATGGTCAGCATCGCAAGAACCGGGTTATTGACTGCGGTGGATAACACCAAACATCCGCACGCGCCGGCAAATCCCGAGCAGGCCACGATGCGTCGCGTCTTGGCGATATTCCGTGTCCAGCGCGTGAGACGCTCCGCGACGAACACGCTGACCGGATTGGCGAGCCCCCCGACGAACAAGGGTAGAACGCTCAGTAGCGTGGTCGAGGTGATGGTGAGGTGGCGGCCCTCCCTCAGATACGTGGGCAGCCAGGTAATGTAGAAATACCATCCGTAGGACAGCGCGAAGTATTGCCAGCAAAGCATCCAGACGCGCCCCGAACCCAGGATTGTTTTCCACGGGACTTCGCCGTGCCCGGAAGCATTTCGTGCACTGACCCGCAGCAGGTCACGTTCCTCCTGGTTGAGTTTTGGATTGTCCATGGGACTATCCCGGAACCAGCGATAGAAGATCACGGCCCAGATCAGCCCGACCGAACCGAAGAGGACGAAGGCCAGGCGCCAGCCAACCCACAGAATCACGGGTGTCACCACGAGCGGCGCAAACGCGCCACCCCAGCGTGCGCTCATCCACAAGATTCCCTGCGCGCGCACCTGTTCCTTGGGAGGGAGCCAGGTGGTGAATACCTTGGTGAGATTGGGGAAGCAACCCGCTTCACCGGCGCCAAACAGAAAACGGGTAACGACAATGGATGAGTAGCTCCAAGCCCATCCGGTGGCTGCAGTGAAAAACGACCACCAGACCACCACGCGCATAAGGACTTTGCGCGGCCCCAGGCGGTCGCCCAGATATCCGCCAGGGATGTCAAAAATCGCATAGGCCAGCCCGAACGCGGAGAACACCCATCCCATCTGAACATCACTAAGGCCGAGATCGCGCCGGATGGCAGGGACTGCGGCGGCCGAGGAAATGGAGACGCGATCAAGATACTGAATGACGGCCAGAGAGACCGCAAAAACGATGACCCAATATCGAATTCGTGTCGCCGCCATTAGTTCTCGCGAAGGTTGCGGAGAATATCGCTGTCCATGATCTGCGTGTTAGCCATGGTACAGGATTCGGCATGAAACCGCATGTATTATTGGATAGTGCAACCTCGACTTTTTGGAAGCCGATTAGGAAGAGCGGCTCTGGCTGCGGTCGCGACGATGTTGACCATCACAATGGCCAGCGCGCAATGGGACCCCTTTCCATGGAAACGAGTGCCGCGCACCGCCGATGGCAAGGTGGATTTGAATGCGGCGCCGGTGCGCACGTCATACGGCAGACCCGATCTGTCCGGTTTCTGGATGCCGGAGAATCCTACCAAGTACCTGCTGAATCTCGCCGCCGACCTGAAGCCGGAGGAGGTGCCGCTCACGCCATGGGGCCAGGAGGTCTACAATCAGCGGATCGCGAACAACGGCAAGGATCACCCCGGCGTATCCTGTCTGCCGTCCGGCATTCCGGAGAAGGACAATATCCCGGACGGCCTCAAGCTGGTGCAGACCGAAGACCTGGTTCTGTTGTTGCACGAATCCCGCACCATCTACCGGCAGATCTTCACGGATGGGCGGCCACTCCCCAAAAATCCGCAGCCGACCTGGATGGGATACTCGATCGGCCACTGGGATAAAGATACGTTGGTCGTCGAGACGATCGGGCAAAACGGCAGAACCTGGCTCGATATGCGAGGGCTGCCCGGGACCGAAGCCCTGCGCGTCATGGAGGCTTTCTCCCGGCCTAGGATCGGACATATGGACATTGCCGTCACCATCAACGATCCCCAGGCGTATACCAAGCCGTGGACCGTCAATTTGGCATGGCGCCTGCTACCGGATACCGATCTCATCGAGAGCATCTGCGAAGAGAACAACCGGGACCCGGGGCACATGGTCGGGAAATAACCGAGCTCCAAAGATTCCTGTATACTACTGCCAGCCGGGAAGCCGAGAATGCACCGCCATGGAGGCCCTATGACCAGACTACTCACCGCAACCGCGGTTCTCTTTGCCAGCAGCCTCGCCGCGCCCAGCATCGGGCACGCGCAGACGTTCAAGGTTGAAAAGTTCGACATCAAGGGTGACGGAGGCACGGATTATGTCGCCGTCGAGTCCGCCACGGGGCGGGTATTCGTTTCACGCGCCAACCACATGATGGTGGTCGAGGGCGCCACCGGCAAAGTTCTCGGTGACATTCTGAACACTCCGGGCGTCCATGGCGCGGGCATAGCGACCAAGGCTGGTCACGGCTTTACGACCAATGGCGGCGACCAGACCGTCACCATGTTCGATTTGAAGACGCTCGCCGTGGTCAAACAAATCCGAGTCGGCCCGGGTCTCGACGGTATTATGTACGACGAGCCCGACGACAAGATCATTCTGACCAATCACAGCCGCCCCATCGGCACTCTCACCGCGATCGATCCAAAGAGCGGTGACATCGTCGCCACGGTGGAACTTGAAGACACGGCGCCGGAAGGGGCCGCGGCCGATGGCAGAGGACACATCTTCGTTAACAACGAAAGCAAGAATACCATCCAGGTGATCGACGTCAAGACGTGGAAAGCGACCGCCTCCTGGCCGCTCGCGCCTTGCCAAGGGCCGACGGGCATCGCCTATGACAAGGTGTCGGACCGCATTTTCTCAGGTTGCAACGGCACGTCCGTCGTCGTCGATCCGAACACGGGCAAAGTCGTGGCGAGCATCAAGAACGGCACGCGAGTGGACGCCCTGGGATGGGATCCTTCGAAAAAGCTGATTTACATTCCGAATGGCGGTGAAGGCAACGTTACAGTGGTCCACCAGGATTCGCCCGACAAGTACACAACGGTTGCCACGGTCGACACGTTTGCGGGCGCGAAGACCATTGCAGTGGATCCGGTGACGCACAATGTCTATCTCTTCCAGCCGGAGCGCGGGCCGGCTCCAGCGCCAGCCCCTGGCGCGACGCCCCCGGCGGCGGGCGGACGTGGCCGGGGCCCACAGGGACCTATCGTGGCCGCATGGTTTATCGTGATCAAGCAGTAGGTATTACAGAAATATGGCGGAGAGACAGGGATTCGAACCCTGGTTAGAGTTTCCCCTAAACACGCTTTCCAAGCGTGCGCCTTCAGCCACTCGGCCATCTCTCCGCGCGAGTTAGCTTCTTCAGTCTAACGCAGGCGAAGCAGGTAGTCGCGGATGCGCAGGTACGATTCGGGATCGCGCGATTCAGGCGTATCGCAGAAGAGCTTTTGAAGATCTTCTTTGGGGACAGTCGCAGATAGGGCGACGTCCTGGTGCGCGTTGCGGAAGCGAAGGCGATCAGCATCCGAGTTGGTGTAGCTGTAATATAGGCGCCTTGACCCGCACATGAAGGCCCAGACAATCGGATTTTCTGGGTCAGACACGTTAGGTCTTGGCGCGTCCGGAACAGCTGCGCTCATCACCCGAGCTTCCATCGGATAAATCACCCAATCATTATTCACATGCAACTGCGGCTCGACCTTGATGCGAGCGACAGGCGCGTCGCGAGCGGTCCATAGATCCATCCAGAAAACTTGCGTGCTGTTGCCGGAAACAGGTTGCTCGACACGTTCCAGCTTGTCGCCGTTTTCGCGATAGAGCGTGACCTCCACCGCATTCTCCGGGTTCTGCGCGACGTAGAGCTGATACGCAGTCCCACGTGGCACCTCCACCACCACCTGGAACGACGAGAATGCGTTGCGGGCGATCGCCGGGGAAAGAATCTCGCGCGGCTCCGCCGGCGCAGTCACTCTCCCCGACCCGTCGATTCGGGCAAACTCCGAGTAGACTCGCAGGGGCTGCGACCATGCCGCGCAGACAACCAGTAAAAACAGGGCCGTTTTCACGAACGTATTGTATCCTGAAGACGTGGACCCCCATCGGCACGAACGCGTCGCCGAAAGCCTGCGTGAAGAGCTGGAAGAGCTGATCGGCTACGAGCTGGCCGACCCGCGCGTGGGCGGCGCTTCCATTACGGAAGTGCTCCTTTCGCCCGATTTTCGCCAAGCCCACATACGTATTTCCCTCCACGGAACCCCGCAAGAGCAAGGGGAAACCCTGGAGGCCGTCAATCATGCTAAACCTTTCCTAAAAAGGGAGTTAACGGAACGGCTCCAGCTTTATCGCATGCCCGAGCTGCACTTTGAGGCCGATCTACCGGCCAGTCTGGCAGCCAAAGCCCCCCAAATCCTCAAGAGAATCAAGCGGGGACGCCCCAAGCCTGAAAAAAACCCGATTTCCTGAGCCGGGTGTGCTAACTTGGTGAAAGGAACAGGCCAACGGGTCGGGTTCAGGGCATTCTTTCCGGGCGCATCTCTATTTAAGTGAGCATTCGTTAGACGACAGCGCCTCTAACCGTTTAGCCGCAACTGTAACAGGGAGTAATGAAAGATCAATGCGCGTGGCTCCAATGAATAGCCGCTTTCTCGACGCCTGCCGCCGGCGGCCGACCGACGTTCGGCCCGTCTGGTTCATGCGGCAAGCCGGACGCTACCTGAAGCAGTACCGGGAGATTCGCCAGCATCACGGGCTCCTCGAGATCTGTAAGCGCCCCGACCTGGCGGCTCAGGTCACCCTTCAGCCGGTGGAAATCCTGGACGTGGATGCGGCCATCATCTTCGCCGACCTGCTGCTTCCGGTGGAACCAATGGGTCTGAAGCTGCGCTTCGCTGCGGGCGAAGGGCCGGTGATCGACAATCCCGTCAGGACGTCGAACGACATCGACAGCCTTTCCATCTCAAATACGGATGATCTGGGATACGTGGGCGAAACCATTCAGAAAGTAGTCGCGGCGCTGGCCGGACGGGTTCCGGTGATTGGATTCGTCGGCGCGCCGTTCACCATGGCCAGCTACATGATCGAAGGCGGGCCGTCGCGGAATTACATCAAGACCAAGCAGATGATGTATCACGACGAGACGCTTTGGCGCCGCCTGATGGGCAAGCTGGTGGACGTGCTGGGAGCGTTCGCCGTGCTGCAGGTTTCCGCGGGCGCGCGAATCATTCAGGTGTTCGATAGCTGGGTGGGCGCTCTGGGACCGGACGATTATGTTCGCTTCGTTGCGCCCTACTCGCGCGCGCTGCTCGAACGCATCCGCGCGGCCAGCGTTCCGGTGATCCACTTCGGAACCGGCGCGGCGGGTTTCTTTCGCGAGCTGCACGCGGCCGGCGGCGATGTGATGGGCGTCGACTGGCGCATCAACATCGACCAGGCCTGGATGGACATCAGCTACCGGTCGGCGGTGCAGGGGAATCTGGATCCGGCCGTGCTGTTCGCGCCGCTTCCCGAGTTGCGCATGCGCGTGCACGAACTGCTGAAGCGTACCGGCTCCCGTCCGGGGCATATCTTCAATCTCGGGCATGGCATTCTTCCGGAAACTCCGGTCGAAAACGTGAAGGCGTGCGTCGAGATCGTGCGCGAATTCAAGCTGTAGGCGCTTTTTCCAGCAATGCCGGCCCGGGGCCAGGTCATCATCGTCGGCGGCGGCATTGCCGGATTGTCCGCTGCGTACGATCTGGCGAACGCCGGCGTTTCCCATACCCTCATCGAAAAACAACCCCGACTCGGCGGGGTGATCGAAACCCGCCAGTGGGAAGACTGCGTGCTCGAATGCGGTCCCGATAGTTTTATATCGGCCAAGCCCGAAGCGATGACACTGATTCGCGAACTCGGACTGGAAGGCGACGTGATCGGCTCGAAGGACGAGGAGCGCGTCACCTACATCCAGCGCCACGGTAAGCTCCTCCGCCTGCCCGAGGGGACCACAATGTTCGTGCCGACGCGTCCCAGCTCGATGCTGGCATCGCCGCTCGTGGGATGGGGCACCAAAATCCGCATGGGCCTGGAACTCCTGCGTGGACCAAAGACCTATCTGGATCGCAGCGTTTCGGAATTCGTGACGGATCACTTTGGCCGTGAGACCCTCGACTACCTGGCCGAGCCCTTGCTCTCGGGCGTTTATGGCGGCGATCCGGATCAGCTCAGCGCGCCCAGTGTACTGCCTAGATTCGTGGAGCTGGAACGGACCAAAGGAAGTCTTGCCCGCGCGCTCATGAAATCCCGAGCGAGGGGAAAGGAGCCCTTATTCCGCACGCTGAAAAACGGCCTGGGGTGTTTGATCGAGAGACTCGCGGCGGAGGCGAACGTGATGTGCGGGGCCGCGGAAACTATCGAGCGTCATGGGAATGCGTTTCGCGTGAAGGTGAACGGCGCCTGGATGGACGCGGATCACGTGGTGGTGGCGTGTCCAGCGTGGGCGGCTGCGGGGCTATTGGCAGCGGTCGACGGGCGGCTGGCTGAGTTGTTGGGCCTGATTCCCTACACTTCGTCGGCGATTGCGCAAATGGTGTTCCGGGAATCCCAGTTCGACGGGCAACGGGCCGGCACCGGTTTCCTGATTCCCCGGATCGAGCGGCGCCGTCTGATGGCTTGCACATTTGTAGGAACCAAGTTTCCGAATCGTGTGCCCGCGGACAAGATCACGCTGCGCTGTTTCTTCGGTGGCGCTGGCAATGACGCTGTCCTCGGGGAGCCGGATGATGTGTTGATCGGCATTGCACGAGAAGAGCTGCGGGCCATCCTCGGCCTGACGGCCGCGCCCATCTTTACCGACGTCCACCGCTGGCCGCGGTCCATGGCGCAATACATCGTAGGCCACGGGGCTCGTTTGAAAGAGATCGAGTCGCGCGCCGCGGCCATCCCGAGCTTGCATCTGGCGGGAAATGCCTATACGGGCATCGGCATCCCGGACTGCATTCGCACAGGGCGGCAGGCTGCCGCGCGGATCATCTCTTCTTCATAAAGATCTTGACGGCCGTAGGCTGTATTTCAATCCGATCGATGTTGAAATCCAGGTCGAACGGCTCGTTAATCTTCATTTCGGGATAACGCGGCTGGACGAAGTGCTTGATCAGGAAATCAAGAATCGACCCGTCGATCGCCACTCCGGAAAGCTCGACTCGAGTGAGAAACACCGTTGCGCGTCCGTTCGAAGATTCGACGCGGATGGCTACTCGTAGGGGCTTCTCGCCTTCGATCAGGCGGCCTATCAGGGCATTGACATTACCTTTGCTGATCTTCAGCAGGTCCACCAGCGCGTTGCCGTCGGCGGTGCCAGGTCCGAGGTCGATGCGCTCATTCCGAATCCCCTGGGGAAACGCTTTGGCGGCCTTCTCATGAATCCAGGCGTTGACTTCGCGGGCGCTGAGCGTAACAACGGCGCCTGGCTTCAGCTTGCGATCAGCAATCGAATCGAGCTTCTTCTGCGCGCTATCGGCGAGCGGGTCGGCGGCGCATAGGACCGACGCCGCGAGGACCATCAGGAAAACTCGATGCACAATTCCAGTGTAACCCTCGCTCAAAAACCCACCGCCTGCGGAACTCCGTCCAGCAAACGCAGCGGAACCTGCGTCAGTGCGCCCGTCCGGGGTCCCGGCAGCAGGACGCCAGTCAAGTTCAACGGATCGGCTGGCGCGATTTCGAGTTGTTCGCCGGTCTTAGCCGATCGGCGGAGATGCCGCAATAGGTCGAGCGCTTCGGGACGCGCGAACTGCTCGCCCACGAAACCGCTGACGAACCGGCCGCCGCGGATTTCGCCGCGCGCTTCCATGCGGCGGTATACCTGCAACAGGTCGCGCCACGCCGGCGACAATGTTTCGCGCGAGAGCACGTCGCGGAACACCACGCCCCAGCGGTCCAGAAGCTGACCGGCGAAGAATTCGATTTCAGTCGCGACGGCCTCGCGGTTCAACAGTGCCCAGCGTCCGGCGGCATGGCGAGGCCGCGAACTCCGGCCGCGGCCTTCTCCTCGCCGGCGCTTGGGATCGATCAGAGCGCGAATATTTTCAAACCCGTCTCCGGTGACGAGCCCGGCGGCCACCAGTTCCCACAAACCATCCTCGACCTCGCTGGCGAGGCGTCCGGTCGCGCGCGTCAGTTCATTGAAGAACGACGCTCCGTGCGATTCGAGGGCCACCAGCACATCACGCGCCGGATGCGAGAGCAGCGGCATTTGCGTGGACGCGGGCGATAGCAGCCGCTTGGCATCTTCGCGCAGGAACAGTGCCAACGGGGCTACCCGCGTGGGACGCACCCGGCGGCCTCCCTCGGTTTCAAGCGCCGGATGCGGCGAAAGCCGCCCCCACATGATTTCTCCGGACAGGCACAGACGATCGAGCAATTCCGGATCGTAATTGGTGACGCGGCGCGGCAACACATTCGATTCCCATGCCGCCGCCGAGATCTCATAGCCCTGAAGCTGACGCAGGATCTGGAACAATCCGTCGGCACCATGCAGCTGTGTTCCCGGGGCGAGGTGCTGCCAGCGGCCGAGGAATCGCATGAAGTCGGCGGCGGTCACCGGTTCGATCTCGCGCCGCAGGCGGCCCAGTGTCATGCGATGAATGCGGGCCAGCACGCGGCGGTGACAAAACTGATTCGCTTCTGAGAAATTCCCTCGAAGAATAAGACCCTCAGACTCAAGTTTGGCCAGAGCGATGTCCACTGCTTCCTGCGGCAGCGACAACCTCGTCGCCAGCGCCGCGGGCGTGATGGGACCGATCGAATCCGCCCATCCACGTAAAACGGCCGCCGTGGGAGCCTCTGCCGGAAGAGTTTTC
>Ga0310810_10011535_pt1 | contig 10322 bp, 7 predicted proteins | sample NCmetagenome_FD_207641 | JGI IMG/M metagenome (GOLD analysis project Ga0310810, IMG submission 207641) | Soil microbial communities from experimental microcosm in Duke University, North Carolina, United States - NC | ecosystem: Engineered > Artificial ecosystem > Soil microcosm > Unclassified ...
CATCGATGAGGTCCTTGAAATTACCGGCCTTACCGACAGGCGTTCCGCGTCCGCGAGCACGCTGGCGCACGGCCAGAAGCAGTGGCTGGAGATCGGGATGCTCCTGATGCAGGAGCCTGAACTACTGCTGGTGGATGAGCCGGTGGCCGGCATGACACCGCAGGAGACCGAGCGGACCGCGGAGCTGCTGGTCTCGCTTGCCGGCGAGCACACGGTGATTGTGGTGGAGCACGACATGGACTTCGTGCGCTCGATCGCGAAGACCGTCACCGTCCTGCATGAAGGCCGCGTCATCGCCGAAGGGACTATGGATTACGTGCAGAACGATCCGCGCGTGATCGACGTGTACCTGGGGGCCTGACGTGTTGAGCGTCACCTCACTCAATCAGTTGTACGGCGGAAGCCAGACACTGTGGGACGTCAACCTCAGCGTCCCCAAAGGCTCGCGCACCTGCCTCATGGGTCGCAACGGGATGGGCAAGACCACGCTGCTCAAGTGCATCATGGGGCTGCTGCCAATCTCGTCCGGGGCCATCACGTTTGACGGCACAGACCTCGTCGGACAGGCGGCGGAGCAGCGCGCACGTCTCGGCATCGGGTACGTGCCGCAGGGGCGCGAGATCTTTCCGCAGCTGACAGTGGAGGAGAACCTTAGAGTTGGTCTAGGAATCCGCCCTCGATCTGGCGTCACGGAAATTCCGCCGAAGATTTTCGATCTGTTTCCCGTGCTGAAGCAGATGCTGCGGCGGCGCGGCGGCGATCTATCCGGAGGGCAGCAGCAGCAGCTGGCCATCGGCCGGGCGCTCGTCCTGGAGCCCACACTGTTGATTCTGGATGAGCCCACCGAAGGCATTCAGCCGAACATCGTGCACGAGATCGGCGACATCCTGCTCAGGCTGAACCAGGAGACGGGACTGACCGTGCTGCTGGTGGAGCAGAAACTACCGTTCGCCCGCCGCGTGGCCAGCGACTTCTTGATTCTGGAAAAGGGGCGGTGCGTGGCGGACGGTGGAATTGAACACCTGACCGACGATGTGGTCAAAGCGCATCTGAGCGTGTAGCGGCTTTCACTGAATTTCAACGCAGGGACGCAGGGTCGCAGAGATGTCTTTCAAAAAGATTCCCTGCGTCTCCGCGTCTCCGCGTTGAAGATCTGACTACACGGGCTCCACGGGATCGGGAGGGACGAACGGCAGGCGCGTGACCAGGCCGGCCACCACCTCCATCTGGGCGATCGTGATCTTCTTGTGGTTGCCGATGACCCGCGGGATGCATCCGCGCTGGAGCTGCTGGCTTCTGAGCGCCGCGATCGTGACAAATTCGAACGCGTTCGACGCCGGAGATCGATTGACCATGGAAACTCATGGCGCCTTCGTGCTGTGTGGCCGAGGAGACGCGGGGCCTTCGTCGCATCGCGAAAGCGCGCGCGCTGCAGCGGAAGGACGCGGGAGAGGAGGGCTTAAGTATACGCCTATCCAGCCCCGCCGCGTTTCTTGATGGCCGCGTAGAGTCCCGGCACCACCAGCAGCGTGACGGGCGTCGAGAGCGTAAGGCCGCCGATCACGGCCAGCGCGAGCGGTTTCTGAAGCTCCGCGCCCGCGCCCAGTCCCAGCGCGAGGGGAAGCAGTCCGAACAGTGTGCAGAACGTGGTCATCAGGATCGGCCTCAAGCGGATACGTCCCGCGTGGGCAATTGCCGCCTCGAATGACTCGCCGTTTTGATGAAGATGCTCTGAAAAGTCGAGGAGCATGATCCCGTTCTTCACGACCAGCCCGATGAGCAGAATCAGCCCCATCGCCGAGGACACGTTCAAGTCGGTGCCGGTCAGGATCAGCAGCGCGAGCGCGCCGCACAAAGACAACGGCGCCGCGATCAGGATCAGCGTGGCGGGAACGAACGCCCGGAAGTGAAACAGCAGCACCAGCAGTACCAGGAACGTGCCGAGGCCGAAGACCATGAGCAGCTCGCGGAACGCCTGCCGTTGCGATTCGTACTGCCCGCCCACTTCATACGTGTAGCCCACCGGAAGCTTCAGCGTCTGCAACTTCGTCTGGATTTCATTGACCGCACTGCCCATGTCGCGCCCTTCGAGGCGTCCGGTGACGCTGGCCATGCTGCGCAGGTTCTCGCGCAGCAGCTCGGACTGGCCGTTGGTTCGCGTGGGGTGGGCCACGGCCGCCACCGGAACCAGCGCACCGTCGGAGGTTCGAATGAGGGTGTCAGGCAGCCTGGAGGGTTCGAGCCGGTACGCATCAGGCAGACGCACGCGCACCGGGACTTGCCTGTCCGGCAGGCGAAGCTCGGTGGCCACCGTCCCCAGCCATGAAGCTGCGAGCTGGTTGGAGACGTCCTCTACCGTCAGCCCAAGACGGGCGCTTGCCACGGGGTCGATGTTCCAGGTGACCTCAGGATTGCCCTTCTGCATGCCGACGACATCCACCACGCCATCGACTTTTCCCAGCATCTCTTCCACCGGCTCGGCAAGCTCCGCAAGCCTCTCTGGATCGTCGCCAAAAATCTTGACGTCGATTGGCGTCGGACTGCCTTCAAGATCGCCCAGCATGTCTTGCAGCAACTGGACGAATTCAATCTCCGCAAGCGGCGCCGCCTCCTGCAGCTTTGGCCGCATGTCGGAAATGATTTCCTCCGAGGAGCGGCTGCGCTCGCTCCGAGGCTTCAGGCGGACCAGAATGTCGCCGGTATTCTGCGCAGTGGCAAACAGGCCAAGCTCGGATCCGGTGCGCCTGGAATAGGCGGCCACGTCAGGAGTCTCGGAGATGACTTTCTCGATCGCGCGCACCTGTTGATCGGTTTCAGACAGCGCGCTGCCTGCCGGGGTGAGGTAATCGACCACGAACCCGCCTTCGTCGGCGGGCGGGAGAAATCCGGTGCCCACGGCGTAGAACAGCGCCACGGTGGCCGCCGCCAGCACGATCGACACGACGACGGCAATCAGCGGGTGGGCGACGACGTTGTCCAGGTTCCGGCCGTAGAAGCGATCGATTGCGTTCGTCTTTTCTTCTTTTCCTCCGGACGTCTGGGTGTGGTGCCGGAACGCCCAGCGAGAGAGCAGCGGCACGACGGTGATCGAAAGGAACAGCGAGAGCAGCACCGCCACCGACAGCGTCATGGACAACGCGCGGAAGAACTGACCGACCACGCCGGACAGCAGGCCCAGCGGCGCAAAGACCACCACCGTGGTCAACGTGGAGCTGGTCAGCGGCGCCATCAACTGAGACACCGAGTCCGCCACGCTGTCCGCGCCTTCCGACGCGCGACGATGGATGTTCTCCACCACCACCACCGCATCGTCGATGACGAGGCCGATGGCGACGGCGAGCCCGCCCATCGACATGAGGTTGATTGACCCGCCGAATACGTGCAGGAAAAACAGCGTCGGGATGACCGCGAGCGGCAGCGTGATGGCGGCGATCAGCGTGAGCCGCAGATCCCGTAAGAACGCCACGAGCACGACGACCGCCAGGAACCCGCCGATGAGGATGGCGTCGCGCACGTTGGCGATGGCCGTGGCCACGAACTCCGCCAGGTCGTATACCTTGGTAATTTTCAGGCCGGCCGGCAGCGAGTGCGCGAGGTCGCGAAGCGTCTGCTCGATGCCCGCCTTCAAATCGAGGATGTTGGCGCCAATCTGCTGGGAGACGCTGACGGAGACCGCATCCCGGCCGTTCCCGGTGACCAGCAGCGTGCGATCCGGTGCACCCTGAACCACCTTGCCAAGATCCGCAACCCGGATGGTGGCGCCGTCCTTCACGATGATGGGAGCGCTCGCAATCTGATCCACGCTCGTCCACAGGCCGGAAGCGAGCGCCAGATGCTGCTGGCCGGATTCGGCAAATCGCCCCACCGGGAGGAGCTGGTTCTGCGCCTTCAGCTTCTCTGAAACCTCCGTCACGGTAAGCTGCGCGGCATTCAGCTTCAGCGGATCGAGCACCACTTCGATTTCGCGCGTGTCGCTGGCCAGCACTTCGATCTGGCCGGTGCCCGGCACGCGGGCAAGCGCGGGACGCATGACGAACGACGCGTAGTCATTGAGGTCCGCCGTCGGGAGGCTGCCAGTCAGACTGAGAATGAACACCGGAAAGACGGCCGGGGTGAGACGTTCGACCGTCAGCTCGGTATCGGCCGGTAACTCGCCGCGCGCTTCCGCCACGCGGTTCTGCAGCATTTGGAGCGCCAGCACCATATCAGTCGAGGGCGCGAACTGCGCCGAGATTTCGGTGGCGCCGCGGATGCTTCTGGAGCGGACGCGGCGGATCCCCGGCACCTCGAGCGCCGCCTGCTCGAGCGGCCTCGTCACGGTGAGCATCATCGACTGCGGCGGCAGCGTGCCGCTGTGCGCGATGATCGCGATGCGCGGGAACACCAGCGGCGGATAGATGCTGCTTGGCAGCGAAAACGCGGACACGACGCCCGCAATGACGAGCGCAACGGCGAGCAGCACGGCGGCGCGCGAGTGACGAAGCGCGGTAGTGGCGACGGACATTACTTGATCCGCATGGGGCCCCAGTCGTTCCTAGTCATCATTTCTCGGGAGCGGATTTTTCAGCCCTCGGCTTCTCCGTGCTGATGGTGGCGCCGTCGGGGAGGCCGGCCTGGCCGTGGGTGATCACCTGTTCCCCGGCCTTGATGCCCGATTTGATCTCGGCGTGATCTTTGTCGACAATGCCCACCACCACCGCGCGGCGCTGGGCTTTCTTGTCCACCGCGACGAAGACCGCGGTCTCGTCGCCTTCGTGCACCAGCGCCTCGGCCGGCACCAGGATGACGCCGGCATGCTCCTCAGCATCAATTTCTGTCTGGACCGGCGAGCCCGCCGCCAGATTCGAGACTGACAGGAAGGTCAGCCTGACCGGTGCCGATGCCGTGCCGGGCTCCACCGCCGCCGGACGCGACGCCACTTTCATCGGGATGGGCGGCTGATCGTCGGCCACCATCACCCGCGCTGATGCGCCCACCTTGATTCTGGAGAGATCGGCAATCGGAACCGATGCGTCCACCTGGAGCCGCGTGGGATCGATGACCCGCAAAACCGGATCGCTCGAGGCCGCTTCCACGAGATCTCCAGGGTTGTGAAATCGCTTCGCGATGACGCCGCTGAACGCCGCCGTCACGGTGGCGCGCGCGGCAAGCTGCTGCGCGGAGCTTCGTCCGGCCTGGGCTTGCGCAAGCGCGGCCTCCGCATCCGCCACGTCTTTGGTGGCGTCCTCCACTTCTTTCCTGGCTGCCACGCCCCGCGTGAACAGATCCTGAAGCCGCGTCTGGTTTTCCCGCGCCAGGCGCAAGCGCTCCTGAGCGCCGGTGGCTTCCGCGCCTTTCGACAGAACCTCCGCGCCCAGGCTCGGAATTTCGAAGCGCACCAGCACGTCTCCACGGCGCACCGGGTCGCCTTCCGCCTTCGTGATCTCGAGAATTCGCGCGGCCTCAGGCGCCACCACCACCAACTCCGCACCCGCCGCAGGATTGACATCGCCCGTAGCGTGAATCACTGCGCGGATGGTGCCGGTGGCGGCAGCTTCCGTCGTAACCGGCACCACCGTTTCGGTTTCCACCTCTTCCGTGGCGGGTTTACCGCACCCGGCCGCGGTCATGCAGAACACCAGTGTCCAGAGCGGGCGCCAGAATGACGTGCGAGCAGAAAGGATCATGGGATGGGTGCCCCAATCGCGCGCTCGAGGTCGCTCAGCGCATTCTGAAGGTCCGATGCCGTCTGCAGCGACTGCAGCCGGACTTGCCGGGATTGCTGCAGCGCCTGCAGCAGGGCCGCGATGCCGGTCTGTCCCAGGCGATAGGAATCCTCGGCCATGCGCTCCACTTCGAGCGCCTGCGGCAGAATCTGATCGCGATAGCGCAGATAGGTGAGGCGCTCCGCCTCGGCCAACGCCGAGGTGGCCGTCACTTCTCCCGTGACGCGCGCCAGCACGGCGGCCCGCTGCGCGTTGAGCTGGGCCAGCGTGGCCTGCTCCACGCGCACGCCTGCGCGATGAGATGTGAAAAGAGGAATGGTCACCGCCGCGGCCGCCCGCCAGCCCCAGGTGAACTCCGGTTCGGCGTCATGCGTAATCGTGAAGTCCGGCGTGAGGTCCGGCGTCCGCAGCGCATTGGCGAGCGTGACTCGCGCCTGCGCCTCGGCGATTTGCCGGTCGAGGACTGCCAGCTCAGCGTTGGCCGACTGCGCCCGGGCCAGCGCCACCGCCCCCACGAGCGCTGGTGCCGAATCGAGCGACGTGGCCAGCGGCGCGTTGCGCTCCAGAGGAATTCCGAGGAGGGCATTGAGCGAAATCCTTGCCGCGTCGGCCGTGGCGCGCGCCGACCCCAGTTCGTTGTCCGCTTCGGCAAGCGCGAGCTGCGCCTGCAGTGCCTCCAGCCGAGGCGCGCTGCCCACGTCGAACCGCGCCTGCGCCGCGTCGGCGGCGCGCGAGGCAAATTGCCGCAGCTCGTCCAGGATCGCCAGCCGGGCCTCGGCGATCAGCCGTGCGAAATAGGCGCGACGAACTTGGGTGCGGATGTCGAGGATGGTCGCGGTGAGCTCGGCCTCGCCGGTCTGAAGAGTGGCCTGTGCCAGATCGATGCGCCGCGATCGTTTACCGCCAAGCTCCAGGGGCACCGCCAGCCCGAACGCCTGCTTCGGCAATTCGTTCGTCAGTTCCGCGTGCGCCTCTGGATTGGGGCGCTCGCCGGCGACGTCGATTCCCGCAAGGTCGATCGCGCGACGCAGACGCGCGGCGGCAATCGAGGGATTGGACGTCAATGCGCGTGCAAACGCCGCGTCGAGTGTGAGCGGCTCATCGCCCGCCTGGGCGCTCGCGTTCGAAACGAAAAAGATGGAGCTGATCGAAAGGAGACCGGCGCATAGAAGGAAACGAACGTGTGATGACAAGAGGCGCGACCTCACTCGTTACTGGCTGACCGAAATAGCGCTGCCATCCCGGAGATTCGACTGCCCCTGCGTGACAATCGATTCGCCGGCTTTGACGCCGGAGATGATTTCCACGCGCTCGGCATCCTCTACGCCAAGCACCACTTGGCGTTTACGCGCCTGAGTGCCGGCCGCCACAAACACGGCAGAGGCAGCCCCATCTTTAACCACGGCGACGGCCGGCACAAGAGGGACGTTTGACCGCTGCTCGGCGTCGATCTCCACTCCTAGTTCGGTCCCAGGCGTAAGGGCGGTCGCCTCGAGAAACGCCATTCTGACGGATACCGCCGTGGCGCCGGCTTCCGGCTGCGCCCGGGAAACCACACGCAGCGGCTCGGGCGCGGGTCTCGTGGTGGTGACCCCGCGGCCGGATGCGCCGTCCGAGAAACGTCCGGCGTCCGCTACACGCACCGACGCCTCGACTTCCACCTGATGGGGATCGATGACGCGAAGGATGACATCAGTCGTGGAGCTGCCGACCAGGTCGCCGGGCTCATGGAGCCGTTCGGCCACGACGCCGTCGAAAGGCGCGCGAATCGTGGTGCGTTGTCCCACCGCATCAGCGGCGCTCTGCGCCGCGGCGTACAGCGCCACCTCGGCTTCAGCGTCGCTCACTTCATGGTCTGCTTCGTCAAGCTCCCGTTGGGAGGCGGCGCCGGCCGTGAGCAGCTTCTGCACGCGCGCCTGCACGACCTTCGCGTTCTGCAGCCGCAGATCGGCGCGCCTGGCGGCGGCCGCGCGCACCGTGCCTTCCGCGCGGAGCGAGGGAAACTCGAAGCGCACGAGAACATCGCCCGCCTTCACCGTGTCCCCGGCCTTCTTGGGAATTTCGACGATGCGCCCCTCAACCGGGGCGACTGCGGCGAAGTCTGCGCCGGGAAGTGCCACGACGACGCCTGTAGCGCTGACCACCGCCCGGATGTTGCCGAGCTGCACTGCCTCGGTTACCACCGGGATCGGCGGTTCCGATTCAACTTCTTTGGTGGTGCCGCGGCGGCACGCCGAGGTGCCGGCCGCCAGGATGAGGCACGCGCAAGCCAGCCGGCGGGGCAACAAAGGCATCAGCAGATACTAAATGGGGTCAGACCCTCTTTTTACGAAAAGCGTAAAAAGAGGGTCTGACCCCATTTATCGCGCCAGATGGAACGGCACGCTGGTCACAATGACGTTCTTCTTGAACAGCAGGGCGCCTTTGATCAGCAGCGCCTTCTGGTTGTGCAACAAGTGATGCCACCACCGCGCCGGCAGGAATTCCGGCAGAATCACCGTCACGTAGCCTTCAGGATTCTCCTGCTGCGTCTGCTCGATGTGCTCGAGCAGCGGCTCCATCAGCGACCGGAACGGGGACTCCAGCACCGTGAGGCGCACCCCCTCGCCCCATCTCGACCAGTCGCGCTTCAGGGCGTCAGTGGCGCCTTGATCGACGTTCACGTACACCGCCTGCACGTCATCCGACATGCTGCGGGCGTACTGCAGCGCCTCCACTACAGCGCGCTGCACACCGCTGATGGGCACCAGCACCATGTTGTGGCGGCGCGGCGGGGACGCCCACTCCTGCACGCTGAGCTGCGCGGCCACGCGGTCGTAATGGCGCCGCGTGGCGCGGAAGACGGCGACCAGGCACGGGATGAGCAGGATGATGATCCACGCGCCCTCGAGCGCCTTCGTGATCGCCACGATCACCAGCACGATCGCCGTGACCACCGCGCCGATGCCGTTGACGACCGCGCTGCTGCGCCATCCCGGCTCGCGCAACCGGCGCCAGTGAATCACCATGCCGGTTTGCGAAAGGGTGAACGACACGAAGACGCCGATCATGTAAAGCGGCAGCAGGGACTGTGTATCGCCGTGAAACGCGACGATAAGCAGCCCGGCAAAGACGCTCAACACGATGATGCCGTTCGAAAACGCCAGGCGGTCGCCCTGGTTCATGAACTGCCGCGGAAGGAAACGGTCGCGCGCAACAATCGACGACAGTCTCGGGAAATCCGCAAACGCGGTGTTGGCGGCGAGGACCAGGATCAGCATCGTGGCGGTCTGAATCAAGTAGTACGGAATGCCGCGCCCTCCGAACACGCCACGCGCCAGCTGCGAGACGACGGTTTCGTGCTCGTTCGGCACCACCTGATAGACGTGCGCCAACAGCGTGATGCCCACGAACATCGTGACGGCCAGCAGCGCCATCGTCACGAGCGTGGACGCCGCATTCCTGGACTCGGGCGGCTGGAACGCCGGGACGCCGTTGGAGACCGCCTCCACGCCAGTCATCGCGGTGCAGCCGTTCGAGAACGCCGTGAGGAGCGCCAGGAGAGTGAGATTCGACAGCTGTCCCCCCGCGACGGCGGGCTCTCCCGCAATCGGGGCCGCGGTCCCGAAAAAGTACTGCCAGCTGCCGACGCCCACCAGCAAGAGCATGCTGACGATGAAGAAGTATGTGGGCACCGCGAAGATCCGCCCGGACTCCTTGATGCCGCGAAGGTTACCCAGGGTCAACAGAGTCAGAAAGATCAGCCCGAGCTCGACGCGGCTGACGTGATACTGCGGCAGGGCGGACGTCACCGCCGCCACGCCTGCCGCAATGCTCACTGCCACGGTGAGCGTGTAGTCGATCAGCAGCGCGGCCGCCGCGACGAGCCCCGCGCTCTGGCTGATGTTTTCCTTCGCCACGATGTACGCGCCCCCGCCGTTCGGGTACGCAAAGATCGTCTGTCTGTACGAGAACGCCACCACGAGAAGCAGCGTGGCGATGAGCAGGCTGATCGGGATGGCGTAGCTGAACGCCTCGCGCCCCCCGACCATCAGCACGAGCAGGATGGCCTCTGTGGCGTAGGCCACCGACGAGAGCGCGTCGGACGACAGCACCGCCAGCCCGGTGATGCGGGACAACCGCTCGTGATGCGCGAGATGCGACGGAATGGGCTCCCCGACGAGGAACCGTTTGATCTGCGGAAACAGACCTTCGTGTGGCACGTGACCTCCAACGGCCGGCGAGGTTAGCTGACGGGCTCGAGGTTGGAAGTCCTCTACTAATCCGCCTTCGCGCGTTGCGCTTCGGCGAGATCAGATACGCCCCAGAGACGCGTGTGCGTCTCAGCGGTTCCCCCGCATCCCCACGCCGAAGCCCCGAAGGGGCGAAGGCGGGGAGAATTAGGCCTGATTGACCCGAGTATATGCCTGTTGGCCGGATGAATCCATCTTTCAGCGACAACATTGTCCGGTTTTCGCTGAAATTGGTACAGTTCCGCTGAAATTGGTACACTCGCGTGTAGCCCAAATGCCGATACCGAGATGACGCTCCTCGTGATACCGTCCCTCCCAAACTGGGGACCACGCGAGTGATGAGCGAACCAAGGAGAAGGGGCATGCTGCGGAGGCGCCGCGTTCT
>Ga0310810_10011536_pt1 | contig 10321 bp, 10 predicted proteins | sample NCmetagenome_FD_207641 | JGI IMG/M metagenome (GOLD analysis project Ga0310810, IMG submission 207641) | Soil microbial communities from experimental microcosm in Duke University, North Carolina, United States - NC | ecosystem: Engineered > Artificial ecosystem > Soil microcosm > Unclassified ...
TCATCCACCCATCCCATCACCACCGACCGCCGCCGACAAGATCAGGAGGGGTCGTCGTCGCGCCGCTCGGCGACCAGGCCGGAGGTCACCCCGCCGAGGCCGAAGCGGATGAGGAGGGCGATGATGGCGACCAGGCCGGCGCCCATCGCCAGGCGGGTGACGTCGGTGTGTCGCTGCAGATCGCGCGCGAGCAGCCAGGTGTAGACGAGGTCGAGCAACGCGACCAGCACCGCCAGGCCGACCCACGCGCGGGTGCCGCGCCAGACCGCGAGCCCGCCGGCGATGTGCGCCGCCGCCCCGGCCGCCACCGGCAGTCCGGTGTGGCTCCACGCCGCCGATGTCGCCAGCGCCGTCATCTCTCCGTCCGGTATGTCCCGTCCGGCGAGGCAATACAACCGGGGGCCGGGTGAGGAACGCGTGAAGAACGCGGGAACTCCAGTCACATGCCGCTCGACGTCACCGTGCGCGCGTGCACGTCCACCGTGATCGTGAGCGGACCCGCGCGCTCCTCGAGCGGCGGCGGCTCGCTCGCGCGCCGCGCCTCGAAGGCGTTCCACCAGGCGAGCGCCTCGCCCTCCTCCCAGTCGCGATAGCACTCGAGCCGGGTGAGGAGCGCGCGCAGCGCGAACGCGCTCTGTGGACGGGAGGCGGGATCCTTGCCGAGGCAGGCCATCACCACCGCCTCGAGATCGGCCGGGACCGGGCGATCGGTGCGCCGGGATGGCGGCTCCGGCGGCGTGCTCACGTGCTTGACGCAGACGTCGACCGCCGTCTTGCCGTCGAACACGCGACAACCGGTCAGGAGGAAGTAGGCGACGCAGCCGAGAGAGTAGACGTCGGACAGCGGACCGACGGTGTCGGGATCGGTCACCGCCTCGGGCGACAGGTAGTGCGGAGTGCCCATGATGATCTTGGTCGCAGTGTCGTCGCTGCCGCGGGTGATCTCCTTGACCAGCCCGAAGTCGACCACCTTGGCGACGTCGGGCATGCGGCCGCGCCGGCAGATGATGATGTTGGCCGGCTTGATGTCGCGGTGGGTGAGCCCCATCGTGTGCGCCTCGTCGAGCGCGCCGCACACCTGCCGCAGGATGTGGACCACGCGCGCGGCCCGCTGTGGCCCGTCGCGCGCGACCAGCGTCTCGAGGTCGACGCCGTCGAGGTACTCCATCGCGTAGTAGAAGACGCCCCCCGGGCTGCGCCCGTAGTCGAACACCGCCACCGTGTTGGGATGGGTGAGGCGCGCCATGTGCTGCACCTCGCGCTCGAAGCGCTTGATGTTCTCGGCCCCGTAGCGGCGCGCCGGCAGGAGCTTGATGGCAGTCGGCCGGCGAAGGAGCGCGTGCCGCGCCCGGTAGACCGCGCCCATGCCGCCCTCGCCGATCTTCTGGTCGAGGGTGTACTGGCCGAGCTGCATCGCCTCGGTGACCTGCTGGCGCAGGCCGTAGATGACGCGCGAGCCGGTGGTGGCGAGCAGGACCGCGATGGCGATGAACAGGGCGCCGCCGACCACGAAGGCGACTGGCGGCAGCTCGAGGCTGTCGGGCGTCCATACCGCCATGCCGAGGGCGGCCAGCCAGAGCGGCAGGTAGGAGACGGCCGTGACGATCGCGGTGCGCCGGCCGGAGCTCGGCACCACGATGACGCGGCTGAACACGATGAACGTGTGCCAGATGAAAGCGCTCCACACCGCGCCGCGCTGCTCCGACGAGAAGTACGCGCTCATTCCGAACGCGGTGCCGATGAGCAGGAGGTAGAAGGCGTCGATCGCGTTCAAGACGCGCAGCGAGGAGCGGCGGATGCGCAGGAGGAAGTGCCAGATGAGGCCGAGGATGACGAGGCCGGAGATGGCGTAGATGTCGACGATGGCGACCCGGCGCGGCTTGAGCTCCGGGTAGATCTCGTAGAGGCCGTGGACGAAGAAGACGAGGATCCAGAAGATCCAGAAGGCCAGCTTGGACAGGAGGGCCAGGCGCTCCTGCACGTAGGCCCGCATCTCCTCGCTGGTCGCGTGCGGGCTCCAGGCGACGATCTTGGTCGCGCGCTCGCTGCGGGCGACCCCGCTGTCCTCCCCCATTCCGTCCATGTGGCCATTATCGCGCGGGCGTGGCGATGCGCGGGGGTCCGCTTCACGCGCGCTTCACGCGCTCCCCCTGTCTGCTTCACGGGGCGCGGCGGCAACGTGGCCCGACACAAGGAGGACAACGATGCCGTCTCGCTCCCACCGTCTCGTCGCCGCCTTCGCCGCGGTCGTGGCGCCGGTCCTTGCCGCCGCGCCCGCCCTCGCCCAGCAGCCGGCCGATCCCTACGACGCCGGCGCAACCTGTCCGCCCGGCTCGAGCTGCGGTCCGCCCGCCGAGCCGCCCGCGCCGGCGCCGCCGGCCGCCGCCGCGACTCCGCCAGCGGCTGACCAGGTCGTCATCCCGCCCAGCCCGGCCATGGCCCACCCGCAGACCGTGGGGGTCTCGGCGAACTCCGGCGACGATCTCGACGACGGCGAGCCGGTCCACCAGAAGACGCTGCACGGCTTCCGGCTCGGCTACATGTACGTCAGCAACTTCGACAAGCAGACGGACCCGGATGACCCGGAGTCGAGCCTGAAGGAGCGCGCCGACATGAAGTCGCCGCACCTGTTCCTCATCGGCTACGAGGTGATGCGGCGGCTGGTCGGCCACTCCTGGCTCAACATCATCCTGGTCGGCAACGTCACGGTCGGCGGACTCGAGCAGAGCAAGTTCTACCCGAGCGGCAACGCGCTCATCGGGTTCGAGTTCGAGGAGTCGTTCCAGATCGGCGTGGGCCCCAACCTGACGCCCGACCCGGGCAAGGTCGCCCACATCATGTTCGCCGGCGGCTGGACACCGCGGGTCGGCAGCTTCCATGTTCCGGTCCACGGCTTCTACATCCCGGACGTCGACGGCGTCTGGCGCTCGGGCGCCACCGTCGGCGTGAACTGGTGAGCGCGATGCACCGGATCGCGACGGTTGTCGCGCTCGCCGCTCTGGTCGCCGGCTGCGCGCATCGCCCGCAGACCGCCACCTTCGTCCGCCAGGTCACCATCGAGGGCAAGGAGCTGGTCATCGAGCGCTGCCGGGTGAGCGCGACCGGCGACGTGTTTCTGGTCGGACGCTGCGCGACCCGCCGGGTGCCGCTGCCGGTGGTGGTGCAGCGCCGCATGGTCCGGGTCGCGCCGCTCCGTGGAGTCGAGCGCCGCGTCGAGCGCGCCTCGGCCGAGCATCCGGCCGAGCGCCCGGCGCTGGCGGCCGCCATCTCGCCGTCGGTTCGCGACGCGCTCATGCGCTGCGGCGCCCGCTCGCACGCCGGCGAGTCGGTGCGCCTCCGCCTGGTGGTGGATCGCGCCGGCGCGCTCAGCGCGGTCGAGCCGGACGTCAGCGATCCGGACCTGGTCGCCTGCGCCGGCGAGGCGCTCGCCGCCGTGCGCTTCCCGCCGTCGGCGGACGGCGGCACGCTGACCCTCCACTTCCGGACCGGCCGGGAGGGACCATGAGCGCGCGTGGCCCGCTCGCGGCGCTGCTGCTGCTCGCCGGCGGCTGCCTCACGCGCGTGCCGCACAGCCGGACGCGTTCGCTCGGGCGCATCACGACGCCGCCGGTGGTGGACGCGGTGCACGGCCTCGAGCTCGACACCCGGGTCGAGGGCACCGCGGCGATCGTCACGGCGCGCTGGCGCCGCGACTGCCGGCACGACGTGCTCGAGTCGATCGAGACCACCGAGTGGGAGTCGGTCCGGCTGGCCGGCACCAGGGACGGCGATGTGTGGGGCTACGCGGCGGCGGTCGGGCTGGCGGTCGTGTGGCCGGTCGGGCTGGTGGTCGGGGCCGGCTCGGTCATCGGGCTGGCCGCGAGGCCCCCGCGCGGCGAGACCAGTACGGTCGACCGGCGGTGGGTGGGCGAGCGGCGCTTTCCCTGCGCGCTGCGCGGGGCGAACCTCGCGGTCGAGCTGCGGCTGCCGTCCGGCGCGACCATCGCCGGCGTCACCGACCGGAGCGGGACCGCGGTCTTTCTCCTGCCGCCAGGCGAGAGCGGCGCGCCAGTTGCCGCGCTCGCTGCCCGGGCCGTGCTGCCGCCGCGCACCGCGCTCGAGAAGGCGCCGCCTGGAGGCGCCGACGTGAGCTCGAGCGCGCCGCTCGAGGCGCTGCGCCGGACCGCCGATAGCCGGGCCCGGCGCGGCGACTGCGCCACGGTGGCGATCATCGCGGCGCGAGTGCAGGGCATGAACAAGCCCTACTTCGCGCGCCGCTTCCGCCCCACCCCTGCCATCCAGCGCTGCCTTCCCTAGACAGCGGGCGCGCCGCCAACTAGCTTCACGGCATGGCAGGCGGCTCGCGCGCGGTCGTGTTCAAGGCGCTGGCGGCCAACGTCGGCATCGCGGCGGCCAAGTTCGTGGCGGCTGCGATCTCCGGATCGGCGTCGATGCTGTCGGAGGCGGTGCATTCGCTGGCCGACTCCGGCAACCAGCTCTTCCTCCTCATCGGCATGCGGCGCTCGACCCGAGAAGAGGACGCGGTACACGAGTTCGGTTACGCCGGCGAGCGCTACTTCTGGGCCTTCATCGTGGCGGTGTCGCTCTTCACCATGGGGGCCACGTTCTCGATCTACGAGGGGCTGCACAAGATCAGGAACCCGGGCGGCGCGATGGGGAGCCGCACGGTGGCCTACATCGTGCTCGGGGTGTCGATCGCGCTCGAGCTGTTCTCGCTGAACGCGGCGGCGGCCGAGTTCCGACACGTCAAGGCCGGCCGCTCGCTCCGCCGTACCATCAACGAGGCGCGCGACGCGGTGGTCATCGTGGTCCTGTTCGAGGACGTCGCGGCGCTCATCGGCCTCGGCGCCGCGCTCGGCGGTCTGCTCGTCACCCAGCTCACCGGCAACGCGATCTGGGACGGTATCGGCTCGCTGGTGGTCGGCGTGACATTGCTCGGCGTCGCCTATTTCCTGGCGCGCAAGACCAAGGAGCTCCTCATCGGCCAGTCGGTCACCGCGGCGCAGCGAAAGCGGATGATCGAGATCATCGACAGCTCGCCGGGGGTGCGGCGGCTCCTCCACATGCGCACGATGCACCTCGGGCCGGAGGAGGTGCTGGTGGGCATGAAGGTCGTGTTCGACGAGCAGCTGTCGGCGCGCGACCTGACCCAGCTGGTCGATGTCATCGAGGCGCGCCTGCGCGCCGAGATGCCGATCCTGAAACGCATCTACGTCGAGATCGGCACCCCGGCGGATCCGATCGAGAAGCTGACCGCGTCGATGGAGCCCACTCCGCCCCGCGAGTCGGGAAACCTGGGCTGATGTACCCGGTGTCCCGCTGTCGCACGGGACTGATACGATCGGACGAAAGGACCGGCACCATGCACATCTCGCGGAATGCAGCCCTTCTCCCTGCGATTCTCGCCTCGCTCCTCGCGCTCGGGGGCGGATGCGGTGACGACGACGGAGGCGGCGCGAACAGCGACGCCGGCATCGGCGGCGATGGAGGAGGCGGCGACTACGACGGCGACGGCATTCCGGATGACGAAGATCCGGACGACGACAACGACGGGGTGCCGGACGGCGAGGACCAGTGCCCGATGGATCCCGATCCCTGCGGCGGTGGCGGCTCGGCCTGCAAGCACATCGATCTCATCATCTCGGTCGATGGTTCGAGCTCGATGAACGAGGAGATGGCGGCGATGGGCAGCGAGGTCTTCCCCGGCTTCGCCGACGCCTTGTTGAACATCTCGCAGGGGCTCGACGACTACCGGGTGGGCGTGCTCGACGCGTGCGCCAGCGACCCGACCTTCAACACGACCGGCGAGCCCGGGTCGCCGGCCGAGTGCACGGCGTCGAACAGCGACCAGGGCTCCGATCCGTGCAACTTCGCCAGCGGCGAGTCCTGGATCGAGGCGACGCCGGCGACCGACCCGAATGCGGTCAAGGCCGAGTTCAGCTGCGTGGGGCAGATCGATCGCGTCGACGGAAGCTCGGGCATCACGGTCGGCAACTGCACCGGCGACAACGACGACGAGCGCCCGACCCAGGCGGCCATCGCTGCCCTGCAGCCCGGGGTGAACGACGGCTTCCTGCGCGACGACGCGATCCTGGTGGTCATCGCGGTGACGGACGAGGACGAGCACACCATCCCCAGCCGGACCGCGCAGCAGCTCTACAACGAACTGGTCGCCGCCAAGGGGGACGTCCGCAACATGGTCTTCCTCGGCGTCGGCGGGGGGCCGGGCGGCTGCAGCGACCAGTGCCCGGACAACTACGGCAGCGCCGACGAGGCGCGCAAGCTGCACACCCTGACCAACCTGTTCATCGCTCAGGATCGCGGCGTGTGGTGGAACCTGTGCGACGGCGATCTTGGCTCGGGTCTGGCGCAGGCGCTCGACGTCATCGAGCAGGCGTGTGACGACATCGTCGAGTAGGCGGCTCCTGCGTCTGCCGCTGGATGCTCTACCAGCCGCGCGTTGAACCGGAATTTGCGCCAGACCATTTCGCCTCCGGAATGGCTCGCTGCGTGCATCGCGGGCCGGCGCCGCTCCTTTCGGCCCCGGAGGTCTCTCATGTTTCGCAAGATCCTGTCGCTCGTTCCCGCACTGCTTCTCACCGCCGCACTGACCGGCGACGCGCTGGCCGGCGGCCGCGCGCTCAGCCCGCAGCAGAAGTCGGCCGCGACCAAGGAGTACGCGCGCCGCGCCAAGAAGCAGTTCGGCCCGGGCGCGAAGGTCAAGGTGAAGTACGCCGGCCCGACCGGACGCGACGCCAGCATCGAGGTGCTCGGGGTCGGCGGGCTGACCGGCCAGCAGCCGAACTCGCTCATCGGCATCGCCAGCGGCCGGGTCCGCACCCACCAGAAGCCGGCCCTGGTGAAGAGGAAGGGCAAGGTCGACGCCGTCGTGAAGGGCCGCAGCGGAAAGTTCCGCCCGGTCCTCTCGTTCGCCCGCACGAACTGAAAGAAGGGCGGGGCCCGGGTGAGCCGCGCACAGGTTGACCCGGACCCCGCCCTCGAGACACGCGGTCACGGCGGCGGGATCCGGCGGTACAACGCCACGCTCGACGTCTTCGTCGACAAGGGGAGCTCGCTTCGCTTCCCGGCGAGGGAGCACCCGGCGCGATTGTAAAGCTGCAACACACAGGCCAGTAAAGCGGCGCTGCATGATCGCGGAAACCGGATCGCCGCCTGGGGAGAGCCCACCCCGCGAGGGACAGAACACCGGGGCTCTTCGCCCCGCTCGCGCGCGAGGAACGACCAGAAGCGACGGATCTCGTCAGCGCGTGAACAGCGCGATGCCCTGCATCGGCTCGGCGGCGTCGCCGAGCGCGACCACGCCGCGGCGCGCGGGATCGGCGACGAACCACGCGCCCTTCAGCTCGGCGCCCGGGATGCGGCGGCCGCGCTCCTCGTCGAAGATGAGCTGAGCGAACGCGACGTCGTCGAGCCGGACCCCGAGCTCGGCGAGCACAGCGGCCAGCCGCCAGCGCAGTCGATCGCCCTTCCAGGAGGCGAGCCGGTCCTCGCCGGTCAGCAGGCGCCGCTTGATCACGGTCACCAGGCGGTCGTCCTTGTAGACCCGGATGCCACCGCGCAGCGGCTCGCCGAAGTACGGAATGTCGGTCACGACCGCGCCGTCCTGCTCCACCTCGGCGGTGAGGCGGATGCGGGGCGGCGTGAGGCGGACGTAGACGGCGATGGCCGCGATGTGATCGAACGAGGTGCCGAGCCGGATGCCGGGCGGCAGATGGAGGAGCGCCTTGCCGCGGCTGCCGCGGCCGAAGCTGAAGGTGATGCCGTCGCGTGCCCGCCGGAGGTCGGCGCCGGTGAGGCGCCCGGCGATGCGCGGCCCGCCGTACAGGTGTACCTCGCGCACGGACGCGAGCGGGACGCCGACCTGTTCCAGGTAATCGGCCAGCCGATAGCGCGTGTAGTGGATGGGCTGCGTGCGCGGGCCGTGGTCGCCGGGCCCGAACTCGCGCATCATGCGGCCCTCCACCTGTACCGGCGCGAGTCCGGACGGCAGATCGCCGTGCGCCAGGAAGCCGACCGGGACGCCGTCGACGTAGACGCCGGTGTCGCGGTACTTGCCCTTGGCGGTGCGGTTCTCGGCCGGGATCCACTCCGGCTGCTCGGCGATCGCGCGCGCGCGCGTGGGCGGCGCCGCGCTCTCCTTCTTCGACCCACACGCGCCGATGGCGAGAGCGACGAGCGACACGATCGCCAGGTTTCGCATGCGCCGCGGCATCAGCAGGACGCGTTCCATCTCGCAGCTCGCTCGTCCGCCGTGAATGTGCTGGCTGCGGGCGCGAGCAATCACGGGGGCGATGTCCTCACTGTGGCTGATCGATCCCAGGGGAGCGATGACCCCATCGCGATCCAAGCGCGCGATCGATCGCGCCCGCATCGATGGCGCGCGCATTGCTGGTGCGGCGGTCCATGCAATCGCGCCGCGCACAAGGAAGCGAGTTGCAGAATGGCGAACGCGAGGTGTCGAGCGGCCGCGTGTGCCGCGCTCCTGCTGCTCGGAGGCACTGCCGTCGCTGAGGCCGCGCCCTCGGCGCCGTACGTCGACGACCTCCTGCTGCGTGACGGCAACCACGCCGGTCAGGCGCGGCGCGAGGAGAGCGGGCGCGACGTCCCGGAGCAGGACGACTACCCGGGCGGCGAGCACGTCGCGATCGTCGCGCTGGGCAGCGACAGGATCCTGATGTTCGGCATGGGCTCCTACGAGCTCGACGGAGTCGCGCCGAACAACCGGGTGCAGATGTTCTGCTCCGCGACCCGCCTGGATCCGGTGAACGGACCGCAGCTGGTGACGATGCAGTACGTCACCAACAACGAGGGAGACCGCTACCGCAACGCGCACCACCCACGCGCCACCGCCATCTTCGACGGCGCCGCGGTGGCCGTGCTGTACAACTTCGCGCCGGGCGACCGGGCGCAGACCTTCATGACCATCTTCGGTCCCGACTGCGAGCAGCTGTCGCCGCGCACGCTGGTCATGGCCAAGACCGACGACGACTGCTCCAACAGCGATCACCGGAGCTTCGTCGAGATCCGGAACGACGGCACCACTGCGCGGCTGGTCGGGGTGTACGGCTGCAACGGCGACGGATCCGACGACGCCTGGGGCGGGGTGCAGGACGTGGTCAAGAACGGCGACGGTTCGTACGCCATCCACGTGGTGACCGACGACATCCTGGTCGAGGAGGAGGAGGAGCGCACCCGTGGCTGGGTGGTGGTCGGCGACGACCCGAGCTTCTGGACCGCCTGCGTCACCGCCGGCAATACCCAGCCGCCCGATCGCGGCGTGGTCTGCTCCGCCTACGACACCGAGACCGGAACCAGCCTGTGGCGCCGGTTCGTGGCAGAGAAGGTGGGCGAGACCTACCAGACCCAGATCCACGTGGTCGGCATGCGCGACGACTCCGGCCGGCCGACCAGCCGCGCGCTCGCCACCTGGGAGCGACTCACCGACAGCCGCCGCGACGGGCGCAAGGGCAGCGTGCGGCTCGCCTCGGCGGCGCTGTCCTTCACCCGCCAGGGCATGGAGATCCTGACCGAGCCGACCACGAGCGTGGCGCCGACGGTCGACGGCACGCACCTCGGAATGTGCGACGGCATGGTCGGCAGCGAGGGCAAGACCTCGTGGCGCGGCTTCCTGGTCGGCAGCTCGTACAACGGCAACCCGTCGGCCATCTCGGTCGGGCAGACCGTGGCGTGGAACGCGGCCGAGACCCGGCTCATGCCGGATCGCAAGTACAGCCTCAACGTCGCGATCGACAACGCCTGGCTGTCGAACATCTACGGGCAGAACCCCAACGACCGTGGGCGCAACTTCGTCGCCTGCGTCGGTGACGTCGGCAATCCCGGCTACGGCCGCGAGGGCGGCTACCAGCCGGGCGTGAAGTCGTTTGCGGCGGTGGCGGCGACCAGCCGGCGCATGGACGACGTGCGCGGCATCGCCGAGGACAAGCTGGCCACCGAGCTGGTCCTGGTACCGCTGGTGCTCGCACCGGACGCACCGCCGCCGGGCGATCCGGTCGACCCGGACGATCCGGTGCCGACGCCGAGCGTCCACAGCGGGGCGAGCGCGGTCTGCAGCGCGGCCGGAGGCCGCGGCGACGCGTCGGCGCTCCTCGCGCTGTTCCTGGTCGTCCTCATCCACCGTCGCCGGCGCTAGAGGAGATCGCCATGCAGAAGAGAAGCGACCTCGCGCTCGCGACGCTGCTCGTCGCGGGCTGCACCGGGACCTACCAGCGGACGAGCGATCCGGATCGCATTCCGGATGACGACGACGACCAGATGACGGCCGCACACCGCGCGTTCGAGG
>Ga0310810_10011537_pt1 | contig 10321 bp, 6 predicted proteins | sample NCmetagenome_FD_207641 | JGI IMG/M metagenome (GOLD analysis project Ga0310810, IMG submission 207641) | Soil microbial communities from experimental microcosm in Duke University, North Carolina, United States - NC | ecosystem: Engineered > Artificial ecosystem > Soil microcosm > Unclassified ...
CGGCGCTGCCACGGTGATGAGCGGCGCTGCGCCGTCGGCTGCCACGCTGGCCGCGCAGGCGGGGCAGAAGCCCGCGAGCATGCCGAGTTCGCCGAACCTGCAGGTGGTGAAGTCCGCCAAGGGTCCGGTGATGACGACGGCGGATGAGTTCTACAAAGTCGGACCGGGCCCTTCGAGCTCACACACGATCGGTCCGATGCGGATCACCTACGACTTCTACCAGCGCTGCACCAAGCTGCCGGAGGATCAACTCGCGAAGGCGACAGGACTCAAGGTCAATCTCTTCGGAAGTCTCAGTGCCACAGGCAAGGGGCACGGCACCGAGCGCGCCGCGCTCGCGGGTCTCGTGGGCAAGGAGCCCGCGACGGTCGAGCCGGCGTTCCTCGACGGCCTCGCGGCAAACCCCGATCAAACATTCGACGTGAAGCTTGGCCCGAAGACGTTGAAGGTCTCGCTCAAGGACGTCATCTACGACGCAACAAAGGGAGAATTCCCGCACGCGAACACGATGACCTGCAAGCTGCTCGCGGGCAACACCGTCCTGCTGGAGCAGGAGTATTACTCGGTTGGCGGCGGGTTCATCGAGTGGAAGGGGTATCAGCCGCCGAAGAAGGGACAGCCGAAGTATCCCTACGCGACGATGAGCGAGCTGCTCGCGCACGCCAAGAAGGACAACCTGTCGGTGGCGCAAGTCGTCCTCGCCAATGAACTCGCGGTCTCGGGCAAGAGCGAGGCGGACGTCTACGCGTTCCTCGACAAGATCAACATGGCGATGGTGAACACCGTCAAGGCCGGCCTCGAAGCGCCGACCGGCGTCCTGCCGGGACCGATCAAACTGAAGACCAAAGCGGGCGAAGTCTACAAGCGCGCGATGGACGACGAGTACGAGAAACAGCGCGGCCTGGGTATCGTGTCGGCGTACGCCATCGCCGCATCCGAAGAGAACGCACGCGGCCATCTCGTCATCACCGCGCCGACCGGTGGATCAGCCGGGGTGCTCCCCGCGGTCGCCTACTCGCTTGGCGAGGGTGGGCGGAAGCTGTCGCAGGAAAAGCTGCGCGACGGATTCCTGGCCGCGCTCGCGGTTGGCTACCTGTGCAAACACAATGCGACGCTCGCGGCCGCCGAGGGTGGTTGCCAGGCGGAGATCGGCGTCGCGTCGTCGATGGGTGCCGCGTTCATCGCGCAGGCGCACGGCTTCGAACCGCAGGTGGTGGCCAATGCCGCCGAGTCGTCGCTCGAACACCATCTGGGTATGACGTGCGACCCCGTCGCGGGCTTCGTGCAGATCCCCTGCATCGAGCGCTGTGCGTTCGGGGCGGTCAAGTCGTACATCGGCTTCATGATCGCGAGCAACGAGATCCCCACGAACCGCCGGGTGGACTTCGACGCGACGGTGACTGCGCTGGCGCTCACCGCGAAGGAGATGAACAGCAAGTACAAGGAAACGTCCGAGGGCGGCCTCGCCGTGTCTTTGGTGCTCTGCTAGGCGGCGTCGGTAGCGTGGATTCGCGGAGACCGTGGTGAAGACCGGCACCCGGACAGCGATGGTCGCGTGGCTGATCACGGCTGTCTACTACTTCTATCAATACATGCTGCGCTCGGCTCCGGCCGTGATGATGCCGCAGCTGTCGTCGGCATTCGGCCTCACCGCCGCGGGCGTGGCCTCGCTGGCCGGTCTGTTCTACTTCGGCTACTCGCCGTTCAGCCTGGTGGCTGGCGCGGCGATGGACAGGGTCGGTCCCCGCCGCGTCGTCCCCATCGGCGCGGCGGCGGTCGGCCTCGGCGCGCTGCTCTTCGCCTCCGGCGACGCCACCGTGGCCAGCATTGGACGCTTTCTTCAGGGCGCGGGGGGCGTCTTCGCGCTGGTCGGCGCCGCCTACATCGCGATGACGAACTTCCCCGCCTCGCGCGCGGCAACGCTGATCGGCGCGACGCAGATGTTTGGTATGGCGGGCGGATCTGCGGGCCAGTTCGTCGTCGGGCCGCTGATTGGGTCTGGGATGCCGTGGAGTGTGTTCTGGATCGGGATGGGAGTGGCAGGACTCGCGATCAGCGGCCTGTTGGCCTGGCTTCTCCCCCCGGCGCCGCCGTCGAGCGGTCGGCAATCATGGGGCGCAGCCGGGCGCGCGTTCGCGACCGTCTTCCGCAACCCGCAATCCATTCTGTGCGGCGTCATCGCCGGGCTGATCTTCATCCCGACGACGATTTTCGACATGGTCTGGGGGGTGCGGTATCTCCAGGACGCACGCGGACTCGACTATGCCTCCGCCGTACTGCGCTCGGCGACCGTTCCGTTTGGATGGATTATCGGCTGCCCACTTCTTGGATTGATTTCGGATCGACTCGGCCGGCGCAAACCGGTCATCGTCGCCGGTGCGGCGGTACTTTTCGCGTGCCTTGCGTGGATTCTCTATGGACCAGCCGACGTGTTTCCGCCCTACGTCCTCGGCCTCGTGGCGGGAATCGCGTCCGGCGCGGCGATGCTGCCCTACACGGTGATCAAGGAAGTCAATCCACCGGAGGTGAGCGGCACGGCGACGGGTGTCGTGAATTTCCTCAACTTCACGTTCAGCGCCCTGCTGGGGCCGGTGTTCGGCTGGCGGCTCGCAGCGGCGGCCGGCGGCGCCGCAACCATGGGCATGGAGCACTTCCAGACTGCGTTTCAGCCGCTCTTGTATGGCGTTGGACTCGCGATCGTTCTCACTCTTCTCCTGAAGGAGACGGGATCCAGCGTGACGGCGCGGATCCCGGCGCCAGCCGTGGGTATGTCATGACCAGGGAACCCGGAACCGGAAAATACGAACAGCTGCTGCTGCGATGCCGCAACCTCCCTCCGGTCGCCACTGCGGTGGCACACCCCTGCGAAGCCACGGCGCTGACCGGTGCCGTCGACGCAGGCGCGAAAGGACTCATCGAGCCGATTCTCGTCGGACCGGCGGCGAAGATTCGGGAAGTCGCGGCGGCGAACCAGATCGACATCAAGGGGATCCGGGTGGTTGAAGCGGCCCACAGCCATGGATCTGCGGCGGCGGCGGTGGCGCTCGTAAGGTCCGGCGAGGCGGAGCTGCTGATGAAAGGCAGCCTGCACACGGACGAACTGCTCGGCGCGGTTGTGGCGCGCGACATCGGACTGCGAACCGGCCGGCGTCTCAGCCATGTCTTCATCATGGACGTGCCGACCTATCACAAGGTCCTGGTCGTCACGGATGGGGCGATCAACATCGCGCCCACACTGGAGGACAAAGTCGATATCTGCCAGAACGCGATCGACCTTGCTGTCTCGCTCGGCGTGGCCAGACCGAAGGTTGCCATTCTCGCCGCGGTCGAGACCGTCACGTCGAAGATGCCCGCCACGCTCGACGCCGCGGCATTGTGCAAGATGGCTGAACGATCGCAGATCAAAGGCGGCATCCTCGACGGACCGCTGGCGTTCGACAACGCGATCAGCAAGGAGGCCGCCCGCCGCAAAGGGATCGCGTCCGAGGTGGCCGGCGATCCTGACATCCTGCTCGCGCCCGATCTCGAGGCAGGAAACATCCTCGCCAAGCAGCTCACATTCCTCGCGAATGCGGAGAGCGCTGGCCTGGTCCTCGGGGCGCGCGTGCCCATCATGTTGACCAGCCGCGCCGACAGCGTGCGGTCGCGGATCGCGAGCTGTGCCGTCGCGATGCTTGCGGCGCACGCGCGGCGCGAGTCTGTTCACGCAACGGCGTAGGAACAATGCCGATGGACGACTACGCTGTCGTGCTCAACGCTGGATCGTCCAGCCTGAAGTTCTGTGTGTATCGCGATCCCGGGAACCACGCCTGGCAGCTCGCAGCCAGAGGACAGGTGGATGGAATCGGAACGTCACCTCGCTTTGCCGTTCACGACGCCAGTGGCGGCACGCTCGACGAACGTCCGCTTGGCGCCGAAGTACGGGGCGGCGGGGACGCGCTCGACGTGCTCGCGAAGTGGCTCCGTATGCGCTACGGCGGCACCCGGGTGCTCGGCGTCGGGCATCGCGTGGTGCATGGCGGGTCACGCTATGCGGCGCCAACGCGGGTCACGCCGCAGGTGCTGCAGGATCTGCGCGACCTCGTACCCCTGGCGCCGCTCCACCAGCCGCACAACATTGCCGCAATCGAGGCGGTCGAGGCACGGCTGCCCGACGTGCCGCAGGTGGCCTGTTTCGATACCAGTTTTCACCGCGGCCAGCCGCCGGTCGCGACGCTGGTGCCGCTCCCTGAAGACATTCGGCGCCGCGGTGTCCAGCGCTACGGCTTCCATGGCTTGTCATACGAATACATCGCGTCGAGCCTGCCTCGAACGGCGCCCGAGATCGCTCGCGGTCGCGTGATCGTCGCGCACCTCGGCAGCGGCGCCAGCCTGTGCGCCCTCGACGATGGGCGGAGCGTCGACAGCACGCTCGGCTTCACCGCTCTGGACGGCCTGTGCATGGGGACGAGACCAGGCACTGTCGATCCAGGAGTGATTCTCTACCTCTTTCAAGGACTCGGACTGTCCGCCTCCGAAGTAGAAACCATCCTCTACAAGCGGTCCGGGCTGCTCGGGATTTCCGGCACCAGTAACGACATGCGCGCGCTGCTGGCGAGCAGCGATCCGAACGCACGCCTCGCGGTCGATTACTTCGTGTACCGGGCCGCGAAAGAGATCGGCGCCCTCACCGCCGTGCTCGGCGGCCTCGACGGATTGGTTTTCACCGCCGGGATCGGCGAGCGCTCGTCCGAGATCCGCCGCCGCATCTGCGAGGCGTCGAAGTGGCTGGGGATTTCGCTCGACGCGGAGGCCAACGATCGGAGCGGGCCGAGGATCTCGCGACCGGATAGCCGCGTCTCCGCATGGGTGATTCCGACGAATGAAGAGCTGATGATCGCCCGGCATACCGCGGTCGTACTGGGGCTGGCGCACGCCGGCCAAACGAGCGCGGCTGTGTCAAGGAGTGTCCGATGACTGTGACGGCAACCCCCACGAAGACCGCGGACATGACGATTCCGCCGTGGCACGGCTTTCGATCGGGCATGTGGCAGACGGAGATCAACGTCCGCGATTTCATTCAGCAGAACTACGACCCCTACGACGGCGACGCGACCTTTCTCGCGCCGGCGACCGAGCGGACGCTGAAGATCTGGGACACGCTCAAGGCGCTGTTCGTCGAGGAGCGCCGCAAGGGCGTGCTCGACGTCTCGCAGATTCCCAGCTCGATCACCGCTCACGGTCCCGGCTACATCGATCGCGACCACGAGATCATTGTCGGCCTCCAGACCGAGGCCCCGCTCAAACGCGCCATCATGCCGAACGGCGGGCTGCGTATGGTCGTGAACGCTTTGAAGACGTACGGCATCGAGCCCGATCGGCAGGTCGTCGAGACGTTCAGCAAGTACCGAAAGACCCACAACGAAGGCGTGTTCGACGCCTACACGGCGGACATCCGACGCTGCCGGAGCTCACACATCCTCACCGGCCTCCCCGATGCCTACGGCCGCGGCCGTATCATCGGCGACTATCGCAGAGTCGCCCTGTACGGGGTGAACCGCCTCATCGCACGCAAGGAGCAGGAGAAGACCGCGCTCGACCGCCTCCCCTCCAGCGACGAGGTGATTCGCGACCGTGAGGAGCTGTCCGAGCAGATTCGCGCGCTCAAAGAGCTCATTACGATGGCGGCGGCGTACGGATTCGACATTACCGGCCCCGCGCGCACGGCAAAGGAAGCGGTCCAGTGGCTGTACTTCGGGTACCTCGCCGGCGTCAAGGAACAGAACGGTGCCGCCATGTCGCTCGGCCGCACGTCGACGTTCCTCGACGCGTACTTCCAGCGCGATCTCGCTGCCGGCACGCTGACCGAAGAACAGGCTCAGGAGATCATCGATGACTTCGTCATCAAGCTGCGGATCGTTCGCTTCCTGCGCTCGCCTGAGTACGACGAGCTCTTTGCCGGCGATCCGACCTGGGTGACCGAGTCGATCGGCGGCATGGGAGACGACGGCCGATCGCTCGTGACCAAGACGAGCTTCCGGCTGTTGCAGACGCTCTACAATCTCGGACCCGCACCGGAGCCGAATCTCACAATCTGGTATTCGCCGCGGCTGCCGGACGGCTTCCGCCGCTTTGCCGCCAGCGTGGCCATCGATACCAGCTCGCTGCAGTTCGAGAGCGATGAAATCATGCGCCGGGCCTGGGGCGATGACGGCGCCATCGCCTGCTGCGTCTCGCCGATGCTCGTCGGCAAACAGATGCAGTTCTTCGGCGCCCGCGCCAATCTCGCAAAATGCCTGCTCTACGCCATCAACGGCGGCCGCGACGAGATCACCGGCAAGCAGGTCGCGCCCGCTTTCGATCCGGTCAAGGGAGACCTGCTCGAGTTCGACGACGTCGTCGAGCGTTTCGAGCGGATGATGGACTGGCTGGCAGGCGTGTACGTGTCGGCGATGAACGTCATCCACTACATGCACGACAAGTACGCGTACGAACGCGTCGAGATGGCGCTCCACGACTACGCGCCGCTTCGGACGATGGCGTTCGGCATGGCGGGCATGTCGGTCGTCTCCGACAGCCTGTCGGCAATCAAGTTCGCACAGGTCCGGGTCATCCGGGATGGGACCGGACTCATCACCGACTACCAGACGGAAGGCACGTTCCCGTTCTTCGGCAACAACGACAACGCGGTGGACCAGCTCGCCACCTGGACGGTCAGCACGTTCATGTCGAAGCTGCGCAAGTACCCGACCTATCGCAACGCGGTTCACACGCAGTCCGTGCTGACGATTACCTCGAACGTGGTCTACGGCAAGGCGACCGGCAACACGCCTGACGGGCGACGTCAGGGAGAGCCGTTCGCCCCCGGCGCGAACCCGATGCACGGCCGCGACAGCCACGGCATCCATGCCTCCGCCGCGTCAGTGGCGAAGATTCCGTATCGCGACGCCGCCGACGGCATTTCGCTGACGACGTCGCTCGTCCCGCAGGGGCTCGGCCGAACCGCCGAGGACCGCACCACCAACCTGACCGCGATGCTCGACGCATTTTTCACGAGCACCGGCTATCACATGAACGTCAACGTGCTCAATCGCGACACGCTTCTCGACGCCATGGATCACCCGGAAAAATATCCGAGTCTGACGATTCGCGTATCGGGATACGCCGTGAACTTCGTGCGTCTCACACGCGAGCAGCAGATGGATGTGATCAACCGGACGTTCCACGGAGGAGGCCGGCATGGGTGAGATCCACACGCTGCGACAGCCGTCGCTCATCGCAAAGAGCCCATACGTGCTGCGCATCAATCTGGGGAAGCACACCCCTGACAGCGAAGTGCGCGCCGCGCTCGCCTCCGGCGACATGGGCTTCCTGCATTCGTTCACGACCGGTGCGACGGTCGATGGGCCTGGCGTCCGCGTCGTGGCGTGGACTTCCGGATGCATGTGGCGGTGCGCGTATTGCCACAATCCGGATACGTGGTCCATGGCCAACGGCCTCCCGGTCACTATCACGCGAGCCAGCGAAGAGCTGCGCAAATACCGGCATGGGCTGAAGATCCTGGCCGGGGGGTTCACGCTCAGCGGCGGCGAACCGTTGATGCAGCATCGCTTCGCGGTGAAGCTCTTTGCGGCCGCCAAGGCAACCGGCATTCATACGGCGCTCGACACCAACGGGTACTACGGCGACAAGCTCTCCGACGCAGAGCTCGACAACATCGACCTGGTGCTCCTCGATATCAAGATGTGGGATCCGGAGCGACATAAACGCCTGACGGGAATGGACAACGGTCCGACGCTGGAGTTCGCCCGCCGTCTCGCCAGGCGCCGGCGGCCGATGTGGGTGCGCTACGTGCTCGTGCCGGGGCTGACCGACGACCTCCAGGACATCGGCAAGATCGCCAGCTTCTCCGCCGAGCTTGGCAACGTCGAGCGGGTCGACGTGCTCCCCTTCCATCAGCTCGGCAAGTTCAAGTGGGAGCAGCTGGGCATCCCGTACACGCTTGAGGACACCGTGCCGCCCGACAATGACATGATCGAGCAGACATGCACCGTCTTCCGGGCGGCGGGGCTGAAAGCGTACTGAGGCATGGGCGCGGTCGCGACGGTTCCGGCGGCGACCGCGCGCCTGGCGTCGGCGACCCCCGTTTCGATACGAGTAGCCGCGATCGACTGGATGCGTGGACTCGCCATGGTGCTCATGGTCCTCGACCACGCGTCGATGGCCTTCGACGGCACGCACATGTCGCAGGACTCCGCGATGTACGCCGGCGCCGCGACGATGTCCCTCCCCGCCGCGGAGTTCGCCACCCGCTGGATGACCCACATTTGTGCGCCGACTTTCGTGTTTCTCGCCGGCGTCTCGCTCGCGCTGAGCGTGGAGCGGAAACTCGCGAAAGGAGTCGGCGGCTGGGAGATCGACAAGTTCATCATCACCCGCGGTGCGTTCATCGCCCTGCTCGACCCGACGATCGTGTCGCTCGGCTCCGGACGCTGGACTCTCCAGGTGCTGTTCGCGATCGGACTGGCGATGATCTGCATGGCATGGCTGCGCCGCCTGCCATGGCTGGCGCTGCTGGCCGTCGGCATGGCCTGGTTCGCCTTCGGTGAGCTCGTCACGGGACTGGTCTGGCATCCGCCCGGACCATCGTCGCCTCTGGCCGCCGTGCTGGTGGGCACCTATGGCAGTGACACGATCGTCATCAAGTATCCGTTGGTGCCGTGGCTCGCCCTCATGGCTGTTGGCTGGGCGTTCGGCAAACACATGAGTCGAAACGCGGCCGGGGCGACTCGGTTCGGCTCCGAGTCGATTCTCTGGGTTGGCGGCCTTGGCGCACTGGCGCTGTTCGTCGCCGTGCGCGGAGCCGCGGGATACGGCGACATGTTCCTGCACCGCGCGGACATGTCCTGGCAGCAATGGCTGCACGTCAGCAAATACCCGCCCTCGCTCACTTACGCCGCGCTGGAGTTGGGACTGCTGTGGGTAACCCTCGCAGGATTGATGCGGCTCGAGCCTGCGATAGGCGTGCGGCCCAACGGCATCTTCCTCGTGTTCGGACAGACGTCCATGTTCTTCTACCTCGTTCATCGCCTCGCTTTCGAGGTACCGGCGACGTACTTCGGACTGCGCGGCACGGGAGATCTGACGACGACCTACGTTGCGACCGTCATCCTGCTCGTGGCCATTTATCCGGCCTGTGTGTGGTACCGGAACGTCAAGGCCGCCCACCCTCGCTCCGTACTCAAGTACGTCTGATTTGGGAACCATGACTCTCAGAGCTCCTGCACTTCTCCTTCTGCTGGCCGCGCTCGCCAGCCCGGCGCCGCTTCGTGCGCAGGCAGCGCCGACGACGGTCGACGCCGATGCCATCGACGCTCCCGTCGAGGTCGACGGCACCGTGCTGTTCCACGTCCGCGGTGTCTCGTCGTACCCGGCCGAGGTGCGCGCTGATCTCATCCGGCAGCGCATCGAAGCCGCGGCCGCGGATCCATCCGTCTCCGCCGACTCACTCAGCATGAACGACGAGGGCACAGCCGTGCGGATCGCGGCGGGTCGTCACCTGATCATGGGGGTCGTGGACGCCGACGCGGCGAGCGAGGAGGTGTCACGAGCCGAGCTCGCGACCGCGCACATGAACCGGATCAGGGACGCCATTCGCGAGTATCGCGCCGCGCGCACGCCGGCGGCGATCCGCCGCGCCGCGGTCAACACCGGCTGGAGTACGGTGGTGTTCGCGGTCACGATAGGACTGCTGATCTGGTTCTGGCGGGCCGTCGATCGTCTGATGCGGCGCCGGCTGCAGACACGCATCCACTCGGTCGGCATCCAGTCATTTGAAGTCATGCGGGCAGATAAGATCTGGGCGGGTCTTCGCAACGCCATGCTCGCCGTCCGCATGATCGTCTTCCTCGGATGCCTGTTGACGTATCTCGGATTCACGCTGCGTCAGTGGCCGTTGACCCGAGGATTCGCGCGAAACCTCGTGGCCTTTGCGTCCGCTCCGCTGCAGGTCATCGGCCGCGGCTTCGTCGCCAACATTCCGCGCCTGGTGTTTCTCGCGGTGTTATTCGTCGTAATCCGACTTGCCCTGCGCATTATTCGCTTGTTCTTCGAGTCGGTGGGCCGCGGCACCGTCACCCTCAGCGGGTTCGACGCGGAATGGGCGCAGCCCACCTACAAAATCGTCCGCGTCGCCGTCGTGGCGTTTGCCCTCATCGTGGCGTATCCGTACATCCCCGGATCCGAGTCGGCGGCCTTCAAAGGCGTGTCGCTCTTCATCGGCATCGTCTTCTCGCTGGGCTCTTCGTCCGCGGTGTCGAACATCATGGCGGGTTACATGATG
>Ga0310810_10011538_pt1 | contig 10320 bp, 16 predicted proteins | sample NCmetagenome_FD_207641 | JGI IMG/M metagenome (GOLD analysis project Ga0310810, IMG submission 207641) | Soil microbial communities from experimental microcosm in Duke University, North Carolina, United States - NC | ecosystem: Engineered > Artificial ecosystem > Soil microcosm > Unclassified ...
ACCGCCACGAAAGCCCAAATCCCGATAAGAATCAAAACGAGGGTCACAGCCATGACGGGGGTATGCCAACGGTCGCCAATTCCGGCGATGGCTTTGTATTGATCGCTGCACAGATAGCGAATACCCGAACAATACTGCGAGACCGCAACGATCAGAGCAACAATGCCGGTCCCGATAAGAGCCAACCCAAAGATCCATGGCGCTCGAGGATGTCCGCCGGTTCAACTCCCGGCATCCTGTTGAACCGATCCAAAAATTGATAAATGGTGAAGCCGAATCCGATCAATGCTATGGCCGTTCGTACCCACGACATAAGAGTGCGTTCCGCGCTCATGCGCGTGCGCAGCCACGAGAAATGGCTTTCCGCAGTGGCTCTCACGTCGAATCGATCGGGACCCCTGATTTGGTCCACTGTCAGCCATTCGAACGGCCCCGCTTAGAAACGCGATGACATCACCCTATGCGCCGGAGGGTCAGTTTCATAGGGACCCTAAACGACCGATGAATGAACCACTATCAGTATCTTCCTGATTTGAGACTTCGAAAAACCTTAGCGGGCAATCGTCAGGAGCAGTAGGCTCACAACGCATCGTCAAGCCATAGACGAGACTGGTGCGCAGAGTTCCCAAAGGAATAAGCGAAGCTAGCAGCGCGCAGGCTGCAGCGAAACTCAAATCTCGCAGAATAAAATGAGCGTGCCCGCCGCCGTGGTTTCTTGAAGCTTGCTCAAGGCAAAGACCAAAGCGGTAAGCAAAAAGAAAATTGCACCACCCAACAGACTATATTTAAGACGCAGAACGTAGGAAACCTTCTCGGTCGATTTGTCCCGCACCTCTTCTGGCTGCTTCAGGTCGGCTAAAAGATGCGTTTCCCAGGGAAATTCGAATCCGGCAAGATTTTTCTCTTTCTGCAAAGCTTCAACTTCGAACATCAACTTCTTAACCTGGAGCAATCGCGTGATTCTTTCCAACGTCTCCTTCTCTTTTTGACCGCCTTTTATCTTCTTCGCGATGTCGGGACAAAAGAAGTAGGCGAGCACAATCAGACCCAGTACAGCCAGACGGGGCCAGCCGGCAGGGATTTTTTGAACCAAACCGATGGCGAATTCCATCTCTGCACCTTCTTACTTGCGCGGTTTTCTTGCCTGACGGCGGTCCCCGAGAGGCTGGCTCTTACGCGCGCACGTTACTCTGTGATCGTCAGCGTGCTCGGCTGTCACTTATCTGCATGAGTTTTTGTCTGCGGTTGCGCCGCTGGAACAAGATACTTTAATGCCCCAGATCAACGTTAATGAGCCAATGGCGGAGGCGATTTCGTTGCTCAGATCGCTCACCACTGCGCTCATAGAACCACTGATGTTTCGATGGATTTATCTCTTGCCGGCTGAGTCAAATAGGATTCCTTGACGCTGAGGGTCTTTTTGGCACTCACGAGCGTGATTCATTTAGGCGTTGCAGCTGAGATCTCGGGCCTCTTGAGTCTGGGATCGAAAATCACTTTGATGGCCCGGGACCGCTGCTTGTCGAGCGCCGCGAGGAACGCGTCCGCATAGCGCTCGAGGGGATAGCGATGGGTGATCAGGCCGCGCACATCGAGTCGATCGCGAGCGAGAAGGTCTAGATAGATCTCGATGCAGTTGGAGCGCTTTCCCTCGACCGTCTCCAAGCCATACGAATTCGACCCGAGCAGCGCCAATTCCTTGAAATAAAGAGGCGTCCATTCGAATCGCTGCGGCCGCGCCACGCCCACCATGACGATGGTGGCTCGCGGACTTGCGATCCGTACTCCCACTTCGAGCGTTTCGCTCGAGCCCACCGTGTCGTAGATACGCTGAACTCCTGATTGGAGCCAGGGTAGACCGAACAGTGGCATCCGCAGCGGGGACTTTACGAATTCGCCGATCTCGCGGATGAGTTCTCGACCTCGCGACGTGAACAAAGCATCGGCGCCGAGCCTGTCGGCTAGCGGTTTCTCGCGCGGGCTGTGGCCGATGACAAGCAAACGAGTCTTCGGAAAGAGAGCTCGCAGAAGGATCACAGTCAGTACTCCGAGGGACCCGCATCCGTAAACTACTGCCGTCTCACCGGGCGCTGGCGGCGCCCGCAGCACGGCATGAAGAGAAACCGCAAAAGGATCCGCCAGAACAGCGGCCTCGAAACTCACAGAGGGCGGGATCGGAAAGAGCATCGACTCGTGCACTGACATCATCTCCGCGAAACCACCGCCGATGTCGCTACAGGCGCCGAGGAGTATGCCTTTGGCGAAGCCGCCATCGAAAAATCGGAGGCATAGAGGGTAGTCGCCGCGCCGGCAGGACTCGCAGGGCGGCAGCCCTCGCGGCACGCAGGAGAGCATTGGCGAAATGGCCACCCGGTCTCCTTTTCTGACGCGCGTCGCGCCGGAGCCGGTTTCGACCACCGTGCCAACGACCTCGTGTCCCATTACGTGGGGCATTGAGACAACCGCCGACAGCGGATTGTCGATGCCGGCCTTCATAAAGACCTGCATGACATCGCTGCCACAGATGCCCGCGAGCCGCGGCTCCACGAGCACCCAGTCGCCCCCGCGGAGCTTGGGGTCCGGCACTTGCTGAAAGCGAACCGGGCTCCAGCTCGCCACGCACGTGCCTGAGAAAGCGGCGCCGAGAATTTTCGCAGCGGCGATGCGCGGTTTCGAGAGATCGAAAGTGATTGCTTTCATGGGTTGCTTTTCTCAATGAACGCGGGCCCAGCGGGCCCGCGTTCGATCAAGCACGCAGCCGGCGCGAAAATATCATCAGGACAACGGCGGCCGGAATGAAGAATCCCAACTCCGTGATCAATCCCGACGACCAGGGCAGCCGCTGGACGCCGAGTTGAAGCAGCGGATCGAGGATGCTCATCACGAGAAAAAAGAGTGCCACGGCAAAGAGCAAACCACCCAGCATCTGACGCCGGGTAACGGATCGAACCCAGCGCGGCAGGATTCCGCTGAGGCGGATGGCCATCCAAATCACGCCCGTGAGAACGGCCCAGCCTAACATCTCGTACTGCTTCTGGTATTCAAGCATCAGGGAGCCCTTCCACCACATGACAAACGCAAACACGATAACGCATAGCGACCAGAGAGCCGCACGGGCGCCAGTTCCGAGTCGAGCGAGGAAATCGCGATCGATGAACCGGCAGAGAATAGGGATCATGAAAATGCCGGCGAAGTAGGACTGGGAATAGATGACCCATGGATCGGCGCGGGTCGCCCACAAGGGATCCAGCCATAGCGGGAACCAGAATCGGAGCCGATGCGTGATCAAAGAGACCATCACCGCATCGATCGCGACGACGAAAAGAAAGGTCAACAGAAGTCGCGTGACATCGGCAACGAAAGGATCTACTTCAATTCTCTCCGCTCGGGCTGCGTCTGCCATATGCGGGTGCACCTCCGAACTTCAGAGAGCGGCGATCTCAAAGCGCTCTAGCGTCGCGCGTTCCTGCCGGAGACCATTGGGTCAGGGCGCGTGATAAAGGCAATCGCCATGCAACAAGAGAAAAGAGAAGCTTAAGCAGAGTGTCGTTTTGGAGTGTCAATCGAGTCGCCAGAGTCGTTCCTTTAACACTCAGCCTCGATATTTTAACTTGATTGCCGTCGGTGTAATCGACGTGGCGGTTGATCTTGCGCAGCGTCAATACCGCGAGCCCGATTGCCCAAAGGCAGAAATTGCGGACCCCGGTCTCCTTGTTGGGAATGAGCAAAGAATAAGCTAAGGCATCTCGCAAATGTCCGTGGGAAATTCCGATCAGGCGGCGAACGCCGCGCTCGAACCCCTGCCGGTCGCGCGTCAACATTAACTCCCTCAGATTGAAGCCTTCCTCGGCAAAAATTTGCCGCGGCAGCCAACAGACCCCCAGGCGATAGTCTTCCCACACGTCCTTAAGGATGTTGGTCATTTGCAGGCCCTGGCCGAAGGATACGGCGAGCGCCATCAAAGCGTTGTGCTTCGCTGCGATTTCCGGCGAGTGGAGACAAAAAAGGCGGGTTAGCATTTCGCCCACGACTCCGGCGACAAAATAACAGTATCGCTCCAGGTCCTCTAAGCTCTGAAGACCATACTTGTCGCCGCGCAGCTGAAATTCCGCCATCCCTTTCGCCATGGTGTCGATACACAGCCGTAGCGCTTCGCGCTGCGGTTCTGAGAAACTGCGAGCAATTCGAATGACCCGGGGAACGTTCCGGATCAACTCGTGTTCAGCGTGCGAAGTTCTGCTCGAAAGCGACGCGCAAAGTTGGGCAGAAAAATGCTCGGCATTGCGTGGATTGTCCAACGTCGCCAAGAACTGCCGGCAAAAGTAATCTTTCCGCGCGCCGCTCAAACTCGGCTCATCTTCGATGGTGTCGACGATGCGGCAAAAGAGGTAGGCATTGGACACGATCCGAGAGAGTTTTGGCGGGAGTTGCGGAATCGTCAAAGCAAACGTTCGGGAAACTCCGTGCAGCATCTTAGCTTGAAAACCATCGTCGCCCAGCGATTTTTGCGGCGCGACATCGACGGAATCCGGACGCTCGACGGGTTTGAGCCAGGCGCGGCCGCCACTAAAAGAACCCATGATGTAGCCTTTCACCGGGCATGCGTTCCAGAACCGCTTTCAACGGCTAGCGTTATGAGAGCTAACCACAGATAGAAGTTTCCCATCCTCCTCTACTACGGGCGTCGTTCTCAGAGCAACATACCGTGCCATCGTCCGCAGGGGTTCGGCCGCGCCGCGGTATGGCTGCATTTCTCGCAAGCAGTCTTGCAACAGATCTTCAACCCTTGCGGCAGCCATTGCCGGCCCTGCCACCGAGAGATAGTTGATGAGGCCTTTCGAATCGTCTTTGTCGCCCGAGACTTCATCCCGATCCAAAATGTCGTCGGTGATCTGGAACGCCAAACCCAAAGCTTGGGCATATCGTGTAATTCTGTCGAGATCTTTGCGCGCCGCCCCGCCGATTATCGCGCCAACACGGGCAGCGGTCATGATCAAGGCACACGTTTTCAAGCGTTCGAGATTTTCCAGGACGGCCGCGGTCACCCTGCCTTTAACCACTTCGAGCTCACTGTTTGGCCGCCGATCATTCCTCTGACACCGGACGCCTCCGAGACCTCGCGAACCAGCTTCGGAACCAGAGAAACGCCTAAAAGCCGCGCCATTCTGGGATCCGACATAATATAGCAGCGCCTGGTTTGCGTTGTGCTCACCGTGTTCTCCTTCTACTCCAACCTTTCTCGAAGCCCTACGGTCCAGTTAAGTTGAAGATTCCGCTTTGGCTCACTAATTTTTCGGACTGCGCGGTTAAACGTTTCGGACCCACAACGATCATCATGGCACTATCGTTTTAGCTGGTTCAATATACAGTCGGGGAGACCCTGGTTTTGGGCTTCTTTATTCCTTACGATTCTTTACGCGTGGGCTGGAGCCCACACTGAGGGCAGATCGGATCAAACGATGCCGAAAACTGAACCCGGTTCATTAAGCGAAAACGACCTTCGCTTACGCTATTTTTTTAGACATCTTGTAACCTGGAAGTATCTCAGTTTTACTTTTTCCTGGAGAACGAACCCCGTAAGAGTTTTAGCAGTGATTAATCAGGGAATTCCGGATAGCAGATTCATATTGCAGGGGATATTCAAAAACTTAGATCTAGGCAGAGAAGCAGCCGCCCGAAACTGCTTCTATAAGGAGGTTGTGTCGTCCGCGACAAGATCCCGATGAAGGCAAACACGAATGAGAACGATAAAAGAAAATAATAAGGAGGGGGCTAGGATGAGAGCATTTATTTTTCTTATCGCTGCAACGTTGTTGAGTGCGTGCTCCACGACATCTCCGGAGGTTGGAATGCAGCAAGATGTCGATCAGGCAACGGCGATTATCCAACGATTCCAAGAGATCCCGGAGAAAGGGATTCCGCCGTCGGTCCTGAAAGCTGCCAGAGGTGTAGCCATTCTTACTGTCACAAAGGCTGGGTTTATCGGGAGTGGCAGGGGTGGTACTGGAGTTGTTGTCTCACGGCTGGATAAAGGCTGGAGCGGTCCCTCATCAATTGGTACTGGCGGGGTCGGATTCGGTTTTCAAGCCGGAGTGGAAATCACCGAGTTCGTGATGATTCTCAACACGCCGGCTGCTGTGGAGGCCTTCTCGAAACAAGGCAACGTCACGCTAGGGGGCAATCTGAGCGTATCGGCGGGTCCTGTAGGACGTTCGGCCGAGGCCGCCGTCAGTTTGCAAAGCGCGATATATAGTTATAGCCGGAGCCAGGGACTCTTTGCCGGCGTTTCGCTCGAAGGCACCGTCGTCAGCGTGAAAGATGACTACAACCAAGCTTACTACGGAAAGCCGGTCACGGCGCAGGAAATCCTTTCGGGCAAGGTGCAACCCCCGGCTGGGGCGCGAAACTTACTCCAGGTATTGTCGAAATACTGAGCCGGCTTTTTTCGTATCGTGCCGCAAAGAAAGCAGGCGGCGCGGACGCCCTGATCGCCAGAGGCTTACGTCCTCTGGCGCAGGGGTCGCCCGCACCTTTATTGCGAAAATTTCAATCTACTTCGACTTGTCCGGTCACGCGTGCTCGCAACAGCGACCAGGACAGGCCGATACCTAGAATGACGCCAATCGAAATCAGCGCGATCCAGGACAACAAAGAAGGACGATCAGGATTGAGAAAGCCGTAGTCGGTGAGCACCCAGACAAGAGTACCCAACACCAGCGCGCTCAGAATAAGTCCAATGCGCCCGAGAGAGACAAACGCTGCGCGTATACAAATGACCCATCCGACCAGCAGCAGGGCCCCAGCGAACGCTCTCACTGCGGTGATGTGGGCTAGATCGCGCAGGCCCCAGTGGTAAAAGGAATATCCCGTGGGGTTGTAGGTCAACAAAACTACGCCGATCGCCCCGACCAAACGTATCAGCAAACCGAGCCAAGAGATTCGTGCACCCATAAATTTTGGCGGTCAGGAAAACTGAACGCGCTTCGAAAACCCTCAGGCGTAGAGAAAATCTGGAACTTGGTGCCTCTCCATCCGCTGGCTACGCCCCCTCCTGCCCTGATAATCAGCTGCTTTCGGATTTAATGGACGACTTGACCCACCGGCTGTTCCCCCATTTTTAGATTCGAGAACCCTGAGAAAATTCTCGCTGCGGGCGTGCCGAGCAGAGACTTTACCGACCGTTGTTCCGGTTTAGGCTGATCAATCCGGTCGAGCTTGGACGATCTCGGCTTCATGGTCGCCCTGGGCTCTGGTCCAACGGCTAGATATCGAGCAAAACGGACGTAATTGCCAACAGTCCCAGGATAGAAATCAGCCCGGCCACCCACCCCGCCAAGGTTCGCGGAGGAACACCGTAATTTTTCTCTCTTCGCATGGCTTCGTGATGCTGTATCGTGGCAATCGCCAGGGCAAACAACCCCATGATAATCATGATCGAGGCAAACGTGCGCGGTCCGATGATCTGCGAGGTTGGGACTTGGCCCTTGGCTTCCAACTGAAAGAATTTGTAAATCGTAAAACCGAAGCTGATAAGAGAAGCCGCCGTCCTGACCCAAGCCATCAGCGTGCGTTCGCGGGCAAGCAGGGTTCGTTCAATGGCCATCTGTGTATTGAAATCCGGCTTGATGACACCTGATTCGCCGTGATCCACCGGACCGGTAAAAAATGCATCGACCTTCGATATCAATCCTGCAAGCACCGATTTAATCCGCCAGCTTGGCGCCTCCTATTTTTTCGAAAAAAACGACTAGATTTTCCCCGTTAGCGTTTCCACGCTATCGGTTCTTTTGTTCTTGTTGCGCCATGGATTTCCTCTTGTTTGTTTTCGATGGAGTTTGTAATTCATCTCTTTGCGCGGTTCAATCTTTTTTCGTCGATGTGATTAGAAGTTGCTTCCGGAATCCTCCGACGATCACGAGAACGCGGATGCATCTTCGCTTCACCATTCCATCGTAGTCTCCGGTCCAGGTCTGCTCTACGAGAGACAGGGAAAGACTTTGAGCTTCGCCCTTGGAGTCGGCTGCCCAAAGAGCTGTTCCCATCGCGTGCAAGCAAACCAACATCGCCGTCAGTGCCGTGATTTTGATGTTCATCGCCAGATCACCTCCATTTTCCGCGGGCGCTCGATGCAAGATCCGTCAAGTGTTTCCTGAACTCTGGCGGTAATGCTTTATGCGAGTTCTTCTTCTAGTTACTCAATTGCCTGCCCGGTCCGTAGTCCACTCTCAAGCTCGGAATCGATATGCCGATACCCACAAGACGATCGTAGAGCGGCAGTACCATGCATCTTATCGCTGGCGATTTCCGCAATACGGTTGCATGAATGCTTTACGGCTCCCCCTCAAGAACACAGTCCTGCACCCGATTTTGTCGTTTACTTCCATGAGCGCGCTTCTGCCTTTATTCCAGAAAGTCGTCTTGCCGTCGCTGTAGCGCGCGCCGGAGGCGGAGATCGTTTTCGGCAAGCGAAAATCGCGCCCTTCAAATTGCACGTTGACAAATTCGTCCTTCGGCTCGAACCGTGCCAGCACACTCCGCCCGTCGGGACAGCGAAAGTTCAGCCACTTCTCTCCCTTCAAATTGGTTGACGAACAACCCAGCATTGTTGCCACGGCGAATATTGCAACAGCCGCTTTACCGACTTCCTGCATCGGCTCAAAAGGAAGACTATAGCGGACCTGACCCGATTGTTGCCCACTGTACATCCGGGTGATCCGGTTGATTGTCTATTTCGGATTGATCTTGGTGATCTTGTTGCCCTGAATGCCGAGTCCCGCCACCAGCCCGCTGGCCGAAGATGAAGGCATAAATGTCGTCCTTCATAGTCGTGGTCGTTATCGTCTTCGCCATGCCCTGGTCCACCATGACCACCGTCGGGCCGACACCGACCTCGAACCCGTCGGCCTTGTCGAGCTGCGCGAGGGCGTTGGCGTTCATGAAGAACATCGCGTAGCCGTATTGTTGGGCGCCGGCCTGCAGCCCGACCGATGCGCCCGCAGTGTTGTAGTAGGCAACAGCCTTGCCCTTCTGGAGTAGCGACCACCACCCAGCTAAACTCCGTCTCCGTCCAGCCGCGGAGAACCAGTACCTGCCAGGTGGAAGCCGAGCGCCAACGGCACGCGCAGGTGCCTGGTATACGACATGGTCGATTTTGTATGAGTTCCTGCACGTGACCACACACCGGGGGGGGTAAACGCCCCACCCGTGCGGCCCGCTGGCCGGAGTCGTCGCCCAGTAACGCGGCCCGAGCTGGGAACTGAACCGGCCGACCGCCAATCTTGGCAGTTTTGGCCACGAGAAAATTAAGCGGCATCGACCAATCACTATTTCTCCAGTTGGTGAGCGCCGGACTCTCACAGAGCACCGCCTTGTAAGCGACCTGCTTGAATTCTCGCTTAGCGCGGCTATCGCGGACTCCGGAGATCTCGCTGCGTCAGGTAAATATTCGCTTTCTTCGACTTTTGCGACAGCGATCGTTTCTTCGACGACTTTGAGTGCGATCTCGGTCCGACCCTTGTCGCCGGCGGCGCAGCAGACAGCATCGCACTTGCCATTACCGCGGTCATGAAATCATTGAAATGTCGATGCATGGCTTGTCCTTTCACGTAGCGAACCTCCGCCGCAAACAACTCGGCTCAACGAAATTTACGAGAGTTGCCGGCAAGGCGCGTTCTTTAAAAAGGGGTGACATCCTCTGTTTAAAGAACAGCGCAGATTAATCCGAGCTAACCACGCCGATAGAAAGTGTGGAACGAGGATTAAACTGATATTGGACGCTAAATTCCTTAGGTGAATCCCAAATGGGCGCAACAAACATTTTTTTCATGGCATTTTCCTTGGTCTGCTGCTGCGACAGCTAATCTGCCCGCCGAGAGCGGCATGGCGAATACAGTTTTCGTTTTGACGTTCATTTCGTACTTCCTTTCACAACGCCCATTTCGAGATCGACCTGATCCTCGAAGTCGCGCTTCTTGCCGGCGATGAAGCGCCGATAACCTTCGGGGTCAATCCACGCCTTCACGCCTTCGGTCTGAGCTCGTTTCCGCTTGCCTTCGAGGTCGTAATATTCATTATGCTGGGCCAGCCAGATGTTGGGCTTCAGCATCTCGAGGAAGTGATGCGTGCGGCGATAGTCATCTGCGATACCCGGATAGATAGCGTCCTTAACCAGCCGATAACCAGGATTGAACCCGGCCAGTCGGGGAACACCACGACGTACGGCTTACCGTCGACGACAATGTTCATAACCCAGGTAGTCGCTCCCCGAGTGTGACCAGGCGTGTAATATGCGGTAAGCACAACCTCCGCCATCCTGATCGT
>Ga0310810_10011539_pt1 | contig 10320 bp, 7 predicted proteins | sample NCmetagenome_FD_207641 | JGI IMG/M metagenome (GOLD analysis project Ga0310810, IMG submission 207641) | Soil microbial communities from experimental microcosm in Duke University, North Carolina, United States - NC | ecosystem: Engineered > Artificial ecosystem > Soil microcosm > Unclassified ...
GGTTGATCGATCGCGGGGCTCGGCTGGCTGAAGAACTTCGCGCCGCTCTCCGTGATGTAGAGGCAGTCCTCGAGCCGAATTCCGAACTCGCCGTAGATTGCAATCATCGGCTCGTCGCTGAAGCACATGCCGGGTTGCAGCGGCGTCTTGTTGCCGCGCACGAAGTTGGTCCACTCGTGACCGTCGAGGCCGATCCCGTGGCCCGTGCGGTGGGGCAGTCCGGGCACCGTGTATCCAGGACCGAAGCCGGCGTCGGTGATCACTTTTCGCGCCGCGGCGTCGACCGCTTCGCACGGGACGCCAGGCCTGGCGGCCTGGAATGCCGCAGCCTGCGCGCGATGTTCGAGATTCCACACGTCGATCTGCCGCTTCGTCGGCTTGCCGAAGACGACGGTCCGCGTGATATCGGACTGATAGCCGTCGACGCTGCACCCATCGTCGATCTGGACGACGTCGCCCTGCTTCAGCCGTTGCGGCGTGACGCTGCCGTGCGGGAACGCCGTGTACTCGCCAAAGCTCACCGCGACGACGCCGCCCTGGGCGCCGATCGCGCGGTACGCGGCGAGGATGTTGTTGCGAAGATCGCCTTGGGTCATCCCCTCGCGCAGCGTCGCAAGCCCTGCTTTGTAGGCAGCGATGGTCATATCGCTCGCGTGTTGCATCAGTGCGATCTCCGCGGATGACTTGATCATCCGGCACCCGGCAGTCACTGGATCGGCGCTGACATAGTCGACGGCCGGCGCTTCCTGCCTGACGCCGTTGAAGACAAAAAACCGAAGCCGCTCTTCGACGCCGACCCGTCCCGTCGTGACCCCGCGGTCCTTCAGAATCTGGGCGACGAGCCGATAGGGGCTCTCGTCTTCCTGCCACGTCCGCAAATCCCGGCCGCCAAGCTCGATCAGCTCGCGAGCGCGTGCTTCCTCGAAGCCCGGCGACACCCAGGCCAGGTCGCCTCTGGCGGGAATGACCGCAACGAAGGGCCGCTCGCTCAATCCCCAGCGCACGCCGGTGAAGTAAAAGAGGCTCGAACCGCCTTCGAGCAGGATGGCGCCGATCTGATGCTCGGCCATCAGTCGCTGGGCCTTGTCGATTCTCCCGCGACGTTCGCTGATCGAGATCGGCACGATGCCGGCGGTCATCGGTCGCAGCGCGCGAATGGACGCGGGCACGTCGGTGGCTGCGTCTCCGCCGGCCTGACCGCCCGGCCGGTCGGTGCCGGCCTGTGCGGCGACGGCCTCGTCGGCGAGGGCCACGGCGCCGGCGCCGATGCCGGCGGCTGCCGACCACTTGAGAAACGTCCGGCGGGGCGTACGCATGAGGCGATCTCCGGTGATGACGATCAGGCGCGGCGCGAGGAGGAGGCCGTGGCGCGCAACGGCGTGACTTTGGCGTCCCAGTTGAAATTCCTGACGATTTTGATGAGCTCGCGCGTCGACTGCGAGAGATAGCCCTGCTCGCGATAGATCATCAGCGTCCGCCGCGGCATGTTCAGCTCGGCGACCGGAATCTGCACGAGCGCCCGATCGCGCAGCTCCTGCGCAACGGTGATCCGGGGCACGATCGCCATGCCGACTTCCGCCTGCACGAAGTTCTTGATGTTCTCGAAGCTCCACAGCTCGGCCGCGATGTGGCACGGTGTGCTGTGCTGCTCGAACAGGCGCAGGATTTTCTGTTCGGTCGTGCTGCACAGATGGTGCACGACGAAACGCTCGGCGCCCAGATCGCGAATGCGGATGTCCGCGCGAGCGGCCAGCGGATGATGGGGCGCCGCCACCAGGATCATCTCGTCGGCGTGGACCTCGACGCACTTGAGCTCGTGAAAGCCCGGCTCGTCTTTCACGAAGCCGACGTGCACCTCGCGGTCCATGACCTGCCGCGGAATCTCGACGAGCGGGCTGCGGTAGATGCCGACTCTGACGTCCGGAAAACGGGTCAGGTAGCTGCGCAGCGGCGCGGGCAGGAGATACACGGCAGCCGACTCGTGGGCGGCGATGTTGAGCGTGCCGGTCTTCAGCGTTTTCAACGCGCCAAGTTCCCGCATCGCATCGTCGCGCGTCCGCACCATCTTGCGCGCATACGCCAGCAGCGTCTTGCCGGCTTCGGTGAGCGAGACGTCGTGGAGGTCGCGCGCGAACAGCTGGCCGCCGATTTCTTCTTCGAGCTTCTTGATGCTCTGGCTGACCGCGGGCTGCGTACGAGAGACGCGCTCCGCCGCCCGCGTGAAGGTCCCCTCTTCAACGACCGCGAGAAAGTGTTCGAGCTGGAGAAGATCCATAATGACCCGCCTCTGTCGGGGTCTGCTGCGCTACCGCCGAATGACCGTCGTGTGCGGATCCGATGGAATTGTCCAGGGCAGATCCGGTGAAATGGATCGACCGTTCCGCGAACCCGCTCACCTCGAAGTTTTCGATCGCAATCCGCGCGCAACCGGCGCCGGTTTTCTGGGAGTATACGCGCACGACCCCGTGCTTATCGTGCGATTAGAAGAATCGATTGGACCCCTGATGCCCGTGCCCGTATCGTCGCCGTCAAAGTCTCTTGCAATCCGCGCACGCCCTACTCATCGAAAGCGAGGCAGTATGAAACTGGTTCATCGCGTCGTGCTCTGCATGCTCTGCGTGCTGGCAGCCACGACGGCGCACGCGCAGGTTCCGACCGGGTCGATTACCGGCACCGTCACCGATTCGAGCAACGCCATATTGCCGGGAGCCACCGTCACGCTCTCCGGCGAGCGGCTGATCGGCGGCACGGCCGTCCAGGTCAGCGACGCCGGCGGCGCCTACCGATTCGATCGCCTGTCGCCGGGCACTTACGCCGTCAAGTTCGAGCTCCAGGGCTTCAAGACCGTCACCCACGACGACGTGCGCATCAGCGCCGCGTTCGTCGCCACGGTCAATGGCAAGCTCGAAGTCGGCAGCGTCAGCGAATCGATCACCGTCACCGGCCAGTCGCCGACGGTGGACACCAAGTCGAACGTGCAGCAGACGGTGATGAACCAGGAGATTCTCGAGGGCGTGCCGACAGGGCGCGACCCGTGGTCGCTCGCGAAGCTGATTCCAGGCGTGCAGGTCGCGACCTATGACGTCGGCGGCACCCAATCGATGCAGCAGAGCAGCATGTCGGCCCACGGCTCCAACACCAACGACGTCACCTACAACATCGACGGCGCGTCGGTGAACTGGCCCGGCGGCGGCGGCGGCGCGACGATGCTGTATTACGACCAGGGCATGTTCGAAGAGGTCAACTACATGACGTCGGCGATCCCCGCCGAAGTGATGGCCGGCGGCGTGTCGATCAACATGGTCACCAAGGACGGCGGCAACAAGTGGAAGGGCCAGGTCCGCTACACGTTTGGCAACGACAGCCTCCAGGCCACGAACCACGAGCAAGCTGCGGCCGACGCGGCCAAGGTCGGCAACGAGTTCCTCGGCAACCCGACCAAGAAAACCTACGACTTCAACTTCGCCGGCGGCGGCGCGCTCGTGGCGAACCGCCTGTGGGTGAACGGCACGGTTCGCAAGTGGGTCGTCAACAAGCTGGTCAACGCCCGGAACCTCGACAAGAGCCAGGCGCTCGACGACAACGACTTGAAGAATTACTCCGGCAAGGTCGTCGGCTCGATCACCAACAACCAGAAGGTGTCGGTATCCTACCTGTGGAACAACAAAATCCGCGGCCATCGCCGCGACACGCCGCCCAACAACGTGCCCGACATCGCGGCGCTGCTCCAGACCAACCCGGCGTCGACGACGCAGGCGAAGTACACCGGCGTGCGCAACCGTCTGGTCTTCGAGTCGAACTTCAGCATCATGAAGGGCCAGACCAACTATCTCTATCAGCCTGGCACGCCGGCCGATGCGATCCGCCGCGTCGACAACACCTTGTCGACGGCCGACTTCGCCGCCGCGCGCGAGGAACACCAGCCGAATTCGCGAACGCAGTTCGACAACATCTTCACCTACAGCGCGAGCGGCCACGGCGAGCATCTGATCAAGGGCGGCGTTCAGTGGGGACGGATGTACTACGAATCGCAGCAGACGGTGCTCGGCGATCACTACGTCGAGTATTCCAACGGCGTCCCGACGCAGGTTCGGCTGTGGAACACCCCGGCCAACCCGAAGAACATCGCCTACATGACGGGCTTCTTCGTCCAGGACGCGTGGACCGTCGCCAATCGCCTGACGTTGAATCTGGGGATGCGGTATGACATGTACCGCGGTGTCCTGCCGGACCAATCGAACCCGGGCGGTACATTCATCGCCGCGCGCACCGTGGCGGAGAACGAGGTCATCAACCAGAAGCTCGCCGTCTGGCGCGCCGGCGCCTCCTACGACCTGACCGGCAACGGGCGAACGGCGCTCAAAGCAAGCTACAGCCGCTACGGGCTTCAGGTCGGCATCGATCGCGTCACGAACGTCAACCCGCTGTCGGCCGGTAACCAGACCTGCCCGTGGAGCGACCCGAACAACGACGGCAAGTTCCAGCTGTCCGAGATCAACCGGGCGTCGTGTTCGGCGTTCAGCGGCGGCGTCTCGACCTTCTACGATCCGAACGGCGTCAACTGGCCGTACTCCGACGAGGTGACGGCGGGCGTCGAAACGCAGGTGCCCGGCGCGGTCCGCGTTGCCGCGATGTTCTACTACCGCACCAACCGCGATCAGTTCGGCCAGCGCAACCTCGCGGTGCCGACCAGCAGCTACACCCCGTTCACGGTCACGGTCCCCAACGGCCCTGGCGGCACGGTGGCATCGCCGAAGCCGACGACAGTCACCGTCTACAACCTGGCCCCGTCTCTGACGAGCGCGCAGAACAACATCCGCGACAACGACGCGTTTCTCGACACCAACTACAAAGGCGTCGAGTTCACGGTCCGGAAGATCTTCTCGAAGAAGTGGCAGATGGTGGCCGGGTTTACCGTCGGCAAGAATTCCGGCGGACCGACAGCGCCCGGCAGCTTCACCAACAGCGCCGACCTGAACGATCCCAACGTCACGCTGTATTCGACCGGGATCATTGGCAACGATTCGGAACGGGCGCTGCGTGTGTCCGGCAGCTATGAGCTGCCCTGGGCCATCAATCTCGCGGGTTCGCTGATTTCGAACAACGGCTACCCGTACCAGTCCACCTACACGGTGACGCGGGCCCTGGCCGCGGCGGCCGGAGTGGCTCTGACCCGCGCAAGCCAGACGGTGTACCTCAGCCAGCGCGGCGACGAACGTTTCAATGCCGTGACGATGGTCGACCTGCGGCTGTCACGCAAGTTCCGTTTCGGTACGCGAGGCATCACGCCGGCCCTCGACATCTTCAACATCGGCAACGCCGCGACTGTCGTGAACCTCACGTCGGCCGTCGGCTCTACATACCTTGCACCGGCCGAGATACTCGCGCCGCGCATCATTAAGCTCGGATTCACCGTGGACTTCTAGTTAGGGCGGGTAGGCCGGTGGGGCAGGTGGGTCAGCTAAGACCCACCTGGCCCATCCGACCCACGCGACCTACCAGACCCACCTGCCCCTGCCTTACCTGCCTCACCTGACCTGCTATGATCAGCCCATGTCGCTCGACGAACGGGATTTCTTCAACAGCAAGAGTGAAACGCGGACCGACAGGCTGAACTGTCCGCGATGCAAGCGCGTCAACGAGTATCAGATGCGTTGGGTCGTGAACACGAGGAAGGATCGTCTGCCCGGCGGCGCCGACGAACGCGACCGCGCCTTGTACGCCAAGCTGCGCGATTACATGGTCCGCGTCGACGACTCCGTGACCTGCAAGACGTGCGGCAAGAAGTTCGACATCCCGTCGCAGCATTCGATGGTGTTCATCGACAAGGGCGGCGCCGCCGAGAAGACTTACTCGGGCGGAGACGACGAGGACACGCGCTTCAATAGATGAACGGGATCATGCGCCACTTCACCGCGCGCATGTAGCGCGCGTAGCTGTCGCCGAACGTGCGCCGCAGCGATCGTTCCTCCCAGGGAATGGCCACCATCAGGTATCCGGTGGTGATCGCCGCAAACGTCAGACGGTCGCCGGTCATGTGCGGCGTCGCGAAGACCATCAGCATCCATCCCAGGTACAGCGGATGCCGCACCCACTGATACGGCCCGCCGACCTGCAGGCCGCGGGACGGCGACGGCGGCCGGATCCCGGCCAGCTCGAGCGGATTGATCCGCGCAGCGCTGCGTGCCGTGATCCACAAGCCGCCCAGTTGCACCGAGACAACGACGATCGCCAGTAATCCACGCACGGTGTACAACTCGCTGCCAATTGAGCGCCATAGGGCGCACACCAGAATGAGCAGCGTGCTCGCGATCCATACGTAAAACGAGCGGACCAGATCCGCGGGAATCATGCGGGCGATGACGTCCTTGACCGGCTCGCGCGCAAACAGGCTGTGGTGGAACGCGAACAACGTCAGCAGCGCAGCGTCGATCGCGAGCGCCGTCCAGCCGGTTGCCGGCGCCAGACGGCCCATCACGACCACGTAACTCCAGGCGCAGAAGGCGAGGGAAAGGACAAACAGCGCGCCGCCGAGCCAGACGAACACGCGCGCTGCCATCGGGGATTACTATAACGTCATGCTGCCGGCGGCCTCGCCGCGCGTCGTCATCTCAGGGATCGGTGTGGTGTCGCCGTTCGGCGTCGGGCGTGAGCGCTTCTGGGATCACGTGAGCCGCGGCTGCAGCGCGACGCGCGCGATCACCGAATTCGACGCGTCCGACCTCGGTTGCCAGGTGGCGGCGCCCGTCACCGGCGTGACGATGGACGATGTGCCGGCGCTCGCCGGCGACGATATCTGGGACAACGACTACCGCGCGGATCCGAAACGCTACTCGCGCTCCGCGCTCATCGGCGTCATCGCCGCGCGCGAAGCGTGGGCCGACGCCGGCCTGAAGATCGCCGAGCCGAACGCCGGCGTCGTCATCGGCAGCGGCGGCGGCGGGATCGACGTCGGCGAGCGGAACTATCACGATTTCTTCGTCGAGCGCGGCAAGCGAGTGACGCCATACGCGATCCCGGTGTCGATCGTGGGGATGCTCTCCAGCGAAATCTCGATCTCGCTGCGGCTGCGCGGCGTCAGCCACGTGCTGTCGTGCGGCTGCACCAGTTCGACCGACGCGATGGGCTACGCCGCCGGGCTGCTGCGGTCCGGCGACGCCGATGTCGTGCTGTCGGGCGGCGCCGACGCGTGCGTGACGCCTGGCATGATCTTCGGCTTCGCCCGCATGCGGGCGTTGTCGATGGCGTACAACGATCGGCCGGCGGAAGCGTCGCGGCCGTTCGACAAGGGGCGCGACGGGTTCGTGCTCGGCGAAGGCGCGTGGATGCTGGTGCTCGAGCGCGAGGATCGGGCGCGCGCGCGCGGCGCCAGGATCTACGCGTCGATCGACGGCTACGGATCGACGTGCGACGCCTATCACCGCGTCCAGATGGCGCCGGACGGGGAGGAGATCGTACGCGCGATGACGCTGGCGATCGATCGCGCGGGGCGCCGGCGCGAGGAGATCGGCTACGTCAACTTTCACGGCACGTCGACGCTGCTGAACGACGCCGTCGAATCGCGCTGCGTCCGTCAGCTGTTCGGCGCGCACACCGATCGCCTCGCGGGCTCGTCGGTGAAATCGATGATCGGCCATCCGCAGGGCGCCAGCGGCGCGGCGGGCGTGGTCACCGCGGCGCTCGCGCTGTCGCGGGGGTTCCTGCCGCCGACGATCAACCACCGCGAAGCCGACGCGGAATGCGATCTCGATGTCATCCCGAATAAGGGCCGCGCGGCCGACGTCGGCGCGGCGTTGTGCAATTGCCTGGGGTTCGGATCGAAGAACAGCGCGCTCGTCATAGGACGGGCGTAATTTACCCAATGCTGGATGTGCTGATCGTCGGTGCGGGGCCGGCGGGATCGGTCGCCGGCGCTCTCTTGGCGCGTGCCGGCGCGCGCGTGCGCATCGTCGATCGCGCCGCGTTTCCGCGCGACAAACTCTGCGGCGACACCGTCAACCCGGGAACGCTCGCGCGTCTGCAGGCGCTGAATCTCGCGTCGGGGATCGACGAGCGGAGCCTGCGCGTCGACGGCATGCGACTGACGGGTGAGGCCGGCGTCACGATCGAAGGCCGCTATCCCGTCCGCCTGTCAGGACGCGCGATCACCCGGCGCGATCTCGACTGGCTGCTGCTGCAACAGGCGATCGCCGCCGGCTGCGAGTTCGAACCAGGGATCGCGGTCCGCCGCGCGAGCGTCATGGAGCAGGGCGCGACGCGTTCGGTCAGCGGTGCGGTCGTCGGCGGCGGCGGGCGCGAATCGTCGATCGCGGCCCGCGTCACCATCGCCGCGGACGGCCGTCATTCGACGATCGCGTTCGGCCTGCGGCTGGGAATGCATCCTCGACGTCCGCGCCGGTGGGCAATTGGTGCGTACTTCGAGAATTTCATGCCAAATGGGGTCAGACGGGGGTCCGACCCCCATCCGGACCCCCGTCTGACCCCACCGCGGTTTGGAGAGATGCATGTCCGCCGCGCGCACTACATCGGGATCGCACCGGTTCCCGGTGGGCTGACCAACGTGTGCCTGGTGAAACCGTCCGGCGCCGCTGATCCTGACCTCGCGGATCCTTCGGCGCTCCTGATCCGCGCGCTCGCGGCTGATCCCCTTCTACGCGATCGCGCGGCGGACGCGCGGCTGGTCGGTCCTCCCACGGTCCTCGGACCGCTCGCCGTCGACGTGCGCGACGAGTCGATCGATGGGCTCCTGCTTGCCGGCGACGCCGCGGGCTTCATCGATCCGATGACCGGCGACGGCCTGCGCTTCGCGATCCATGGCGCGGAACTCGCAGCGGCGGCTGCCGGCCGCGCACTCGAGCACGGATGGTCCGGCATCCACCAACGGCTGGCCGTGGAACGCCGGCGCGCGTTCGCGGGAAAGTGGCGCTTCAACCGCGCACTCCGCGCACTGGTGGCGTCGCCGCGCGGTGTCGATGTGGCCGCGCTGGGCGCGCGGCTTGTGCCGGCCGTGTTCCACTCGATCATCGCGCATGCGGGCGACTGCTCGCTCGCCGGCTGATCTCGACCCGCATGGCTGAACGGCTCTTTCTTGCCGTGGTCGTCTTCGGCACGATGCTGGTCGAGGCGCGCCGCGCGTCCGCCAACGAGCGCGCGCAGCTGGCACGCGGCGGCCTCGAACCGGCCGGCGATGTGTACAACATCATGCGCGTCGCCTATCCAGGCGCGTTCGTGGCCATGTTCGTGGAGGGGGCGTGGCACGGCGCGACGCCTCCGGCGGCCTTCGTGGCCGGCGCGGCGATCTTTCTTGCGGCCAAGGCGCTGAAATGGTGGGCCATCGTCTCGCTCGGCCGGTTCTGGACCTTCCGGGTCATCGTCATTCCGGGTGCCCAGCTGGTGGCGGCCGGCCCCTACCGCTGGATGCGGCATCCGAACTATGCGGGCGTTATGGGCGAGCTGGCCGGTGTCGCCTTGATGACCGGGGCTGCAGTGTCTGGAGTGGCCGGAATCGCGACGTTCGGCGCGCTGATTATCCGCCGCATCTCGACGGAAGAACGAGCGCTGCGAGAAGCGACCCGCTGAGCCGGTACGACGTCTAAACCTGCAGCGGGCCAGCCTATAATGCGATTTGCGATGACGTCCCGGGTTTCTCACTGCCTTCTGGTCGCCGCGCTTGCGTTCCTCGTTCTCCCCTCGTACGGCACCGCGCAGGCGCCGCGACGACCTCAGCAGCCCGACACGCCGTACCGCGCCGCGATCCGCGCCCTCAACGAAGGGCGGTACGACGATGTGGATGCGGCGGCGGACAAGATGGATCCGCGCGATCCAAACGCCGCGGCCGTCAAGGCGCGGGCCGCGATGGCGCGCGGCCGCTACCCGCAGGCCGAGGCGCTGCTCAGGCCGGTTGCCGTGCGCGCGCCGTCGAGCGACGCGGCCCTGGAACTCGGACTGCTGCAGCAGCTGCTCGGACGCGCGGACGCGAAGGCGATCCTCGAGAAGGTCGCACCGCTCGCCGAGACCAGCGACGATCCCATCGAGGTGGCGCGGGCGGCCCGCGCGTTGCGCGCCCTCGGCCGGTTCCATGAAGCCAACGCGGCGTACCGGTTCGCCACCCGTGGCGCGCCGAACGACGCCGCGATCGAAACGGCCTTCGGCGATCTGTTTCTCGAGAAGTACGACAAGGCCGAAGCGCTGAAGTCGTACCAGATGGCGCTGCAGTACGACCCGAGATGGACGGCGGCGCTGGTCGGCGCCGCGCGAGCGCTGGCCGACGACAACCCGCCGCAGGCCTCGATTTTCGCCAAGCGTGCCCTCGAGGTGAGT
>Ga0310810_10011541_pt1 | contig 10320 bp, 8 predicted proteins | sample NCmetagenome_FD_207641 | JGI IMG/M metagenome (GOLD analysis project Ga0310810, IMG submission 207641) | Soil microbial communities from experimental microcosm in Duke University, North Carolina, United States - NC | ecosystem: Engineered > Artificial ecosystem > Soil microcosm > Unclassified ...
GAATACGGCAGGCTCGCCCTTGAGGACGATCTCGCGCTCAAAGCGCTCCCGCTCCATCGGCTCATATTCGGCGATCGGCCGCATGGCCCTCGGCTAGCAGCGCAGCCGCCCCTTCGCTAGGAGCCTCGCCAATGAACGATCCGCTCCGTTCCGCCGCGATGCAGTCGAAGGCATGGCCTTATGAGGAAGCGCGCAAGCTGTTGAAGCGCTGGCCCGAGGGCAAGCCGGCAGGCCAGCCGATGATCTTCGAGACCGGTTACGGCCCTTCGGGCCTGCCGCACATCGGCACCTTCAACGAAGTCGCGCGCACGACCTTCGTTCGCCAGGCCTTTGAGGAGCTGACGGGCGCTCCGACCCGGCTGATCGCGTTCAGCGACGACATGGACGGGCTTCGCAAGGTGCCGGACAACGTCCCCAACCAAGAGATGCTCGCCGAGAATCTTGGGCGCCCGCTGACCCAGATCCCGGACCCGTTCGGCACTGCCGACAGCTTCGCCGCGCACAACAATGCGATGCTTCGCCATTTCCTCGACCGGTTCGGCTTCGACTATGAATTCCTCTCGGCCACGGACTGCTACACGAGCGGGCGCTTCGACGACGTGATCCGCAAGGTGCTTCTCGGCTGGGACGCGATCATGGGCGTGATGCTCCCAACGCTTCGGGAGGATCGCCGGAAGACCTATTCGCCTGTCCTTCCGATCTCGCCGGCGAGCGGCCGGGTGTTGCAAGTCCCGGTCGACGTGATCGACGCCGAGGCCGGTTTGATCGCTTTCGACGACGAGGATGGGAGCCGGGTGCAGCAGTCGGCGTTCGGCGGTGCGGCGAAGCTGCAGTGGAAGGTCGACTGGGCAGCGCGCTGGGTGGCGCTGGGCGTCGATTACGAAATGGCCGGCAAGGACCTGATCGACAGCGTCGTCCAGTCGGGCAAGATCGCGCGCATCCTCGGCGGCCGCCCGCCCGAAGGCTTCAATTACGAGATGTTTCTCGACGAAAAGGGCGAGAAGATCTCGAAATCGAAGGGCAACGGCCTCAGCCTCGAGGAATGGCTGCGCTACGGGAGCGAGCCGAGCCTTGCCTTCTACATCTACCGCGAGCCCAAGCGCGCCAAGAGCCTGCACATCGGCGTGATCCCGCGAGCGGTCGACGAATATTGGCAATTCCGCGGTAATTATCCGGGCCAGCCGGTCGAGCAGAAGCTCGGCAATCCGGTGCACCATATCCACAATGGCAAGGTGCCCGGGCAGGCCCTGCCGCTGACCTACGGGCTATTGCTCAACCTCGTCAGCCTGCCGGGCGTCGGGGACAAGGAGACCGCGTGGCGGTTCGTCCAGCGCTATGCGCCCGGCACGTCTCCGGAGAGCGATCCCGAGCTCGATGAGCTGATCGGCCTCGCGGTCAATTATGCGCGCGATTTCGTCGCGCCCGAGCTCAAGCGACGGCCGCCAACCGACGTGGAGGCCGAAGCGCTTCGGGATTTGGATTCCGAGCTTGCGAAGCTCCCGCCCGACGCCTCTGCGGAGGATATCCAGACGCAGGTGTTCGAGGTCGGCAAGCGCCACCCGTTCGAGAGCCTGCGCGGCTGGTTCCAGGCGCTCTACGAGACCCTGTTGGGATCGAGCCAGGGCCCACGCATGGGCAGCTTCATCGCACTCTACGGAATCGACAACAGCCGAAAGTTGATCGCCGAGGCGCTCGCCGCCTAGCGGGCTCGGACTTTGTCGGAGTGGACTGGCTCGGCCGGCACTTCCTGCGCGTCGAGCTTCACCGCCTCGTCATGGGCAACGCCCGCCTTTTCGAGCGCGATCACCAGCGCCTGCTTGGGGTCGGCTTCGATATCGGGCGCGACGCCCGTGCCTTCCCAATCCTTGCCGGTCTTGATGTCATAGGTCCGGCCGACCGGCATCCACACCGCGAAATGCTCGTTGAGCGGAGCAGGGCCGCCGAAGTGATTGGCGCCCGCGGTCGCCTCGCCGATCAGCGTCGCGCGGCCGGTGGATTTGAACGCCAGCGCGAAGTGCTCGCCCGCCGACGCGGTCTTGTTGGACACGAGCAGGTAGACCTTGGCGTCGCGCAGCGGGGTGGCCGCTCCAGGGATGGCATAATGGGTCGCGGTGACATGCGCGTCGTCCTTCGCAAACTGCAGGGTCGGCGCGTCGCCGTAAGGCGAGCCGAACTTGTCGAAGATCGAGCGCGCCATCTCCATCTTCACGAGCGGAGTCCTGGTCGCGAAGAGATAGGGAAAGATCACGTCCATCTCGCCCAGCCGGCCGCCATGGTGGTTGCGAAGGTCCAGGATCAGCGTCTTCGCGCTGCTGTGCTCGCTCATAAACTTGGTGAAGTCGGCGATCTCCTCGTCGGTCGAGAAGAAGGCCGAGGGGCGGATGTAAGCGATGCCCGGGGCAATCCACTTGGCCGATTGGATCAGCGGCGGAAAATCCTTGGGCGGGCCCATATGCCCACCACCCTGCTCGTCAGGCTCGGCAACCATGACATGCAGGTGGCCATCCTTGTGCACCGCCAAGAGGTCGTCGGTCATGCGTTGGGCGACCTCCCCGCGCGTGCCCTGATCGTAACTGCCCGTCGCCGCGTTCGTCCTCAGCATCGCGGCATAGGCTTCGGCCTGGTCGCGGTAGACGAAGGTGGAAACGAGCTCGTCGGCAAGCTTCAAAGCGACGGCATAGCCTTCGCCGGGTTCGACTTGGAGGGAAGCCGGCGCCGCCGCCGGGGAAGTCGACGGCGCCGGAGTGGCGTCCTGCGCTTGGAGGGGGGCGCTCAAGCCTGCGCAGGCAACCAGCAAGAGGGAAATCGAAAGACGCATTTCAAATCTGGACCCCGTGCTGTATCAGTCATGTAATACAGTAACAGTAATCCACGCCAAATGCGCGCAAAGTTGATGCACGCGCTGCCAGAATTTGGCACGAACGGCCGCATGCTCGACCGCTTTGACCTGCAGTTGCTTAACCTGGTTCAGCGCGACGACGGCCGGACCGCCGATTCGCTTGCGCAGGAAGTCCCGTTATCGGCGTCCGCGATCGCGCGGCGGCTACGCCGGCTGCGCAGCGACGGGTGGATTGCGCGAACGATCGCGCTCCTGTCGCCGCGCCTCACCCAAACCCGGTTGCGGGCGATCGTCCTCATCCAGCTGGCCGAGCACGCCGACCGCCACGGCAAGGCGATGCTCGAAAAGCGCCTGCTTGCCGCCGACGAAGTCCAGTATTGCCTGGAAATTGCCGGACCGCACGACCTGATCGCGTTGTTCGACTGCGCCGACATGGCGGAGTTCAACAGCGCTGCGAACGACCTGCTCGCCTCATCGTCGACGGTCCGCCGCTACGAGACCCACTTCGTCAAGCGCGAGGTCAAGTTCGCGCCCTTCGTGGAGCTTGGCGAAGCGGGCTAGCTCGCTTTCCTTTCGGCGATCCAGCGATCGATCTTCTGCTCGAGGATCTGGAGCGGAAGAGCGCCGGTCATCAGCACCTGGGCGTGGAAGTCCCGGATGTCGAACTTGGGCCCGAGCTCGGCCTCGGCTTTCTTGCGCAGCCGCTGGATCGTCAGCGATCCGAGCTTGTAGGCCAGCGCCTGCCCCGGAATTGCGATGTAGCGCTCGACCTCCGCAGTGGCGTCCGTCGTCGATTCCCCGGAATGGCTCAGCATGTATTCGATGGATTGTTCGCGGGTCCAACCCTTGGAGTGGATGCCGGTGTCGACAACCAGCCGCATCGCGCGCAACATTTCATCGTTGAGCGTTCCGAAGCGCTGATAGGGGTCCTTGTAGAAGCCCATGTCGTAACCAAGCGATTCCGAATAGAGCGCCCAGCCCTCGACGTAAGCGGTGTTGCCGCCGAAGCGCATGAACGGCGGGAGCGCCTTGTTCTCCTGCGCCAGGCTGATCTGGAAATGGTGGCCAGGCTCGCCCTCGTGCAGGAACAGGGTGGTTTCCTCCCAAGTGCTTCGGGCCGGCAGGTTGTAGGCGTTGAAATAGAAGGTTCCCGGGCGTGACCCGTCGGGAGATCCCTGGTCGTAGGATCCGCCGGCTTCGAACTTCTCGCGGAACGGCGGATAGGGCCGGATCACCAGCGGGGTCTTGGGCACGGTCGAGAAATATTGCGGGACCTTGACCTCGACCTTGCTCTTCAGCCGGTAGAAATCCTGCCGCAGCTGCTCGCGGCTCTTCGGCTGGAATTTCGGGCTGGTCCGCATGTAGTCGAAAAATTGCCGAAGCGGGCCCTTGAACCCGACTTCTTTCTGCACCTTCTCGAACTCGCCGGTGATCCGGGCGACTTCCTTGAGGCCGAGGTCGTGAACCTCCTCGGGAGTCAGCGGAAGCGTCGTGTTCGACTGGACGAGGTAGCGGTAAAGCCGGTCGCCGCCCTTCATGTACATGAGGCCCGCGCCGTCGCGCGCGTGGGGCAGATATTCGGTCTTGAGGAAGTCCCGAAGGCGGGTCAGCGCCGGATAAAGCTCGTCGGTGATCGCGGCCCGGTATTGCTGCGTGAGCCGCGTGCGATCCGCCGCTCCGATGGCGGCCGGGAATTGCTTCACCGGCCCGTAATAGGGCGAATCCTCGGGCTTCTGCGCAAGCTGCGTATCGAGCTGCTCGATCATGTTGCGGACGGTCAGCTTGGTGTCGACGACGCCTTCCGCCTCGCCCTTGCGCCATTGCGCGATCGCTTCATCGATGTTGCGGACGAACTCGTGGTTGCGCTTCAGGCTGTTGTCATAGTCGGCGACCGTATTGAACGGAGCGCCGCCCTGGCCGCTGGCGATCGTCGGATATTGGGTGTGCATCCCGAAGAAGTGGTTCATCGGAAGCGCGAGCTGGAGCGGAAGCAGGTCCGGCTGGAGCGCCCGAAGCGCATCTTTCGTCGTATATTCGAACGTGTCGTAGGCGAGCTGGTCGGTTGCGTTCAGCTGGTCGCGCGCGATGCTGTGAAGGACGGTGAGGTCGTGCTCGTCGGCGGCCTTTTCGGCCGCGGCATGGGCATCGCTGTAAAAATCGCCGAGCCGCTCGGGATGGTGGGCCTCGCCGCGAAACAGCGCCTGGAGCGGATTGCGCTCGAGTGAAGCTTCGTCGCTGTCCTTGAACAATTGCCACAGCCGGTCGTGCGCGCTCGCCAGCGAAGCGACAGCAGGAGCAGCGGGCAGCTGCTGGGCGATCGCCGGAACCCCGGCCAGCGTGATGAGGGAAATAGTCGCAAGAAGCCTTGAGCCGAGCATCGGGGGTGAACCTTATGAGAAAGCCTGAACGCGAAAGGGGCGCTGCGGCCCATACCGCAACGCCCCTTCGATCAACGGCTGGTCGATGTCTACCAGAAGAAGTTCGGGATCATGTCCACGACCTGGCCGCTCCATGTGTCGATCAGCAAGGCATCGTTCCAGTAGCGGATCCAGACATAGCCGGGAGGCGCGTAGGGCAGCCGGTATTGCCACGGATCGTTGATCCAGTAGCGGCTGCTGTAATAGCTCGGCCACATGCGCCAGCCGATCTGGTAGGGGTAATAGCCCCAGCCGAACGGGTCGTAATAGAAGCCGAGGTGGAACCACGAACGGTGCTTCCTCCGATAGTTCGACCAGTCGTACTTGCTGTTGTGACGCCAACTGGTGCTCCACGTGGGCGCCGTGGTTGGCCGGACCGCCGCGGGCGGCGGCGGCTGGGTGCCCTGGCGCGGCGTGTCGCTCACCACCGGAACGCGGGTGTGCCCGCTCGGAACCGGTCGGGATTGCTGGCGCAGGTCGCGGTTGTCGCGGATCTGCTGCTGGCGCTGATCGACGATCTGCTGACGCGTATCGATGATCTGCTGCCGTTGGTCGACCCGGTCCGTGCGGGCCGCATCGCGTCCGGCTCGAGCGGCGTCGCGTCCGGCTCGGGCGGCGTCGATATTCGCCCGGGCGTTGTCGACATTGCCAGCATTGGACTGGTTCGCCGGCTGCACCCGGTTCGACCGGTCAGACGTATCGGGCTGAACATTGGCCGGGCGGTCGGTGCGATCGGCACGATCGGGCCGGTTGGACGAGCGATCGTTCGACCGCTCGGCCCGCGCATCGTCGCGCGCCTGCTGGCGTTCGGCACGATCTGCGGATCGGTCGGTGAAATCGCGTGGAGCGGCAAGCGCCGGCGTCGCCGCGGCACTTGCCAGCAGGAGGGAAATGACGAGCTTACGCATGACAGTGACCTTTCGAGTTCATTACAGCGAGTCGTGCTCCTTTTGAGATGAGCCGAGGCTTAACCGTTTCGGGTCCGTTCGTTCAGGATTGGCGCCCCCCGAGCGGCGTTGCGGCCTGCGCCGCACGGGCGATCGCCTTGCGAATCCGCGGATAAGCGCCGCACGGGCAGAGGTTGGGAAGCGCCGCGATCGCCTCTTCGCCTGGGCTCGGGTTCGACTGCAGCATCGCAGCGATCGCCATGATGAAGCCGGGCTCGCAATAGCCGCACATCGTTACCTGCTCGGCCAGCCATGCCTGCTGCACCGGGTGCGAGCCGTCGGCGGACAAGCCCTCGATGGTGGTCACGTCGACTCCTTCGAGCTCGCCGATGGTCACGCTGCAGCTGGTGACCGCATGGCCGTCGATGATGACCGTGCAGGCACCGCAATCGCGGCTGTCGCAGCCATATTTGGTGCCGGTCAGGTTGGACGCGTCGCGCAACGCCCACAGCAAGGGCGTTTGCGGGTCGAGCTTGTAGTGGATCGGCTCCCCGTTGACGGTCATCCTTGTCATTTGGGAAGGCTAGCGCGCCTGCTGCCTCGCTGCCAAGATGAAGCTATGGCTCGGGTGCGCACCAGCGCTGGCAATGAAATCGGCTATGCGGAATCGGGGGGCGGAGAGCGCACTCCGATCGTCTTCCTCCACGGCGTTGGGTCGGACAAATCGGTGTGGCGGCCGCAGCTCGATCATTTCGCGGCGGAGCGGCGCGCCGTCGCCTTCGACTATCCCGGCTATGGCGACAGCGACCCGGCCGCCGAGGGTACGACGCGCGACGATTATGCGGCTGCGATCCTGTCCGCGATGAGCGCGCTGGGCATCCACCAAGCGCACATTTGCGGACTGTCGCTGGGCGGCGTGGTTGCGATCGCGATGCACCACGCCGGCCCGGACCGCTGCACCTCGCTGATCCTTGCGGACACCTTCGCGCAGCATCCAGAAGGCCAGGCGATTTATGAAAGGTCGCTGGCGGCGACCGAAAGCGGGACCATGCGCATGCTCGCCGAGGCGCGGGTCGACGTTTTGCTGGGCCAGCCGGCCGATCCCGCGGTGCGAAGCGAAGTGATCGAAACGATGGCCCGCATCGACCCTGCCGCCTATCTCATCGGCGCCGAAGCCGTGTGGCTCGCGGACCAGCGCGAGCGCGCCGACGCGATTCGCGTGCCGACACTGGTGGTCGTCGGCGATCAGGACCGGGTCACTCCGCCCGCGCTGTCGAAGGAGCTCGCGCACCTCATCCCCGGGGCGCGGCTCGAAACGATCGAGGGCGCGGGTCATCTCGGCAATCTTGAGCGCCGCGACGCCTTCAACACCCTGGTCGGAGCCTTCATCCGCGGCGTGGATTCGCGGTCCGCTTAGCGTCCGCTTACGACCCATTGCGGACGTTCGCGAGGAAAGGCATTCTGCTTGAGAACGCGGCCGGGTGTCTGACCGCGAGACGCCTGCAGCTTGCTCGGAGGCAGGAATGACTCTTAGCGACCTCGCCTCGATCGCGAATATCATCGCGGCAATCGCCGTAGCCATCAGCCTCATCTATCTCTCTCGCCAAGTGCGGCACGCCAACTTGCTCGCGAGATCCCACGTGCGCCAGAGGATGGTCGAACAGGCCCACGATGAGCTGTATGTGTTGATGAATAACCCGGACCTGCGCGAAGCCTGGCTGCCGCAGACCAAGCTCTCGGCAGAAGCTCAATCGAAGCTGGCGTTCTTCCTGGCCGCGGCAATGCGCCAGCGCGAATGGGAGTGGTATCAGTACAAAGACAGGCTCATCGACCGAGACGTTTATTGTGCATACTACGAGGTTATCGCCTTCCATCTCGGCGCGGCACGGACGAGAAACTGGTGGGTGACAGTCGGCCGCTTAGGATTCAATCCAGAGTTCGTGGCGGAGGTTGATGCCTTGCTGGAGAGCCGCCCGCTTACCTACAATTATTTTGAAAAAATTCGAAACTTTGATCCGGGCTGATCGCAGCGAACCATTCGTGTCCGCTTTCCACCCAAAACAGACATTCCCCTGTCCTACAGGCTTGGCTCTGTGCCATGCTGCGGCAATGCGCTTTTGTGGTTCGAATCTGAGCCCCGTTCTATTGCCTCGGCCTCGCGCGCATGCGCTCGCGCGTGCGCGTGGCAGTGCGAAGTTTGGGACTTTTCGATGAAGATCGCCTGCGTCGGCGCCGGCCCTGCGGGCCTCTATTTCGCGATCTCGATGAAGCTTCGCGATCCTGCCCATGAGGTCGAAGTGTTCGAGCGCAACGCGCCGGGCGTGACCTTCGGCTGGGGCGTCGTCTTTTCTGACCAGACCGTCGAAAATTTGACCGCCAACGACCCCAAGTCGGCAAAGATCATCGCCGACGAATTCGCCCATTGGGACGACATTGACGTCCACATCCATGGCCAATGCATCACCTCGTCGGGCCACGGCTTCATCGGCATCGGCCGCCAGCGCCTGCTCGAGATTTTGCAGGAGCGTGCGCGCGAACTTGGAGTGACGCTAAATTTCGAAGCCGAGTGCGATCCGGCCGATCCCAAGTGGAAAGACTACGACCTGGTAATCGCGTCGGACGGCGCCAATTCGCGCTTCCGCGACGCCAATCCGTTGGCGTTCGGAGTCGATATCGACGTCCGCAAGAACAAGTTCGTCTGGCTTGGGACGAGCAAGGTGTTCGACGCCTTCACCTTCGCCTTCGAAGAAACCGAACACGGCTGGATCTGGGCGCACGCCTATCGTTTCGCACCCGACTGCTCGACTTTCATCGTCGAATGTTCGGAAGAGACCTGGGCGAGCTTCGGTTTCGACCGGATGACTCAGGACGAAACCATTGCCGAATGCGAACGATTGTTCGGCAAATATCTGGACGGCCACAAGCTGCAGTCGAACGCCGCGCACCTCGTCGGGTCCGCCGCCTGGCTCAACTTCCGCCGGATCAAGTGCGAGCGCTGGTCGAGCGGCAATGTGATCCTGCTCGGCGACGCCGCTCACACCGCGCATTTCTCGATCGGGTCGGGAACGAAGCTCGCGCTCGAAGATGCGATCGAGCTTGCAGAAGTGCTCAACCGCGACGGTTTGAGCCTCGAGGCCGCGCTCGATGAATATGTGGCGGAGCGCAACCTTGAGGTGCTCAAGCTTCAGAACAGTGCGCGCAATTCGACCGAATGGTTCGAGACGCTGCACCGCTATCTCCATTTCGAGCCGCTGCAATTCGCTTATTCGCTGCTGACCCGCTCGCAGCGCATCAGCCATGAGAATCTGCGGCTGCGCGATCGCGAATGGCTGGAAACGGTCGAGCGCTGGTTCTGGGAAAAGGCGGGTGTTCCCGGCAAGTCCGCGGCGCCGATGTTCGCGCCGCTGAAGCTCCGCGACATGCGCATCGAAAACCGCATCACCGTTTCGCCGATGGCGATGTATTCGGCGGTCGACGGAACGCCGAACGACTTCCATTTCGTGCATTACGGCGAGCGCGCGCTCGGCGGTGCCGGCTTGCTTTTCACCGAGATGACCTGCGTTTCACCCGAAGGCCGGATCAGCCCCGGCTGTACCGGCCTGTGGAATGCCGATCATGTCGCGGCCTGGAAGCGAATCGTCGATTTCGTCCATTCCAATTCGAAGGCCAGGATCTGCCTCCAGCTCGGCCATTCCGGAGCCAAGGGATCGACCAAGCTGGGTTGGGATGGGAACGACGTTCCGCTGGACGAGGGCAACTGGCCGGTGATGTCCGCAGGCGACGTGCAATGGTCGCCGGTCAACCAGAAGCCGGCGCCGATGACTCGCGCCGACATGGATGCGGTGCGCGACCAGTTCGTCGCCGCGGTCGAAATGGGAATCGAATGCGGCTTCGACATGGTCGAGCTCCACGCCGCGCACGGATACCTGCTGTCGAGCTTCATCACCCCGCTGCAGAACAACCGCACCGACAAATATGGCGGCTCACTCGAGAACCGCCTGCGCTTTCCGCTCGAAGTGTTCGCGGCGATGCGCGCCGCCTGGCCCAAGGACCGGCCGATGTCGGTGCGGATTTCCGCCAACGACTGGGCCGGCGACCAGGGCATCACGCCCGACGAGGCGGTGCTGATCGGCGAAGCCTTCGCGCGCGAAGGCGCCGACTTGATTGACGTATCGGC
>Ga0310810_10011542_pt1 | contig 10320 bp, 8 predicted proteins | sample NCmetagenome_FD_207641 | JGI IMG/M metagenome (GOLD analysis project Ga0310810, IMG submission 207641) | Soil microbial communities from experimental microcosm in Duke University, North Carolina, United States - NC | ecosystem: Engineered > Artificial ecosystem > Soil microcosm > Unclassified ...
CCGGAGTCCCCATGAGCGACATCGCCACACTCGAACAGGAGATCGGCGGAGCGATCGCTGCCGCGTCTGATGAATCCGCGCTGGAAAGCGTGCGCGTGTCTGCGCTCGGCAAGAGCGGCTCGGTCTCGGCACTGCTGAAGACGCTTGGCGCGATGACGCCGGATGAGCGCAAGGCGCAGGGCCCGCTGATCAACGGCCTGAAGGATCGCGTCACCGCGGCAATCGCGGCGCGGCGCGGCGCTCTGAAAGGCGCGGCGCTCGATGCGCGGCTCAACACCGAGGCCGTGGACGTCACGCTGCCGGTGCGCGAATCGCCGGCCGAGGTCGGCCGCATTCACCCGGTCAGCCAGGTGATCGACGAACTCACCACCATCTTCGCCGACATGGGCTTCTCGGTTGCCGAGGGTCCCGACATCGAGACCGACGACCTCAACTTCGGCAAGCTCAACTTCCCCGAAGGCCATCCGGCGCGGGATATGCACGACACGTTCTACTTCAATCCGAAGGCCGACGGCTCGCGCATGCTTCTGCGCACACACACCTCGCCGGTGCAGATCCGAACGATGCTCGCGCAGAAGCCGCCGATTCGCATCATCGTGCCGGGGCGCACCTATCGTTCCGACTCGGACCAGACCCTCACGCCGATGTTCCATCAGGTCGAGGGGCTCGTCATCGACAAGGGCTCGCACCTCGGCCACATGAAGTGGATCCTGCGCGAGTTCTGCAAGGCGTTCTTCGAGGTCGACGACGTGAAGATGCGCTTCCGCCCGTCGTTCTTCCCGTTCACCGAGCCGTCGCTCGAAGTCGACATCCAGTGCCGCAAGACCAAAGACGAAGTGCGCTTCGGCGAGGGCGAGGACTGGATGGAGATTCTCGGCTGCGGCATGGTGCACCCGAACGTGCTGCGCAACTGCGGGCTCGATCCCGACGAGTACCAGGGCTTTGCCTGGGGCATGGGCATCGATCGCATCGCGATGCTCAAATACGGCATCGCCGACCTGCGTCAGGTCTTCGAGGCGGACGTGCGCTGGCTCTCACACTACGGCTTCCGCCCGCTCGACCTGCCGACCTTGGCGGGAGGGCTGTCGTCGTGAAATTCACCCTCTCCTGGCTGAAGGAACACCTCACGACCGACGAGCCGCTCGAGAAGCTTGCCGACAAGCTCACCATGGTGGGGCTCGAGGTCGAGGCGATCGAGGACAAGGCGAAGCAGCTCGGCGCCTTCACGATCGCGCGCGTGATCGAGGCAAAACAGCATCCGAACGCCGATCGCCTGCGCGTCTGCATCGTGGACACCGGCACGGGCGAGCCCGTGCAGGTCGTGTGCGGCGCCCCGAATGCGCGCACCGGCATGAAGGGCGTGTTCTCACCGCCCGGCACCTACATCCCGGGCAAGAAGATCACGCTCGGCGTCGGCACCATCCGCGGCGTCGAGAGCCGCGGCATGCTGGTCTCGGAAGCCGAGATGGAATTGTCCGACGACCACGAGGGCATCATCGACCTGCCCGACGATGCGCCGGTCGGCGAGAGTTACGTCAAGTGGGCGAACCTCGACGACGCGGTGATTGAGATAAATCTCACACCCAACCGCCCGGACTGCACCGGCGTGCACGGCATTGCGCGCGATCTCGCCGCCGCCGACATGGGCAAGTTCCTCGATCCGGCACCAAAGTCCGTGAAGGGCGCGTTCCCCTGCCCGGTCGCGGTGAAGATCGAGACGCCCGAACTGTGCCCCGGCTTTGCGCTGCGGCTGGTGCGCGGCGTGAAGAACGGGCCCTCGCCCGAGTGGCTGCAGAAGCGGCTCACCGCGATCGGACTGCGCCCGATCAACGCGCTGGTCGACATCACCAACTTCATGACCTTCGACCGCGGACGCCCGCTGCACGTGTTCGATGCCGCCAAGGTGCATGGCAGCCTCACGGTCCGGCGCGGCCGCAAAGGCGAGAGCCTGCTCGCGCTCGACGGCCGCACCTATCAACTCGACGAGTTGATCTGCGTCATCGCCGACGAGAAGGGCGTGGAATCGCTTTCCGGCATCATGGGCGGCGAGGAGACCGGCTGCTCGGCCGAGACGACAGACGTGCTGATCGAGTCGGCGCTCTGGAGCCCGCTCAACATCGCGCAGACCGGGCGCAAGCTTTCCATCAACTCGGATGCGCGTTACCGCTTCGAGCGCGGCGTCGATCCGAATTTCATGGTGCCGGGACTCGAAATGGCGACGCAGATGGTGCTCGATTTCTGCGGCGGCACGGCCTCCGAGATCGCCGTTGCGGGCTCGGCGCACGCCGACGATCGCATCATCGAATTCCCGGTGTCCGAGGTGAAGCGTCTGTCGGGCCTCGACGTGCCCCTCGCGGAGATGCGCCGCATCCTGGAGAAGCTCGGCTTCTTCGTCGCGGGCTCGGGCGAGACCGTAAAGGTCGCGATCCCGTCGTGGCGGTCCGACATCGAGGGCAAGGCCGACATCGTCGAGGAGGTCGTGCGCATCGTCGGCGTCGACAAGGTGCCGTTGACGCCGTTCGAGCGCGGGGAGGCTGCGCGCAAGCCGATCCTGACCTCGCTGCAGGTGCGCACCCGCAAGGCAAAGCGCTCGCTCGCGAGCCGTGCCATGACCGAGGCGGTGACGTGGTCGTTCATCGGCAAGGCGCAGGCGGAGCTGTTCGGTGGCGGACAGGCGGAGCTTGCGCTTGCCAATCCGATCGCCGCGGACCTCTCCGACATGCGGCCGAGCCTCGTTCCGGGTCTCGTCACCAGCGCGCAGAAGAATACGGACCGCGGATTTCCGGATATCGCGCTGTTCGAAGTCGGGCAGGTGTTCCGTGGCGACCAGCCGGCGGATCAGCTCACGGCCGCCTCCGGGGTGCGCCGCGCCCGCGCGCGGCCGGAGGGCGGCGGGCGGCACTGGCGCGCGAATGGCGAAGCCGATGTGTTCGACGTGAAGGCCGATGCGCTCGCGGTGCTGGTTGCGGCGGGAGCGCCACCGGCTGCCCTGCAGGTCGTGCCCGGCGGCCCAAACTGGCTGCATCCCGGTCGCAGCGGCACGATCCAGATCGGGCCGCAAAATATACTCGGCTACTTCGGCGAGCTGCACCCGCGCGCACTCGAAGCGCTCGATGCCGAAGGCCCGCTGATGGCGTTCGAGGTCATTCTCGAACGCATCCCCGAGCCGAAGGCAAGGCCGACGCGCGCCAAGCCGCAGATCGAACTTTCGCCGTTCCAGCCCGTGACGCGCGACTTTGCGTTCGTCGTCGAGGCCAAGGTGAAGGCCGGCGACCTGGTGCGCGCGGCGCAGAACGTCGACCGCAAGCTGATCACCGGCGTGACGGTGTTCGACGTCTACGAGGGCAAGGGCATCGATCCCGGCAAGAAATCGATCGCCATCGCCGTCACGCTGCAGCCGCGCGACAAGACCATGACCGACGAGGAGATCGACGCGGTGGCGGCGAAGATCGTCGCGGAGGTGTCACGCCGCACGGGTGGCGTGCTGCGGGGTTAATCCCTCCCCCGAAAGGGGGGTGGCTGCGAGCGCAGCGAGCAGACGGGTGGGGCTTCCCACTCGCCACCCCACCCGGCCGCCGCTACGCGGCGTCCACCCTCCCCGCTACGCGGGGAGGGATAAGGTCCGCGTACGCAAAGCCCTCACGTTCGACCGTCTCGCCAACGGTCACATCTATGCGCCGATCGAACATCGGTCCCGCCACCACGCACGAGTGGAATTCGCCCTTCTCGCCGCAGGGATCGGCGCCGGCGGGCAGGTCCGAGAGCAGCGCGGCATCGAACCGTCTCCCCGCAAACGATTTCGGCAGCTGCTTGAGATCGACGCACACCAGATACGTCTCAACGCCCGCGGCGATCATCTCGCGCGCGAGCGCGCCGGTCGGCCGCTGCCACAAGGGAAACAGCGGCGTGATGCCGGTACCGGCGAGCTTCTCCTCGCGATAGGCGCGCACGTCTTCGAGGAACAGGTCGCCGAAGATCACGTGGCCGACGCCATCGCGCTTCGCATCATCGAGCGCCGCTGCCATGCGCGCCTCGTAGATGTCGTTCGGGCACGGATACGGGATCGGCACGATCACCGACGGCAGTCCGATCGCCGCATGTTGCGCGCGCAAAATCTCCTCGCGCACCCCGTGCATGCTGACGCGGGCGAACGTCTCGGTGACGGTCGTGAGCGCGCCCACCACGTCGTACTCGCCCGCACGCCGCACCTCGTGCAGCGCCCAGGCCGAGTCCTTGCCGCTCGACCACGCGATGTGGGCTTTGGGTTTGTTCATCGCCGCCGCGTGCGGCTCGGTGCCGCGGCGCCTGTTCCGCCCGGCGCCCCACCCCACAAGCGCAACGCCGCATCGGCGGCACGCTCGCCGGATTCCCACGCGCCACCCACCGTGCCCCACAGGGTCTCGTGCACAGCTTCGCCCGCGAAAAACAGACGATCGCGTACCGGCTCCATCAAAGTCCGGCGCCCGCCCTGCCCGCCCGGTGCCGCCGCCGAGGACGCGCCGAGCGCGAACGGATCGCGGCTCCAGTTTGTAGCGACCGTCTTGCCGACCGCCTTCTTGATGTCCGCGCCGTAAAGATCGGCGAGCCAGCCGGTGGCGAAATCCACCATTGCGGCCTCGCCCTGCGCCGACAATTCGCGCGCCATCTTGCCGGCAACCTCCACCATGCAGAGTGGCGAACCCGAGACATTGGCGAGCAGCGCCGCGGTGCGCGGGCCCGCCGGCTTCTCGAAGATCAGATCGTCGTTCTGCGCCTGCAGCGGATTGCCCTTCAGCTCCAGCGCAACGTGCTCGTAGGCGCCAAGCGAGAGCTTCCCGATCGCATCGCGATGCCGCGGCGGCAGCGCCGGCTCGAACCGGATCCTCTCGGCACCGAGCACGCCGGTCGACGCCGTCATGATAACGGCCCGCGCCGTGATGCGGCCGCGCGTGGTGTCGATCTCGACCGAATTGCGCAGCGACAGGATGCGTTGCGCCGCGACACCGAACTGCACCGGCAGGTCGGCGGCGAGCTTCGCAAGCAGCGCGCCATAGCCTTGGCGGCAATACGCATCGGTATCGCGCTCGAGCGCGCGCGAGAAGTCCATCGCCGAGAGCTCGTCGAGGTTCTTGCCGTAGGCATATGGCCCGAGCACGAACTCCACCGCTGACCGCCAGTCGCCGAGGTCCTTCGGCAAAGCCTGCATGCAGGCAACGTCGGCCTTGCCGCGCGCTGCCTCCTGGATGGCGCGGCTCGCGCGCACCAGCGTGGCGAGATAGTCCTCCATCTCGCCTTCGCGCGCGTTGCGCTTGCCGATACGCAGCTTCTGGCCCGGAGGCGCCGGATAGATCTCAAGGCCGGTGCGGCTGCCAAGCCTCGCCACCGGGTTGATGTCCGGCAGATGCACCCAATGCGCGCCGCGGTCGAACGGCACGCCGAAGGTGCGCGTGTCGGTGATGCAGCGCCCGCCGACATGATCGCTCGCCTCGATCAGCGCGAAGCGCCGGCCGGCGGCGGCCACCTTCCGCGCTGCCGCAATCCCCGCCGCGCCCGCGCCGATGATTGCAACGTCGGTGTCGCCCGAAGCCGAGACCGCACCGAGCGCCGGCGCCGCCGCAAGGGCTGCCGCGCCCGCGATGAAACTGCGCCGACCGACGAACATGGTTTCCAGATTGTTTCTGCATCACGACATTGCCTGATCAATCAATGTCTCGCAATTGCAGGTGCGCCTTATTGCGGTTTCATTCACCGCATGCGTGAACCGAAACGCAAGGGCTCGCTGCTAGTGTCACCCCAAACGAGACGAGGCCCAACCTCGCGCGCCTGACGGGGAAACGCATGGGCCACGTGCTCGACCGCTTCGGGCAGATGCTTGCCCGGTACCTGGAGAAGCCCGTTTCGGGCTACGAGCCGTTCACGCCGAGCGATCCGAACGCATTGGCGGCCTCGCTGCGCCCGGGCGACGTCCTACTGGTCGAAGGCAACAACCAGATCTCCGGCGTCATCAAGTATCTCACGCAGTCGACCTGGTCGCATGCGGCGCTCTATGTCGGCCCGCTCGACAACCGCGCCAGCGAAGGCGAGCCGCATACGCTGATCGAGGCGGAACTCGGGATCGGTGTCGATTCCGCGCCGCTCACGAAATACACCAGGTTCCATACCCGCGTATGCCGGCCCATCGGGCTGACCGAAGACGACTGCCGCAAGGTGTGCGCCTATGCGGTCGAGCGCATCGGGCTTGCATACGACCTGAAGAACATCATCGACCTGATGCGCTACCTGATGCCGATGCCGGTGCCGCAGCGGTGGCGGCGCCGCGCGCTCGCGCTTGGTTCGGGCGATCCGACCCGCATCATCTGCTCGGCGCTGATCGCGCAGGCGTTCGAGTCGGTGCGCTATCCGATCCTGCCGAAGGTCACGAGAGCCGAAAGCCGGGCCGCGCGGCGCGAGCTTCTGGAGATCCGCCATCACTCGCTTTACGCGCCGCGTGATTTCGACATCTCGCCCTACTTTTCGGTGGTGAAGCCCACCATCGAGAACGGCTTTGAGTACAAGAGGCTGCACTGGGCCGACCTGCCGGCGCCGCTCGAGGAAGAGGCGCCGCCGGCGGTCGAGGCCGGCGACGCGACGCTCGCGCCGCTGTTTCCGGCGCGCCGGCGGCGCCGCGCGATCACGTGGTCGTAGCGCCACCGAGAGCTTGTCGGGGCGGCTGCCCTCCACTACTTCTGGCGTCATGTTCTCGGACGCCGCCAAGGCCCTCGCACAGATGTTCACGCCGCCGTTTCGCACGGTGCTGCTGAAATCCGTCGGGCTCGCGCTCCTGCTGCTCATCATGCTCGGCATTGGCCTGCACCGGCTGTTCGGCTGGCTCGCCGCGGTTGGCGCCGGCTATCTGGAGGGCACGGCCGGACCAAGCCTCGAGACGCCGCTGCACGTGCTGCTTTGGGTACTCGCGATCACGGCCGGGTTCGGGCTCTTTTTCGCGGCGATCTTCGTCATGCCGGCGGTCACGGCGTTCGTCGCCAGCTTCTTCTCCGACGAGATCGCCGCAGAAGTCGAGCACGTGCACTATCCGGCCGATCCGCCCGGCGTGCCGGTGCCGCTCTGGACCGCGACCATCTGGGGTATCAAGACCGCGCTGCTGGCATTCATCGTCTATCTGATCGCAGTGCCTTTCCTGCTTTTCGCGGGAATCGGCTTCCTGATCTTTTTCGTCGCCAACACGTTTCTGCTCGGGCGCGAATATTTTCTGCTCGCCGCCATGCGCTTTCACTCGGTCGAAGACGCCAAGCGCCTGCGCCGGATACACCACGGCACGGTGATGCTGGCCGGCGCATTCATCGCCGCGTTCGTCTCGATCCCGATCGTGAACCTCGCCACGCCGCTGTTCGGCATGGCGTTCATGACCCACGTGCACAAGCGCATCGCCGGGCAGCGGCGCGAGCTGATTACGCACACCTAGGTTTTCGGCCGCAAATCCACGATGCGCTTCGCCTTGCCGAGCGAGCGCTCGATCTTGCCCGCAGGAAGCGTGTCGATCGTGGCCGTGACGCCGATCAGCGCCTTGATGTGATGGGCAAGATCACGGTTGCAGGCCGCGCGCGTCGCATCGTCCGCCCCTTCGCGCGCCTCGACCTTCACGGTCATCTCGTCGAGCCGGTCGCGGCGGGAAAGCTCGATCAGGAAGTGCGGCGCGAGCCGCTCGTCCTTTAGAATCAATTCCTCAATCTGCGTCGGAAACACGTTGACGCCGCGCACGATCATCATGTCGTCGGAACGTCCGGTGATCTTCTCGATCCGCCGCATCGAGCGCGCCGTACCCGGCAGCAGCCGCGTGAGGTCGCGTGTGCGGTAGCGCACGACCGGCATTGCCTCCTTGGTGAGCGAGGTGAACACGAGCTCGCCGGCCTCGCCGTCCGGCAGCGGCTCGCCCGTCTCCGGGTCGATTACCTCCGGATAGAAGTGATCCTCCCAGACGTGCAGGCCGTCTTTCGTTTCAACGCACTCGTTGGCGACGCCCGGCCCCATCACCTCGGACAGGCCGTAGATATCGACCGCATGCATGTCGAAATCGTTCTCGATTTCGGCGCGCATCGCATTGGTCCAGGGTTCTGCGCCGAAGATGCCTATTTTCAGCGATGTTCCCCGCGGATCGACGCCTTGTGCGCGGAACTCGTCGAGGATTGCCAGCATGTAGCTCGGCGTCACCGTGATGATGTCAGGCTCGAAATCCACGATCAGCTTGACCTGGCGCTCGGTCATACCGCCCGACACCGGAATGGTGACGCAGCCGAGCTTTTCGGCGCCGTAGTGCACGCCGAGGCCGCCGGTAAAAAGGCCGTAACCGTAGGCATTGTGGATCTTCATCCCCGGCCGGCCGCCACTCGCCACGATGCTGCGTGCGCACACATCGGCCCAGTTGCGGATATCGAGCTTGGTGTAGCCGACGACGGTCGGCTTGCCGGTCGTACCCGACGAGGCATGGATGCGAACCACCTTGTCCATCGGCACGGCGAACATCCCGTACGGATAATTGGCGCGCAGATCGTCCTTCGACGTCAGCGGAAACCTGCGAAGATCAGACAGGTCCTTCAAGTCGTCCGGATGCACGCCCGCCGTATCGAATGATTTCTTGTAGTGCGGCACGTTCTCATAGGCGTGCCTGAGCGACCATTTCATCCGCCGCAACTGCAGGGCGGAGATCTCGTCGCGCGACGCGATCTCGATCGGATTCAGGTCTTTCTTGTTGGGCGAGAGGTCCGCGTCGCGTTTGGAAGGCATAGTCTCTCCACTCGTCATCGCCGGGCTTGACCCGGCGATCCCGCTTAGGCGGGCACGGTCATTGCCTCATCTATCGGGATCACCGGGTCACGCCGCTGCGCGGCGGCCCGGTGATGACGAAATCACATCTTCCGCTGTTGCGCGTTCCAGTGCTTTTCCAGATTACCGATCAGCGCCGGTGAGAAGTGGCAATAGGCCTGCTCGCGTGCGTAAACCGCCATGTAGCGGCGGAACTGGTCGAGCGGCTCCTGCGCGACACGGATGGCACGGCGGTTACCGGCTGCACTCACGACACCTGAATCCGTGAAGCTTGCAATGACGCGCTCGAGCGCCGCATCCATCTCGTCCGGGGCTACGATCTCGTCGCAGATCATGCGGCCCTCCGGCGTATCGCAGTCGAGCCGCCGGCCCGAGAGGATCGCCTGCCGGGCGATGCGGTCACCGGTAAAGCGCCACATTCGCATGTTGGCGGCGCCCGGAATGATGCCCTCCTTGCGCGCCGGCAGCGTCATGTAGGCATCGCTCGCCGCGACCACATAGTCCATGGTGAGCAGATACTGGCAGCCGCCGCCGATCGCGAAATGCTCGACCGCCGCGATCCAGGGCTTCTCGATCGTGCCGCCGTAGACTTCATCGGGGTTCACATCAGGCCGCGCAAGGCCGCGCATCATCTTGTTCACGAAGCCCATCTCGCGCGTCACGTACCAGAGGTACGAGATCTTGCCGTGGTAAATATGGGTGAGGTTGATGCCGGTCGAGAACACGCGCTTGCCGGCGTATTTCGGATTGTCGACGATGTCGCCGCGCAGCGCGCAGAGTTCGCTCTTGGGATCAAGGATCGCGAGATCGACGCAGATCTCGGTCTGCTGCAACGTCGCCTCGTCCTCGGCGTTGAGATAGCGCGGGTTATGCATGAATACGGTTGCGGCCTTGCCCTGCCGCACCACCGCGGCCGTTCCGAGATCGAGCGCGCCGCGCACCGTGAACTCATCGAGCCGCGCAAGCGACTCGGTGCGCGGCAGAAGCATCGCGTGACAGAAATGCGTGCCGGTGTCAGGCCGGGCGAGGATGTGCGCGAAGAAAATACCCTGGTCGACTTCGATGCCGTCCTTCTGGCTCTGCATCCGCTCGCCCTGCGCGTAGACCTGTTGACGCGTTGGGACGAGCCCCGGAACCAGCGAGGCGGCCTCATACGCCAGCACGTCGGCGCGCACGAATTTCGTCTGGTCTTTCGTCAGCGCGCGATAGACCGCCTCCGCATGACGGGCGAGGAACGCCTCGCGGCTCTCGCGCCCGGCGCGCAGGATCGTCTCGGCGGCGCGCGCAGTTTCAGGATTGCGCTTCGGCTTCTCGGGAAGCGAGGCGAGCAACTCATGGCCGCGGCGCCAGAACGCCGAATGCGCGTCGGCGTCGAGCTGGAAATGCCCGGTGACCTCGGGCCGCGTTGCAGACCATGACGCAACGGCGACGATAGCGACTTGCATTTTTGTTTCTCTCCGGGAGCGGAGCATAGGAAGACGTGGATGCCCGGGACAAGCCCGGGCATGACGGAGAGAACCT
>Ga0310810_10011543_pt1 | contig 10320 bp, 5 predicted proteins | sample NCmetagenome_FD_207641 | JGI IMG/M metagenome (GOLD analysis project Ga0310810, IMG submission 207641) | Soil microbial communities from experimental microcosm in Duke University, North Carolina, United States - NC | ecosystem: Engineered > Artificial ecosystem > Soil microcosm > Unclassified ...
CTCGGGCCCGGGACCTCGCTGATCACGGGCACGGTGGTTGAAGTCAGTCGGGCGGTGGATGCAGATGCGCGCGCGTTTCTCGTCAAGATCGCGTTGCCCGATGCACTCGGCCTTCGATCGGGCGAATTCGGCAAGGCGCGATTCGGCGGGATGCCGCGACGTGCGTTGACCGTTCCACCGGCGGCAATCGTGCGCCGCGGACAGCTCACCTCGGTATTCGTGGTCGACAGGGACGTGGCGCGCGTGCGTCTCGTCAACCTCAGCGAATCCGAAGTACTGGCGGGCCTGACCGAATCGGAGGTGGTGATTCTTTCACCGCCGGCTGGCCTCACCGACGGACGCCGCGTCAGCGTGGAGGGCCGGTAGATGGCAAAGACTCACGGCATTGCCGGCCGGATGGCCGCGGCGTTCATCTCCTCCAAGCTGACCCCGCTCTTCATCCTGGCATCGATGGCACTTGGCGCCCTGGCGGTGGTGGCACTGCCGCGCGAAGAGGAACCGCAGATCATCGTGCCGATGGTTGACGTGTTCGCCGGGATGCCGGGGGCAACGCCGGCGGACGTTGAACAGCGGGTCACGCGTCCGGTGGAGCAGCTGCTCTGGGAAGTGCCCGGCGTGGAGTACATCTACTCGACGTCGAGTCCCGGACAATCGATGGTCGTCGTCCGCTTCAAGGTGGACGAGCCGCTGGAACCAGCGCTCGTTCGCCTCAATCAGAAGCTGGCCGCGAACGCGGATCGCATCCCGCCAGGCGTCATCGGGCCCATCGTCAAGCCGCGCTCGATCGACGATGTGCCGATCCTGGCGGTGACGGTGTGGTCGGCGCGTTACGGGGACGATCAACTGCGGTCGCTCGCCGTCCAATTGCGGGATGCCATCGCCGAAGTCAACGACGTGTCGGAGGTAACCATCATCGGCGGGCGCCCCCGGCAGGTGCGGGTGGACATCGACCCCGCGAGGCTATCGGCATACGATCTCGATCCGCTTGCGGTTCGGCAGGCGATCGCCGGCACCAACGTGCGCGGCGCCGCGTCGGGTCCCGTCGCAGACGGAGTGACAACCGGGCTCGAGGCGGGGAGCCGGCTGCGCACGGCCGACGAACTGCGCAATACCGTCGTGACCTCGGCCAGCGGACGTCCGGTGTTCGTCCGCGACGTGGCGGACGTGGTGGATGGCGACGCCGAGCCCACGTCGTATGTCACCTTCCAGTCAAAGGCGTCCGGCGCGCAACCGGCCGTCACTATCGCCGTCGCCAAGCGGAAGGGCACCAATGCGACCGACGTCGCCCGCCGCGTCGCGGCGAAGCTCGACACGCTCAAGGGATCGATCGTGCCGTCGGACGTGCAGCTCACGGTCACCCGTGATTATGGTGAGACCGCCGCCGACAAGAGCAACGAACTGCTGTGGCACATGCTGCTCGCCGTCCTCTCGGTCTCGGCGCTCATCTGGCTGGCCCTCGGCCGGCGCGAGGCGGCCGTCGTGCTGATCGCGATTCCGGTCACGCTCGCGCTCACGCTCTTCGTGTTCTATCTCTATGGCTACACGCTGAACCGCATCACGCTCTTCGCGTTGATTTTCTCGGTCGGCATCCTGGTCGACGATGCGATCGTCGTGGTGGAGAACATCGTCCGCCACGCGCGGATGAGCGGCGGGAAGCGGGACGGGCTGACGGCGATTGCGATTCGCGCCATTGCCGAAGTCGGCAACCCGACGATCCTCGCGACACTCGCGGTGGTGGCGGCGATTCTGCCGATGGCGTTCGTCCGCGGAATGACCGGGCCCTACATGCGGCCGATTCCGGTGGGCGCGTCGGCGGCGATGGCGTTCTCGCTGGTGGTCGCCTTCGTTGTGACGCCGTGGGCCGCCGTCCGGCTGCTCAAGCCCTCCGCGCATCACGATCACGGCGGGGAAGATCTCCTCACGCGGCTCTATCGCCGCGTGATGGGGCCGCTCATCGCCAGCGGCAGGAGGCGCGCGATCTTCCTGGCCGGCGTGGCTGCCCTGTTGCTGGCGGCGGTCGCGCTTCTACCGCTCGAACTTGTAACGGTGAAGATGATGCCGTTCGACAACAAGAGCGAGTTCCAGGTCATGATCGACATGCCCGAGGGCACCGCGCTCGAGACGACGGCGCGGGTCGCGTCGGCGATGGCCTCGGCCACGCTGGACGACGAAACGGTCGTCAACGTCCAGCAGTACGTGGGCCTGTCAGCGCCCTACAACTTCAACGGCCTCGTCCGGCACTACTTTCTCAGGCGCGCGCCGCACCTCGCCGATTTGCAGGTGAACCTCGTGCCGAAGGGCGAACGCTCGGCGCAGAGCCACGAAGTGGCCGGACACGTGCGCGAGCGGCTGGCTCCGATCGCGAAACAATTCGGTGCGACCATCCAGGTGGCGGAACTGCCACCGGGCCCGCCCGTCCTGCAAACCGTCGTCGCAGAAGTCTACGGCCCGGATCCGGCGCGGCGCACCGCGGTGGCCGCGCAAATCAAGTCGATCTTCGACGAGACCCCCGGCGTAGTCGATACCGACTGGTACGTCGAAGCCCCGCACGCGAAGGTCACGCTCGCCGTCGATGGCGAGAAAGCCGCAGCGGCGGGCCTGTCGCCGGCGGCGGTGGCAGCAGTGGTACGGATGGCCGGCTCGGGAGAATCCGCGGGCCTGCTGCACGACGAACGGGCGCGCGAGGACGTGCCGATCGTGATCCGCCTCCCTCGCCACGGTCGCAGTCTCGAGGCCGTCCAGTCAATCCGGCTTCGCGGCCGGAGGCCAGTTGCCGTAGGCGAGCTCACGAGCGCGGTGACCACCGAGGAGGAGGCAAGCTTGTATCACAAGAATCTGCAGGCCGTGACGTACGTCACCGGTGACCTGGCAGGAAAGAAGGGGAGCCCGGTCTACGCCATCCTCCAGATGAACAAGCCGATCGGGCAACTGTCGCTGCCCGAGGGGTATGGGCTCGAGGTCTTCAACGCGGTCGAGCCGTTCGACACCTCGCGTTACGCGATGAAGTGGGACGGCGAGTGGCAGCTCACGATCGAGATGTTCCGCGACCTCGGCCTCGCGTTCGCAGCGGTGCTCGTGCTGATCTACCTCCTGGTGGTCGGCTGGTTCCAGTCGTTCAAGACGCCGCTGCTGATCATGGCTCCCATCCCGTTCTCGCTGGCGGGCATCCTGCCGGCGCATGCGGCGATGGGCGCGTTTTTTACGGCGACGTCGATGATCGGCTTCATCGCCGGTGCCGGCATCGTGGTGCGCAATTCGATCATTCTGGTGGACTTCATCGAGCTGCGGTTGCGCGAGGGTCTTCCCCTCGAGCGGGCGGTCGTCGACGCCGGCGCGGTGCGCTTCCGCCCGATGGCCCTCACCGCCGCCGCCATGATCGTCGGCGCCGCGGTGATCCTGTTCGACCCGATTTTCCAGGGCCTGGCGATCTCGCTGATGGCCGGCGAGGTGGCGTCGCTCCTGCTCTCGCGCATGGCCGTGCCTGTCCTCTACTACATGGCGAAGCGCCACGAGCGTACCGAACCGGCGCCTACTGCGGCACCGATGGAGGCTGTGGCATGACCCGCGCCTGCCAATGATCCCGTTCTTGTTGACTGAGTGGACGACAGTGTTTGACCGGCCAAACAGCCCGGACCATAATGACGCCGATGTTTCGGGCGATTCGAACAGCGGCTGTTCTGCTGCTGACTGGCACCGTGAGCGCGGGGTCCGCGTTTGCTCCGGAGCACGTGCACGAGCGCGACGACCACCACCCGAAAGCGACCGTTCACCGTCACTTTGCGCCGCATCACGCCAGATACGGGTCAGACACCGCTCGACTGGATGACGACGATGATCACGTCCTCTGGTTGACTCCGGCGTGGCTTCAGGTCGATATGTATCACGGTCCGAGTTTGGTCAGCACGCCCGCGATCTGGTGCGGCTTCGCGCCGACGACCGTGCAATGGAGCGCGAGCGTGCTGGACGATGCCGCCCCGCCACACGGTCCGCCCCGCACCGCTCGCTCTCCTCGCGCCCCTCCTTCTCCCGCCTAGCCTGACCTGACGGGGCACGTCCCGTCGTCTGCTCAGTTCTCCGTTTCAACGAGGTCGCTATGCGCACTGTCGTCCTGTGCGCGATCGTCGCGATGGTTGTGCCGTCGCACGCGCGCGCTCAATCGGTACCGCTCACCGAGGCGGACGCCTTGGCCCGGTTGTCGCCAGATAGTCCGCGCTTGCGCGCGCTTCGTGCGGCGGTCGACGTGGCGCGAGCCGACGTGCTGGCTGCCGGGCGATGGCCGAACCCGAGGCTGACGTTCGACCGCGAATCAGTGGCAGGTGTGACCGAGAACATGACGATGGTCGCGCAGCCGTTGCCGATTACCGGCCGGCGTGGCCTTGAAGTGCAGGCGGCGTCAGCGATGGCGGATGCCAGCTCGAATCGTTCGGATGACGCGATGCGTCGGGCGCGTGCCGACCTGCGGCTCGCCTTCGCGCAGCTCGTTGCCGCACAAACGCGCGAGCAGGTGCTGGCAACCTCACGCGATCGGCTGCGCGAACTTGTCACCGTCCTGGCGAAGCGGGAGGCGGCTGGCGACGCGGCGGGATTCGATCGACTTCGCGCCGAGCGTGAGGTGCTCGATATCGAGGCCGATCATGCATTCGCGGCGAGTGAGCGCGCGCGAGCGCAAGCGACCATCGCCAGCTTTTTTGGAGACACGATCGACTCGTCGCGTGTCGTCGCGGTGCCTCGACCGCCGACGCCGGCTTCCATTCCTATTGTCGACGCGCTCGTTGAGCGTGCTGAGGCGGCACGCGGAGACCTGCTCGCCCTGCGAAAGGAAGTCGATGCCGCACGGTTCTCGGCACAAGCGGCCGAGCGACGTTGGGTGCCCGAACCCGAGATCGTCGCCGGAACCAAGTCATCGACGATTGGCGGCGGCGATCTTGGAAGCGTCTTTAGCGTTCACGCGAACATTCCGCTCTTCGATTGGGGCAAACCCGAACAGGCGCTTGCGGTCGCGCGTGCAAGCCAGGCGCAGGCGCGCATCGACGCGTTTCGGGTCGCGTTGCGGACCGATATCGCCGCCTTGCGAGCGACGGTTCTGGAACGGCGTGACACGGCCGACCGATACCGCTCTGCCGCGGTGAACAGCGCGGGGGAGATCGAACGAATCGCACAGGTCAGTTACGACGCCGGTGAGCGCGGCATCCTCGAACTGCTCGATGCGTATCGCAGCGGCTCGTCTGCGCGGGTCAGACAAGCGGCGTTGGACCTCGCTGTCCGGCAGGCCGAAATCGAGCTCGAGTTCACGAGCGGTGTGGAGATCCAATGACATCCAGGAACCTCGCCATCATCACCATCCTGCTGACGAGTGGTTACGGGTTCGGATGCGCGCGGCGCAGCGGTGAGCCGAAGGCCGAGACGGCGACACTCAACGTGACGCATTGGACCGAGCAGTCGGAGTTGTTCATGGAGTATCCGCCGCTCGTCGCCGGCCAGCCGGCATTGTTTGCCGTGCACCTGACCAAGCTCGACGACTTCAAGGCGCTCAATGCGGGTACGCCGTCGATTGAGTTCGTGGCGGAGAGCAACGCGACACCGACGGTGCTTCGCGGCTCGCCGCCTTCCAGGCCTGGGGCGTTTCGCGTCGAAGGCAAGCCGCCGGCCGCGGGCCGTTACCGATGGGCACTGGTGGTCGAGGCTCCGGGGCTGATCGATCGACACGAGTTGGGCATCACCACTGTGTTCGGCGATGAAGCCGCGGCGAAGACCGAAGCCGAGAAGCACCCGGCGGACGACCCGGCGGCGATTGCATACCTGAAAGAGCAGCAATGGACGAACGAGTTCGCCACCGCGCGCGTCGTCGAGGCCGCCCTGCGGTCATCGATCCGGGTGCCGGCGGAGATTCAGCCGCTCGCCGGAGGAGAGGCGGTCGTGACGGCACCGGCCGCCGGACGATTCGTCGCTGCCTCTCTCGTCTCAATCGGAACACACGTTGGCGCTGGTCAAACGCTCGGACGTCTCGAACCCCGGCTGGCCAATACGGAGGATCATGCCACGCTGACCAGCGAGGTCGCGCAGGGGCGGGTTGCGCTCGACAGTGCACGCGCAGAACAGACACGAGCCGAGCGGCTGCTCGCCGACCGGGCGGTGCCGGCTCGCCGCGTTGAGGATGCGCAACGCGCGGTGGCCACCGCGGAGGCCCGGCTTCGTGCGGCTGAAGCCCGATTGGCGCAACGAGATGAAACGCTCCGAAGCGGCGGCGGTGCGGCTTCGGGGAACGCGTTCACGATTCGCGCGCCAATCGCAGGGCGCGTCGCCGACGTGTTCGCAACGCTCGGCGCGTCGTATGACGAAGGCGCGCCGCTGTTTAAGATCGTCCGGACGGACCGCGTCGAGTTGCGCGCACATGTTCCGGCTCCCGATGCGGCCGGCACCCGTGATGTGACCGAGGTCGCGTTCGAGATTCCCGGCCGGCCCGATGCGATCCCGCTCCGCTCGGAACACCGGCACGACGCCGGTGTCATCGATCCGAAAACTGGCGCGCTGCCGGTGCAGTTCGACATTCAGAATCCAGGCGGTGACCTGCTCGTCGGCCAGAGCGGCACCGCGGTCCTCTACAAACGCGATCGCGTCCGCGTTCCGACGGTCCCGAAGGCGGCCCTCTTGCTCGAAGCCGGACGGCCGTATGTCTTCGTGCAGACCGGCGGCGAGCGATTCGCGCGCCGCTACGTCGAAATTGCCACGCGTGACGGCGACCAGGTCGGCCTGAAGCGCGGCGTGGCCGTAGGTGATCGCGTCGTGATCAAAGGCGCGTACGAAGTGCAGCTGGCCTCAGCCGCCAAAGGGTTACCGGCTGAAGGTCATGTTCACTGACGAAGGCCGCGCATAGCGCGGCCCGCGAGGGAGCGGCGCGGGGCATGGGGCCCCCGCAGGCGACCGAGCCGGGGGTTGGGGCGGAGCCCCATTTGAAGATGAAACGGTTGATTCAATGGTCCATCGATCATCACTGGATGGTGATGGTGTTCTCAGCGTTGCTGCTCGTTGGCGGCATCTGGACGGTGTCTGAGATGCCGGTCGACGTGTTCCCGGATCTGACCGCACCGACCGTCACGATCCTGACCGAAGGCCACGGCATGGCGCCCGAGGAGATGGAGTCACTGGTCACGTTCCCGCTTGAAAGCGCGATTAACGGCGCCTCGAATGTCCGGCGCGTCCGATCCGCTACCGCACTCGGCGTCGCCGTCGTGTGGGTGGAATTCGATTGGGGGACGGACATCTTCCTCGCGCGACAGGTCGTCGCCGAGAAGCTGGCGCTCGTCGGTGGATCGCTGCCGCCCCAGGTGGAGCGTCCGGTGCTGGCACCGATCTCGTCGATCATGGGCGAGATTCTGTTCTTCGCGATCTCCTCGGAGGCGCAGGATCCGCTCGAGCTGCGAACCGTCGCCGACACAATCGTGCGCCGCCGCCTGCTCGCCGTGCCAGGCGTCTCCCAAGTCACGCCGATTGGTGGGGCGGAACGGCAGTATCAGGTCATCGCCCATCCTGATCGACTCCGCGCCAACCAGGTTTCGCTCACTGAGTTACTGGATGCGGTCCGCGGCGCGAGCGAGAACACGTCAGCCGGCGTGTACACCGAAGGACCGCAGGAGTACGTGCTGCAGGCGGTCGGACGAGTCCGGAATCCTGAAGAGATCGGCGAGAGCGTCGTGGCGCTGCGCGGCAACCGCTCGGTGCTGATTCGCGACGTCGCCGACGTTCGCGAAGGAGGCGCCTTCAAACGGGGCGAAGGCTCGCGCAGCGGCACGCCTGCGGTCATCGTCGGTGTTCAGAAACAACCCGGCGCAAACACGATCGAGCTCACGGGACGGCTCGACCGAGAGCTCGATCGTTTGCAGCAGGAACTGCCAACCGGAATGACCATCGACCGCAAGATCTTTCGCCAGGCGGATTTCATCGAGGTCGCCGTCGACAACGTCGTCAGCGCGCTTCGAGACGGAGGGATCCTGGTCATCATCGTGGTGCTCTTGTTCCTGGCGAACCTGCGCGCCGCCGCGATCACCTTGACCGCGATGCCCCTCTCACTGGCCGCGGCGATTCTGGTGCTGCGGGCCTTCGGCGCAACGATCAATACGATGACGCTCGGCGGCATGGCGATCGCCATCGGTGCCCTGGTCGACGATGCGATTATCGACGTCGAGAACGTCGTGCGGCGTCTGCGCGAGAATCGCGCCAGGCCGGCCGACCAGCAGCGCTCGAGCGCCGAGATCGTTCGAGACGCGACGCTGGAGATTCGGACCTCGATCGTCTTCGCGACGATCATCATCGTGCTGGTCTTTCTGCCGATCTTCGGTCTGGCCGGCGTCGAAGGCCGGCTGCTCACGCCGCTGGCGTTCGCCTATATCGTCTCGCTGCTCGCCTCGTTGATCGTCGCGATTATCGTCACTCCGGCTCTGTCGTACGCCTTCCTGCCGCATGCGCGCTCCATCGAACGCGGACATGACGGCTGGCTTGCGCGAACGCTGAAGCGTCGGTTTGCGAAGGATCTCCCACACGCCCTGAACCATCCGATCGTCGTGATGGCGGTGTCGGCGGGAATGCTGGCTGTCGCTGTAGTGGCGCTGACGCGCGCCGGCACGGCGTTTCTACCGGAATTTCACGAGGGCAGCCTGACGGTGCAGGCGAATACCCTGCCGGGGACGTCGCTGGCCAAGTCCGATGAGATCGGGCGCCGGGTCGAACAGATCATGCTCGCCGAGCCGGAAGTGATTGCGACCGCTCGGCGAACGGGGCGGGCGGAGCTCGATGAGCACGTCCAGGGCGTCGAGGCTGCGGAGATCGATGTCGGTCTGCGGGACACCGGGCGGCCTCGCGCGGAACTGCTGGCCGCGCTGCGTCGTGGCTTCTCGACGCTGCCGGGCACGAACGTCACGATCGGCCAGCCGATCTCACACCGGATCGATCACATGTTATCGGGCACTCGCGCGAATATCGCAGTCAAGGTGTTCGGCGACGATCTGGGCACGCTGCGACGCCTCGGAGAACGGGTGCGCACGGCTGTTAACGCGGTGCCCGGCGCCGTGGACGTGTCGCTCGAGCAACAGATGGACGTGCCGACGGTGCGGTTCGTGCTCAATCGGACCGCGATCGCCCGATACGGTCTGCACGCGAATGACGTCGGAGAAGCGGTCGAAACCGCGTTCGCCGGCGCCACGGTCGGACGGATTTTCGACCGCGGCACCGCCTTCGACCTCGTCGTGAAGTTCGACTCATCGAGCAGCGTGGACTTCGAGCGGATTGCCGACCTCCCGATCGACACCCCCGATGCTCGTCAGGTGCCCATCCGGTTGCTCGCCGACGTTCGTCGCGAGGAGGGGCCCAACATGGTTCTGCGCGAGAACGTGCAGCGCCGGATCGTGCTCTCGTGCAACGTCGCCGGACGCGACCTCGGCAGCGTCGTCGACGACATCCGCTCGAGCGTGGCTCAGTCCGTGCCGATGCCGGCCGGCTATCGCGTCGAATACGGTGGGCAGTTCGAGAGCCAGCAGAGCGCCTCGCGCCGGCTCGCCGTCCTCTTCGTCGCGGTGGTCGCCGGGTTGTTCATGCTGCTCGTGCTCGCCTTCGGCCGTGCGCGCGACGCCGTGATCGTCATGGTCAATCTCCCGCTCGCCCTGATCGGCGGCGTCGCCGGCGTGTTTCTCGCCGGTGGCGTCCTCAGTGTGGCCTCGATGATCGGCTTCATCACACTCTTCGGTATCGCGACCCGCAACGGCATCATGCTGGTCTCGCACATTCAGCACCTGATGAACGAGGAAGGCGCCACCGACTTCCGCGACGCAGTCGAACGGGGCGCTCATGAACGCCTGATTCCGATTCTGATGACGGCGATGGCCGCGGGACTCGCGCTCATTCCGCTCGCGTTGGGCGGTGGCAGGACCGGAAGCGAGATTCAGACACCGATGGCGATCGTGATCTTGTGCGGTCTGACGACATCGACGCTCTTGAACATGATCGTGGTACCGACTCTGTACCTGCGCTACGGGCGCCCATCTGCGTCAGTGGACGAATCCGGCCGGAGCCCCCGTGGGTGAGGCACCCGGATTGTTCGCCACGATCACTGACGCCCCACCGAGTGTGAGCGCGACGAGGGCAACGATGATCAACCACACGAATGTCGTCCGAGTCATGGTGTGTTCCTTTCACAGGCAGGGCCGTCACGCTAGCGATTCAACAGCACCGGCTTTCCGCTTGCGATCGTCCAGACGGCGGGAACCGATGCAAAGTGGCCATCGCCCGCGGCCTTGGTGAGCAGTCCCGCCGTGCCGTCGTAGCTGCGCA
>Ga0310810_10011545_pt1 | contig 10319 bp, 20 predicted proteins | sample NCmetagenome_FD_207641 | JGI IMG/M metagenome (GOLD analysis project Ga0310810, IMG submission 207641) | Soil microbial communities from experimental microcosm in Duke University, North Carolina, United States - NC | ecosystem: Engineered > Artificial ecosystem > Soil microcosm > Unclassified ...
TGGGCCGGGCCAACCGCATCCAGCACCGGACCAGCCACCTCACGGTGGTCGTGTCGGACGAGTAGGGAGAGACAGTCATGGGTCAGAAGACGCATCCGATCGGGTTCCGGCTGGGCATCATCAAGACCTGGTCCTCGAAGTGGTACGAGGAGAAGAACTACGCCAAGTGGCTGCACGAGGACCTGAAGCTCAAGGACTTCATCAGGAAGAAGCTGGTCCACGCCGGCGTGAGCTACATCGACGTCGAGCGGGCGGCCAACAAGGCCAAGATCAACATCTACACGGCGCGCCCCGGCATCGTGATCGGCAAGCGCGGCGCCGGCGTCGAGGTCCTGAAGAAGGACATCCAGGCGCTGACCGAGAACGAGGTCTTCCTCAACATCGTCGAGGTCAGGAAGGCGGAGACCAACGCGCAGCTGGTGGCCGAGAACATCGCCACCCAGCTCGAGCGCCGGATCGCGTTCCGCCGCGCCATGAAGAAGGCGGTCCAGACCGCGATGAAGTTCGGCGGCAAGGGCATCCGCGTCGCCAGCTCGGGACGCCTCGGCGGGGCCGAGATGAGCCGCCGCGAGTGGTACCGCGAGGGCCGGGTGCCGCTCCACACGCTGAGAGCCGACATCGAGTACGGGTTCGCCACCGCGCGCACCACCCACGGCGCCATCGGCGTGAAGTGCTGGATCTTCCACGGCGAGGTGCTGCCGACCCGCGGCAACGCGCGTCCGCAGCTGCCGAGCTCGCAGTCGTAAGGAACGTGTCGTCATGCTAGCTCCCAAGAGAAGCAAGTTCCGCAAGCAGCAGAAGGGCAGGACCCGCGGCCGCGCCAAGGGCGGCGACGCGGTCTCGTTCGGCACCTACGGGCTGCAGGCGATGGAGCCGGGCTGGATCTCGGCGCGCCAGATCGAGGCGGCCCGCGTCTCGATCAGCCGCACGGTCAAGCGCGCCGGCAAGCTCTACGTCCGGGTCTTCCCCGACAAGCCGATCACCAAGAAGCCGGCCGAGACCCGCATGGGCAAGGGCAAGGGCGGCAACGAGGGCTACGTGTGCGTGGTCCGTCCGGGCCGCGTGATGTTCGAGCTCGAGGGCGTGGACGCCGTGCTCGCCAAGCAGGCCTTCACCAACGCCCACCACAAGCTGCCGATCCGGACCCAGATGATCGCGCGGGAGGCGGTGCTATGAGCAAGCGCAAGGAAGCGCTGGCGCGCATCCGGGACCTCCCGGACGACGAGCTCGGCCAGGCGCACGACCGGGCCCGCGAGGAGCTGTTCCGCCTCAAGCTCGGCAACTACACCAACCAGGTCGAGAACACGGTCTCGGTGCGGCACAAGCGGCGCGAGCTGGCCCGCATCATCACCATCCAGAAGGCACGCGAGCTCCAGCTCGAGACCCAGGCCGAGGGTGGGACGGCGGCGGTGACCGAGAAGCCGGCCGCGAAGACCAGGGCGGCGAAGCCGGAGAAGAAGGAGAAGGCCGCCGCCCCGAAGAAGAAGAAGGCCGAGAAGGCGCCCGCGAAGGCGAAGGCCAAGAAGAGCGGAAAGGAAGGCTAGGCCGTGGCTGCCACAACGACAACGACGACCGAGGGTAGGGATCGCGGGATCCGCCGCGTCATCACCGGCACGGTCACGTCGACGAAGATGCACAAGACGGTGGTGGTCACCGTGAGCCGGCGCTTCCGCGACAAGCAGTTCCACAAGTTCATCAGCCGGCGCGTCCGCTACAAGGCGCACGACGAGAACAACAGCTGCCAGGTCGGCGACCTGGTCGAGCTGGTCGAGTCGCGCCCCTATTCGAAGACCAAGCGGTGGCGGGTGGCGCGCCTGCTCGTGAAGGCGCGGCCGGAGGATCAGGCGTCATGATCCAGCAATCCTCCGTCCTCGACGTCGCCGACAACAGCGGCGCGAAGAAGGTGTACTGCATCAAGGTGCTCGGCGGCTCGCGCCGACGCTACGCCTCGGTGGGAGACATCATCATCGTGTCGGTGCGCGAGGCGATCCCGGGCGCCAAGGTCAAGAAGGGCGAGATCGCGCGCGCCGTGGTGGTGCGCACGTCGAAGGAGATCGCCCGCCCGGACGGCAGCTACATCCGCTTCGACGGGAACAGCGCCGTCCTGATCACGAAGGAGAACGAGCCGATCGGGACCCGCATCTTCGGCCCGGTCGCTCGCGAGCTGCGCGCCAAGCGGTTCATGAAGATCGTGTCGCTTGCGCCGGAGGTGCTGTGATGCCGCAGATCGCGCGGGGTGACACCGTGGTCGTGACCAAGGGCCGGGAGAAGGGCAAGCGCGGCAAGGTGAAGCGCGTGCTCAAGAACGGCCGGGTCGAGATCGAGAAGATCATGATGGTGAAGAAGCACACCAAGCCGACCCAGAAGAACCCGCAGGGCGGGATCATCGACGTCGAGGGCTCGGTGGCGCTCGCCAACGTCGCGCTCTGGTGCGACAAGTGCTCGGCCGCGCGCCGGGTGCGCGCCGGGGCGGATTCCGCGGGCCGCAAGGTCCGGGTGTGCGTGGACTGCGGGAATCAGTTCCCGCGACCGGGGATGTAAGTCATGGCCGAGAACGAGAACAAGGAAGCAGAAGGCGCCGGCGGCGAAGCCAAGGCCGAGAAGCCCAGGAAAGAGAAGGGCGGCGAAGGCGGCGGCGAGAAGAAGGCCAAGGGCGAAGGCAAGAAGGGCGACGGCAAGGGCAAGGGCGACAAGGGCCAGGGAAAGAAGGGACCGGCCGGCCCGGCCAAGGTCTACAAGCGCGAGGCGCCGCCGCGGCTCAAGCGGATGTACGAGGAAGAGGTCCGCGACAAGCTGAAGACCGAGTTCGGCTTCACCAACCCGATGCAGATCCCGCGGCTGGTCAAGATCAGCCTCAACATGGGCCTCGGCAAGGCGACGCAGAACCCGAAGCTGCTCGACAGCGCGGTCGAGGAGCTCAAGGCGATCTCCGGTCGCGCCCCGGTGGTCACGCTGGCCAAGAAGGACATCGCGACCTTCAAGCTGCGCAAGGGCCACAAGATCGGCGTCATGGTGACGCTGCGCCGCGAGGCGATGTGGGAGTTCCTCGACCGGTTCCTGAACATCGCGCTGCCGCGCGTCCGCGACTTCCGCGGCATCTCGCCGAAGGCGTTCGACGGGCGCGGCAACTTCTCGGTGGGTATCAAGGAGCAGATCATCTTCCCGGAGATCGAGTACGACAACCTCGACGCCGTGAAGGGGCTGAACGTGACGATCGTGACCACGGCGCGTAACGACTCCGAGGGCCGGGCGCTGCTCCGCGCGCTCGGGATGCCGTTCCGTCAGGTCGCTGGGGCGGAGAGCGCCGCGCAAGGAGCACAGGCATGAGCAAGCTTTGCAAGATGCTTCCCAGGAAGCCCAAGTTCAAGGTGCGCGCCAAGAGGCGCTGCCCCCGCTGCGGTCGACCGCGCGCGTACATGCGCAAGTTCGACATGTGCCGCCTGTGCTTCCGCGACCTGGCGCTCAAGGGTGAGCTGCCCGGCGTCATCAAGTCGAGCTGGTAGAGGACGCCCAGTATGTCGATGACCGATCCAATCGCTGATTTCCTGTCGCGCATCCGCAACGGCATCCAGAGCCGCAAGCTCTCGGTGGACTGTCCGCGCTCCGGCCTGAAGCTTGCCATCGCGGAGATCCTCCGCGAGGAGGGTTTCCTCGATTCGGTGTCGAGCGTGGACGAGGGCCCGCAGGGCAAGATCTCGCTCGGGCTGCGCTACGACAACTCGAACCACAACGCGATCACCGGGCTCCGTCGCGCGTCGCGCCCCGGACAGCGCAAGTACGTCGGCTCCAAGCGGCTGCCGAAGGTGCGCAACGGCCTCGGGATCGCAATCGTCTCGACCTCTCGCGGGGTGATGACCGACCGCAAGGCGCGCGAGCTCGGCGTCGGCGGCGAGGTCCTCTGCGAGGTCTGGTAGGTACTGTCATGTCGAGAATTGGAAAGCTACCGATCGCGATCCCCAAGGGGGTCACCGTGAACGTGTCCGGCCAGTCCGTGACCGTGAAGGGGCCCAAGGGTCAGCTGGCGCTCATGGCGCACCCGACCGTGAAGGTCGCCACCGAGGGCAACGAGGTCATCTGCACCCGGCTCGAGGAGACCCAGGAAGGCAGGGCGACGCACGGCCTGGTGCGCGCGAGCGTCGCCAACATGATCCACGGGGTGTCCAGCGGGTTCCAGCGCAAGCTCGAGATCAACGGCGTCGGTTACCGCGCCGAGGTGTCGGGCAAGAAGCTGGTCCTCCAGCTCGGCTACTCGCACCCGATCGAGTTCATGCTGCCGGACGGCATCACGGCCGCGCTCGAGAAGAACGTCCTGACCCTGAGCGGGATCGACAAGCAGCTGCTCGGCGCCACCGCGGCGAAGGTCAGGAGCTTCCGCCCGCCGGAGCCCTACAAGGGCAAGGGCATCAAGTACGTCGAGGAGACCATCCTCCGCAAGGTCGGCAAGGCCGCAGGGTAAGGAATCGCCATGGCTGGTTACGTCAAGATTCACGATCGAACCGAGCGCGCTCGCTGGCGCAGGAAGCGCACCATCCGCAAGCGGGTGGGAGGCACGGCCGAGCGGCCGCGGCTGTCGGTGTTCAGGTCGAACGCGCACATCTATGTGCAGGCGATCGACGATGTCACGCAACGCGTGCTGGCGGCCGCGTCGGACCGCGAGAAGGAGATCGTCGCCGCAGCTCAGGGCAAGAAGAAGAAGGAGCGGGCGAAGATCGTCGGCAAGACCATCGCCGAGCGGCTCAAGAAGGCGAACGTGGTGAAGGTCGTGTTCGACCGCAACGGGTACATCTATCACGGCCGGATCAAGGAAGTGGCCGAGGGCGCCCGCGAGGGCGGTCTGGAGTTCTAGGATGGCAATCGATCTGAATGAGGTCGGCGAGCTGGTCGACCGCGTCGTGTACATCAACCGCGTCGCCAAGGTCGTGAAGGGCGGACGCCGGTTCTCCTTCTCGGCGCTGGTCGTGGTCGGCGATCAGAACGGCCACGTCGGGGCCGGGCTGGGCAAGGCCAACGAGGTGCCGGAGGCGATCCGCAAGGGCACCGAGCAGGCCAAGCGCAACCTGTTCAAGATCCCGATGGTGCAGGGGACGCTCCCGCACGAGATCATCGGCGAGTTCGGCGCGGCGCGCGTCCTGCTCAGGCCCGCGGCACCCGGGACCGGCGTCATCGCCGGCGGCGCGGTGCGGCCGGTGCTCGAGGTGGCCGGCGTGCGCGACATCCTGACCAAGTCGATCGGCACTTCCAACCCGCACAACGTCATCCACGCGACGGTGGTCGCCCTCAAGGCGCTCCGGTCGGCGGAGCAGGTGGCGAAGACCCGCGGGAAGTCGGTGGCCGAAGTCTCTGCCGTGCGGTAAGGAAGCGTCTCGTCATGGCACTCAAGCTCAAAGTCACTCAGTTGAAGAGCGGAATCAACCGCCCGGAGCCGCACAAGCTGGCGCTCAAGGGGCTCGGCTTGACCCGCATCCGCAAGACCGTACTCTTGAACGACACCCCGGCCATCCGCGGACTCATCCGCAAGGTGAGCCACCTCGTCCGGGTCGAGCCGGCGGAGTAACAAGCTCATGGGCACGACACTTCACACGCTGGCGCCGAACCGCGGCGCGACCAAGAAGAAGAAGCGGCTGGGACGCGGCGTCGGCTCGCGCACCGGCAAGACCGCCGGCAAGGGCACCAAGGGCCAGAAGGCACGCACCGGACATCACGGCGCGCGCATCGGGTTCGAGGGTGGCCAGATGCCGATGCAGCGGCGCCTGCCGAAGCGCGGCTTCCACAACCCGTTCCGCGAGGAGGCCTACCCGGTCAACCTGCACGTGCTCGAGAAGTTCTTCGAGGGCGGCGGAGTGGTCGATCTGGCTGCCATGCAGAACGTGGGCGTCATCCCCAAGCGGACCCGCATCGTCAAGATCCTGGGCAGCGGCGAGGTGAAGGCCGCGCTCCAGGTCAAGGCGCATCGGTTCTCCAAGACCGCCATCGCCAAGCTCGAGGCCGCCGGCGGCAGCGCCGAGGTCGTCGCGGCGCCCAAGGCGCAGGCGAAAGCGAAGAGCGCGTAGTTCCGCGCAGCATCCCGAACGGGAGCGAACGTGGCAGGAACAATCACCAACATCGGGAAGATCCCGGAGCTGCGGAAGAGGATCTTCTTCTCGCTCATCATCCTCCTGGTCTACCGGCTCGGCATCTTCGTGACGACGCCGGGCGTGAACCGGGTCGAGATGCAGAACCTGATCTCGACCGGTGGATCCGGATCCTTCCTCGGCCTCTTCAACATGTTCTCGGGCGGTGCGCTCGAGAGGCTGTCGATCTTCGCGCTCGGCATCATGCCGTACGTCAGCGCGTCGATCATCCTGCAGCTCTTGACCGTGGTCATCCCCGCGCTCGACCGCCTCAACAAGGAGGGGGAGCAGGGCCGCCGGAAGATCAACCAGTACACGCGCTACGGCACCATCATCCTGTCGTGCGTGCAGGGCTTCTTCATCGCCACCTGGCTGGAGGGGCTCGGTCGCGGCGGCGGCGGCGGGTTCTCGGGCGGCGAGGTCGTCACCGATCCCGGCTGGGGCTTCCGCCTCCTGACGGTGCTGTCACTCACCACCGGCACCGCGTTCCTCATGTGGCTCGGCGAGCAGATCACCGAGCGCGGCATCGGCAACGGGATCTCGCTCATCATCTTCGCCGGCATCGTCGCCGACATGCCGGATGGCCTCGCGCGCCTGTTCTCGCTCAAGCAGATGGGCGACTTCGACACCTTCAGCTTGCTCATCATCCTCGCCATCGTCATCGGCACGATCGCGGCGATCACGTTCTTCGAGAGGGCGCACCGGCGAATACCGGTCCAGTACACCAAACGGATGGTGGGCCGGAAGATGTACGGCGGCACCCAGACCCACCTGCCGCTCAAGATCAACGTCTCCGGCGTCATCCCGCCGATCTTCGCGTCGTCCATCCTCATGTTCCCGGCGCAGATCGCCAACATGGTGAACACGCCGTGGATGCAGAGCATCTCGAACGTGCTCCGGCCGACCGACTGGCGCTACCAGGTGGTCTACGTCGCGCTCATCGTCTTCTTCACGTTCTTCTACACCGCGGTCACCTTCAACCCGGTCGACGTGGCGGAAAATCTGAAGAAGGGCGGCGGCTTCGTGCCGGGCATCCGGCCCGGCAAGAAGACGGCCGAGTACATCGACCGCGTGCTGACCCGGATCACCTTCGCCGGCGCCGTGTACCTGTCCGCCGTCTGCATCCTGCCGTCACTCCTGCAGGCCAAGTACAACGTGCCGTTCTACTTCGGCGGCACGGGACTCCTCATCGTGGTCGGCGTCGCGCTCGATACCGTCCAGCAGATCGAGTCGCACCTCATCACCCGCAACTACGAGGGCTTCACCGGTCCGAAGGGACCGCGCATCCGCGGCCGCACCGTTGCCCGACCCTCGCGGGGATGACGCGGGGCTCGTGGCAGATTGACCTGGCCTGGGGGGCGGTCCGGCGATGCTCGGCACGACCGTGAGGATCAAGTACAAGTCGGCGGAGGAGATCCGCCTGCAGCGGGAGGCCTGCCTCGCGGTCGCCGAGATCCTCGACGAGGTGTGCAAGGCGGTGGCGCCGGGCGTGTCGACCTGGGACCTCGACCACATCGCCGAGAAGGGCATCAAGCGGCTCGGCGTGACGAGCGCGTTCCTCGGCTACTACGACTACCCGGCCGTGCTGTGCACGTCGGTCAACGAGGTGGTCGTCCACGGCATCCCGCGCAAGGACGTGGTGCTGAAGGAGGGCGACATCATCGGGGTCGATTTCGGGGTCTTCAAGCACGGCTTCTGCGGCGACTCGGCGCGAACGGTGTTCGTCGGCAACGTCGCAACGGAGCCGCGCAAGCTGGTGGACGTCACCCTGAAGGCCCTCGAGCTCGGCATCGACCAGTGCGTTCCGGGCAACCGCCTGGGGGATATCGGCGGGGCCATCGAGCGCTATGTCGAGGAGCTGAACGGGTTTTCAGTCGTTCGCAGCTTCGTCGGGCACGGGATCGGACGGGCCATGCACGAGGACCCGCCAGTGCCGAACTACGGTCGGCCGGGGACCGGCAAGCGCTTGAAAAGCGGCCTTGTCATTGCGATCGAACCCATGGTAAATGCCGGGGCCCACGAAGTAGAGGTCCTGGATGACAAGTGGACTGCGGTGACGAAAGACCGCAGGTTGTCTGCGCATTTCGAACACACAGTCGCCATCACGGACGAGGGCCCGTGGGTCTTGAGTCGTCCGCGATCGACACCTGGAAATCCAGCGCACGAAAAAGCTCCGGCCGTGGAGTAAGGCACGCCATGAAGGTAAGAGCGTCGGTCAAGAAAATCTGTCCCAAGTGCAAGGTGATCCGCCGCAAGGGCGTGGTCCGGATCATCTGCAGTAACCCGCGCCATAAGCAGCGCCAGGGCTAGCAGGAGAGCATCGATGGCACGCATTGCAGGAGTCGACCTTCCGCGCAACAAGCGCATGGAGATCGCGCTCACGTACATCTTCGGGATCGGCCGCCGCTCGGCCGGCACGCTGCTCGACAAGGCGGGTGTGTCGCGCGACAAGCGCTCCGATGATCTCGACGAGCAGGAAGTTCGCCGCATCCGCGACGTCATCGAGGCGGAGCACAAGGTCGAGGGCGACCTGCGCCGCGAGGTGACGATGGCGATCAAGCGCCTGATGGACCTCGGCTGCTATCGCGGGCTGCGCCATCGGCGCGGACTGCCGGTGCGCGGCCAGCGCACGCACACCAACGCGCGCACGCGCAAGGGACCGCGCCGCCAGGCTGTGAAGAAGCAGGGCGCGGCGACCAAGAAGTAAACACCTAGTCAGTCGAGCGAGGATCAGGAATGGCACAGCCAAAGCGGCAGGCGAAGCGCAAGGTCAAGAAGAACGTCCAGACGGGCGTCGCGCACATCAGCTCCACCTTCAACAACACCATCGTGACGATCACGGACGTGTCCGGGAACGTCATCTCCTGGTCGAGCGCCGGCGCGTGCGGGTTCAAGGGCTCGCGCAAGTCGACGCCGTTCGCCGCGCAGCTGGCGGCCGAGCAGGCGGCGCGCAAGGCGCAGGAGCACGGCATGCGGAACGTGCAGGTGTACGTGAAGGGGCCGGGCGCCGGACGCGAGTCGGCGCTGCGCGCGCTGCAGTCGGCGGGCTTCAAGATCAGCGTCATCCGCGACGTCACCCCGATCCCCCACAACGGTTGCCGGCCGCCCAAGCGGCGGAGGGTGTGAGTTAGTCATGGCTCGTTACATCGGTCCCGTCTGCCGGCTGTGCCGGCGTGAAGACATGAAGCTCTTCCTCAAGGGCGAGCGCTGCTACACCGACAAGTGCGGTTACGAGCGGCGGTCGTACCCGCCGGGCCAGCACGGCCAGGCGCGCCGGCGCAAGCGCTCGGACTACGGCGAGCAGCTGCGCGAGAAGCAGAAGGTCAAGCGCATCTACGGGATCGCCGAGCGCCAGTTCCGCGGCTACTACTACAAGGCGTCGCGCATGAAGGGCGTCACCGGCGACAACCTCATCCAGCTGCTCGAGCGCCGGCTCGACAACGTGGTGTACCGGATGGGCTTCGCCAGCGACCACGCCGAGGCCCGCCAGCTGGTGCGGCACGGCCACTTCAAGATCAACGGCCGCCGCGTCAACATCCCGTCCTATCTGGTGCGCACGAACGACGCGGTCGAGGTGACCGACCAGTCGCGCACGGTGGGCCGCATCGTCGAGGCGCTCGGCGCGGTCGAGCGGCGCGGCGTGCCGCGCTGGATCGAGCTCGACAAGGACGCCTTCAAGGGCGTGGTCAAGACGATGCCGGCGCGCGACGACGTGACCCTGCCCATCCGCGAGCAGCTGATCGTCGAGCTCTACTCCAAGTAAATCTGTCTCCGCATACGCAGACGAAGAACCCGAGGACCATGGAAACCACTTCCGCTACGCATTCGCCCGCGGCCTCCGACTTCATGGCCAAGAACTGGCGCGACCTCATTCGCCCGAGGACCCTCGAGGTCGAGGAGCGCGGCCAGAACTACGGCAAGTTCACCTGCGAGCCGCTCGAGCGCGGATTCGGCACCACGCTCGGCAACGGGCTGCGCCGCGTGCTCCTGTCGTCGCTGCAGGGAGCCGCGATCACGCACGTCAAGATCGACGGCGCGCTGCACGAGTTCACCTACCTGCCGGACGTGGTCGAGGACGTCACGGACATCATCCTCAACCTGAAGGAGGTCCTCCTCAAGGTCGAGGACGATCGCACCTACACGGTGCGGATCGACAAGGACGGCGAGGGTGAGGTTCTGGCGCGCGACATCACGCTGGTCGACGGCGTG
>Ga0310810_10011546_pt1 | contig 10319 bp, 8 predicted proteins | sample NCmetagenome_FD_207641 | JGI IMG/M metagenome (GOLD analysis project Ga0310810, IMG submission 207641) | Soil microbial communities from experimental microcosm in Duke University, North Carolina, United States - NC | ecosystem: Engineered > Artificial ecosystem > Soil microcosm > Unclassified ...
GGGCGGTCAGATAGACGGCGCGCAGTACTCGCACCAGACACGCACCCTCGGCTTCGCCGAGTATCACGGTGCGTTCCGCCAGACGCCTAACGACTGGCGCTTCGACGAAGTCGTGTCGGTGGGCGGTGCCGGAGGTCGCACGGCGGACACCTCGTGGGCGCGAGCGACGGTCGCGGCCGCGCTCGAGGTGGGACGCGGCGGATGGGCACTCGCTGCCCACGCCGCGTACGGACAGTCAGCACGCGGTGCGCCCGCTTATGAACAATTCGTCCTTGGCGGCACGATTTCACCGCTGTTCGATGACGCACTGGCGTCGGAGCGCGCCCCGATGCCCGCCGCGCCGCTGGGCATTGCTGTCGGCCGGCGCGTCGCGACCTATCGCATCGATCTTCCGCTCGGCATCGTCAGCCCGTATTTCTGGGCCGGCAGTGCCGGGTCCGAGTTGCACGACTGGCACCGGTTTGCCGGTCTCGAAGCCTCGCTCGACGAGACGGGCCTGTGGGCGATTCACGTGCCCGATGTGCACGTGCTCGCCGGCGCCGGCTATTCGCTCGATCGGCCGACGCGTCACCACACGACAGTTTACATCGCGTTGCGCTTTCGGCCATGATGGACGGACCGCGCACGCCCCATGCAGCACACACGGATGTGCGTGTCACATTTGTCGAGGGAGAAGAGCAGTGATTTCGATTTCACGGTTTCGGATGCTGGCTGGGCTGGGCGCGTTTGGCGCGGCCAGCGGACTCGTGTTGATTTACGCGCTCGTGGTGTTCATCAGCCTGCCGGGCGGCATCGATCGAACGGAGTCGTTCATCGCCATCTGCAGCGTCGGCCTCTTGTTCCTGGCACTGGTGCTGAGTCACGTGATCTACGGGCGAATCTTGTTGCAAGCGGCTCGCGGAAAGCATTTCGGTCTCTGAGCATTTACCGCGTCGCGCAAAGCGGTCGAACTGACTCGAAACGTTTCGCTTCTGCGGTCGAAACGCGCCCTGACTCGGAGGCGATTTCGTGAGGAAGCGGTGAGCATCCGAGCGGGTGCGCAAGGCTGAATCTTCAAGCGGTTACAGGGTCCACCTCCTCCGCGTCTGTACCACGGGAGGAGTCCGGATGACCGAAACCGTCGAAACGCGCTGGGAAGGGCACAACGAGAACGGCCGCCGCGCGTTCACGCAAGGCGACTACGCGCAAGCGGAGCAGTCGTTCATCGCGGCGATTCGCGAAGCCACGCTACTCGGTGCCGACAACGCGCGCTTGGCGACGAGCCTCAGCAACCTCGCGCAGCTCAAGTACCGACAGAAAGATCTCGCGCAAGCCGAAGCGCTCTTCCGGCGCTCGCTCGCGATTCGCGAGCGCATGCTCGGCGGCGATCACGTCGGTCTCGTGCAAAACATCAATAATCTCGCCGCGCTGCATTACACGCGTGGCGAATTGGCGCAGGCGGAACCGCTCTTTCGCCGCGCGCTCGAGATCAGCGACAAGACGTTAGGCGAATCGCATCCCGACGTCGCGGTCACGCTGAGCAATCTCGCGCGACTGTACTTCCGCAAGAACGACTTCACGTCCGCTGCGCCGCTCCTCCTCCGGCTTCTCTCGATCAAAGAGCATGCGCTTGGCCAGAATCATCCCGAAGTTGCGGCAATCGTCGCCAGTCTGGCGAAGGTGCGCGCGGCCGAAGGCGATCTGGACGCGGCCGAGCAGCTGGCGCGCCGCGCGCTGGCGTCGAAGGAATCTACGACCAAAGCGGACGACCCATCGCTCGCGCCGAGCATCGAGGCGCTGGCCGACGTCCTCGCCGCCCGCGGCAACCACGACGAGGAGCATCGCCTGCGCGACCGCGCGGCACGGTTGCGCGGTCAGGTGCCTAACGCAGCACCGGCGCCGCCCGGGTCGCTGACGGTCGAGCTCAGGCCGCTCGCGGCCGACGCGGCGCCGCGCGGACGCACCAGCGGCAACACCCAGCAGCCCAGCGACGTGATTGCACCGACCTCCTCCGCGGCCACGTCGAACGGTGCACGCAAGTCGGGCGGTACCGCCCGTACGGAACGCACGGAGCCCCGCACGGGGCCGATTCGCGAGTCCGTGACCAAGTCGACCACGCTGCCCTGGATCGAGGCGCCCACGTCGCCTGCCTTACGACGCCCGCTTCCTCCTAAGGCGCCCGAGCATCCGATGCCGGCTTCGCCGGCCTTTGCCGCCGTGACCTCGCCGGTCGCGCCGGACGTGACGCGATTCACTCCGCCAATCGCGCCGCGCGTCGAGAGCGCGCCGCCTCGCTCCGAGAGCACCGCGTGGGAACAAGTCCATAACCAGGCGCACGTCGAGCCGCGCGACCGGTTGGGTAACGACGCATCCGTTGACGAGACCGAAGAAGTCGCCGAATGGACGCCAGCACCGCGCCGAAACTGGGTGAAGGTGTTCGCGGCAGCCGCGGTCATTGTCGTAGCCGGCGCGGCCGGTTGGGCATTCTTCATGGAGCGCCCAGCGCCCGACGATGCCAGCACGGTCTCAGCGACCGCGGGCAGCGTTGCCTTGAGGTCCAAGGCGGCGCAGCATTCGGGAGCGCATACTTCACCAGGAGCACCGGCGCCACCAGAGTCGACGCCGCCCGCCGGTAGTGCGCGCCCAACCGAGCATGCGGCCGACGCCCATCCGAGCGCCGAGCACTCGACGGCCGATGCGAAGCCGGCAGAGACGAAAACGCCGGACGCGAAAGCATCGGATGCGAAGACGCGATCGGACGCGCACGGTCGGGCCGCCACGGGCGACGCGGCGGAGCCGCCGGTCGCCGGCCTTCCGAATATCGACGTCAACGCCGTCACCAAGAACATGGCCGCGAAGGCGAAGGAGCGCGTCGATTCGCTTGGCCGCACGATTACCGTCAAACCGCCGACATTCGACAAGTCCAAGCCATCTCAGCCGTAGCGCCGTCCGCGACGCCTCCCAATGCGTACGACGGCCACCCGTGCCCGCGACCGTGATGTTGCGGGCACGCGTGCATCCGGTGACGGTGTCATCTTTCCATCGAGTCGTTACTTACGTAGAGTTTGAATCGCACCTCGAAGCGCGTCTCCGGAGACGTCATGCAGCAAAACGTTGGACCGAGTCGAGTGACCGCCGTACCGCTGGGGAGTGGCGATCATAACGACGAGTTGCTCCGAGCCGTTCGCGATGCCGCTGCCGGCAGCCATGAAGTGCTGGGCGAGATGGGCCGGGATGCCGGCGGACGCGTCATTTATTTGGCGCGCGACCTGAAATCGGCCGGGCTCGTCGCGCTCCGGCTGGACGGAAAAGACGGCGACTACGTGCTCGACGTCGCGCGTACGCTGGACGCGACAGTTGGGCGCGCGATCTCGGCCGACTGCGGTCGCTGCGGGGCTCCGCTCGTCGGCTGGGGGAAGTTCTGCCCGCAGTGCGGCGCCGATGTCGCGCACGCGGTTACCGAAAGCGGCTCGCGCCAGGAATTGCTCGATGCCGTGAGAGCCGCGGCACGCGACGAATTCGAGATCCTCGGCGAGATGGACCGTGCCGAAGGCGGCGGCGTGGTGTACTTCGCACGCGATCTCGCGTCGGGCAAGGTGGTCACGCTGCGACTCCGAAAAGAGCAGGATGCCGGTCCGGCAACGGACTCCTATTCGTTAGGCGAGACGCAGGTGCTGCGCCCGTTGGTCAATGCGATCGGTGCCGCGGCGCCGGTGCCGCCGGCCACGGCGCCCGCTGCGGCACCGGTGACCGCGCCGTCGGATCGGGTGCCGCCGGCGCCGACGCTCGCCAAGTCGCTGATGCCTCGCCTGACGCCGCAGGAAGTGCTGATCCCCGCGGATCAAATGCCGGTCGATGAGACGCTTCCGCCGCGGCCCACTCGGCAGGTGCCGCCGTGGATGATCGCCGGCGGTGCGGTCGCTCTGGTCGGCGTCCTCGCCGCCGCCGTCTTCGTTCACGCGCGACTGACGGCTCCCGACGCGACGCGCATGGACAGCGTGGTGGCGCAGGCTGGACAGGGTCCGTTGGCGTTGCCGCCGATCGACACGGCCCACGTGATGGTGAGCGACCGCGTGCCGGCGACCGCCCGCCTAACGGTAAACGGCATCGTGTGGCAGCCGCCGGCGATCGCGCTGCCCCCCGGGACGTACACGTTAGGCGCCGAGCTTGCGGGGTCGGCGCGGGTGACGGAAACGGTGACGCTCAAGCCGGGTCAGACACTGCTCTGGTCTCCGGCGCTGGCTGCCCCGCGCGACAAGTCGGCGCGGGCGGTGGCGGCGAGCCGGCCGGAACCTCGCAAGGAGTCGCCCCGGCCCGCGGCGCAGCCCACCCGGAAGTCGACACTGCCTGCCGCGACGACGGCCGCGAGCGCGGCCGTCGCATCGGCACCATCGGTGTCGTGCTCGTCGGCGTATGGGTCCAAGGACTGGGCGTCCGCACTCACGGCATGCACGCGCGAAGCGCAGGCCGGCGAGGTGAATGCCCAACGCAATCTCGGCGCGATGTACTTGCAGGGGTACGGCGTGCCGCGCGATCCGACGCAAGCCTTCACGTGGTTCAAGAAGGCGGCGGACGCCGGGAGCCGGGACGGCGCATACCAGCTCGCGCTCATGTACGAGGCCGGACGCGGCGTGCCGCGCGACGCGACGCAGGCGACGGCCTGGTACAAGAAGGCGGCGCTGCTCGGGGACGTCGATTCCCAGGTGAAGGTCGGGATGGCCTACGAAAACGGGACCGGTGTGGATGTCGACGTGGAGCAGGCCGTGCTCTGGTACCGTAAGGCAGCCGACCAAGGGAGCGCGTGGGCACAGAACCGGCTGGGCTGGCTCTACGGCATGGGCAAGGGTGTGAACCGCGACGACGCGCAGGCCGTGAAGTTCTTCCGCGCCGCCGCCGACCAGGGCGACCCGCAGGCCGAGTTCAACGTCGGGTTCATGTATGCCAACGGACGCGGCGTACCGCAGGATGATTCGGCGGCGGTGTCGTGGTTCCGTAAGGCGGCCGCGCAGGGTTGGGCGGACGCGAAGAAAGAACTGAAGCGGCGCGGCCTCACGCAGTGAGCGCCACGCCCCCGCCTAACGATCAGGCGGCGCCTGCCGATCCGATCGCCCACTTTGCGGCACTGCTGGGCGAGGCCCAGCGCGTGGACCGGGCGCGTCTTGCCGAACCCACCGCCATGACGCTCGCCACCGTTGACGATGCGGGACGCCCGTCGGCGCGCATCGTCCTCCTCAAGGACGTCGATGCGCGCGGCTTCGTGTTCTACACGAACTACGACAGCCGAAAGGGCCGCGAGCTGCTCGCGCATCCGTGGGCCGCGCTGTGCTTCCATTGGCAGCCCATGGAACGGCAGGTGCGCGTGGAAGGCCCGGTCGAGCGCGTCACCGACGCCGAGGCCGATGCATACTTTGCGTCGCGGGCGCGCATGAGCCGCATCGGCGCGTGGGCATCGCGGCAGAGCGCGACGCTCGCCGCCGACGCCGAGCTCCAGCAGCGCGTGCGCGACGTGGAAGCACGCTTTGCCGGCGGCGACGTGCCGCGGCCGCCCAATTGGTCGGGGTTCCGCGTCGTGCCGCAGCGCATCGAGTTCTGGCGCGGCCGACCGTACCGTCTCCACGAGCGGATTCTGTACGAGCGTGACGACACGGGCTGGCGGGTGCGTCGTCTCTTTCCGTGAGTGCCTCACGAGACCTATTCAGCGGAGTCCGCACCCTCTAAACTTCGCCCCCATGGCAACTCGAGTTGTGGAACCGATCGGCGTGGAACCGACCACGCCCTGGACGATCGAAGACTCGCGAACGCTCTACAACGTCGAAGGCTGGGGCATCGGATTCTTCGACATCAACGAGCGCGGCCACGTCGTCGTGCGCCCCGACAAGTCGCGCCCCGATCGCGAGCTCGATTTGTACGAGTTGGCAACGGACCTGGCGGAGCAGGGCGTCACGCTGCCGTTGCTCCTGCGATTCTCGGATATTCTGCGCTCGCGCGTCGAGACGTTGAGCGGCCGCTTCCAAACAGCCATACGCGAGTTCGGCTACGAGGGTGGCTACACGCTGGTCTACCCGATCAAGGTGAACCAGCAGCGGCACGTCGTCGAGGAGATCGTGCAGTTCGGCGCCTCGCACGGCGTCGGACTCGAGTGCGGCAGCAAGCCTGAGCTGCAGGCGGTTCTCGCGCTCACCGAGTCGACCAACCACATGATCGTGTGCAACGGCTACAAGGACGAGGAGTTCATGCGCCTCGCCCTCATGGGCCAGAAGTTAGGCCATCAGGTCTTCATCGTCATCGAGCAGATGGCCGAGCTCGATACGCTGCTTCGCGTCGCGGATCAGATGCAGGTGATGCCGACGGCCGGCGTGCGGATCAAACTTGCCTCCGAGGGCTACGGCCGATGGGCGGAGAGCGGCGGCGAGAAGTCCAAGTTCGGCCTCAACACGAGCGAGTTGGTGAAGGTGATCGACAAGCTCCAGGCGATGGGTCGGCTGGATGTGCTCAAGCTCATCCACTTCCACCTCGGCTCGCAGATCACGGACATCCGGTACATCAAGGCGGGGCTGCAGGAGGTGGCGCGCTTCTATGCCGAGCTGCACGCCGCGGGCGTGGACATCACGCACGTCGACGTGGGCGGCGGGTTAGGCGTGGATTACGATGGGTCGGGGTCGACCGTCGCGGCGAGCGTCAACTACTCGGTGCAGGAGTACGCGAACGACGTGATCTACACGTTGGCTGAAGCGTGTCGCGAGGCCAACCTGCCGATGCCGCACGTCATCTCCGAGTCGGGGCGCGCGCTCACGGCGCACCACGCGCTGCTGCTCCTGGACGTCATCGACGTCGAGTCGCAGCAGGAGGTGCAGGTGCCTGAGTTAGGCGACGACGACCACGGCATCCTGCACGAGCTCAAGGAAGGCTACGAGACGGTCTCCAACCGGTCCGTGCGCGAGGTGTATCACGACGCAACGTTCGCCAAGGAGCGCGCGCAGGCGCTGTTCAATTCAGGCGTCCTCACGCTGCGCGGCCGCGCGTTGGCCGAGCAGTTGTACACGGCGACGCTCAATGCCGTGGCGCGCATCGCGCAGCGCGACCGCGACGAATACTCGGACATCATCGACGACCTGGAGGCGCAGCTCGTCGACCGGTACTTCTGCAACTTCAGCATCTTTCAGTCGCTGCCCGACAGTTGGGCGATCGACCAGCTCTTCCCGATCATGCCGGTGCACCGGCTCGACGAAGCGCCGGTGCGCCGCGGCACGCTGCAGGACATGACGTGCGACTCCGACGGGAAGATCGACCGCTTCGCGGGCGGTCGGCACGGTCAGGCGCGCCTCGAGCTGCACCCGTATCGCGAGGGCGAGCGCTACGTGTTGGGCATTTTCCTAACGGGAGCGTATCAGGAGATCCTGGGCGACCTGCACAACCTGTTCGGCGACACGAACGCCGTGCACGTGCGGTTGTCCAACGGCGGCTACGAGGTGTCGGACCTGGTGCACGGCGACACGGTCACCGAGGTGCTGGCCTACGTGCAGTTCCGCGCGGCCGACTTGCTGGCGACGTTCCGCCGCAAGGTCGGCGCGGCGAAGTCCCTCACGCGCCAGGAAGCGAACACGTTCATCGCCGAGTACGTCGCCGGGTTGGAGGGCTACACGTACCTCGAGGGCGAAGGCGAGTGAGGCGGGGCGGCCCGCGGGCCGCCCCGTGAAGCTCGCGATCTACTTCTTGGGCCGCGCCTCGTAGCGCTTGGCGACCTCGGGCCAGCTCACGACGTTCCACCACGCGGCGATGTAGTCGGCGCGCCGGTTCTGGTACTTCAAGTAGTACGCGTGCTCCCACACATCCAGGCCGAGGATGGGATACCGTCCGTCCATGGCCGGATTGTCCTGGTTAGGCGTGCTCTCGATCGTGAGCGCGCCCGAGCCGCCGGCCACGAGCCATGCCCAACCGGAGCCGAACCGTGCTGCCGCCGCGGCGTTGAACTGCTCCTTGAGCTTGGCCACGTCGCCGAACGACTTCGCAACGGCATCGGCCAAGTTGCCGCTCGGGTCGCCACCGCCCTTCGGGCTCATGATCAACCAGAACATCGAGTGATTCCAATGGCCACCCGCGTTGTTGCGCACCGCGGTGCGAACCGCCTCGGGTACCTTGGACACGTTGGCGATAATGTCGTCCAAGCTCTTCTGCTGGAACTCGGGCGCCTTCTCCAACGCCGCGTTCAGGTTGTTGACGTACGCCTGATGGTGCTTGGTATGGTGGATTTCCATGGTGCGCGCATCGATGTGCGGCTCCAAGGCGGCGTAATCGTAGGGCAAGGGGGGAAGTGCGAATGCCATGACGTGCCTCCGAAAGTGCCGTGCGCCTTACGGCGCGGTGCCGTCGGGCTGCACCGAGGCCGCGCGACGCTCGCGTAGCCAGCCGATGATGCCCGGCAAAATGGACAAGAAAATTACTGCGATAATGATGACGTCGATGTGCTTGCTCACGCCCGGCACGGACCGACCGAGGAAGTAGCCGATCAAGAGCATCGCCCACACCCAGCCGATACCGCCGAACGCGTTGTACAACACGAACGTCCGATAACGCATCTCGCCCACACCGGCCACAACCGGCGCAAACGTCCGAATGATCGGCATGAAACGCGCGAGCACGATCGTTTTGCCACCATATTTCTCGTAAAACGCGTGCGCACGGTGCAGATGTTTCTTGTTGAAGAACAGCGAATTCTCGCGCGTGAAAATGCGCGGACCAGTCGCTTTACCGATGGCGTAGCCGACGCTGTCGCCCGCAACGGCGGCGATCGACAGAATCACGCCCATGAGCCAGACGTTGAGAAACCCCTGCGACGCCAGCAGCCCGGCCGTCACGAGCAACGAATCGCCCGGCAGGAAGAACCCGACCAGCAAACCCGTCTCCGTGAACACCACGACGGTGAGCACGGCGTATCCGCCCCATCGGATCAGCGCTTCGAGATTGTAGAGCTGGTGCCAGAGTTCGAGCAGATGCTGCATACGGCTCCGTGGTGATGGCGCGCGCGAAGAAGGTGACGCAAGTTCCACCCGTACAGGGTCCCGGTCAACCGGCGGCGCGCGTGGTGTACACCATCGGCCATTCCACGCGCGACATCGATCGCTTCATCGCGCTGCTCGAGCGCGAACACATCCAACACGTGGCCGATGTGCGGAGCTTCCCTGGATCGCGACGCTATCCGCACTTCGGCCGTGACTCGTTAGCCGCGTCGCTGGCTGCGCGCGGGATCGATTATTCGCATCATCCGGAGTTGGGCGGACGCCGGCGCACCCGGCCCGATTCGCCCAACGGTGCCTGGCGCAACGAAAGCTTTCGTGGATACGCGGACTACATGTTGACTCCGGCATTCGCAACCGCCCTGGACGTTCTGCTCGATGGCGCGGCCCGCCAACGCACGGCGATCATGTGCGCCGAGGCTGTGCCGTGGCGCTGCCACCGGTCGTTGATCGCCGACGCGCTGCTCGCGCGCGGCGTGGAGGTTCAGGACATTCTCGATGCGCGCACCGAGCCGCATCGCCTGACGCCGTTCGCCGTCGTCAGAGACGGCGTGCTCTACTATCCTCCGGAACAGACCGAGTTGTAGGCTTTGGCGGCGGTCGATCCCGCCTCGCGAGAATCATTCCCCGGACCATCCATCGCGCCTGGAATCCCACCCCGAGCGTTCATGCCAGAGTCCGAGCTCATCGTCTATGTCGTTTCACACACGCATTGGGACCGCGAGTGGTATCAGCCTGCCGGCCGATTCCGGCAGCGCCTGGTCTCGTTGATCGACGAGATACTCGACGATCCGCCGGCAAGCGGGGACAGCTTTCTGTTGGACGGGCAGTCCGTGGTGCTCGAGGATTATCTCGCGGTGCGTCCCGAGCGGCGGCACGAGCTCGCGGCGCGACTGCGCGATGGCGTGATCGAGGCCGGTCCGTGGTACGTGTTGGCGGACGAGCTCATCCCATCGGGTGAGGCGCTCGTGCGCAATTTGCTCGCGGGCCGACGTGTGCTGGCGGCACTCGGCGCGGCGGCCCCGGCGGTGTTGTATTCGCCCGACGCGTTCGGGCATCCCGCATCGCTGCCGTCGGTGGCGCGAGGATTCGGGTGCGGGTTGATCATTCTCTGGCGCGGCTACGGTGGTCCCGCATGGCCGCCCGGCGACACGGTGCGCTGGCGCGCACCGGACGGGGCGGAGGCGCTGCTCTATCACTTGCCGCCGGACGGGTACGAAGCCGGCTCGTCGCTGCCGGTCGACCCCGACGCGGCGCGGGAGCGGTGGCGGCGGCTCGGTGGTGTGTTAGGCGCCCGGTCGGCCGTGGGCGTGGTGCTGATGCCTA
>Ga0310810_10011547_pt1 | contig 10318 bp, 10 predicted proteins | sample NCmetagenome_FD_207641 | JGI IMG/M metagenome (GOLD analysis project Ga0310810, IMG submission 207641) | Soil microbial communities from experimental microcosm in Duke University, North Carolina, United States - NC | ecosystem: Engineered > Artificial ecosystem > Soil microcosm > Unclassified ...
CCCAATGGCGGTGATGCCAGCCCCAGTGGCGATGATGCCAATAGCGATGCCAGCGCACGTCTTGCGTGACCGCAAGCTCGTCGGCTGCAGCTGCAAGGCCGGCAGCCGGCATCAGCGGGCTTGCTGAACCGGCTTGTGGCACGGCGACCATGATCGCGAGGCCAGCGAATGCCATCAGGATGAATTTGCGCATGTACCCCTCCGTTGCGGCCGCACCACGGCGACCGGATATGGCGCTGAACCCGCGGTAAGCGGGTAGGTTCCCCGCCGGGCTTGTGATCCGCACAAAAATAATGTTCTCTTTTCGTTCTCGTTAAGGCGAATCGGCTACAAGGCAGCCATGAGCGAAATTTTCCTGACAGTCGGCGGGCTCTCCATTTCGGCCGGGGAGGCGCTTGCCGCGTTCGCCTGCGTCGTGCTCGCGCTGCTCGCCGGGATCGCCGTCATGCTGGGGCGCGCCACACGTGCCCGCAGCATCGAGGCAGCGCGCCACGACCTGCACGCCGGGGAACTGGAAGAGCGCATTGCCGAAATCGTGCGCGCGCAGGCCGAGACGGCCGGACGCGTGCACACCATGGGCGAGGTCCTCTCCGGGCGTCAGGCGGAACTTGCGCGCGCGGTGTCCGAGCGGCTTGATGCGGTGACACACCGCATCGGCCAGTCGATGCAGGTCTCCACGCAGAGCACGATGGAGAACCTGACGAAGCTGCACGAGCGGCTCGCGGTCATCGACAATGCACAGAAGAATCTCACCGACCTGTCCTCGCAGGTCACCTCGCTGCGCCAGGTGCTCGCCAACAAGCAGGCGCGCGGTGCGTTCGGCCAAGGCCGGATGGAAGCGATCGTCCAGGATGGATTGCCCAAGGACTCCTACGCATTCCAGCACACTCTCTCGAACAACAGGCGCCCGGACTGCGCGATCTTCCTGCCGAACGACAAGAGGCCGCTGATCGTCGACGCGAAGTTTCCGCTCGAGGCGATCACGGCATTGCACGAGGCGCGCAACGAGGGCGAGCGCGAGATCGCGGCGCGGCGCGTGCGCCAGGACGTGAGCCGGCACTTCACCGACATCGCCGAGCGCTATCTGATCCCGGGCGAGACACAGGACCTCGCGCTGATGTTCGTGCCGTCGGAGTCGGTCTATGCCGAGCTGCACGACGGCTTCGACGACCTGATCCAGAAGGCCTACCGCACGCAGGTTGTCCTGGTGTCGCCCTCGCTGCTGATGCTTGCCATCCAGGTGATGCAGCAGATCCAGAAGGATGCGCGCATGCGCGAGGCCGCGCACGAGATCCGCACGGAGGTCGGGCACCTGATGGACGATGTCGGGCGGCTGGAGGAGCGCGTCCTCAATCTGCAGAAGCATTTCGGGCAGGCGAACAATGATGTCGCGCAAATCCTCATCTCGGCCGAGAAGGTCTCCAAGCGCAGCGGACGCATCAATACGCTTGAATTTGACGGCGAAGCGCCCGCGGAGCCGCGCATGGCCATTCCGGCACCGATCGGCCGGAAAGCCACAGCCGCGGAGTAAGTGCACGATCCCGAAAAGTGGGACCCGGTTTTCGGAGAAGATCGTCCCCCGAAAGACGCAGTTAAACTTGCGTTAACCGTGCGCTTCCCATTATTTTCCGACTCGGGGACTTCGCCGGGAGCGAAGGGGCTGGGACGTGGATTTCGGGAGCTTGTTGCTCCCGGTAGCGCTGGTGTTCGGCGCGCCGGCGAGCGCGGGGATTTACGAGAAGGGGCTGTTCTGCGAGTCGGTCGAGCTCGTGGAGCGCGTTGCGGCGCTCGCCGAACGCGGCGCCAATCCCACCCGCGTCGTCAGCGACCTCAACGCGCGGCTCGCCCACAGCGCCTGCATCTACGCCTTGAAGGCGGATGTGCGAGCACGCACCGTGCGGTTCGAGAAGAACATCGCCGCCAACCACGATACCTACGCGATCTACCAGGTGCAGGTAACGGCGCATGGCGTGCAGCGAACCGAGATCGGCGACATCACCTGGACGTTCTCACCGCCACTCACGATGTACACGCTGCGGGCCGCGGGGCCGGCGCAGACGGTGAGCCATTAGCGGCGACTGCAGCGGTTTACGCTCCGCTCATTCCCGCGTAAGCGGGAATCCACAAGTCGAGAATCACCTGCCGCTGCTGGATGCCCGCTTTCGCGGGCATGAGCGGCTAGAGGCGCTGGCAAGTGACCACTGCACCCGACACAACGCGCGCCACCTGGGCCGACACGCTCGCGGTCTACCTGCGGCCGCGCGTGCTGATCGTGATGTTCCTCGGTTTCTCGTCGGGGCTCCCGCTCGCGCTCTCCGGCTCGACGCTGCAGGTGTGGGCGGCCGAGAGCGGGGTGAATCTGCGCACCATCGGGCTCTTCACCATCGTCGGGACGCCCTACACTATCAAGTTTCTCTGGGCGCCGCTGGTCGACGCGCTCGACGTTCCGGTGCTCTCGGCGCTGTTCGGGCGCCGGCGCGGCTGGCTCGTGTTCTCGCAGATCATGCTGATGATCGCGATCGCGCTGCTCGCACTGTGCGATCCGAGGCTTGGGCCGGGCCTGCTGATCGCGGCGGCCCTGCTGGTCGCGACTGCCTCCGCCACCCAGGACATTGTGATCGATGCGTTCCGCGTCGAAAGCCTGCCCGAGAACGAGCAGGCGGCCGGCATGGCGTCGTATGTGGCGGCCTATCGCGTTGCCAACCTGCTCTCGACGGCGGGCGCGCTCTACATCGTGACCGGCTTCGAGACTGGGCTGGGCTTTCCGCGCGGCGCGGCGTGGAGCGCCGGATACCTGATCATGGCGCTATTCGTGCTGATCGGTCTTGCCGCCGCGATCCTCGGCACCGAGCCGGAGAAATCCGCCGCCGTTGCCGCCGAGCATGCGCGGCATGCCGGCGAGAGCAAACTCGCGCGGGTCGCTCAAACCGCGCGCGCGGCGCTCTCCGACTTTCTCCTGCGCGACATGGCGGTGGTCATCCTCGCCTTCGTGGTGCTGTTCAAGTTCACCGACGCGCTCGCGGGCGCCATGACCGCCGCCTTCGTGATCGACCTCGGTTTTACGCGCATCGACTACGCCAACATCATCAAGGGCGTCGGCTTTGCGGCGACGCTCATCGGCGGTTTTGCCGGTGGCTATGTGGCGCGCGCGTTTCCGATGGTCACCAGCCTCTGGATCGGCGGCATCCTGCAGGCGGCGGCGAACTTCGCGTTCACCGGACAGGCGCTGATCGGCAAGGACATCTGGTGGCTCACGTTCGCGATCTCGGTCGAGAACTTTACCAGCGCGCTCTCGGCGGTCGGGCGCACCTATATGTCGGCGGGCGCAGGCTACATCGTCGAATGGACGAGCTGGGCGTGGTTCTTCGCGATCTGCGCGCTCGCCGGAATTCCAGGGCTGCTGCTGCTCGCCTGGCTGCAGGCGAAGGGGCATTTTGCGGGGCTGACGAAGAAAAGTTGATCCGCTTGTCCCCGCGGAAGCGGGGACCCAGTGCTTTGGCCAAGAACTGGATGCCCGCTTACGCGGGACTGAGCGGAGTGTGGGTTAGAACGCCGTCCGCTGCCTGATCGCGGCCGAGAGCGTTCCCTCGTCGAGATAGTCGAGCTCACCGCCGACCGGCACGCCATGCGCGAGCCGCGTCACCTTCACGTTCGCGTCGCGCAAGAGATCAGTGATGTAGTGCGCGGTGGTCTGGCCGTCGACGGTGGCGTTGAGCGCGAGGATCACTTCCTTCACCTCGGAGCCGTGCGCGCGCGAGACCAGCGCATCGATCGAAAGGTCGCCCGGCCCGATGCCGTCGAGCGGCGAGAGCGTGCCGCCGAGCACGTGGTAGCGCGCATTGATGGCGCCGGCGCGCTCCAGCGCCCACAGGTCCGCGACGTCGGCCACCACCACGATGACGCTCGGATCGCGGCGCGGGTCGGTGCAGACCGTGCACGGGTTCTGCGTGTCGATGTTGCCGCAAGTCGAACAGACCACGATCTTCTCGATCGCGGTCTGGATCGCGTTGGCGAGCGGCGCCATCAGAAGCTCGCGCTTCTTGATGAGATGCAGCGCCGCGCGGCGCGCCGAGCGCGGCCCAAGCCCCGGCAGACGGGCCAGCAGCTGGATCAGGCGTTCGATCTCGGGACCGGCAACGGCGGGCATTAAAACAACTTCAGCCCCGGCGGCAGCGGGAGGCCGCCGGTGAAGCTCTTCATCTTCTCGGCGAGCAGCGCCTCGGCCTTGCGCCGCGCATCGGCATGCGCCGCGACGATCAGGTCCTCGATGATCTCCTTCTCGCCGGGCTTGATCAACAAGTCATCGATGCGCACGCCCTTCAGGTCGCCCTTGGCCGACATCGTCACAGACACCATGCCGCCGCCGGCCGTGCCCTCGACCGTGACCTGGTCGAGCTCGGCCTGCATCTCGGCCATCTTGGCCTGCAGCTGGCCGGCCTGCTTCATCAACCCGAGAAAATCCGGCATGCGTCACCTGTCATCGTCGTCCGCGCCGTAATCGTCGGGATTCGGCGGCGGCTCATCGCCTGCGGGCGGCGCCACGTCGGGCGCATCGTCGCGCCGCTTCACGCCGACGATCTCGGCGCCGGGGAATTTCGCCAGCACGGCCTGCACCAGTGGATCCGCGCGCACGCCCTGCTCCAGCGCATCGCGCTTCGCGGCATTCTGCGAACTGACCGTCGGCGTGCCCGGCTCTGTCGAGACAACGACCATCCAGCGCCGGCCGGTCCACTCGGAGATTTTTCGGGAGAGATCATTGACCAAGGTCTTGCGCGCGCTCGGCTCGAGCGCGATCTCGAGCTTGCCGTCCTCGATGCGCACGAGGCGCACGTCGCGCTCCAGCGCGGTCTTCATCATGATGTCGCGCTTTTCGCCGGCGAGCGCGATCAGCGCCGGGAATGTCGTAATCGCAAGCGTCGGCGCGGCGGCCGGTGCGGCGCGCAGCGTGGAAATGTCCGGCACCTGCGCGGTGACGAGCTGCGCGGGCGCAAGCGAGGCACGCGGGCCGCCGCGGGGCGCATCGCCGCGCGGCGCAAGGCTTGGGCGCGGTGAACCGCCGCCATTCGCCGGCGCGGAAGACGCCGCGCCATTGCCATGGATGTCGCGGATGACTTCGTCCGGTGTCGGCAGGTCGGCCGCATACGCGATGCGCACCAGCACCATCTCGGCGGCGGCGAGCGGCTTGCCGGCTTCCTGCACTTCCTGCAGGCCCTTGAACAGCATCTGCCAGGTGCGTCCAAGCACGCGCATCGAGAGCGAGGCCGCAAAGGCGCGGCCGCGCGTGCGCTCGGTCTCGGCAAGCGAGAGATCGTCGGCAACCGATGGCAGGACCTTCACGCGGGTGACGAAATGGGTGAACTCGGCGAGGTCGGACAGCACCACCGCGGGATCGGCGCCGGAGTCGTACTGATCGCGCAATTCGGTGAGCGCCTTCGCCATATCGCCGCGCATCAGCGCCTCGAACAGGTCGATGATGCGGGTCCGGTCGGCAAGCCCGAGCATTCCCCGCACATCCTCGGCGCGCAGGTTTCCCGCCGCATGTGCGATCGCCTGATCGGTGAGCGAGAGCGCGTCACGCACCGAGCCTTCGGCCGCCCGCGCGATCAGCCCGAGCGCTTCCGGTTCGGCCTCGATCTTCTCCTTCGCGCAGATGCCTTCAAGATGCTGCACCAGCAGCGACGCATCGACACGCCGCAGATCGAAGCGCTGGCAGCGCGACAGCACCGTGATCGGCACCTTGCGGATCTCGGTCGTGGCAAACACGAATTTCACATGCGGCGGCGGCTCTTCCAGCGTCTTGAGCAGCGCGTTGAACGCCGCGCCCGAGAGCATGTGCACTTCGTCGAGGATGTAGACCTTGTAGCGCGCCGACACCGGCGAATAGCGCACCGCCTCGTTGATCTGGCGCACGTCGTCGACCCCGTTGTGCGACGCCGCATCCATCTCGATCACGTCGACGTGGCGGCTCTCCATGATCGCCTGGCAGTGCAGGCCGAGCGCCGGCATGTGGATGGTTGGGCCGGTCACCGAGCCGTCGGGCAGTTCGTAATTGAGCGCGCGGGCGAGAATGCGGGCGGTGGTGGTTTTCCCCACGCCGCGCACGCCGGTCAGGATCCAGGCCTGCGGAATGCGGGAGCTCTCGAACGCGTTCGAGATGGTACGAACCATCGCGTCCTGGCCGATCAGGTCGGCAAAGCTCGCGGGTCGATACTTGCGCGCCAGCACGCGGTAGCCGGCCGGGCCGCTGCCGAGATCGAGTCCGGGGCTGGTGGCGTCGTTCATCGTGACCTACACGGCCCCATAGCGCGGCGAAGAATGAGAGTGGGAGGCTGACGAGCGACCCGAGTCGTAGCTCGTTAGGGCTGCTTCCTTCCGGACCTGACCCGGTTGGCGAGTGGCTCGTCCACCGCCAACCTCCCGGGCCCTATATCGGGCGAACAAAGCGCGAATGCAAGCGCCGCGGCGGCCGCGCGTGCTAGCTTTCCCCGGCGCATTTTCCATGCGCCGGAACCCCGCCCATGGCCGACTGGACGCTGCATCCGCAACTCACCGCCGATACCGTCAATCTCGGCGATCTGCCGCTGTCGCGCGTGCTGATCATGAACGACGCGAACTATCCGTGGCTCATCCTGGTGCCGCGGAAGGGCGGCATCACCGAGGTGATCGACCTCGACGAGGACGAGCAGGCGCAGCTGATGCGCGAGGTCACGCAGGCCGCGCGGGCGCTGCGCGAGGTCACGGCGTGCCACAAGCTCAACATCGCGGCGCTCGGCAACATGGTGCCGCAATTGCACGTGCACATCATCGCGCGCTTCCGGAACGATGCCGCATGGGCGAAGCCGGTGTGGGGTGTTGCACCGGCGAAAGCATACCGGCGCGAAGCGCTCGAGGATTTCATGGCGTCCGTGCGCGCGAAAATCTCGCTCAACTGATCAGATCGTGATGCCGAACCATCCCGGGATGCCCTCGAAGAATTGCTTCGCCTTCGCCGCAAGGCTCGCCTTGGACTCCGTCCCAGGCTTCACCTCGCCGTCGGCCCACTTGAGACTGCTTTCGAGCGGCGACAAGTCGACGCTCGGCCTGAGCACGTTGCTGGCATAGGGTTTGCGGTCCGCCGCGAGACCTCTGCCGTTGATGCGCTCCGCAACGCTCGCGTGGACCTTCTCGAAAGTCCTGGTCTGATCTTCGGAGAAGGGGGTTCTCGGCTCCTCGCCGAGACCGATCCACACGCCATCGAAGGATTCGTGCAGGTCGCCCAGGGCCCATTTGCTGGACAAGTCGCGGCGCAGCTTCAAGTAATCGAAATCAATGTCGAGATAGGGCGATAACTCGCTCGCCATCCAGGCGAGCGGAATGTCGGAGGTGCCGTGCACCGGATAGCCGCCGCCGACATCGGAATGCACGCCCGCGAACCACACCTGCTTGAGGTCCTGGTCCTTGTCTTTTCCTTCCTTCGTCTGCTTCCACAGCGTCGGCACGAAGTTCTTGCGCCGCTCGTTGAGCGCGAGGGCGTGAAACGCGTGCTCGACATGCGCGCCGAGGTCGGCATTCAGGAAGCCGTAGTACTGTTTGAACAGGTTGAACTTATCGAGATCCTCCGGGATACCGACCGAGCCGACCGTGTCCCAGACCCCGATGCATTTGATCGTCGCGTCCTTCTTGCGCGTGTCGAAGTCCGCGAGCGCCTGCGTGTCCTGTTCCTTGTAGGCCTTCCACAATGTGGCAAACTGATCGAGGTCGCGCTTGCCGATCAGGCCGGCAAATCCGATGAGGCCGCCGATGCAGCGCGCCGTATAAGCGCCGCGCGAAAATCCGATGAGAAAGATCTCATCCCCCTCAGTGTAGTTCGTGCAGATGAACGAATAGGCATCGCGCATGTTGTGCGAGAGGCCCGCACCGACGGCACCGCCGATAAACTTGCTGACCTTGGTGCCCGCCGTGCCGACCCCTGATTGATAATAAACGACCTGCGTCACGCCATTGGCGGCAACCGGTTTGATGGACCAGGCAAGGCGCGCGACATTGGTATAGCCGGTGCCGCTGTCCGAATCGTTCCAGGTGCCGTCGCAGCACACGATCAGCCGTTTCATTGCCGCCTCCCGAAAAGCCGATGATCGACGACTCTATCCCAAGTTGCTGGCAGGAAAGTGACGTAGTTCACTTGGGCACGGCGCGACAAAGCGTTGCGCTCACCGCACGCGCATGCGAGTTTCGCCGCCCTCACCGGGAGTTCCTGATGTCCCCACGCCCCGATCTCGGGCCGAAGCCGCTGCTCGGTTATACCGCCAACCACCTTGCGCGCGTCGCCGAGCGGCGGGGCGATGCGGGATTCCTCGCCGCGCGCGAAGCGGATCCGAGTGCGGCGGCAGTCGCGGTTGGCGGCGAGCTGATCGTGCTCAAGCGCAGCGCGAACGGATTCGACGCGCTGTTCAGCCCGCGCGAGGTGCGCGCGCTCGCGCCAACAGCCGAAAGCGTGTTTCTCGGCGTCGCGGACAATGCCGGACGCTTCGGCATCGCGCTCGATCCGGAGGCCACCAAGGCGCTCAAGGGCCGGCCGGATCTGCTCGTGATCGATCTGCGTTCGATCGCCGTGCAGGGCCTCGTCGGCCCTGATCAGCTTGCGCCGCTTGCGGAAGCCAAGGCGCTGCTCGCCTGGCATGCGCGCCACCGCTTCTGCTCCAACTGCGGATCGCCGACCAATGTCTCGCAGGCGGGCTGGAAGCGCGAGTGCCCGGCCTGCAAGGTCGAGCACTTTCCGCGCACCGATCCGGTCGTGATCATGCTGGCGATCGACGGCGATCGCTGTTTGATGGGACGCGCGGGGCGCTTCGTTGCCAACATGTGGTCGTGCCTTGCGGGCTTCATCGAGCCGGGCGAGAGCATCGAGGAGGCGGCGCGGCGCGAGACGCTTGAGGAAGCCGGCATTGTCTGCGGACGCGTGAAATATTTCGCCTCGCAGCCGTGGCCGTTCCCGATGTCGCTGATGATCGGCTGCCATGCGCAGGCGACCTCGCGAGACATCACCGTCGACCGCGAGGAGCTGGAAGACGCGCGCTGGTTCACGCGCGACGAGGTCGTGCAGATGTTCCGCGGCGAGCATCCGGAGCAGATCTCGATCCCGCCGCCGATCGCGATCGCGCATCACATCATCCGCGCCTGGGTCGAATCGGACGATGTCTTTGCCTGAAACACGCAAGCACATCCTGTGCACCGGCATCGCGGTGCTCGACATGGTGTTCCGTGTCGAACGCCATCCGCGGCCGGACGTGAAGACGCAGGCGAGCGAATTGCGCACCATCAACGGAGGCAATGCCGCGAACGCAGCGGTAGCGATCGCACACCTCGGCGCGCGGGCGAGCTTTGCCGGACCGCTTGGCGGGCCACCCGGCGCCGATACGGTCGGCGACACGATTCTCGCGCTTTCGGCGCGCGAAAATATCACATGCGTCGATTGCCCGCGTGCCGAGGGCATCACCTCGCCGATCTCAGCGATCTCCATCGACGCGCATGGCGAGCGTGCCATTGTCAATTTCCGCGACGAACGGTTGATGGCGGTGGGGCCCACGAACGCCGAAACGCTCGTTACGGATTGCGACGCAATCATTGCGGACAACCGCTTCCCGGCGTTCGTGCGCGAGGTCTGCGCTGCCGGGTTGAAGCGCGGCATTCCGGTAGTGCTCGATGCCGACGAGCCGCGGCAAGACGCGAACGCGCTGCTTGCGGCGGTCTCGCACGTGGTGTTCTCGGCGGAAGGCCTGCGCGCCACCGCCGGGACGGATCACCTCGGCCGCGCGCTGATCGACGTCGGCAAGCAGACGAGCGCGTTCGTCGCCGTGACCGACGGCGCCAACGACGTGCTCTGGCTCGCGGATGGCGAGCTGCGGCAGATCCCGGCGTTCACCGTCGAGGTGGTGGACACGCTGGGCGCCGGTGACACGTTCCACGGCGCGTTCACGCTGATGCTGGCGGAAGGAAAATCCGAGCGCGAGGCGATGCGCTTCTCGGCCGCGGCCGCCGCGCTGAAGTGCACCCGATACGGCGGAATCCTGGGCGCGCCGACACGAGCCGAGGTCGAGGCGTTTCTCGCCAAGCAGGATTGACCGCTCTCGCGTTTCCCGCACATCCTCCTTGGAATAGAATATTTTTCTATGTGAGTAGCCTCAACGGAGGGAAACGGGTATAATCTTTCGCGACGGCGAACACACCGGAATTTCAGTCTATTTCAGCGAGACGGCCCATGGACGCAATCGACCGCAAGATCCTTACCGTGCTGCAGCAGGATGCTTCGCTCTCGGTCGCCGAAGTCGGCAACCGCGTC
>Ga0310810_10011548_pt1 | contig 10318 bp, 7 predicted proteins | sample NCmetagenome_FD_207641 | JGI IMG/M metagenome (GOLD analysis project Ga0310810, IMG submission 207641) | Soil microbial communities from experimental microcosm in Duke University, North Carolina, United States - NC | ecosystem: Engineered > Artificial ecosystem > Soil microcosm > Unclassified ...
GCGGCTCGACGAGTTGCAGGCGGCCTTCCTGCGGGTCAAGCTCGGCAAGCTCGATGAGTGGAACGAACGGCGCCGTCTCCTGGCCGGACGCTACGACGACAGGCTCTCCGGCATCGCCGGACTGGGTCTCCCTCGCGTGCCGCAATGGGCCGAACCGGTATGGCATCTTTACGTCGTGCGCACGCCACGCCGCGCCGAGCTCATCAAGGCGCTCGACGCGGCGGGTATCGGTTCGCTAGTCCACTATCCTATTCCGCCCCATCTTCAGCAGGCCTACGCAGATCTATGCCTGCCGCGCGGAACGTTTCCCTTGGCCGAGGCGCTTGCCGATAGCGTGCTCAGCCTGCCGATCGGGCCGCATATGACCGTCGACTCAGTCGACGCCGTTGCAGCCGCGATCCGACGCTACCTCGTGTAAACGTACGCCGTGGTGCTGGGATAGTAGTACGCCGGCGCCACGTAGCGGTCGCCGTAGTATTCCGCACCCGGCGCCGCGACGACGGCTTGGCTGCGCTCGGTATAGGTGACACCGCAGCCCGCCGTGAGGGCGGCCAGGACCACGGCACTGAGGCCGAAAATGATCGTTTTCATCACGAATTCCTTTCCTGAACGGTATGCGGCTTACATCCCGCTCAATTCAGCACTCGAATGAATGCCGTTGTAGTTGCGGTAGTAGTCGTATCTCGAACCGTAATACGGGCTGCTTGAGTAGTAGACCGGCGCGCTCGAGTAGTAGACCGGGCGGCTGGAGTAGTAGGTCGGATAGTAGTAGTCCGAGCTGTAAGCGTAGGTGCGGCTGCGATATCCGTAGTACGGATCGGCGCAGGCACCCACGGTTGCGGCCAACACGGCGGCCGCGACGATGATGCCGACTTGCCTCATGGTGGTCTCCTGTAGGCTAAGGGTACGGAATCAACTGGTCCGGACCGGCGGGGTTGCGCCCACATTTCCGCCCTAATGCTATAGTCGGCCCACAAATATCGGGGGAACCTTCATGAAGCTCGGCCTGTCCATCGGCTACTCCAGGGCGCATCTCGAGATCCCGGTCGAGCTCGTGCAGCGGGCCGAGCAGCTCGGTTACGATTCGGTGTGGACGGCCGAAGCCTACGGTTCGGATGCGGTGACGCCGCTTGCCTTTCTCGCCGCCAAGACAAACCGCATCAAGCTTGGCACCGGCATCATGCAGCTCGCCGCGCGGACGCCGGCCAACGCCGCGATGTCGGCGGCCACGGTCGACGCCATGGCGGGCGGCGGTCGCTTCATCGCCGGCCTCGGCGTGTCGGGCCCGCAGATCGTCGAAGGCTGGTACGGCCAGCCATGGGGGCGGCCGTACTACCGGATGAAGGATTACGTGGCGATCATGCGCAAGATCTTCGCTCGCGAAGCGCCGGTGACGCATGAGGGCAAGGAGATCTCGCTGCCCTATACCGGCGAAGGCTCAGCCGGCCTCGCCAAGCCACTGAAGTCGATCCTGCACATGAACCAGATCCCGATCTATCTCGCGACCGGCAGCGAGACGACGGTCAAGCTCACCGCCGAGATCGCCGATGGCTGGCTACCGATGGGTTTCGTGCCGGGGGCGATGGAGGAGTACCGGCCGTGGCTGGAGGAGGGTTTCCGCCGCGCTGGCAACGGCAAGGGCTTCCACAACTTCGCGATCCAGGCCTCGGTGCATGTCGAGGTCGGCAACGACGTCAAGGCGGCGCTGCAGAAGCTCAAGCCCGAGGTCGCGCTCTACGTCGGCGGCATGGGCCACAAGACCAAGAACTTTCACAACGACATCATGGTGCGGCGCGGCTTCGGTGACGCCGCCAAGCGCATCCAGGAACTCTACCTCGCCAAGCGCAAGGACGAGGCGATCGCCGCCGTGCCCGACGAATGGGTCGACCTCAAGTCGCTCGTCGGCCCGGCAGCGCGCATCAAGCAGCGCTACCGAGCGTGGGAGGATTCAGGGGCGGACTCTCTCAGCGTGCGGTCGCGCCAGCCCGAGGCCATCGAGGTGATGGCCGAGGCGGCGCGGCTGAATTAGTCTCGCCCCCGGGGCGCCGTGGGAGCGTGCGTTGGGATGCCGGATCATCCTACACTGACGCCAACGAGGGAGAAACGAGGCCATGAAGATCGGCGCCGTCATGTTTTTCACGACAGACTCCATGCGACCGGCGCCGCTGGCGATGGAGCTGGAGAAGCGCGGATTCGAATCGCTATGGGTGCCTGAGCACACGCATATCCCGTCCTCGCGCAAGACCGCCTATCCGGCGGGCGGCGGGCTGATCCGGCCATACTACGACATCATGGACCCGTTCCTGGTATTGAACGCGGCGGCGACGGTGACGACCAAGCTCAAGGTCGGAACCGGAATCGCCCTGATCGTGCAGCGCGATCCCATCATCACCGCCAAGGAAGTGGCGACCATCGACCAGTTGAGCCAGGGTCGCTTCCTGTTCGGCGTCGGCAACGGCTGGAACCAGGACGAGATCGAGAACCACGGTACCGTCTTCAAGAGCCGTCACAAGCTCGCCCGCGAGCGCATCGAGGCGATGAAGGCGATCTGGGCCAACGAGGAGCCCGAGTATCACGGCGAGTTCGTGAAGTTCGACAAGATGAAGATGTGGCCCAAGCCCTACCAGAAGCCGCATCCGCCGATCATCGTCGGCGGCCGGCTGGAATACGCCGCCAAACGCGCCTTCCGTTACGGCGACGGCTGGATCCCGCGCGACGACTGGCTGGAGACCGAGGGCATCGAATCGATCCACACCTTCCGCAAGATGGCGGCCGACGCCGGCCGCGATCCCAAGAGCCTGCCGATCAGCATCTTCCGCCACCCCGACAACCTCGACCGGCTGAAGCTGTGCCGGGATCTCGAGATCGACCGCGTGGTCTTCACCCTGCCAGCCGAGAAGGAGGGCAAGATCATGCCCATCCTCGACCGCTGGTCGGAGCTCAAGCAGCAGCTCGGCTAGTTGGCCTATCGCTGCTTGAAGGAATGCCGGAACGACTGCGCGAGCGGCCCGACGATGTAGTCGAAGGCGGTGCGGCTGTCGGTCGGCAGCATGACCGTTGCCGGCATGCCGGGATGGAGTTTCAGGCCCTGGAGGTCGGCCAGGCCCTCGGCGTCGAGCTTGATCGTCGCGATATAGAACGGCGCGCCGGTCTTGGGGTCGGTCAGGCGATCAGCCGACACCTGAACCACCTCGCCGCGCAGAGTCGGCACCAGGCGCTGCTTGAACGCGGTGAGGTGGACGTCGGCACGCATGCCGGGATGGACGTCGCTGATCTCCTCGACGGCGACCTGGGCCTCGATGGTGAGCCCGTCGTCATCCGGCACGATGTCCATGATTTTCTCGCCGCGCTGGATCACGCCGCCCAGCGAGAAGACATTCAGCGCCACCACCTTCCCGGCATAGGGCGAGCGGATCTCCATGCGGCCCAGCACCGCCTCGGCGCTGGTGCGCTTGGGGATCACCTCGAGCAGGCGGGCCTGGATCTCGCGCAGGTCCTTGGTGACCTCGGTCATGCGGTCGTTGTGCAGCTGGGTGATCTGAAGCTCCTGCTCGGCGATGGCCTGGCGGAACTTGCCGATATTGGCCTGCGCCTCGGCGATCTGGCCCTCCAGGCCGAACGCGGTGCGCTGCAGCTGCAGCAACCGCGGCTTGGGCAGCAGCATCTTTTCGACCAGCGGGGCCACGTTGTCGGCCTCGTGCTTGACCGATTCGACCTGGGCGCTGAACGCTCTCGACTGGGCCTCCGCGCCCTCGATCTGCGATCGGAGCTGGTGGATCTTCTCCTTGATCACTCGTTTCTGGCCCTCGAGCGTGGCACGCCGGCTCTCGAACTGCTTCACCTGCCCGGCCCACACACTGACGGCATAGGCCTGGTGTCGTGGATCCTTGAGCTCGGCCGGCATGGCCATGTCCTCGCTGCTGGCAAGCTCTGTCAGCAGGCGCGTTTCGGTGGCGCGCAGCACGATGTACTGCTCGCGCAGCACCTCGTACTCGGCCCTTGCCTGGGTCTCGTCGAGCACAAGCAGCGTGTCGCCCACGGCGACGTGGTCACCCTCCTTGACCCTGAGCTGTTTGACGATGCCACCGTCCAGGTGCTGGATGCTCTTGCGGTTGCCGTCGACCTTGATGACGCCGTTGGCTACGACCGCGCCGTTCAGCGGCGCGATCGCCGCCCAGGCGCCGAAGCCGCCGAAGAACAGCACGATGATTGTCCAGCCGACGAACGCCGGACTCCAGGCTGGGCTGACCGCGAAGCCGGCTTTTCTCAGGTCGTTCATGCCGACCTCGCTTGCAGCGTGCGGTTGACGGGACGCGGTGCCAGCTTGGCGAGCACGTCGAGCCGCGGCCCGAACAGTTCGACCGCGCCGTCCTTCAGCATCAGGAGCTTGTCCGCGGTGACGATCGAGGTCGGGCGATGCGAGATCAGGATCACCGTCACGCCCTTCTTCTTGAGCTCGATCAGGCAGTCGGCGAGCGCCAGGTCACCGTCGGCGTCCAGGTTCGACGAGGGCTCGTCGAGCACCACCAGGCTCGGCAGGCCATAGACGGCGCGGGCGAGCCCAAGGCGCTGGCGGATGCCGCCCGACAGGACGGCTCCGCCTTCTCCGACGGCGGTGTCGTAGCCGGCGCTGAGCCGCAGGATGAGCTCGTGCAGGCCGGCCATGCGCGCGGCCTCCAGCACGGCAGGATCGTCGCCCGGCTGGAAGCGGCTGATGTTGGCGGCGACCGTATCGGCGAACAGCTCGATGTCCTGTGGAAGGTAGCCGACATGCTGGCCGAGGCCATTGCGCGCCCAGGCCGCGACATCGGCGCCGTCCAGACGCGCGATGCCGGCGGTCGGCGCCAGCACGCCCACCAGATGGCGCGCGAGCGTCGACTTGCCGGCGCCCGACGGGCCGATGATGCCCAGGATCTCGCCGGCGCCCAGCTCGAACGAGATGTTGCGCAGCAGCGGGCGGGGGCTGCCCGGCGCGACGTAGCTCAGGTTCTCGACCGAGAGCCGGCCGGACGGCTTGGGCAGCACCAGGCTCGGCCCCTGGGCCGCGAGCGCGCCGAACAGCTCATGCAGGCGGCGCAGAGAGCCGCGTGCCGCCACGATGCCGCGCCAGGTACCAACGATCTGCTCGACCGGCTGCAGCGCGCGTCCGAGCAGCAGGCTGGCGGCGAACATCGCGCCGGCCGTCACCGCATGCTCGATCACGAGGTAGGCGCCCAGACCCAGGATCACCGACTGCATGGAGAGTCGCAGGAACTTGATGCCGCCTTGGATCGCCGCGGCGCGGTCGCTCGCCACCACCTGGCGTCCCAGCATCTGGTCGCGGTCGCCGCTCCAGCGCCTCAGCAGGCCGCGCGTCATGCCCATGGCGCGGATCGCCTCGGTATTGCGCAGGCTCATCTCGGTGAAGCTGTAGGTGCGCGCCGCTGCCGCATTGGCGCCGGCCAGCGGCTTACCGACCAGCCATTCATTGGCCAGCGCCATCAGCACCAGTACCAGAGCACAGGCGAGCGCGAAGACGCCGAGACTCCAATGCAGCAGGAAGATGACGGCGATATAGATCGGCGCCCAGGGAAGGTCGAACAAGGCATGGATGCCTGCGCCACTGACGAACTGCCGGAACGAATCGAAGTCCCGCAGATGCTGGCTGCGCGCGCCGCCGAGTGCGGGCTGTTCTATGCTTGCCGCCACCACAGCCGACGCGATCTTGCGGTCGAGCTTGACGCTGGCCCGCGTCAGCACATGCGCCCGCATGGCGTCGAGGGCGGCAAGAGCCCCGTACGCCATCAGCAGCGCGATCGTCAGCATCACCAGCGTGGTCTCGCTGCTCGACGGCACGACCCGGTCGTACACCTGCAGCATGTAGAGCGGCCCGGCCAGGAAGAGGAGGTTGATGGCCAGACTGAAGGCGCCGGCCGTGCCTAGATAGGGCACGGCGGAGCGCAGCAGACGGTTGAGCTCCGGCGACGGTGCGAAGGTCTTCATCGCCCGCCCTCCTAGTTGTGATGGAAGTCGCTGCCGGTGACGCCGAGATGGACGCCGGTCAGCGTGATCTTCATCTCGGCGGCATGGGTGTCGGTCTGGCTGACCGTCTCCGCAGTATTGGAGGTGTTGACCAGCACCTGGGTACTTCCACCCACTTCCATGACAGCGACGCTGTGGGCGTTGAGCGTGTGGTTGCCGGTACCGCTGAGGTAGCCCTGGAAGGAGGGCGTGCCACTGGTCGAGTTGATGCCGGCGATCGCCGTGAAGTCGATCTTGTCGGCGCCGTGCTGGAAGTCCTTGATGATGTCGCCGGCAGCGGCCGTCGATTCGGCGGCGCTGTTGTAGACGAAGCTATCCTTGCCGGTTCCGCCGATCAGCCGGTCCTGGCCAAGACCACCCGTCAGGGTGTCGTTCGCGCCATTGCCGGCGAGCACGTCCTTGCCGGACGTCCCGGTCAGGACGTCGACGCTGGTGGAGCCGGCCAGCACATTGCCGCCACTGTGACTCTCGTTTCCGGCCAGGTCGGTCGCGTTGACGCCATAGGTGTGAACGTTGCCGGCAGCGGCGTCCGCCGTGAAGGTGAACCTGCCCTTGCTGTCGGCGGTGGCGAAACCAAGCCAGGTATTGCCGTCGTAGACCGACAGAACATCTCCCGCGCTTGCCGTCGATCCAGATATCGTAACCTTGCCGTTCGACATGGTGCAGTCAGTGAAGACGACCGCCGAACCCTTGGTGTCGAAGGTAAACGTAAGCGAGTCGGCGTCCGTGACCGCCGTCGTGTCGACACCGCTGGAAGCGACCACGGTGTGGGTTCCATTGGCGAGCTTGGTCGGCGTGTAAGACCAGGTGCCGTCGGTATCCGCGATCGCCGTCGTCTTCGCGTCCGTGCCGTTGATGGTGAAATGCACCACTGTGCCCGGGTCGGCGGTGCCGGTGAGCAGAGAGCTGGCCGTGATCTTGTCAGTCGCCGAGGCGCCGGTATCGTGGCCGAGTTTCGGCTTCACCGCTCCGCCGCCGGTATCCAGGGTGAAGGCGACCGACGCCGAGCCGATATTGCCCGCGGTGTCGATCCGGCTGGCCACGATGGTGTGCTGGCCGTCGCCGAGGCCGCTCGGCGTGAACGACCACTTGCCCGTGGCACCAGCCTGCGCCGTCGTGGTGATCGAGCTGCCGTCGACCGCGATGTTCACCGTCGTATTGGGCGCCGCGGTGCCCGTGACCGTCGCGTCCGACGTGATCTTGTCGGTCGCCGACGTTCCGGTGTCGTGGGCGAGCTTGGCCGTAACGGCCGGCGCCTTGGTGTCCAGGGTGAACGTGAGGCTGGTGTTGCCGGTCTGGCCGTCGGCATTGGTCTGGCGGGCGGCGATGGTGTGCTCACCGTCGCCCAGGCCGGCCGGCGTGAACGACCATTTGCCCGCGGCGTCCGCGGTGGCGGTGGTGGAGATCGACGTGCCGTCGATCTTGAACTTGACGACCGAACCGGGGTCCGCCGTGCCGGTGATGATGGCGCTCGACGTGATCTTGTCCGTGGCCGAGCTGCCGGTGTCGCTCGCCAGCGCTTCGGTGACGATCGGCGTCACGACCGTGCCGCCGCCCGGCGGGTCGACCGTGCCGCCGCCCGGATCGCTTCCGGTCCAGCCGGTCGGATCGCCGATCGGAACACCGGCGGCGCCGCCGGTCACCACAATGCCCGGTCCCGCGATCACCTTGCCGCCGCCCGCGATGGCGAGCGTGCCGCTGCCCTGCAGGTTGGCGATCACGCTCGGATCGCTTCCGGCACCGTAGTACTCGCCGCTGACGCCCGTCATGTTGACCTGGCCGCCGTTGAGGTAGCCGCCGACTGCGACCTTCTGCGCACCCCAGGTCGAGAAGGTGTCGTCGACGAAGGTCGACGAGCCGCCCACGACCGCCGCGGTGCCGCCGTTGTTCTCGAAGCCGCTGCCCTTGACCAGGGTGATGCCGGCGGTCGCGTCGATGCCGACGCCGACGTTCTCGACGAAGTAGGCGTTCTTGACCGTCATGTCCTTGGCGCCGTTGTCCAGGATCAGGCCGGCGACGTCGTTCTTGCGGAAGCCGCCGCCAATCCAGAACAGGCTGTCCGCCACGCCCCCTTTCGGGCCGTTGGCGAAGCGCGCGCCGCCGCCCTCGTTGCCGTTCATCCAGGAGTCGAAGATCGTGCCGTGGACGTTGCCGATCACGTCCAGACCGATGCCGCCGACATGTTCGATGTTGACGGCGTCGAGGCTGAGATTCCTGATCGAGCGGTCGGCCCCGTCGGCGACGATCTTGATGCCGTCGCCTTCGCTGCCGTTGCCGTTGATCAGCAGGTTCGAGATCGTGAGTTGGCTCACATTGACGCCGGCGCCGACGATGATCTCGATGACCGGGCCGCCGTTCGAGACGTTCGACTGGAGCTTGGCACCGCCGAAATCGATGTTGATCGGACCCTGGCTGGTGTTGGTCAGATTGATCACGATCGGCGCGTTGACCGAGTAGCTGGATTGGGTGAGATGCGCGTCGCCGGTGGCGACTGCCGCCTTCAGGGCGGTTTCCACCGCGCCGGTGCCGTTGGTGGTCGCCATTGCGGCGGTCGTGGCGGTGGTGACGGCGTCCAGGGTGGGCAGCGAGATGCCCTGGCTGCTGACCGACACCTCCGCGAGATTGCCGCCGCCGGCGCCGCTCACCGACAGGCTCGAACCGGTGACGATCTTGCCGCTGTCGCCGCTGGTGAACACGCCGCCATAGCCGTTCAGGTTGGCGAGCGTGGTCGGATCGGCGCCGGCACCGGTCCAGTGGCTGCTGTTGTCGACCACGGTGGCGTTGCCGTTCAGCCAGCCGGTCACGCCAACCGCCTGCGTGCCCGAGGTCGTGAAGGTGTTGTTGTCGAAGTTGCCGTAGTTCTGGAACCAGACGCCCTGGCCCTTGTTGTCGATGAATTCGCTGTTGCTGACGGCGGTGATGCCGGAGCCGGCGCTGATGCCGCCATCCTGGTTGCCGACGAACCTGGCGCCGTCGACGCTCATGTCGCGCACCCCGTTGTCCAGCGTCATGCCGGCGCCGCGATTGTTCTGGAAGCCGCCGCCCGACCAGCGCAGTGCGCTCGCCTGGCCATCGTTGAGGTGCGAGAAGTAGGCGCCACCCTTGATGTTGTTGTTCATCCAGGAGTCGGCGACGATGCCTTCGAAGACGCTGCCCTGCACGTCGAGGCCATAGCCGCCGACGTGGTTCACCGTCACGTTGTTTACCGTGAAGTTGTAGACCCAGCGGTCGTTCGCCGCGGCGACGACCTGGATGCCGTCGCCCTCGTGGCCGTTGCCCTGGATGGTGAAGTTCGAAAACGTCAGGTAGCGCAGATCGACGTTCGGTCCGACGACGACCTTGATGACCGGTGAGCCGTCCGTGATGTTGGAAACGATGGTGCCACCGCCGAGATCGAGGCCGAGCGGACCCTGGGTCGTGCTGTTGACGTAGATGACGATGCTACTGGAGACCGTGAAGGTCTGGCCCGAGCCGTTGGCCACGTAACTGCCGGCCATGGCCGCCTGCAGGATGGAGGCAAGATCGGTCGCGTCGTTTCCAATAGCCGTCGTCGCCATGCTTGGTCCTCCATTTCACCGGTCGAGTTCGTGGTCGTGGTAGCGCTGCCCGAGGCCGCCCTACGCTGCCTCCGGCAAGTCGTTTGCGTCGTCAGGCGCGCGCGTGCGCACGCCCTGTGCCGGTTACCCGGCGCCTCGCTGTTGGTTTGGCATGTGAGCCCCCCGGCCCGCTGCAAACTCAAGCTGGAATAGGCGAAGGGGTGTGCCCATGCCTTGTGACCGTTCTGTGGCCGTGCAACAGGTTTTCCACACGGTCGTTGCTACAAAGGATTTTCGCCCTGTGACCAAACTGTGACCGGGCATACCAACGAGCAACCAACAGGCCTCCTGTCGCAACGAGCGTAAGGCATGTTACGCAAACCTCGGTAAAACCGGCCCTCGCTCGGCGGTCCCGCGGGCCGGTCGTGAGAATGCTGCGCGGCGCGTCACACTTTGATCACGTGCCACTCCGATGCTCGGTCAATATATCGGGCCTCGCAGCAGGACGGAGGACGCGGTTGAAGCTCGCGATCGTCGAAGACGAGGTGATCCTGGCGATGGCGCTGACGCTGATGCTCGAGGATTGGGGCCATCAAGTCATCGGCACGGCCGACACCGAGGCCGGAGCGTTGGCTCTGGTCGAAACGCGTCGACCGGATGCCGTGCTGATGGATATTCGGCTGGGCCGGAAGGATAGCGGGCTGCTCGCTGCGCGCCGGATTCGCGAGAGCAGCGACGTGCCCATCGTGTTCTGCACGGCC
>Ga0310810_10011549_pt1 | contig 10318 bp, 11 predicted proteins | sample NCmetagenome_FD_207641 | JGI IMG/M metagenome (GOLD analysis project Ga0310810, IMG submission 207641) | Soil microbial communities from experimental microcosm in Duke University, North Carolina, United States - NC | ecosystem: Engineered > Artificial ecosystem > Soil microcosm > Unclassified ...
GCTCGACACGCCGCTGTCGCCGCTGCCGGGCGTGCACATCCACGTAGGCTCGCGCGCGAGCTGGCACGAGATCACGGACTCCGAGCCGCGCTTCGAGGAAATGCCGCCGCCCGATCGCTTCAACGAGCTCTTTTTCTAGCGAGCGACGAGCCGCCAGCGCGCGCGGATGAACGCCGCGCCTTGCTCGGCGATCATCACCGTCGGCGCGTTGGTGTTGCCGGAGACGATGCGCGGCATGATCGACGCGTCGATGATGCGCAAGCCGTCCACGCCGCGCACGCGCAGGCGATCGTCGACGACGGCGCCGTCGTCGTTGCCCATACGGCATGTGCCAACGGGATGGTAGATCGTCGTGCCGATGTCCCCTGCCGCCCGGCCGAGCTCCTCGTCGGTGGTGAGCTCCGGGCCCGGTTTCCACTCGTGCGGCGCGAACCGCGCGAGTGCCTTGGCGGCCATGATGCGCCGCGTGAAGCGCAGCCCGGCGACCGCGACGGCGCGATCCTCGTCGGTCGCGAGATAGTTCGGTGCTATTGCGGGATACGCCGCCGGATCCTTGCTCTTGATGCGCACGTAGCCGCGGCTCGTCGGCCGCAGATTGCAGACCGCCGGCGTGATCGCGTCGAACGGATGCAGCGGCGAGCCGAACTTATCGAGCGACAGCGGCTGCACGTGCCATTCGATATTGGCCGAGGCTTCCGCCGCATCGCTCTTTGCGAATGCACCGAGCTGTGACGGCGGCATCGTCAGCGGACCCGTGCGGAAGAACGCGTACTGGAGAGCCATCTGCGCCCGCCCCAACAGCGAGCGCGCGCGCCGGTTCAGCGTGACCGTATCGCGGACTTTGTAGATCGCGCGCAGCTGCAGATGATCGTGCAGGTTCTCGCCGACGCCCGGCAGCTCGCGCACGACGTCGATACCGTGCGCGCGCAACAACGCGGCAGGGCCGAGCCCCGACAGCTGCAGAATCTGCGGCGAGCCGATGGCGCCGGCCGCGAGCACGATCTCGCCGCGGCACTTCGCGCTACGCACTTCGCCGTTTTGCCGCCAGCGCACGCCCGTGGCGCGGCGTCCCGTAAACTCGATGGCCTCGACCAGGCAGCCGGTCTCGAGTTTCAGATTTTGCCGGGCAAGCACCGGTTTCAAAAAACCGCGCGCCGCCGACCAGCGCCGCCCGCGCCTTTGGTTGACGTGGAAATAGCAAATGCCCTCATTGTCGCCGGTGTTGAAGTCGGGCACCGCCGGAATGCCGTACTCGATGGCCGCCTTCCGGAACGCCTCGAGGATCTCCCACGACAGGCGTTGCTCTTCCACGCGCCATTCGCCGCCCTGCCCGTGCTCCTCGCCGGCAATGAAATGATCGACGTGCTTGCGAAAGAACGGCCGCACGTCGTCCCACGACCAGCCGGGCAGACCGATCTGCCGCCAGTTGTCGTAGTCGGCCGACTGGCCGAGCATGTAGATCATGCCGTTGATGGCCGACGAGCCGCCGACAACCTTGCCGCGCGGATAATTGAGCGCGCGGCCGTTCAGGCCCGGTTCGGGCTCGGTCTTGAACATCCAGTCGGCGCGCGGATTGCCGATCGCAAACAGGTAGCCGACGGGGATGTGAAACCAGATCCAGTTGTCGCGGCCGCCCGCCTCGAGCACGAGCACCCGCTTGCCTGGATCCGCGGAGAGCCGGTTCGCCAGCACGCAACCGGCGGACCCTGCCCCCACCACGATGTGGTCGAACTCGCCTTCGATCGGCGTCGCCTCAGCCATGGGCCCTCTCAACACGTCGTGGACGGACTTTACCCCGCGGCGCCCCGATTGCTACAGTAGCGCCAAGACAGGCCGCGCATCGTGCATGCGCGGCACGGCCGGAACGGCGGTTCCGACAGTGTCGATCACCTCGATCAATTGACCCGCAGGGCGCCCTCCGGCCCCCTGTAGGAGAACCGCCATGCTCCGATGTCTCGTCGCCATCGTCGCCTTGCTTGCAGCCTGCGTGCCGCATGGCGCGGTTGCCCAGCAATCCGTCACGGTCTTCGCCGCCGCCTCCCTGAAGAACGCGCTCGACGACGTCGACGCCGCCTTCGCTCAGACGACCGGCACGAACGTGACGGCGAGCTACGAGGCGAGCTCGTCGCTGGCGCGGCAGATCGAGGCCGGTGCGCCCGCCGACGTCTTCATCTCCGCCGACCTGCGCTGGATGGACTATGTCGCCGAGCGCAAGCTGATCAGGCCGGATTCGCGCACGAACCTGCTCGGCAACAGGCTCGTGCTGATCGCGCCGAAGGATGCAAAGCTCGACAACGTCGCCATCGGCCCCGGCTTCGACATCGCCAAGCTGGCCGGCGACGGGCGTATTGCCGTCGCCGACGTCAAGGCCGTGCCGGCCGGGCTCTACGCCAAGGCGGCGCTGGAGAAGCTCGGCGCCTGGGGCGCGGCCGAGCCGAAGCTGGCGCAGGCCGAGAACGTGCGCGCCACGCTCGCCTTCGTCGCGCGTGGTGAGACGCCGCTCGGCATCGTTTACGCGACCGACGCTCAGATCGAGCCGAAGGTGAAGATCGTCGGGAGCTTCCCCGACGGCTCTTATCCGCCGGTCACTTATCCGGTGGCGGCGATCGCCGACGCAAAGAACAAGGAAGCCGCGACGCGCTATCTCGCCTTCCTGCATAGCACCGCCGCCAAGGCCATTTTCGAGAAGTACGGTTTCAGCTATCTGGTCAAGCCGACATCGTGAGCACGCTCCTCCTTTGCTGAACCTCTCCCCCCAGGAATGGACCGCCGTCGCGCTGTCGCTGCGCATTGCGATCGTGGCAACAATCGTGGCCCTGCCCTTCGGCATCGCCATCGCTTACGTGCTCGCGCGCAAGCAGTTCTGGGGCAAGACGCTGGTCGACGCGGCCGTGCACCTGCCGCTCGTGCTGCCACCGGTCGTCACCGGCTATCTTCTGCTCGTCACGTTCGGCCGCCGCGCGCCGGTGGGCTCGTTCCTCGCCGACACGTTCGGCATCGTCTTCTCGTTCCGCTGGACCGGCGCGGCGCTTGCCTGCGGCATCATGGCTTTCCCGCTGATGGTGCGGGCGATCCGTCTGTCGATCGAGGCGGTCGACCGCAAGCTCGAGGAAGCGGGCATGACGCTCGGCGCCGACGGCTTCTGGACCTTCGCCACGATCACGCTGCCGCTCATGCTGCCGGGCGTCATTGCCGGCATGATGCTGGCGTTCGCCCGTGCGCTCGGCGAGTTCGGCGCCACCATCACCTTCGTGTCGAACATCCCCGGCGAGACGCAGACCATCTCGGCGGCGATCTACACGCTGACGCAGGTGCCGGGCGGCGACGCCGCCGCGCTGCGGCTTGTGGTCGTCGCCGTCGTCATCTCCTTCGCCGCGCTGGTCGCCTCGGAATGGTTCGCGCGGCGCGCCGCGCAGCGGCTGCACGGGGCGTGAGGATGCTGTCGGTCGCTGTCAAAAAGAACCTCGGGGATTTCGCGCTCGACGCCGCATTCGAGAGCGCCGGCGCCGCCGCCCTGTTCGGCCCGTCCGGCAGTGGCAAGACCAGCCTCATCAACATGATCGCCGGGCTGATGCGGCCGGACGAGGGTCGCATCGCGCTCGACGGCGACGTGCTGTTCGATGCCGCCGCGCGCATCGACGTGAAACCGTGGAAGCGCCGTATCGGCACCGTGTTCCAGGAGGGACGCCTGTTTCCGCATCTGTCGGTGCGGCACAATCTTGATTACGGCCGCTGGATGAGCGGGCTTGCCGCCGACGCCAAAGCATTCGCGCATGCGGTCGACCTGCTCGATATCGGCCCTCTGCTCGACCGCCGGCCGGGCAAATTGTCCGGCGGCGAACGCCAGCGCGTCGCCGTCGGTCGCGCGCTGCTGATGCAGCCGCGGCTCCTGCTGCTCGACGAGCCGCTGGCCTCGCTCGACGCGGCGCGCAAGGCGGAGATCCTGCCCTACCTCGAACGCCTGCGCGACAATTCGAAATTGCCGATGATCTATGTCAGCCACGACGCGGGCGAGGTCGCGCGCATCGCCACGCACGTGGTTCGGCTGGAGGGCGGGCGCATCGTGGCGAGCGGCGGCGCGGAGGTACTGGCGGGCCGTTAGCGGGACGCTGAACTTAACGACCCGTGGAACGTTTAGTCGGTTCACCACCGGGAGAGCCGAATGTCAGACCTCAGCAAGATCAAAGAACACATGGAAGTCATCGGCGCCGACGGCGCCCACGTCGGCACGGTCGATCGGGTCGAAGGTGGCCGCATCAAGCTTGTCAAAAAGGACAGTGGCGAGGGCAAACACAAGGGCCACCATCACTTCATCGCCTCCAGCCTGATCGCTGAAGTCGAAGGCGACAAGGTTCGCCTCTCGGCCAATGCCAACGTCGCCGTGACGATGGAGCAGGAAGCGTAAAGCAGGGCTTTGCCGGGCTTGGACAGGCCGCCTTCGGGCGGCCTGTCGCTGTCGGGGCACCCGCATGAGATGCCGCCCTGGGCAGGCTGTTCTTATTCCAATTTTAGTGACCGGAACGATGATCGGTCACTTTCGGGGTGCCGCTTCCGGTACTGTGATCCTGGTTCTGGGCCGGCTGCGAGCCCCCTTTGAGGCCGCCTTGGCCCACGCAGCCGCCCTCGCATGGCCCGCCGACGGTGTTGCCGATTTCGTCGTCCGAACCCCGATGGTCGCGCACGATGGGCGGATCGCTCTGCGAATGCGCATGCCGCCCCGACACGATCGAATGATGCGCCAGGGTCTTGCCTTCATGCTTGGAAACAATGGCCGTGCTGGAGTGGACCGGGTGGTTGGCACCTTGGGACCCATTCGAGCCGTTCGAGCCGCCATGTCCGCCGCCGCGGGCATAGGCCGAGGTGGTGAGCGCTACGGTGACCAGAACGAGCAGACTTGATTTGGCAAACTGAGAATTCGTGAACACGGCGAGGCTCCTTTCACTGATCTGGTGGCGCATCGAGTGATCGAGGCGCATGGTGTCGGCGCAGGTCGAATCATCCAACCCGCCTAGTGCCTGCCGCCGCCCACCCTCATCTTGGCGATGCCGGAATTGTTGCTGACGGCCGCTCCGATTTTGACCGGCGCCGTTGCGCCGCGATCGACTATCGGCTTGCTCCACGTTTGGCTTGTCGAGGTGGCGTTGCCGACACGGCCGCCGAGCCCGGCCATGCTGCGCTTCCCTTGGACGACGGATGGTCGAACGCCGTAGCATTTCCCTTTCTTATTATCGCAAATGAAGCAGTTGTGACCTTTGCCATCCTTGACGCCGCAGCCGAACGTTACGGCGCCGTTCGAGGTCGTATCCATGTAGCAACCCGTTCGCTTGCATACGGCCTCGACGCTGGTCGCCTGGGTCCATTTCGCGGCGGAGGCCGACGTCGCAGCGGCGCTCACGATGGCGAGCGCGGCGAAACCTAACAGGCGTGTCGGCAGCGTCATGCGGGAGAGAGGATTGAACATGGCTTTTTTCCTCGAATTTCAGCACCCGGTTTGGGTACTGCAATCCGTCGCATTCAGGCGCGCCAAGGTTCAAATGCCGGCATCATTCGACGTGTGGGCATTACCAAAATTTCTGCATATGACGAAAGTTCCATGCGACGGAGCTTTCTCGGATCATTTCTATAAGAATTTGCAGCAGTTTTCTTCGAACGGAAATATCGCATCACGAGCGAAATGGCCGGCCACGCCGCCCCTTTCTCGCTACACGGCAAGATGTAACAGGGCGCCTCGCTTCTTGAGAGAAGCGGCATCCACCACCCGTTACCATTTATAATTCGCCATTTTCGACGGCGGAGCGATGGAGACCCCTTACCCACGCGATGGAGATGCTTACAATAGTGCGCTTCCGTCTCGATCGAAATTGCAAAATTATTCCAGTTCGAAAGCCTGTCGGTTAGCGCACGGAGAGGAAAATGCGTGGAAAAATTCTCTTTCTGGCCCTGTTTGCGCTCGCATTGAATGGCGGCGCGGCTGACGCGGCAACGAAATACAACACCAGCAAGAGCACAGTGCTGAGCACTTGCGGTGGCAACCTGCAAAGCGGAAACGGACAGATCGGCTGCACCAAATGCAGCGCGTCTGGCAATTATTGCCGGGATTACAATTGCAGCGACGGGTCCAACGGGGTCAAGAAAGGCTGCACTGTGGTTCAAGTGATCAAGCCAGGCCACAATCGGAAGATTCCGACCGGGGTGAGCACCACAAAATTAGGTGGAGGCAACCTGAAGCCGCAGGCGCAACATCTTGGCGGCGCAAAGAAGCATTGAAATGGGAGACGCCCCTCTGAATGTGCGTCTCTAAATTTCAGGATCCCTCAGCGACAACGGCGATGCAATCCCGGCTGCCGCGGACCTACCGCGGCTTGGCCGCCGGTTTGGCGCGGCGCGCCGCGGGTTTCTTCTTTTCCGGCGGCCGCGCGCCGGCCGGATCGAAGCCGACATAGACGACGTAGGCATCGATCAAGCCGAGCGGGCGCGGCAGCGGAAACGAAATCGTGTCGTCGATATGCGTGAAGGCCGCGCGATCGACCTGGTCGTTGAGCGTGACCGCCTCCTTGCCGAAATTGGAGACAATGGTCTTCGGGTTGAGGCCGTCCTGCACCACGGCGATGCGCAGCGGCACCTCGACCGAGCCGGGGCCGCCGGCCGGGCCGGTGATGACACGGCCTTCGATGCCGACTTTCATGGACATGACGCCGGCCGCGACATGGCACTCGCGCGCCGTACGCACGATCGTGCCCTGGTAGCGCACGTCGAGCGGAGACGGCGTCTCCTCCTTCGGATTGCTGCCGATGGTCAGCGTGGCGGCGCCGGTGCGGATGACGATGCCTGGGCATTCGACGTCGGTCGGCGTCTCCGGTCCGCCAGCGGCGGAGGCGTTGGCCTGCGTCGCCTTCGACGAATTGCTGAACAGGTCGAGCGCCGAGCCGTTGAGCAGGCTGCTGGTGCTGGTGCTGCCGCAGCCTGCCAGCGCGATCAGCGCCGCAGCCGCCGACAGCCCTACCGCTGCGCGCGCGGCGCTATTTCGTACTCGACCCATACCCCGATCTCGCTGTTCTACGGACCCAATTTCCCCGCTTATAGCAAACCGGCCGTGGCAAGCCCAAGGCGGAGAAGGGCGGCGCATAGCCTCAGTCGGCGTCGGTCCGGAGGCGGGCAAAAAGCAGGTGGTCCTGCCAGGCCCCGTTGATGCATAAATAGCCCCGGGCATAACCCTCGCGCTGGAAGCCGCATTTCTCCAGCAGCGCGATCGACGGCTTGTTGGTGGGGATGCAGGCGGCCTCCAGCCGGTGCAGGCGCAGGCTGCCGAAGCAAAACGGGATCAGGGCGCGGACCGCCGCGCTCATGTAGCCCTGGTTGGCAAAGGGCTGCCCGACCCAGTATCCGATACTGCCGGCCTGGGCGACGCCGCGGCGGATATTGGCGAGCGTAAGCCCCCCGACGAGCGCGCTGTCCTCGGTGCGGAAAATGAGGAAGGCGTAGGCCTGGTCGGCGCGCTGATCCTCGGTATAGCGGCGCAGGCGGCGGCGAAACGCGGCGCGCGTGAGGTCGTCAGGCGGCCAGATGGGTTCCCAAGGCGTGAGGAACTCGCGGCTCTGTTCGCGGAGGCTCGCCCATTCCGGGAAGTCCCCGGCGACGGGCATGCGCAGGAACACGCCCTTGCCGGTCACGGCCGGCAGCACCTCGCCGAAGCTCACGCTGCGAAAAAACGCCATGGCCGGTCCCGCCGAGCGGTCCCCCGCTTCGCTCAAGCGGCCCGGCGCACCAGACTTTCCGCGATTGCAGCAGTGCTTTCAAGGCCGTTGCCGGGGCCGAGCGCGGCGATCGCCGGACGCCCGCGCTCGACCAGGGCCCGGCCGGCGGCCCGCGCGCTCTCGACCGTGACGGCGTCGACCTTGGCGACGATCTCCTCGAGCGTGATCGGCCGGCCATAGGCCAGCATCTGCCGCGCGATCTGCGCCACGCGGGCTTCCGAACTCTCCAGCGCCATCAGCAGGCCGGCCTTCATCTGCGCCTTGGCGCGGTTCACTTCGGCCTCGTTGAGCGTCTCGGTGGCGTTGCCGATCTGGTCGATGACGACGCGCATCAATTCCGGCGCGTCGGCCTCGTCGGTGCCGGCATAGAGGCCGAACAACCCCGTATCGCTGTACGGCATGTGGAAGGCGCTGATCGTGTAGCAGAGGCCCCGGTTCTCGCGGACCTCCTGGAACAGGCGAGAGGACATGCCGCCGCCGAGCACGTTGGTGAAGACCTGGAGGCTGTGCAACGACGTGTCCTTCACCGGCACGCCGTGCAGCGCCATGGCGATGTGCACCTGCTCGAGGTCGCGCGTCTCGACGCGCGTGCCGCCGGAAAACGTCGCCGCATCCGGCTGCGGGCCTGCGGGCCCGGCGAAGCTCGCGAAGCGTTTCTCGGCCTCGGCGACGACCTGCTGATGGTTCACCGCGCCAGCGGCGGCGACGATCATGTCGGGCGCGCGGTAATTGCGGTTGAGATAGGCGCGCAGACGCGCCGCGGTAAACGAGCGCACCGTCTCCGGCGTGCCGAGGATGGAGCGGCCGACCGGCTGCTCGGGGAAAGCGATCTCCTGGAGCCGGTCGAAGACGAGGTCGTCGGGCGCATCCTCGGTGGCGCCGATCTCCTGCACGATCACGTTCTGCTCGCGCTTGAGCTCTTCCGGATCGAAGGTCGGCTCGGAGAGAATGTCGGACAGCACGTCGAGCGCGAGCGGCACGTCCGCCTTGAGCACACGCGCGAAATATCCTGTCGACTCGACGCTGGTCGCGGCGTTGAGGTCGCCGCCGACCGCCTCGATCGTCTCGGCGATCTGCCGCGCCGTGCGCCGCTTGGTGCCCTTGAATGCCATATGTTCAAGAAGATGCGAAATGCCGTGCTCGTCGGGACGCTCGTCGCGGCTGCCGGCGCCGACCCAGACGCCAAGCGAGGCCGATTCGAGATGCGGCATGCTGTCGGTGATGACGGCGAGACCGGACGGAAGACGCGTGACCTCGACGCTCATGCCGCAGCTCCTTCCTGCGCGGCGCGCGAAACGCCCGCCACGAACTTCTCGACCGCCGATTGATCCGGCGGCAGCACAGTGATGCGCTCTTGCCGCGCGTTGAGATCGCCGAGCCAGTCGGGCAGCGCCGGCGTATGACCGCAGGCCGCCTTGACCGCGTCGGGGAATTTCGCCGGATGCGCGGTCGACAGGACGACCATCGGCACGGCCGGATCGCGCGGCTCCTTTTCGGCAACGGCGAGCGCCACCGCCGTGTGCGGATCGGCGCAGTAGGACGCTTCGCGCATCCAGGCGCGGATGGTCGCGGCGCTCTCCTGCTCGTCGGCGCGGCCGGCGGCGAAGAGTTCACGCATCGCCTCGAGCGCCTGCGCCGAGACCGAGAAGCGCTTCGACTGCGCCAGCGAATTCATCAAATTGCGCACGGCGCCGGCGTCGCGTCCGTACGCGTCGAACAGCAGCCGCTCGAAATTCGACGAGACCTGGATGTCCATGGACGGCGAGGACGTCGCGGTCACGCCGCGCACCTCGTACGTGCCGGTCGCAAAAGTACGCGCCAGGATGTCGTTGACGTTCGTGGCCACCATCAGCCGGTCGACGGGCAGGCCCATCTTCTGTGCCACGAAGCCGGCATAGACATCGCCGAAATTGCCGGTCGGAACCGTGAAGGCGACCTTGCGGTGCGGTGCGCCGAGCGCCGCCGCGGCGGTGAAATAGTACACCGTCTGCGCCACGATCCGCGCCCAGTTGATCGAATTGACGCCGGAAAGGCTCACCCGGTCGCGAAAGGCGTGATGGTTGAACATCGCCTTCACCAACGCCTGACAGTCGTCGAAGGTGCCTTCGATGGCGACGGCGTGGACATTGGCGTCCGTCGCGGTCGTCATCATCCGCCGCTGGACATCGGAAACACGGCCCTGCGGGAACAGGACAACGAGATCGACTTGGTCGCGGCCGCGGAACGCCTCGACGGCGGCGCCGCCGGTGTCGCCCGACGTCGCCACGACAATGGTGGTGCGCTCGCCGCGCTGACGCAGCGCGTGGTCCATCAGGCGGGCGACGAGCTGCATCGCCAGGTCTTTGAAGGCGAGCGTGGGCCCGTGGAACAGCTCGAGCACGAACAGGCCGGGACTGAGCTGCGTCAGCGGCGCCGTCGCCGGGTGGCGGAACGTGCCGTAGGCCTCCTGCGCCATGCGCGCGAGATCGGCGTCGGCAATGGTGCCGCCGGTGAAGCGGCCGATCACGTCGGCCGCGACCTCGGCATAGGCGCGCCCGGCGAAGGCGGCGATTTCGTCGGCGGTC
>Ga0310810_10011550_pt1 | contig 10318 bp, 9 predicted proteins | sample NCmetagenome_FD_207641 | JGI IMG/M metagenome (GOLD analysis project Ga0310810, IMG submission 207641) | Soil microbial communities from experimental microcosm in Duke University, North Carolina, United States - NC | ecosystem: Engineered > Artificial ecosystem > Soil microcosm > Unclassified ...
GTTGTCCTTGGCGCGCCTTCGAACGGGAACAGAGTCCCAGGTTCAAGGCCGCAAAACCTACGATACAGCATAGGCGGCTCCTACTCCGAGCGCCCCCCACGCCCGCAGGATCGCGCGTTCTGGTAAATAAAGTGTAAATCCATCAATTACTTAACCAAATCGCGCTGTGTTCTTTTTGGGCGTTTTCGGATCTTAGCGCTCGGCCAGCACCTCGACGGTGCCACGTACGCGCGGTCCCTGTGCCAGCGCGCCGGCCAGATACGAGGCCACAACCCTCATGTCCTCGCCAAACCCATAAGGCGGATTTATCGCAAGAATTCCGGTTTGCGTAAGCCGGGCACCCCGGCCTTCCGGGCTCACCTCAGCCCCGTCGACATCGAGTTCAAGCTTCAGCAGCGAGGAAATGCCCGCATTCAGGAGTTCGCCTTCCGTGGCCGCGATCTCGGCTTGCACCTTGGCCGGATACCAGAAGAGGAAAATGCCCGTCGGAAAGCGCCTATGGGCCTGGATCAAGCTGCGCGCGGCAGCCGCAAACTCGTCTTCCGCCTCATAGGGCGGATCGATCAGGATCAGCCCGCGCCGCTCGCGCGGCGGGAGCAGGCGTTGAAGCTCGCGATACGCATCCCCGAGGATCGCGCGCGCGCCCTTTGCGTCCGCCAAAGCGGAAGCCAGCCCCTGATGTTCCTCCGGATGCTTCTCGACCGCGACCAAACGATCCTGCGGCCGAAGCAGCTTCGCTGCGATCAGCGGCGAACCCGGATAATGTCCTTCGCCGAAGCTGCGCACGACGTCGCGATAGGGCACGAGCACGCCCGGAAGATCGTCGCGGGAGAGCAGCCGTAATATGCCGTCCGCCGCTTCGCCGGTCTTTTTCGCTTGCGCGCCCGCGATGTCGTACAGCCCGCGGCCCGCATGCGTGTCGATAACGGCGAACGGGGTCTCCTTCTTGCGGAAATGCAGAAGCACGGCGACCAAAGCGGCGTGCTTGAGACAGTCGGCGAAGTTTCCCGCGTGATAGACGTGGCGGTAATTCATGAGCGCGCGCTATACGCCCGCAGCACGCTAGTCCTTGGCGCGTTCGAGATAAGCGCCGTCCTCGGTCTGGACCACCACGCGCGTGCCGGCATTGATGTGGGGCGGCACCATCGTGCGCACGCCGTTCGACAGCACCGCCGGCTTGAACGAGGAAGACGCCGTCTGCCCTTTCACCACGGGCTCGGTTTCCACCACCTCGAGCACGACCCGCGGCGGCAGCTCGATGGAGATGGGCACGCCTTGGTGGAGGCTCATGGAGACTTCCATGTTCTCCGACAAATACACGGCGCCATCGCCGACGATATCTCCCGAAACGTGGATCTGCTCGAACGTGTGCGGCTCCATGAACACGTAATGCTCGCCGTCCTGGTACAGGAAATTGTAACTGCCCTCGTCAATGAAGGCTTTTTCCACGGAATCCGTCGTGCGATAGCGCTCCACGACTTTGACCCCATCGGAGATGCGCCGCATTTCCAAGTGGGTCACGGGTGTGCCCTTGCCAGGATGGATGTTTTCGGCACGTATGACGGCGTAGAGTTTGCCGTCTTTCTCCACGACGTTGCCCTTGCGAATGCTGCTGGCGATGACCGAGACCACGCGTTACCTCTTGACTTGTGCCGGCCGGCGGCCCGCGAAACGGCCGGGTCATAGCAGGTGCGTTCCGCAGGGCCAAGATGGCACAGGGTGACCCACGCTCGAGCGCCGGTTCGCCCTGGTGGGATAGGGCTTTGCACGCCGACAGGCGGCCGTTGCTCGTCGCGCGAGGGCGCATCCGCGACGCGGTGAGGCGCTATTTCGGCGGCTTGGGCTTTACCGAGGTCGAATGCGGCGCGTTGCAGGTGTCGCCCGGAAACGAGGCGCATCTGCATGCCTTCGGCACCGAGCGCATTGCTACGGATGCATCGCGGAAGCGGCTCTATCTCCATACCTCGCCGGAATTCGCGTGCAAGAAATTGCTGGCTGCCGGCGAGCGGCGGATTTTCACCTTCGCCCAGGTCTATCGCAATCGCGAGCGCGGAGCTCTGCATGCTCCCGAATTCACGATGCTCGAATGGTATCGCGCCGAGGAAACCTACGACGCCGTCATTGCCGACTGTCTCGCCATTCTGAAGCTTGCAGGCGAAGCGGCGGGGGCGACCCAGTTTCGATTTCGCGACCGGTCGAGCGATGTGTCGGAAACAGCCGAACGCATCACGGTCGCCGAGGCGTTTGCTCAGTATGCGGACATTGAGCTCGCGCGCTCGCTCGAGTCCGACGGCTCGCCGAGGCGCGACGCGCTCGCACAAACTGCGACAAAAGCCGGGATCAAGATCGCCGCCGATGACACCTGGTCGGATATCTTCAGCCGTGTGCTGACCGAACGCGTTGAGCCGAGACTGGGTCTTGGCGCACCCACGATTCTCGATCGCTATCCGCGCGTCGAGGCCGCGCTTGCGCGGGCCTGCGCCGGCGACCCGCGGTTTGCGGAGCGGTTCGAGCTTTACGTCTGCGGCGTCGAACTCGCCAACGGCTTCGGCGAGCTTACCGACGCGGACGAACAGCGCGCGCGCTTCGAAGCAGAAATGGCGGAGAAGCAGCGCATCCACGGCGAGCGCTATCCGCTCGACGAGGATTTCTTGGCCGCGCTGCGTCTGATGCCAGAGGCTTCGGGGGTTGCGCTCGGTTTCGACCGGCTTGTAATGCTGGCGACGGGCGCGCCGCGCATCGATGCCGTGATGTGGACGCCGCCGGTGGACTGACACAAGTGTCAAATGATTTCGCGAAAACACTCCGAACACCGCGCGAACTTGTCGCGACGGGTCTGATCGAAGGGGAGGCGATTGCCGCCCTCGCTCTCGTGATGGCGCGCTACGCCACTGCGATTACGCCGGCCATCGCGGGCTTGATCGAGAGCGGCAATCCTGCCGATCCCATTGCGCGCCAATTCATCCCTACCGCGGCTGAGGCCGACATCAAACCGCACGAAAGCGCGGACCCGATCGGAGACGAGCGCCACAGCCCGGTCCCCGGAATCGTGCACCGTTATCGCGACCGTGTGCTGCTGAAGCTCACCCATGTGTGTCCGGTCTATTGCCGCTTCTGTTTTCGCCGCGAAATGGTCGGCCCGGGCAAAGATCAGGTGCTTTCCGCCAAAGCGTTGGAGGCTGCCCTCGCCTACATCGCCGGACACGACGAGATTTGGGAAGTCATCCTCACCGGCGGCGATCCACTGATGCTGTCGCCGCGCCGGCTCGCGCAAGTGACGCAGCGGCTCGACGACATTGCCCACGTGAAAGTCATACGCTGGCATACGCGCATGCCGATTGCGGACCCGGCGCGAATCGACGACGGCCTCGTGCGGGCGCTGAAATCGGACAAGGCCGTTTTCGTTGCCGTCCACGTCAATCATGCGCGCGAATTGTCGGCCGCAGCGCGCGCCGCCGCAGCCCGCCTCATCGAGGCAGGCATCCCCTTGCTCAGCCAGAGCGTCCTGCTGAAAGGAGTCAACGACACGATCGGAACATTGGAAGAATTGATGCGCTCGCTCGTGGAAGCACGAATCCAGCCCTATTATCTGCATCATCTCGACGCCGCTCCGGGCACCTCGCACTTTGCGGTGCCCATCGAGACAGGCCGGGCACTGATGCGCGAATTGCGCGCGCGGGCGTCAGGCCTTTGTCTTCCCACCTACGTGCTCGACATCCCGGGCGGGCATGCAAAAGCGCTGCTGTCCTCCTCCGACGCCGAACATTCGGCAGGATCGTACAATATTCGTGACGCCGCTGGGGTTTGGCATCGCTATGAGGGCCCTTAATCGCGCGCGTTTTATTCCACTGGCCGCGTAGAAATAATGTGCCTTGCGGCCGCCACAGTTCTGGCTTTTTATGCTGCCAAGCCTGCGTTGCACGGCCAGGCTGATACCTGTCTGAATTGATGGAGGACATGATGAAGATCAAATTGATGTTGCCCCTGCTTCTCGTTGCCTCAGCCTTTGTCACACCCGCCTCCGCGAACTGGTTTCATAACCCGCGGCTTGGCATCAATTTGAATGTCGGATCAGCGCCCAATCCGACGCCGGCAGACCTGCGCCAGATGCGGCAGCCGACCATCACCGAAGACGAAGCCAATCCTGCTCCCGTCTCGACTGCACAGACCGCCCCATCGCAGACGACCGCGAAGAGCGCCCCTGCTCCGGCACCGGCACAGGCGGCTGGCACCGTGGCCTCGGCCGTACCGGCGCGCTAACCCAAGCTAAGCCATTCGAGAAGGCGGGCCGGAAACGGCCCGCCATTTTGTTGTCACAAATTCTCCGCTTGGCTGCCATTAAAACTTTGATTCAGCTTAGGAATTCTCTGGTTTCTCGCGCCCGGCCCCGCAGCCTTGGCCTGCTTCGTACGTTACCTTTTTGACGGTAGCGGCCGATTGGCCCTGTGGACCCCCGTCGCATGCATGCTCTGGGCCAGCAAAGGAGTGCACCATGAAAACCGTGAAAACGATGGCGTCGCTGCTGTTGGTATCAGCCGTCTGCATCGGACCGGCGCACGCCAATTGGTTCAGCAATCCGCGCACAGGCACGATGTTGAACATCGGATCGGCGCCCAATCCGACGCCCCAGGATCTCCGCAGGATCGGAGATTCGCAGTATGCGCCTCAGCCGGTGGCCTATAACCAAATCACCGCGCCTCACCCAATAGTGGCTGAGGTCACCTATCACGAGAAGGATGTGTCCAATGCGTATATGACACGGCTTGAAGGAAAGCCGGTCATTGGCGCGCGGAGCGCATACCTTGGTTATATTCTCGCCGTCGATCACGGCTCCAAGATGGCCGAGCTGCAGACACCCGGCGGCGTCGCCGTGGCCATGCCGGTCTCGCTGATCACGGAGAAGGGCAGCCGATTGCTGGCGCCGACGATGTCCAAGGCGGATGTGATGGCGATGGCCAAGACCCAGACAGGGCGGACAGTGGCCATCAATGTCACGAGAGGTGCGCACCACTTCCGCGGCTGAGCCGTCTCAGCTTGGCAGAATACCGGCAAGGGTCATGGCCGAAGGGCCATGGCCCTTGTTTTTATTGGGAAAACACCCTAGTGCCGGGGTCACGAAAAATTTCGCCATGACGGCTTCTATGGTGTAAATAGGGGCCCGGGGAGGAGGCCGCCTTGCACGCGTGCGCGCGACGCACGTGGCTGCCTACCGATGGAAACGCGGCGCGTGAGAACAAAAGATTTACGAAAGCCGGCCAGATCACGTGCAACGACACTTCACACGGGCAATATGCGGCTAATCCGCGGGAGCGACGGTCAAGGACATGGATGGAAATGCGGCTAGTGGGCAGGCCGGGGGTTTGGCTGCCTCGCAGTTGAGCCACGGCGTGGGGAGTTTGAGTCGGGAATCGGCCCAGCCGGGAGTAAACCCCACCGACATCAAGGACCCGAATTATTTCCATAAAGTCGTCGACTGTCAGTGGGCCTGCCCCGCGCACACGCCCGTGCCGGAATACATCCGGCTGATCGCTGCGGGCCGCTACAGCGACGCCTATATGATCAACTGGCATTCGAACGTTTTTCCGGGCGTGCTGGGGCGCACCTGCGACCGGCCCTGCGAGCCGGCGTGCCGCCGCGGCCGCGTCGAAGAGGGCAAGGCCGCACAACCCGTCGCCATTTGCCGGCTCAAACGCGTCGCCGCCGACAACAAGGACGACATCCGCGCGCGCCTCCCCAAACCGGCGGGGGAGAAAAACGGCAAGCGCATCGCATTGATCGGCGCCGGGCCGGCATCGCTTACGGTCGCACGCGATCTTCTGCCGCTCGGTTATCAGTGCGTGCTGTACGATCAGGACGCGCTCGCGGGCGGCATGATGCGCACGCAGATTCCAAAATTCCGCCTGCCCGAACTCGTACTCGACGAGGAGGTCAATTACATCCTCGATCTCCAGCCGGAATTGCGTCTCGGCCGGCGCATCGATTCGATGAAGGCGCTGCTCGCCGAAGGCTATGACGCGATCTTCGTCGGATGCGGCGCTCCGCGCGGCCGCGAGCTCGACATCCCGGGGCGCAAGGAAGCCGCCGCCAATATCCACATCGGCATCGACTGGCTTTCCAGCGTCTCGTTCGGCCATACCAGCAAAATCGGCAAGCGCGTGATCGTGCTCGGCGGTGGCAATACCGCCATGGATTGCTGCCGCACGTCGCGACGGCTCGGTGGCGACGACGTCAAAGTCGTGGTGCGTTCGGGCTTCGAGGAAATGAAGGCGTCTCCTTGGGAAAAGGAAGACGCGATGAACGAAGGCATCCCGATCTTCAATTTCCTGGTGCCGAAGGAATTCATGCATGACAACGGCCGCTTGACGGGCGTGCTGTTCGAGAAGGTGAAAGCCGAATACGACGCCAAGGGACGGCGCGCGTTAAAGCCATCGGGCGAACCCGATGTGCTCATCGAATGCGATGACGTTCTCGTCGCGGTCGGCCAGGAAAACGCTTTTCCCTGGATCGAACGGGACGTCGGTATCGAATTCGACCGCTGGGACATGCCCAAGGTCGATCCGACCACGATGCAGTCGAGCAATCCGAAAATCTTCTTCGGCGGCGACGCGGCGTTCGGACCGAAGAACATCATCTGGGCCGTCGCGCACGGCCACGAGGCCGCCGTCTCGATCGATCTGCTTTGCAGCGGCGACGATGTGAACGCGCGGCCCAATCCGCTCGTGAACCTCTCCAGCCAGAAAATGGGGATTCACGAATGGAGCTATGACAACGATATCTCGAATGACAAGCGCTACAAGGTCCCGCACGCGCCGCCGGAAGTGACGCTGAAGGACGTGCGCATCGAGGTCGAGCTCGGCTTCGACATCAAGCAAGCTTTCCTCGAGGCCGAACGGTGCCTGAACTGCGACGTGCAGACCGTGTTCGAAGGGCCCAAATGCATCGAGTGCGACGCCTGCGTCGACATCTGTCCGATGGATTGCATAACGTTCACGGCGAATGGCCCCGAGCGCGAGCTGCGCACCCGTTTGACGGCGCCCTCCGCTCACCCGGATACTCAGGACCTCTACGTTTCCGAATCGCTCCAGACCGGACGCGTGATGGTGAAAGACGAAGACATGTGCTTGCATTGCGGGCTGTGCGCGGAACGCTGCCCCACGGGCGCCTGGGACATGCAGAAATTCTTGTTCGACACGGCGAAGGCGGGCTGCCATGTCTAAGCAGATCAAGGCCGTCAACGACTTCGTCGTCAAATTCGGCAATGTGAACGGCTCGGGCTCGGCCTCGGCCAACGAGTTGTTCGCGCGCGCCATCCTGCGCATGGGCGTGCCCGTCGCCACGCGCAACATTTTCCCCTCGAACATCCAGGGTCTGCCCACCTGGTTTGAAGTGCGCCTGTCCGGCAAAGGCTGGGTCGGCCGGCGCGGCGGTTGCGATCTGATGGTCGCGATGAATCCGCAGACCTGGGACAAGGACGTCGCCTCGATCGATGCCGGCGGCTACCTGTTCTACGATTCTTCCAAGCCGCTGCCGGATTCGAAGTTCCGCGGCGACATCAACGTCATCGGAATGCCGCTGACGGAGATCTGCAATCGCACCTACAGCGATCCGCGGCAGCGCCAGCTGTTCAAGAACATCATCTATATCGGCGCGCTCGCGAACATCCTGGACATGGATCTTGCCAGCGTCGAGAAACTGATCACCGAGCAATACGGCTCGAAACCGGCGCTGCTCGATTCCAACATCAAAGCCGTGCGGATGGGCTACGACTACGCCAAGGAGAATCTCTCCGGCATGTGCGGCCTCAAGGTCGCGAAGTCCGATGCCGTCGGCAACCGGATTTTCATCAACGGCAATGATGCGGCGGCGCTCGGCTGCGTCTATGGTGGCGCGACGGTTGCCGCCTGGTATCCGATCACGCCTTCGACCTCGCTCGCCGAAGCGTTCATGAAGCATTGCCGTAAGCTTCGCGTCGATCCGGCCACCAAGAAGAACAAGTTTGCGATCATCCAATCCGAAGACGAAATCTCGGCCATCGGTTCGGTGATCGGCGCCTCGTGGAATGGCGCACGCGCCTTCACTGCAACGTCGGGACCGGGCATCTCGCTGATGCAGGAATTCCTGGGGCTCGCCTATTTCGCCGAAATTCCCGCGGTAATTTTCGACGTGCAGCGCGGCGGACCCTCGACCGGCATGCCGACGCGCACGCAGCAGTCCGACATCCTACTCGCTGCTTATGCTAGCCATGGCGACACCAAGCACGTGCTGCTGTTCCCGGAAGATCCGCGCGAGCTGTTCGAAATGGCGGCTGAGGCCTTCGATCTCGCCGAACGTCTCCAGACCCCGATCTTCGTGATGGAAGACCTCGATATCGGCATGAACGACTGGCTTTGCCAGCCGCTCACCTGGGACGACAGCCGCACGTATGACCGCGGCAAGATCATGAGCGCCGATGACCTCGATGCGGGCAAGACCTTCGGCCGCTATCTCGACGTCGACGGCGACGCGATTCCCTACCGCACGCTGCCCGGCACGCATCCGACGAAGGGCGCCTATTTCACGCGCGGCACCTCGCGCGACCGCTTCGCGAAATACAGCGAGGAAGGCGCGGTCTATGTCGACAACATGCAGCGCCTGGTGCGCAAGTTCGAAACCGCGAAATCGCTGGTGCCTACGCCTGTCAGGCGCAGTGCCCGCGAACGTGCCCGCTACGGGGTCATCTATTTCGGCTCAACTTCGGCGGCGATGTCGGAAGCTCTCGTCGCACTGGAAGCGCAGGGCCTGCACCTCGATACGCTGCGCATCCGCGCCTTCCCCTTCTCCGACGAAGTGATCGAGTTCATCAACGCCTACGATCAGGTGTTCGTGGTCGAGCAGAACCGCGACGCGCAGCTGCGCATGCTGCTCGTCAACGAATGCGCCATCGATCCGGCGCGATTCATTTCGGTGCTGCATTATGACGGCACGCCGATTACCGCCCGTTTCATCACCTCGGCGATTGCCGACCGCCTGCGCATCAAAGCCAAAGAGGCCGCGGAATGACCTATCTCGCCAAGCCGAAATTCCATCATCCCGCGCTGCCGAAAAATTCGCTTGGGTTCACGCACCGCGATTATGAAGGCTCGATTTCGACGCTGTGCGCCGGCTGCGGCCACGACTCGATCAGTTCCGCTATTATTCAGGCCTGCTTCGAATTGAATATCGAACCGCATCGCTTGGCCAAGCTTTCCGGTATCGGCTGCTCGTCGAAGACGCCCGATTATTTCCTAGGTCAGAGCCACGGCTTCAATTCGGTGCATGGGCGCATGCCGTCGGTCTTGACCGGCGCCAATCTCGCCAACAAGGACCTGATCTATCTTGGCGTCTCGGGTGACGGCGATTCCGCGTCCATCGGCATCGGGCAGTTCGTGCACTGCGTACGCCGCGGCGTGAACATGCTGTACATCACCGAGAACAACGGTGTTTACGGTCTGACCAAAGGCCAGTTCTCGGCCACCGCGGACAAGGGCTCGAAGAGCAAAGCCGGCGGCACCAACAACGACTCGCCGCTCGATCTTGTGGGCATGGCGCTGCTGCTCGGCGCGACTTACGTTGCGCGCAGTTTTTCCGGCGACAAGACGCAGCTCGTGCCGCTCATCATGGCGGGGCTGAGCCATCCGGGCCCGGCCTTCATCGACATCATCAGCCCGTGCGTCGCGTTCAACAATCATCCCGGTTCGACCAAGAGCTTCGAGTTCGTGCGCGCGCACAACGAGGCGGTGAACCGGCTCGATTACATGGACCCGCGCGCGCCCATTACGGTCGATTACGAACCGGGCACGACCAGCGAAGTGACGGTGCACGACGGCTCGGTACTGCGGCTCGCCAAGTTGCACGCCGATTACGATCCGCACGACCGCATCGGCGCGATGACGTATCTGCAGAGCCGCGCGGCGGCGGGCGAACTGGTGACCGGCCTGATCTACCTGGATGCCAATGCCAGCGACATGCACGCGGCACTCAACACCGTCGACACGCCGCTCAATATCCTTGGCGAAAAGGAGTTGTGTCCCGGCTCGGCAGTTTTGGAAAAAATCAACGCGTCCTTGCGCTGATAGCTTCTTGAGGAGATGACCGTGGCGCGGATTGTTTTCCTCGCGCCGTTCTCACAAACGGAAATCTCCGGCGGCATCAAGACGGCCTATCGCCACGCGGAATTACTTACCGAATCAGGTTTCGAGGCTTGCGTTTATCAACCGGGCGGCGCGCCATCCTGGTTCGAAACCAACGCGAAAGTTCTGCCGCAATTCGCGCCGCTCGCCGACGACATTGTGGTGTTTCC
>Ga0310810_10011552_pt1 | contig 10317 bp, 8 predicted proteins | sample NCmetagenome_FD_207641 | JGI IMG/M metagenome (GOLD analysis project Ga0310810, IMG submission 207641) | Soil microbial communities from experimental microcosm in Duke University, North Carolina, United States - NC | ecosystem: Engineered > Artificial ecosystem > Soil microcosm > Unclassified ...
AGGATCACTACGTCGATGCGCTCGGTGATCGCCACGATGCGCCATCCGAGACGATTGAGGCGATCCGCCGCGCGATGGGGGACCGGGTCCCGCCGGCACGAAAGGTCATTGTTCTCACGGAAGGCGACGACTGGCGAGGTCGGGGCGACATCCGTCTCGAGGACGGATCGTCGGTGCCCGCCGACGGCCGCGTCGGGTCCGCGCTGCCGCCCGGATATCACCAGTTCTCGCCGGCGGGAGGGGATGCGGTTCCGCTCATCGTCGCCCCCGCGGCGTGCTTCCTGCCCGAGGATCTTCGCACGTGGGGCTGGGCGATCCAGCTGTACGCGTCACGTTCGCGGCGCAGCTGGGGCATCGGCGATCTCGCCGACCTCCGCCGCCTCACGCGATGGGCGGCGACGCAAGGCGCCGGCATTGCGCTCATCAATCCGCTTGCCGCGCCGACGCCGACGCTGCCGCAGCAACCCAGCCCCTACTTTCCATCGAGCCGCCGATTCCGGAGTCCGCTCTATTTGCGTATCGAAGAGATCGACGGAGCGGAGGCCCTCGCCGATCTCGCGACGATCGCCGCGCGCGCCCGGGCACTCAACAAAGACCGGGTCATCGATCGCGATGCCGTCTTCACGCTGAAGGTCGACGCGCTCGAGCGGATCTGGGAGGTGGTCGAGCGACGCGATGCGCCCGACTTCGACGCGTTCACGCGCGAGCAGGGGCGCGGGCTCGAACAGTTCGCCACGTTCTGCGCATTCGCCGAACGGTTTCAATCGGGGTGGCACGGGTGGCCGGAGGAGCTCCGGCATCCGGATTCGACGGCGGTCCGCGATCTGGCACGGATGCGTCCTGTCGCTCATCGGATCCGATTCCACAAGTGGCTGCAGTTTCAGATCGACGGTCAGCTCGCGAGCGCGTCGCGCACGCTCAGGGTCATGCAGGATCTCCCGATCGGATTCGACGCCGATGGCGCCGACGCGTGGGCGTTCCAGGATGTGCTGGCGCACGGGATGAGCGTCGGCGCGCCTCCCGACGAGTTCAACACCAGGGGCCAGGACTGGGGGCTTCCACCGTTCGTTCCCCACAAGCTGCGCGCGGCCGGCTATGAGCCGTTCATCCAGACGATCCGCGCATGCCTGCGTCATGCGGGCGGGCTGCGGATCGATCACGTGATGGGACTCTTCCGCCTGTTCTGGATTCCCGCCGGCGCCGAACCGGGAGCGGGCGCCTACGTGCGCGGCAATGCGCGCGAACTGCTCGCGGTCGTCGCGCTTGAAAGCCTCCGGGCGCGCGCGATCGTCGTCGGCGAGGATTTGGGGACGGTCGAAGAGGAGGCCCGCCAGACGCTTGCCGCACAGCGCGTGCTCTCGTACCGGTTGCTCTGGTTCGAAAACGCGCCGCCCGCGCGATACCCGGAGCAGGCGCTCGCCGCCGTAACCACGCACGATTTGCCGACGATCGCGGGGCTCTGGACCGGATCCGACCTGATCGCTCAGCGGGAGCTCGGGCTGTCACCGAACGAGCAGGGCACGCGCGAAATCGTCGCGCGCGTGAGGGGCATGACTAAAGCTACGTCGCGCACGCCGGCGCCGACGGTCGTGGCCCGCGTCTACGAATCGCTTGCCCGAGCGCCGTCACGAATCCTGACGGCGACGCTGGACGATGCAATGGTCGTGGAGGAGCGCCCGAACATACCCGCGACGACTGACGAGTGGCCGAACTGGTCGCTCGCGCTGCCGGCGCCGATTGAGACGCTCGAGACCAACCCGATCGCCGTGAAGATCGCCAAGGCGCTCGGCCGGAAGCGCCGCGCGGCCCGTCGAGGCTAACGAGCGACCATCACCTCCGTCGCCTTGATGACAGCGAGCGCCTCGTCGCCGCGGCGGAGTCTGAGCTCGTCCACCGCGTCGCGCGTGATGATCGCGGTCAGACGCTGGTCGCCGACCCTGAGCCGTACCTGGGCGAGGAGTCCGTCGACGCGCACCTCCTCCACGATCCCGCGCAGCTGATTGCGGCCGCTCAGCGTGACGACGGTGCCGCCGGTGCGAGGCGCGTTCCTGCGCGGCGCCTTGCCGCTGACGGCGAGCAGCCGATCGATCTCGGTGGAGGGAACGCGGTGGTGGCCGCCCGCCGTCCGCCGCGTCCGGACGCTGCCCTTGTAGATCCACTGCTTCAACGTCGGGTAGCTGACACCGAGCCGTCTCGCGGCTTCGCGGGGAGTGACGAGGTCCATGCGATAGAATCGCTCCGAATCGACACGAAATCAACATAAAGTCGTATAAAATCGTGACAAAAGGCTTCAGGCTTCAGGGGGATGGGGATGATTCGTGGCGCGGCGGTATGTTTGGTCCTGTGGGCGCTGGCCGGTGTGGCGCCGGAACCGCTGACGGTGTCTGCCGCGGTGAGTCTCACCGACGCCCTGGAAGCGATCGCGAAGGAGTACGCGGCCGCCGGAGGCGGGCCTGTCCGGTTCAACTTTGCGGCGTCCAGCACGCTCGCGCGGCAGCTCGTGAACGGGGCACCCGCCGACATGTTCATCAGCGCCGACGAGGCACAGATGGATGTGGCGGCGCAGGCCGGGGCGATCGATCCCGCTTCGCGCGTGGATCTCCTCGGCAACCGGCTCACCATCGTCGCGCGGCAAGGTGGAGTCGCGATCCACCAGACGCGCGATCTCGCCGGGCCGGATGTCCGGCGGATCGCGCTCGGCGACCCGTCGGCAGTCCCCGCGGGTGTCTACGCGCGGCGTTACCTGGAGGCCGCGGGTCTGTGGGACTCCGTCGCCGCTCGCATCGTGCCGGTGGGGAACGTCCGGGCGGCGCTCGCCGCTGTCGTCAATGGCAGCGCCGACGCGGCCATCGTGTACGCGAGCGACACGGCGACTGCCGGCTCGTTGAATTCGTTGGTCATCACCGGCGCCGGCGTGCCGCGGATCGTGTATCCCGCGGCAATCGCCCGCCGCGCGGGCAATCGTGCCGAGGCTGAGCGGTTCCTCACATTTCTTCGGGGCCCACGCGCGGCAGCGGTGTTTGCCCGCTACAAGCTCATCCCGCTGGCAGCGGGGCAGTGACGTGGACGTCTGGCAGATCACCTGGTTCACGCTCGCGACCGCCGCACTGGCGACGGCGTTGATGGTCCCGCCGGGGCTGCTCATCGCATGGGCCCTCGCGCGAAAACGGTTCCGCGGCCGCCTCCTCCTCGACACCATCGTGTCGCTGCCGCTCGTCATGCCGCCGGTTGCGACCGGCCTTCTGCTGCTCACCCTCTTTGCGCCGCTTGGTCCGATTGGGCGCGTGCTCGCGCGCGCGGGCGTCCAGCTCGTCTTCACGTGGAAGGCGGTCGTACTCGCGATGACCGTGATGGGCCTGCCGTTGTTCGTCCGCACAGTGCGTGCGGGGTTCGAGCAGGTCGACCATCGGTTCGAGGCCGCGGCGGCGACGCTCGGTGCGGCGCCGTGGCGCGTGTTCCTGACCGTGACGCTGCCGCTGGCCCGCCCCGCCGTGATTGGGGGCGCGGTCCTGGGCTTCGCCCGTGCGATCGGGGAGTTCGGCGCGACGATCATGATCGCGGGCAGCATCCCGGGAGCGACCCGGACGCTGGCCGTCGCCATCTACTCTCTGTCGGAGATCGGCCGAACGGGCGAAGCGGCCGGTCTGGTCCTCATCTCCGCGGCGATCGCCTTCGCGGCGCTCTGGTGGTCCAACCGCCTCGTGTGGACGGCCGGGGAGAATGCGTGATTCTGCTCGACTTCACCCTTCGCCAGGGTGGCTTCACGCTCGAGATCCATGAGCGCCTCGCCGCCCGTGTCACGGCGCTCTTCGGTCCGTCAGGGGCCGGCAAGACGACGGTTCTCGACGCGATCGCTGGGCTCAGACGGCCGGCGTCGGGGTCGATCGCTATCGACTCAGGGATCCTGTTCGACCGCGCCGCGGGCATCGATCTCCCGCCCCATAAGCGTCACATCGGCTACGTCGCGCAGGATGTTGCGCTGTTTCCGCACATGACGGTCCGCCAGAACGTCCTCTATGGTCGCCGCGAGGGGCAGAAGCTCGCGCTCGATGCGGTGGCCTCCATGCTGGAGATTGACCGGCTGCTCGATCGCCGGGTGCCGCAGCTTTCCGGAGGGGAGCGGCAGCGCGTCGCGGTGGCGCGGGCACTGATGTCCGCACCTCAGGTGCTGCTGTTCGACGAGCCGCTCGCGGCCGTCGATGTCGAACGGCGACGCCGGATCTGGCCGTATCTCGAACGCGTTCGTGACGAGCTGCGTGTGCCGATCGTCTACGTGACGCACGATCCGGTCGAAGTCGATCGGCTGGCCGACCACGTGGTGCGGCTGGAAAATGGCCGCGTTGCCGATCGTCCCTTCACTTTTCTGCACTGAATTGCACGAAACTGCGCGATACTACGCCGTGACGCCGCGAGCGTCTTCAAGAGGAGCGTAGATGGCCAAGACAGCGAAGAAGAAAAACGGGAGCGCGAAATCGACCGCCAAGAAGAAGAGCGCCCGGAAGCCCAATGCGGCATTCATGAAGCCCATGACCCCCAGCGCCGCGCTGTCGGAAGTGATCGGCTCGAAGCCCGTGCCGCGGACGGAGGTCACCAAGAAGCTGTGGGCCTACATCAAGAAGAACGGGCTGCAGGACGAGAAGAATCGCCGCATGATCAAGGCTGACGATTCGCTGAAACCGGTCTTCGGGGGCAAGGCGCAGGTCAACATGTTCGAGATGACGAAGCTGGTCAACAAGCATCTGAAGTAGCGCGCTTCGCCGTCCAACCGATGTCGTCACCCTTCCGCACTCGCGGAGCGCGGCGGGTGTGTCTGCGAAATGCTGAATGATGAATGGTGCATTTGTCATTCAGCATTCGCCAGTAGATCCAGCGGCCCAATCAGCACCCGGTGATACACTCCGCGCGGCTTTTCTGCGGAGGAAGCATGCGCGTCACCCGTGTCGCTCTTGTTGCGGCGGCGGTTTTTCTGATCGCCCTCGCGTCGCGTCCGGCCGCGACCGCTCCGGCACCTGCCGCCGGCTACCAGCAGTTTCTCAGCCCCGCTTCGCCGCTGGACGTCATCGCCGCGAAGAAAGCGGACCGTCTCGCGTGGGTCGCATTCGAAGAAGGAAAGCGTAACGCCTATACGGCGACTGCGCCGGCCTTCACGCCGGTCCGGCTCACGAACTTTCAGAAGGACGATGGCATCGACCTGTCGGATCCGAGGATCTCGGACGACGGCTCGATGGTCGTCTTTATTCGAGGGAGCGCGCCGAACCGCGACGGCTGGGTCGCGAATCCCATGGCCAATCCGAACGGTCCCGAACGCGCCGTGTGGGCGGCACGCACCAGCGGCGGTCCGGCGTTCCGCGTCGCGGAGCTGACCGGCACCGCCGAGCTCGCGCCCGACGGCAGCTCCGTGCTGTTCATCAAGGACGGGCAGATTCATCGCGCGAAAGTGACTCCGGTGAGGCCGGTGTCCGAGTTGAATCGTGCCGAGAAGGCCTTCATCACCGAATGGGGCACGCAGAGCGCTCCGACATGGTCGCCGGACGGAAGGAAGATCGCGTTCGTGACCACGCGGACGGATCACAGCTTCGTCGCGGTGTACGACATGAAGGCCCGCACGGTGAAATACATGGCGCCGAGCGTCGACTTCGACAGCAGTCCGCTCTGGACGGACGACAGCGCCAGCATCGTGTTCGTTCGCCGACCCGGGCTGCCGTTCGCGCTGCAGGCGCAGCAGGGAAACGGGAGCATTGGGGTTCCTAACGGTCCGGCATTCCAGTCCAATGCGGCGACGGGGCGCGGGCGCGGCCGGGGTACATCGACCGCGCCGACGGAGGCGGCTGCGCAAACAGGGACACCGGTTGAAGCAGCGCCTGGCGGGCGCATTGCCAATGTCCCCGGTCTGCAGCGCGCGACCTTCCGCGGCGGCTACACGCTGTCGGTCATGAAGGCGGATGTCGCGACGGGCGAGGCGCGGGAGGTCTGGCACAACCAGCCCGCTGATCCGATCGTCAGCAGCATGGCGAATCCAAAGCTCGCCGGCGATTACCTCGTCTTCACCGTCAACGCGGCCGGCGGGCGCGGCGGTCGCGGACGTGGGACTGCCGCGGCAGCGGTGGAGGCGCCGCGGCCGTCTGCGCCCGCGGACGAGTGGGATCGCTATTTCTCGTTGAAGCTCACGGAACAGGGCGCGCGCCCTGTGACGCTGACGACGACCGACGGGCTGATCGAGGATCAGACCTCTGTGGCGTTGTCCCCGGACGCGACGACGCTTTACTACTGCACGAACGCGAAGGATCTCGAGCGGCGTCATATCTGGGCGGTGCCCGTCGGCGGCGGTACGCCGCGGCCGGTGACGACCGGGCAGGGGATCGAGACGATGCCGGTTCCGCTGGCCTCCGGCAAAACGCTGGCGACGCTGAGCGCCAGCTGGAAGATGCCGCAATCGCTCGGGCTCTGGACGCTGTCCTCGTCCACACCGGCGTCGCAGAAGATCGCGTTTCCGCTGGCGCGGAAGAATTTCCCGGCGGACGCGCATGTCGAGCCGCAACTGGTTCTCACCAAGGCTGCCGACGGACTCGAGATCCACAACCAGCTGTTCCTGCCGAAAGATATTCAGGCCGGAGAGCGGCGGCCCGCAATCGTGTTCGTACACGGCGGGCCGGTGAGACAGATGCTCCTCGGCTACCACTACATGCAGTTCTATCACTGGGCGTACGGCATCAATCAATGGCTAGCGAACCAGGGGTACGTCGTGCTCTCCGTCAATTACCGGAGCGGCGTCGGCTACGGCAGATCGTTCCGCAGCGCGCCGAACACCGGCGGCGGCGGCAACGCCGAATACCAGGATGTGCTGGCCGGTGGCAAATACCTGCAGTCGCGCCCCGACGTCGATCCGAACCGGATCGGGATCTGGGGGCTTTCGTACGGTGGTGTGCTGACCTCTCAGGCGCTGGCGCGGAACTCGGATCTCTTCAAGGCGGGCGTCGATCTCGCAGGCGTGCACCTCTGGGGCAGCTCGCTCGATCCCGACGCGGTGTCGTTCAAGTCCTCGGCCATCGGGGCGATTGACGGCTGGAAATCGCCGGTGCTGCTCGTCCACGGCGACGACGACCGGAACGTCGCGTTCCAGCAGACCACCGGTCTCGTGCAGCTCCTTCGAGCGCGCGACGTTTACTACGAGCTGATCGTGTTCCCCGACGACACGCACGAGTCGCTGTTGCACAGCCGGTGGCTGTACACGCTCGGGCGGATGGACAGCTTCTTCCGCAGGTTCCTCGGCACCGATCGGAAGATGACGGTTCCTTCGGAACCAAAATGAAGGTTCTACGAGGTTCTACAAGGTTCTACTGGGTTCGGGGTTCTGCAGGTTCTTCTGTCGCACCCGTAGAACCGGAACCTAGTAGAACCTTGTAGAACCCTGTAGAACCACCTCTAAGTCGTAAGAACGACTTTGCCGATGTTCGCGCGGCTTTGAATGAACCGGTGCGCGTCGGCGGCGCGATCGAGTGGAAACGTTCGCGCGACGATCGGCGTGATACGGCCGGCGCGCAGCTCGCTGATCAGCATCTCCATCGTTCCCGCAAGCTGACGCCGCTCGCTCCAGAGATGCCCGATGTGCAATCCGAAGACGCCGTGATTGCGGTTGATCAGTGACAGCGGATTGAATCGAGGCGTCGCGAACCAGGCCCGGAAGGCGTGCCACGCATTGCGCCTTTCACCCGTCGCCGCCGCCGACAGCCCGAAGATGATCAGCCGTCCAAGCGGCGCGAGCATGCGGTAGCTGTCGGTGAAGCTGCGGCCGCCGATCGGATCCAGGATGACGTCGACGCCGCGCCCCCGCGTCAGCCTGTTCACTTCTTCAGCGACATTGGCATGACGGTAATCAATCGCGTGATCGACCCCGAAGCTCCGCAGGGCGTCATGCTTGAACGCGGAAGCGGTACCGATGACCGTCGCGCGCCGCAGCCGCGCGAGCTGAGTCGCCGCGATTCCGACCCCGCCCCCCGCGTTGTGCACGAGCACGGTTTCACCGGGCGCGAGCGCGGCCATCTTGTAGAGCGCGATCGATGCGGTCAGATAGTTGACCGGCACCGCCGCCGCTTCCGCATCGCTCAAATTGTCCGGGAAGTGGAACGCCTGTGGCGCGGGAACGACGACCGTGTCCGCATAGCCGCCGAAGCGCGTGAGCGCAACCACGCGATCCCCCTCGGCGAAGCCGACGACGTTCCGGCCGACAGCGTCGACGCGGCCGGCAACCTCGTATCCCACCACCATGGGCGGCTTCGGTGCGTCGGGGTACATGCCAAGCCGCGCGAGGATGTCCGCGAAGTTGATCCCTGCGGCGCGGACGTGGATCCGGATGTCGTCGTCAGCCGGCGACGGGTCCGGCCCTTCGCGAATCTCCAGGACCTCCGGAGCGCCGTGGCGGGCGATGACCACCTGCCGCATGGGGCAGGCTATCACGACGGCGCTGTTGCCGGGCCTGAAGGCCCGGCCTACGTGGGACAGCCGCCGGCGCCTAAAGGCCCGGCGTACGTTGCGGTGTAGGGCGGGTCTAGACCCGCCTACGTACGTGCCAGCAGCGCGAGAAGCGCTTTCTGGGCGTGCAACCGGTTCTCGGCCTGATCGAACACGATGGAAAGAGGGGAGTCGAGCACATCGGAGGTCACTTCCTCACCGCGGTGTGCTGGCAGGCAGTGCATGAACAGCGCGCCGGCGCTGGCCTGTGCCATCAGCGCCGCGTTCACCTGGTAAGGGGCAAAAACCGACTCTCGCTCCGGGGCCTCGTCCTCCTGACCCATCGACGTCCAGACATCGGTGTACACCGCGTCGGCGCCGCGCACTGCCGCAGCAGGATCGGTGAAGAGCTCGACGCCGCCACCGTATCGGGCGACTCGCGCCACGCTGTCGACGACGTGTGCGGGCAGCTCGAATCCGGCGGGCGATGCCACGCGCACGGCGGCACCGAGCATCGCCCCCGCCTGCGCCAGCGATGTCGCGACGTTATTGCCGTCGCCGACGAAGGTGATCGTCCGTCCGCGGAGGCTGCCCCATAGCTCGCGGAGCGTCACGCAGTCGGCAAGCGCCTGGCACGGATGCTCCTCGTTGGTCAGCGCGTTGACGACGCGAAGGCGCGGGGCGGCATCGGCGAACTGCTCGAGCCGTCCCTGCGCGTAGGTGCGCACGACCGCGGCATACACCCATCGCTCGAGGTTGCGGGCCACGTCGGCGATCGGCTCGCGCCCGCCCAGCGCCACGTCGGTCGGTGGTTCGATCACGTCGCCGCCGAGCTCCCTGACCGCGATCTGGAACGTCGAGCGTGTTCTGAGCGAGGGCTTCTCGAAGAGCAGTGCCACATGCCGTCCTTCGAGCGGCCGATCGTGGAGCACCCCGGCCGCTCTCGCAGCCTTGTATTGCGCCGCAAGGTCCAGGCACAGATCGAGCGTGTCGTGCTCGAAGTCGAGAATCGAAAGAAATCGCGAGGGAATGGCCGTCGCGCTGCGCATGAAGCGTCCCCTACGTGCGGTATTCCGCATTGATGCGTACGTACTCGGCGCTGAGATCGCAGGTCCACATCTGCGCCGCGCCGTTCCCTGCGGTCCCCAGGTCCACGTCCACGACGATCTCTGACTGTTTCAGGTATTCCGCCGCGTCGGGCGCCCGTTCGTCGTGCGGCGCACCGGCACCGAACAGCTCGACCGGGCCGATGCGAACCGCCGCGCGGTCGAGCACGAACTCCGATCCGGAGCGCCCGGCGACCGCCACCAGACGGCCCCAGTTTGGATCGCCGCCGTGGATTGCCGTCTTGACGAGAGGCGAATTCGCGATCGCTCTTGCCGCCCGCCGCGCGTCGTCGTTCGAAGCGGCGCCGGTTACGCGCACCGTCACCAGCTTGGTGGCACCCTCGCCGCCGCGCACGATGCCGATCGCCAGCGGCTCGCACACGATGCGGAGCGCTTTGACCAGCGCGTCGTAATCAGCCTCGCCGAGCCGGACGCCGCTGGCGCCGTTGGCGAGCACGAAGACGCAGTCGTTGGTCGAGCATTCCCCATCGACGGTGATGGCGTTGAACGTCTCGTCCACGGCTGCCTTGAGCGCGCGCTGCAGAAGTTCCGGGGCTACCGCGGCGTCCGTGGTGACGAACCCGAGCATGGTTGCCATATTGGGTTCGATCATTCCCGAACCCTTCGCGATCCCGCCCACCCGGAACGTGCCGCCGCCCGCCATGACCTCCGCCGACGCCTGCTTTGGAAACGGATCGGTGGTCATGATCGCGCGGGCGGCGTCCGACCCGCCGTCGGGCGACAGCGCGGCACGGGCGCTGCT
>Ga0310810_10011553_pt1 | contig 10315 bp, 9 predicted proteins | sample NCmetagenome_FD_207641 | JGI IMG/M metagenome (GOLD analysis project Ga0310810, IMG submission 207641) | Soil microbial communities from experimental microcosm in Duke University, North Carolina, United States - NC | ecosystem: Engineered > Artificial ecosystem > Soil microcosm > Unclassified ...
GAGCTTCGAATGCTCGCCGAGAGCCGCGCCCAACGCATGCAAACGCGCGTGCAAGGCTTGCCCCAGCCACAGACCAACGCAGACCTAGCGGCAGCGGCATGGGCCTGCGAAATGACTGCGCTCGAGGCTGCCGCCGAAGCCATGCCCGACCGCCGCATCGACTGGGCGGATTTCGATCGGATGCTGGACAACATGGAATCTGCACTCGGCCGGATCGCCGAATTCTTTGGCTTCGACGCCACTCCGGATCAGCTCTCGGCAATTACGGCAGGCCCGCTGATGACCCGCTATTCGAAGGCGCTCGAATATGATTACAGCGCCGCACTTCGCCGCGACCTGATCGCCGAACAGATCGCGGCGCACGGCCGCGAAATCGACTCGGCGCTTGCCATGCTCGGCGCCGCGGCGGAAAAGTCGGCGCTGCTGACGCGAGCGCTCGCGCGCTGTGGGGAGGATTGATGTACCGGGTCCTGCAAATCCTGAACGATGCCGAGATCGCGGAATGCAAGCGGATCGCCGCTTCGACGCCGTTCGTCGACGGGCGCATCACCAACCCGCACAATACGGCCAAGGAGAACGAGCAGCTCCACGACGAGAGCGCCTACAAGGCCAGCTCCCAGCTGCTGCACAATGCACTGGTCCGTGTCCCGGAATTCATGGAGTTCGCCTTCCCGGTGGCGATGGCTCCCCCGCTGATCACCCGGTATAAGCCCGGCATGAAATATGGCGCGCACGCCGATGCGGCCTTCATCCAGCTTCCAGGCGCGACCATCCGAAGCGATTTGAGCTGCACGATCTTCCTCAACGAACCCAAGGATTATGAGGGCGGCGAGCTGCATTTGAAGCTCGGCGACGCGCAGCTGACGTTCAAGCTCAAGCCCGGTGAAGCGATCGTCTATCCGTCCGACACTTTCCACCAGGTCGTGCCGGTGACCAAGGGCGAGCGGCTGGTCGCGATCACCTTTATCCAGAGCCGGATCCAGGACCCGTTCCGCCGCAACATGCTCTATGAGCTGAACGAAGTGGCCGCGCTCGAGGGGCTGAAGATGGACCCGGAGAATTACGGCCGGCTGCAGCTGGTGCAGCAGAACCTGCTGCGCCACTGGAGCGACATGCCCTAACCGCGGTTAGGCGGCCTTCTGCAGATGCTTCCGGCCGAGCAGCTCGGCGATCTGGACGGCGTTCAGAGCCGCGCCTTTGCGCAAATTGTCGCTGACTACCCATAGCGAAAGGCCGTTGTCGACGGTCGGGTCGTCGCGCACGCGGCTGACGTAAGTCGCATATTCGCCGACGCATTCGACCGGAGTCACGTATCCGCCGGGCTCTCGCTTATCGACCAGCATCACGCCCGGCGCCTCGCGCAGGATGCGCTGCGCCCCGGCCGCGCTGATCTCCTTCTCGAACTCGATGTTCACCGCCTCCGAATGGCCGACGAACACCGGTACCCGGACGCAGGTCGCGCTGACCTTGATTGCCGGATCGAGGATCTTCTTGGTTTCGACGACCAGCTTCCATTCCTCGGTCGTCGAGCCGTCGTCGAGAAAATCGCCAGCCTGCGGGATCACGTTGAAGGCGATCTGCTTGGGATAGACTTGGGGCTCGTTGGAATCGCCTACGAAGATGTTGCGCGACTGGTTGAACAGCTCGTCCATCGCCCCTTTGCCGGTGCCCGAAACCGACTGGTAGGTCGCGACGACCACCCGCTTGATGGTCGCCGCGTCATGCAGCGGCTTCAACGCGACCACCAATTGCGCGGTCGAGCAGTTGGGATTGGCGATGATGTTCTTCTTTGTGTAGCCGGCGATCGCCTCGGGATTGACCTCGGGGACGATCAGCGGAACGTCCGGGTCCATCCGGTAGAGCGAGCTATTGTCGATTACTGTGCAGCCGGCGGCTGCGGCCTTTGGAACATAGATTTTCGAGGCTTGGGAGCCGGCCGCGAACAGCGCCATGTCCCAGCCCGCGAAGTCGAAATGCTCGAGGTTCTTGACCTTGAGTTCCTTGCCACTGTCGCCGAAATCGATGACGTCGCCGGTCGACCGCGCGGAAGCGACCGCTGCCAGCTCATCCAGCGGAAATTGGCGTTCGGCGAGAATGTTCAGGATCTCGCGCCCGACATTGCCCGTCGCGCCGACCACCGCGACCCGATAACCCATTATCAACTCCGTTCAGTCCTGCGGCGCAGCGCCTATCGCAACCGGCCGATGAAAGCGATATGGCTTCGCACCTTGCTCGGGCCAAGGGGGGACAGAATGCGCCGATCGACCATGGTGTTGGGTCTTGTGCTGATCGTGCTGCTCGGGGCGATGGCGGCCAAGACGCTGCTGATCGAAGTTCCGCCGGTGCGCACCCATTCGGCGCCCGACCAGTTCGACGCCAACCGCGCCGACCAGCGCCTCGCCTTCGTCCTGGGCGATCAACGACCGCACCCCGCCGATACCGCCGCCGACGACGATGTGCGAGGCCGCATCGTGGCCTTGCTCCAGGGCATGGGTTTGAAGCCAATCGTCCGTGATCAGCTGGCCTGCAACGAGCTGTACAAATCGCGCGGAGTCAGCTGTGCGCGGGTGCGCAACGTCATTGCGACGCTCGGCCCGGCGACCGGCAAGGCCGTCCTCCTCAACGCCCATTATGACAGCGTCCCGGTCGGGCCTGGAGCAGCCGACGACGGGATCGGGGTGGCGACCCTGCTCGAGGTCGCGCAGGTGCTCAAAAACCGTCCCCTGCGACGTCCGGTAATGCTCCTGTTCAACGAGGGTGAAGAGCTCGGCCTGGTCGGCGCTCGCGCGTTCCTCTCCGACCCCTTGAGCCGCAACGTCGACAGCCTCGTCAACCTCGAAGCGCGCGGGGTTCGCGGGCCCGTCAACATGTTCGAAACCAGCCGGCCCAACGGGCCTGCGATCTCGGTGTTCAAGCGTGCGGTCGAGGATCCGGTCGCCAATTCGCTGTCGACGGACGTCTATCGCCTGCTTCCCAACTACACCGACGTGAATAGCTTCTCCGAGCGCGGCTGGCTGACCCTCAATCTCGCGCCGATCGGCAATGAAACCCGCTACCATTCGGGTGGCGACGACGTCGCCGCGCTCGACCGCGGGACCCTGCAGCACATGGGAGACCAGACGCTTGCGCTCGCCGATGAGCTCGCCAACGGGGTCCCCGAAGGCGATTCCGACGTGATCTTCATGGACATCGGGGGCCGGACCCTTCTCGTCCTGCCGCTCGTCCTGGGCGCCGTCCTGCTGGTCGGCTTGCTATTGGCCTTCGCAGCGATTTCCTGGCGGCGTGGCGGCACTGCGATGGGACTTGCGACCGTATTTGCCGCAGTCGCCGGATCGACCGCGCTGGCATGGCTCATCGTCTCGGTGATGGGGCTGATCCGTCCCGGCATGTTCTGGCGCGCCTATCCCCTCTGGACCCACGTCGCGACTTACGCCCTTGCGATGCTCGCAGCGCTGCTCGCGCTTCGCCTGCTCGCCCGCAACCTCACCGTCGGGCAGCTGAGAGCAGCCTATTGGCTGTTCTACCTGATCGTCGGCGCGCTGATCGCGATCATCGCACCGGGCGGAATGATCTTCTTCCTGCTTCCGCCGCTGGCAATGCTCGCCGGCATCGGTGCGCAGCGCTCTTCCGGCTCCGCGGAGCGCACCGGCGCGATGGCCGCGCTGTTCGTGCTCTATTTCACCTGGGGCGCGCTGCTCGTCCTGCTTCAATCGCTCCTGAACGGCGGCCCGATGTGGGTGTTCGCGCCGCTTGGGATGCTGATCATCTTCCCCGCGCTGATCGAGGCCACGGCCGCAATCGACGACGTCCGCACGGGCGAGAGCGCGGCGATGGCCGCAGTCATTGCGCTGGTGCTGTGGCTCGCCGCAGCGGCCGCCCCGGCCTATTCGGCCGACCGCGAGCAGCGCTTCTCCATCCAGCACGTGACCGACGCGACGACCGGCAAGGCCTCTTGGTCGGCGATCAATGACGGTGCCGGCCTGCCCAGTCATTTCCGCGCGGAAGGCGAATGGCGCTGGGACAAGCTTCCCTACAGCGAGCGCAAGCGGTGGGTCACCGCAGCGCCGCCGATCGCCGGGCTCCAGGCGCCCGTCGTCCAGGCGGTTTCGCAAGTCCAGAACGGCGGTCAGCGCACGGTCACCGTGCGCTTGCAGGCAAACGGGTCCGACCGCATCTCCCTGATCGCCCCGGAAGACGCCCGGATCAGCTCGGCCGGGGTCCCCGGCTATGTCCGGCCGATCGATATGCACGAGGACGGCAAATACGACATCGACTGCTTCGGGCGGAGCTGCGACGGCCTGACCCTCACCCTGGTCATCGACCAGGCCAAGCCGGTCGAATTCCTGATCGCCGGATCGCGCGCCGGATTGCCATCGGCGGCGGCGCCGCTGCTTGCCGCCCGCCCCCGGTTCGCGCGGCCGCAATATTCGCGCGACGAAACGATCGCTTTCACTCGCGCCAAGCTCTGACCGACTCGGCTTTTGTTTGCTATAGGCCGCTGATGAGGCCGCGCGGCGCGTGTTGCCGCTCCGCCTCGAACAAGGAGGTGTTATGGCGTCCAAGTCGATGGCCGCTCGCCGCCCGGCCCGCGCGAAGCTGATCCCAGTCCGCAAGATTTCCGATGATGACCTGAGCTGGGCGCTCCGGGAGGGATGGCGCGACTTCAAGTCGCTTCGCGGCGACATCTTCTTCGCAGGGCTGATCTACACCTTCATCGGACTGGCCGCGATGGTGATGACCACCAACGGACCGCTGATGCCATTCTTCTTCCCGGTCGTCGCCGGCGTCGGCCTGCTCGGCCCGGTCGCAGCAACCGGTTTCTACGAACTCGCCAAGCGGCGCGAGAGCGGCGAGGAAGTGCACTGGTTCAATTTCCTCGACGTTCGCAAGCGTGCGTCGGTTGACGACATGGGGATCGTCGCCGGGATGCTGCTCGCCATCTTCGCTTTGTGGCTGGTCGTCGCGGGCATTCTGTACGTCACTTTGTTCGGCTGGGGGACGCCGACATCGTACATCGACTTTTTCACCACGATCCTGACCACGCCCCGCGGCTGGGCGCTGATCGGTGCGGGCGCCGTCGTGGGCGCTATCTTCGGCTGGATCGTGCTTGCGCTGAGCGTCGTCTCGCTGCCGATGCTGGTGGATCGCGACGTCAGCGCGCCGGAAGCCGTGTCCGCCTCGTGGCGCGCGGCGCACGCCAACAAGGCGGAGATGATCCGCTGGGGCCTGATTGTCCTCGGGCTGCTGGTCCTGGGGTCGATCCCGCTGTTCGTCGGGCTCGCCTTCGTCCTGCCGTGGCTCGGCTATTCGACCTGGCACCTCTACACGCGGCTGGTGGACCGGGATTCGATCCCGGCCCGCAACCGTCGTCGGTAAAGTTTAGGCCTCGGTCTTTTCGTTCGTCTTGGCTTCGGCCTTCTTCTTGGGGGCCGGAGCTTCGGTCTCGGCAGCCTGGGCGGCGGCCGGAACGTCGCGCTGGACCATCCGGCGCTCGGCGATGCGCGCCGCCTTACCGGTGCGTCCGCGCAGGTAATAGAGCTTGGCGCGGCGGACGTCGCCGCGGCGTACGACCTCGATCTTGTCGATGATCGGCGAATAGAGCGGGAAGACGCGCTCGACGCCCTCGCCGAACGAAATCTTGCGGACGGTGAAGCTGGATCCGACGCCCTTGTTGGCGCGCGCGATGCACACGCCTTCGAAATTCTGCACGCGGGTGCGGTCGCCCTCGATCACCTTGACGCCGACGCGAAGCGTGTCGCCAGGGCGGAATTCGGGAACGGGCTTGTCCTTGGTCAGCGCGTCAATGGCTTCGCGCTCGAGAGTCTCGATCAGGTTCATTTCTTCTTCTCTTCACTGTCCCGCTGCGCGCCAGAGGGCGGTGCCTGCGATGCGCCCCCGTGGCGCTCGATCAGGTCCGGCCGCCTTAGCCGTGTATCTTCGACAGCCTGGCTCTTTCGCCATGCCGCGATCTTCGCATGATCCCCCGACCGCAGCACTTCGGGAATCGTGCGCCCTTCCCATATTACAGGCCGGGTATAGTGCGGATATTCCAGGAGACCTTGCTCGAAGCTCTCCTCCTCTCCGCTGGAGGCCGCGCCCATTACCCCGGGAAGCAGCCTCACGCAAGCATCGAGGATCGCCATCGCCCCCAGCTCCCCGCCCGAGAGCACATAGTCGCCGACGGAGACCGGTTCGATCGGCCGCGCCTCGAAGATTCGCTCGTCGAAGCCCTCAAAGCGGCCCGAGAGCAGGATCACGCCCTCCCCGCCCGCAAGCTCGCGCACACGCTCCTGCGTTAGCGGGCGCCCACGCGGGGTCAGCGCAAGCATCGGCCGGCCATCGGCGACGCTGTCGATCCCGGCCGCGAGCACGTCGGGACGGAGCACCATCCCCGCACCGCCGCCGGCAGGCGTATCGTCGACGCTCCGATGTTTGTCGGTCGCGAAATCGCGGATGTTTCGGGCTTCGAGCGACCAGATCCCCTGCTCCAGCGCGCGCCCAGCGAGGCTAATGCCCAGCGGCCCCGGAAACATCTCGGGATAGAGGGTCAGAACGCTTGCGCGGAACGGCATGGGCGCGGGCTAGTCGGGAACCCCGCGCACGGCAATCCATTGGGCTTCGGATGGACGACCCCGTTCTCGACTGCCTGATCGTCGGCGGCGGCCCCGCCGGGCTGACCGCCGCGATCTACCTCGCACGATTCCACCTCGACATCCTCGTCGTCGATGGCGGGAAGAGCCGCGCGAGCTGGATTCCCTGCACCCGCAACGTCTCCGGCTTTCCCGAGGGGATCAAAGGCACCGAGCTGCTCCAGCTCATGCGCGAGCAGGCGTGCAAATATGGCGCCAAGATCGAAACCGAATTCGTCACCAAGCTCGAGCGGGACGAAAAGACTGGCGTCTTCACCGCGACCTGGGGATCGGGGTGTCGCCAGGCGCGCACCGTCCTTCTGGCCACCGGAGTGACCAACCGACGCCCGCCGATGGACGAGGAGCTGCACGACGACGCGATGGCTCGCGGGCTCATCCGATATTGCCCGATCTGCGACGGCTATGAGGTCACCGACAAGAAAGTCGGCGTGATCGGCAGCGACAAGCACGGCGTCGCCGAGGCGCTGTTCATCCGCAGCTATACCGCCGACGTGACCCTGATCGCGCCCGACAAGGCGCTTCGCCTCACCGAGGAGGAACAAGCCAGGCTGAAGGCCGCCGGTATCGGTTGCATCGACGGGCCGACCCAGGCGGTCGCAATCTCCCACGACTTCATCGTTGTCGACACCGCCGACGGCCATTTCACCTTCGACAGCATCTATCCGGCGCTGGGATCGGATACCCACACCCAGCTCGCCGACATGGTGGGCGCGGACCTCTCCGCCTCCGACTGCATCAAGGTCGACAGCCATCAGCGGACCAGCGTGCCCGGCCTCTATGCCGCGGGCGATATCGTGATCGGGCTCGACCAGATCAGCCACGCGATGGGCGAAGGCGGGGTCGCCGCAACGACCATCCGCAACGACCTTGCGGAAAAGAACCCGCTGCTGCGCGAGCCCTTGAGCGAGATGCGGAAGGCTGGAAGCGGCAGTTAGGCCAGGAATTCGGGGTCGAGGACGATCCGGTCGCCTTGAAGGTCCGCGATCCCCGGCTTGAATGGAATCAGCGACCGTCCGCCGCTCTCAAGCTCGACCTCCAGCAGGTCCCCGGCACCATAATTCTCGACAGCAGCCACCGCGCCGACCGCATTGCCCTGCGCGTCCTCGCAGGGAAGCCCGATCAGGTCGGCGTGATAATATTCGCCCTCGTCGAGCGGAGGCAGCGCCGAGCGATCGACCTCGACCAGCGATCCACGCAGCGCCTCGGCCGCAGAGCGATCGGTAACGCCTTCGAAGCGCGCGACCGGCATCTTGCCGTCACGCACCGACAGGAGGCGCCGCTCGGCGCCCCCGACATACAGCTTCTTGTGGCACGACAGGCTTTCGAGGCTGTCGCTAAACAATTTCAGGCGCACTTCGCCTTTGATGCCGTGCGCCCCGGCAACCGCGGCCAGCGCGATCCTGCGCTCGCCACGGTCGCCCGAAGCAGCCAATTACTCGGCCTTCTCGTCAGCTGCTTCAGCCTGAGGCGAATCCTCGGTCGGCGGGACGATATCGTCCGCACCTTCCGCGGGAGCCTCGTCGGCCGGCGCAGATTCTTCGGCCGCCTCTTCAGCAGGCTGCTCGGTGGCAGCTTCTTCCGCCGGAGCTTCCTCGGTGTCGGGCTCGGCGACCTCGACCTCTTCGCCGGCCTCGGCCTCAACGGCCGCTTCCTGGGCGACCGAAGGCTCGTCAGCAGGAGCTTCGGCGGCAACCGGAGCCGCTTCGCCAGCTTCCGCTTCCGCAGCAGCCTCTTCCGCAACCGGCTCTTCCATCGGCTCATCGGCGGTGTCCGCGGGAGCCTGCTCAGCCGCAACCTCTTCGGCCTCGGTCGGCGGAGTCTGCTCGGAAACCTCTTCGGCGACAGCCTCGGCCTCAGCAGTCGGCTCGGCGGTCGCAGCCTCGATTTCCTCGGCAACCACGGCTTCGGCCTCTTCCTGCTTCGGCGCGGCAGCAGCCTCGGCTGCCTCGGCTTCCTTGGCGTTGCGCTGCTCGACGCGCTCCTTGGCCTTTTCGCCCGGCTCCGCCTTCTGCGGGTTGTTGCGCGCCGGCCGCTCGCGAATGCCGGCAGCGTCGAGGAAGCGCAGGACTCGGTCCGACGGCTGCGCCCCGACCGACAGCCAATGCGAAATGCGGTCGGCGTCGAGCTTCACGCGCTCGGGCGAATCCTTCGCCAGCAGCGGGTTGTAGGTGCCGAGCTTCTCGATGAAGCGGCCGTCGCGCGGGGCGCGGCTGTCGGCGACCACGATGCGGTAATAGGGCCGCTTCTTGGCGCCGCCTCGGGTGAGACGAATTGCTAGAGCCATTTGTTACTTCCTTTCAGTGTGTTCGTTTATTTCTTTGAGAATTTATCGAAACCGGGTGGCAGGTTGAACGGTGATCCGCCGCCAAGGCCGGGAAGCGCCGCGCCGCCGGCGCCGCCGAGCCCAGGGAGGGCTCCTCCGCCCGGCATAGGGCCGGCGCCGCCAAGCCCACCCAAACCGCCGCCGCCGCCAAACATCGCGGCGAGCTTGCCAAGCCCGCCCATCTTCTTGAGCCGCTTCATCACCGTCGCCATTTCCTGGTGCATCTTCAGCAGCTTGTTGATGTCCTGAACGGTCGTCCCGCTGCCCTTGGCGACGCGGATCTTGCGCTTGGCGTTGATGATCTCGGGCTTGGACCGCTCCTTCGCCGTCATCGACGACAGCATCGCTTCCATATGGGTCAGCGCCTTGTCGCCTGCGCCCCCTTGAGCAGCATCCATCGCCCCCTTCATGCCCTTGAGGCCCGGCATCATTCCCGCAAGCGCGCCGAGGCCTCCCATGCGCTGCATCTGGCGCAGCTGGGCCCAGAGATCGTCGAGGTCGAACTTGCCTTTGGCCATCTTGGCCGCGAGCTTCTCTGCCTCCTCGACCTGGATCGTCTCCGCCGCGCGCTCGACCAGGCTGACGACGTCGCCCATGCCGAGGATCCGCCCGGCGACCCGCTCGGGATGGAAGGCTTCGAGCTTGTCGATCGCCTCCCCGACGCCGGCGAACTTGATCGGCTTGCCGGTGACTGCGCGCATGCTGAGCGCGGCACCGCCGCGAGCATCGCCGTCGAGCCGGGTCAGGATCACTCCGGAGAGCTCGACTTCGCCGGCAAAGCCCTTGGCGACGTTGACCGCGTCCTGACCGGTCAGTGCGTCGACCACGAGCAGGGTTTCGGTCGGGTTCGATGCAGCTGCGACGGCCTTCATCTCGGCCATCAGCTGGTCGTCGACGTGGAGCCGGCCCGCGGTATCGAGCAATACGACGTCAAAGCCCTGCAGCTTGGCCGACTGGATCGCGCGCTTGGCGATCTCGACCGGCTGCTGGCCGGCGACGACCGGCAGGGTCTCAACATTGGTCTGGCGGCCGAGCACCGCGAGCTGCTCCTGCGCGGCGGGCCGGGCAACGTCGAGCGACGCCATCAGCACCTTCTTGCGTTCGCGCTCGGTGAGCCGCTTGGCGAGCTTGGCGGTGGTCGTCGTCTTGCCCGAGCCCTGGAGCCCGACCATCATGATCACGACGGGCGGGTTAACCGCGAGGTTGAGCTCCGATGTTTCGGCGCCGAGCGTTTCGACCAGCGCGTCGTGGACGATCTTGACAACCATCTGGCCCGGAGTGACCGAGCGCAGGACTTCCTGCCCGACGGCCTTTTCAGTGACCTGGTCGACGAAATCGCGCG
>Ga0310810_10011554_pt1 | contig 10315 bp, 4 predicted proteins | sample NCmetagenome_FD_207641 | JGI IMG/M metagenome (GOLD analysis project Ga0310810, IMG submission 207641) | Soil microbial communities from experimental microcosm in Duke University, North Carolina, United States - NC | ecosystem: Engineered > Artificial ecosystem > Soil microcosm > Unclassified ...
GCGAGCCTTCTATACATTCCACAGCTTCCGTCGCTGATACTGCCGATGTCGCTTTAACTGCTTACTTAGGACCAGGCGTCTGCGTTGGCAATTACTCGCGCGTTGGAGCAGCGACACGAATTGAGGCTGGTGTGGTGATCGGCGACAACGTTTTTATCGGCGCTGATTGTGTGATTCAACCGAACGTTGTCTTGTACGACGGAGTTACGATCGGCGACAACGTGATTCTGCATGCTGCTGTTTGTATTGGAGCGGACGGGTTTGGATACGTGCGTGATCGAATGGGCTATCACAAGTTTCCACAGATAGGCACTGTCGTGATCGAGGATGATGTGGAGTTAGGAGCGCATACTTGTGTGGACCGCGCCGCGCTTGGCCGCACGCGCATTGGGCGCGGAACGAAGATCGATAATATGGTTCACGTCGGTCACAACTGCGACATAGGAGAGCGTGTAGTCATTGCGGCGCAAACCGGAATTAGTGGCAGCGTTGTGATTGAAGACGATGCTGTGATTGGGGGGCAAGTTGGATTCGGTGATCACACCCGAGTACAGAGTGGGGCAGTAATTGGATCGAAAGCTGGAGTACTGCCGGGCAAGATTGTGCGTCCAGGTGTTTGGTGGGGAATTCCTGTGCAACCGCTGGCAGAATATAAAAAGATGAATGCGCATCTTGGTCGACTACCGCAGATGCGCGATGAGATAAAAAGACTGAGAGAAGAAGTTGAGCGGTTGCGAAAGAATTTGTTGGCTGAATAGTTCGGACGGATTCTAAGTGCGAGACCTGGTTCCCGTCGAACAGAAGCTCCTTGACCGGAGACACGCAAGCTCTTTTGTCCTCATCTGTTTTTTGCGGCCCTCTGTTCGACGGGGGCGGCCGAGGACGGCCGCGCTCCGACCAAAGAGTTGCGTGTCTCCGGTCAAGGAGCTTCTGTTCGACGTGATAAAAATCTCAGGACGGCGCCTGCTGCTTTATGTGATGCTCCTGGTGGACCAAGTTTCGCCGTAACTTGTTCCAATGACTCCCGCATCGTTTTGTTCGCCTCCGACTCTAAGAGGCGAATCAATTCAACGGCCAACCGCCCGCCGGTTAAATCATCCTGCATAAGCTCCTTCACAATCTCCTTTTCTGCGACGAGATTGACGAGCCCATAGAACGGACTGGTTATCAATCGACCCAACGTATGCCAGTTGATTGGTGACTCTTTGTAAACGATTACCATCGGCGTAGACAGCAGTGCAGCCTCGAGGGTGGCCGTTCCACTCGCGATTGCCGCAGCGTCGGAGGCGGCGAGCGCTTCCCGAGTATTTCCATGAACAATTCGAATTCGTTCGAGATGAGGACTACCCTCATTTCGCGTGATGATCTGTTTGGTCTCTTCGATCGTACGACTCGGCGCCACACCAATCACAAATTGCAGATCCTTTCGCTCTGCAGCGAGCAAATCAATTGCATCCAACATCGGAGGAAGGATTCTTTGTAGCTCTTTATGACGACTTCCCGGCAGAAAAGAGATGATCGGTTGGTTCGCACTCAAATCGTATCGGCGGCAAAATTCTTCACGATCGAATTTTGGCAACACTTGTCCCACCAGTGGATGTCCAACAAATTCAACCTGGCTAACGCCTCTTGATAAGTACCAGTCAGCTTCGAACGGCAAAATAGTTAGTAGTAGATCGACATCTCGTCTGATTCGATTCACGCGTTGCGGACGCCATGCCCAAAGTTGTGGGCTGATGTAATAGATGACTTTGATCCCGCGGCGATGAAGCGACGTAGCGAGCCGCAGGTTGAACTCGGGCCAATCAACCAGGATCACAGCATCGGGCTTCTGTTCAATGGCCGCGGCCTTCAGATCTCGAAACGCGCGCATGAACCTGTGGAAGACCTGACCAACTTCGACGATTCCCATGATTGCGAGCGAATCGGTGTTCACAATAGTGTCAACTCCCGCAACTCGCATTAATGGTCCGGTCGCACCAAAGAATGAAACGCCGGGGGCTCGTTCGTGCAGCGCCAAAACCAACGCTGCCGCATGAGCATCACCCGAAGGTTCACCGGCGACGATCATCAGTTTTAAGTGGGGTGGCACGCGTTGAAATATATCAGTTGCGTTATGTCCGACGAACTTTAGTTTGTCGACGCGTCCAGTCAGAGCGCTCTGAATCATCGAGAATCCTGCAATCAACCACGACAAACTAAAGCTCGTCGGACAAATCAAATGACCAACTGAGAAATGTCAAATGACAAATGATAAATGAATCGTTTTGAACTCTCTCTACACGCTTCTATCTTTTCCGTGCTAGCATCCCATCGCTCTGATAAAAATAGTGCGGGCGTTTGAAATCCTTAACGCAAGCACTTTCTCGCGGGCGGAGTTCACTCGCTTTTGTTTTCTGCTTCCTGCTCAAGCCGTTTGCTTGCCACTCTTCGACTGCTTCTGGCGATCGCAGTTATTGCTTCCTGTCACACCGTCTTCGCTCAACAAACGAATCCCGTTGATCGCAAGGTCACGAATCCGATGACCGACACGCCCAACGTCAATCCTTTGAATCCGGATCAGTCCGTGCAAAGACCACCAGCGCGTCCAAATGGCGTTCAAGGTGTCGCAACTGATCAGATCCAGGTTGATGCAACCAAGCAGACAGCTTCAGGACCTGAGAATGCTCGCGTCGTTGTCTATGAAGGCAACGTCGATGTTCGAATCGGCACTTACCGATTGCAAGCGGACAAAGTCACTGTCTATGAAGCAGAGAATCGCGTGCTTGCGGAAGGAAGCGTTGTATTTGATCAGGCCGACATCCAGCGGATAACTGGTTCACGCGCAGAATGGAACTACCGCACCAAAACTGGTTACTTCATCGACTCCACTGGTTATACAAATCGAACACAAGACGGAACGCGGATTTATTTCACCGCCGATCGGGTTGAGAAAGTAAGTCTCGATACGATCATAGCCACGAATGTTACCGTCACCGCTTGCGACGAAGATGTTCCGAAGTGGAGCTTCCACGCGGGTCGAGCAAGAATCAAGACCGGGGATCGCGTACGCATTTACGCTGCAAAGTTAAAGATCAAAAAGATCCCGATCATTTATATGCCGTACGCTTCTGTGTCGATCAAGCCTCGCGATCGAGCCTCCGGTTTTCTTACGCCAACATTAGGTGGCTCGGGTTCAAAAGGTTTCCGGTTGTCGAGCGCTTACTATTTGACGTTGGGCCGATCGGCAGACTTCACGTTTCGTAACGACATCTATACCGCTCGTGGTATAGGACTAGGCGGAGACCTGCGTACCCGTGCCAATTCCCGGTCGTTTTTCAATGTCGGGTTTTATGCGGTGAAGGACCGAATCTTTGGTCCAAAAGCGGATGCAACTCATCCGGACCAGGGTGGCTCTAGTTTTTATGTTGAAGGAGTGCACTACTTCAAAAATGGTTTTACGGCCGCCGCTGATGTCAACATAACTTCAAACCTGGCATTTAGACAGGTCTTTTCCGATAACATTCAACAGGCGATTTCCCCCGAGGAAACTTCTCAGGTTTTCGTAAACAAAGATCACAACGAATACTCATTTAACTTCCTCGCGCGAACACAAGTTTCTTCCTTGCCTGACGTCCGCATCCGAATTCGTGAGTTACCCAGCGTCACCATCGATAAGCGCCCTACTATTCTTAGTTTCCTGGATAAGCTGCCGGTTTACTTCTCATTTGAAGGCGCGGCTGAAGGTACAAGCCGCAAAGAAACGGTTGAAGATCAAGTTCAGTTCGCCAACGATGTCGGTGGTAATCCGATCATTACGCCTTCAATCGTGCAGCGCCTTGATGTTCATCCCCGGTTCGAGTTGCCACTCACCTTCGCCGGCTGGAACGTTACTGCGTCCGCAAGTGGTCGTGTGACGTTCTATTCGAATTCCGTAGATCCAACAACGCGCAATGTCCTCGGTCAAAATGTGACGCGGTCATATGGTGAGTTTGAACTGGACGTGCGCCCACCAGCTTTTGCCAAAGATTTTCATCACAAGGGATCGTTCTTTTTTCAGCATGTAATCGAGCCTTACATGATTTATCGGCGGCTGGCGGGGATTAACAACTTCGACCGGATTATCAGGTTCGATTACATCGACGCGATAGCGGATACAAACGAGATAGAGTTTGGTATCGCAAACCGCTTTTTCACGCGACGCTCCACTGAAAACGTTTCCGAGAAGGAGAAGGAGACCAGGCAGCCTGGAACTCAGTCAAAACAATCAATCTCAACGCAGCCGTATGAAACGCTTACAATAACGGTGCGCGCAAAATACTTTTTCGATCCTTACTTTGGCGGAGCGCTGGTTCCCGGTCGTCGGAACCAGTTTTATCCGCTCAATACGCTCTCAGGATTTGTTTATGGCGGCGTGCCTAGAAGGTTTTCGCCTGTCAATGTTGATGTGCGTTATAGGCCACGGCGAGACTTGTTTGCCGATTTCCGCACTGATCTGGATACAAACGGCGGAGGCGTTCGATCGGTATCAACTACGTTCGGACTGTCCAAAACGGCGATTCAAATCTTTCAAAGCTTCTACTACACCAGAGCGATCGAGCTCATTGGTAGTTTGGCAAAGTACGCTGATTCGCGAGGGTTTGAAGCTGGAACTCAGCGAGGATCTCAATGGAGCCCGTCGGTGTTTCTGGGTAATCGAGACCGCGGCCTCTTCGGTGGCGCCTCGTTCTTCTTTGATTTCCAGAAACGACCGGGCCGAGGCGACAATTCTTTGATCAGTTCGACGGTGACATTGGGTAATAGTTGGGACTGTTGCGCAGTCACAGCACAGTTCTCGACATTCAACGTCGGTCTGCGAAAAGAGAATCGCGTAGTGTTCAGCTTCCGTTTGAATGGCATCGGGACATTTGGAACCGAACAGATTGGACAACACTTTAAGTGATTGCCGATTTTCGATTGCCGATTGCCAATTTACTGGGGCAATTTTGCTAAGGGCACCAACGTACGCTCGATCTCAAATTGGCAATCGGCAATCGAAAATCGGCAATGGTCAAAGCAACTCAACCGCTTATGATCTTCATCATTGACACGGTTGAGGGCTGGTCTTAGATTTGAGCGGTCGAGGCGCCAGTGTCTGGGCATAAATTCCGGGTACGAGCCTTCGACGAAGGGCTCTCCCTCCCAATGGCTTCACTCGTAGTAAGCCCTCGGTAACATTTCCGCCCCGATAACTCAAAGCAGCAGGGCTTTGAAACTTAATACTTCGTCCTTTTGCGTTTACAACAAGTGCAATTCAATTTCGGATCGCTCAATCATTAAGGAGCACCCATGAAAAAGCAGGCCAAAAAGCGTAAAACGCCAGCCACCGCGAAGCAGCCGCGAGTTCGCGTGATCACGATTACTGTGGCGATCTTGCTGATCGCTGTTGGCGCTATCACCGTTCTCTCCAAACAACTCACCAGCGCGAAGGCTTCGCCGTCTCAAAGTCCCGGTAGCGAGGCTCCGAAATACGTGACGGTAAAAGTGGCTGGACAGGAGGTTCAAGTCGATCCGCAGACAGGACAAATCAAACCGTTATCACCTGAAGAAGCGAAGCGCCTGGCCGACGACTTGAAGCCGGTCTTGAATCGATCCACCGATGGACTAACCCAGGTGCGTCACGGAGACGGTTCGCTATCAATGGATTTGCAGGGACGTTTTCAGAATGTCGTCGTTGCTCGACGCAATACCGACGGCACAATAGAGAGATCATGCGTCGACAATCCTCAAGCGGCTGCAAACTTCTTCGGCGTCGATCCTCAATTGTTTGGAGCTGAACCTGCCCAAGCCGTTCCCGCGAAACCCATGACAACTCCGGCGAGGAAAGTTGTTCAATGATCAAGTACGTCTTTGTCATGGTTCGAGCTGTTCTGTTTGTCAGCATCTTGGGACTCGTTGTTTCATCCTCGGCGGCTGCGGCGACGATCACAATTCAGAACAACGACGCCGCAGGAGTCGGTTTCAACGATCCTACTCCTGTGGCACCGGTCGGAAATAACAATGGCACTACACTCGGCCAGCAGCGAATGAACGCTTTCCAGTTTGCAGCGAACATCTGGGCAGCAACATTAAACAGTGGGCCGACGATCACGATTCAAGCTAGCTGGGTTGCTCTCACCTGCGGCGCGAATAGTGCGACCCTTGCTCAAACCGGCACTACAACAATTCACAGTGGTTTTTCGAATGGTATTCCAGGCGTCTGGTATGGCGCGGCACTCGCGAACGCTCTCTCGGGTAGTGATCGCAATGGAAGTAGTAAGGCAGAGATCAGCATACAGGTCAATGTCAATTACGGAATAAATTGTTTCCAGGATAGCCCATGGTATTTGGGCTTGGATGGAGGTCATGGCGGCGGCACTGAACTCGTGACTGTTCTACTCCACGAGTTTACTCACGGTTTTGGAATGCAGACATTCGATAATTTGACCACAGGGTCCGATAATGGAACCCCCGGCATTTATGATCGCTTTCTGCGGGATAACAGCACTGGCAAACTTTGGTCACAGATGACAGCCGCTGAGCGAGTTGCCTCCGCTATTAATACTGGCAATCTTGTTTGGGCTGGGAGCCAGGTAAGTGCCGACGTCCCGAACGTCCTGGGAACTCCCAGACTAACAATTAACTCACCGGGGTCGATTGCTGGGAACTATACCGTTGGAACTGCCGACTTCGGACCGAGTATCTCTGCGCCCGGAATTGCGGGCAATGTAGTTCGTACTCAACCATTGGATGCATGCTCGGCCGTTTCAAACGCTAGTTCAATTTCAGGAAATATCGCCTTCATCGATAGGGGCACGTGTAATTTCATCGACAAAGTGAAGAAGGCGCAAGACGCTGGAGCAACCGGAGTAATCATCGGGAACGTGTCGACCAGCAACAATGCGAGTGTGGCCCCTGACCTGGGATCGGCTGGGGCGCCTGTTTTAATTACCATTCCAGCAGAAGGTTTAAACTTTTCGGATGCGCAAGCCCTTCGAGGTCAGCTTGGTGGAACTGTGAATGCGTCAATACATCTTGACCACTCTGTGTTGTTAGGTTCGGATTCCTCGGACCATGCACTCATGTTCGCTCCAGCTACAGCCACTCAAGGATCATCTGTCTCACACTTCGACACCTCTGCGTTTCCAAATCTGATAATGGAGCCAAATTACAGTGGGGACCTTGGTCATAGTGTGCTTGCGCCGCAGGATTTGACATTCTCGTTGCTGCAAGATCTTGGGTGGACTGGTTCAAGCACTCCACCACCACCGCCGCCTGACAACGACAACTTTATATCCGCGCAAAATATCGGCGGATGTTCGGGAAATGTGAACGGCACGAACGTGAGTGCGACCAAAGAAACCGGCGAACCCAACCACTCTCCAGATAATAATGGTGGTTCCAAATCTGTCTGGTACGCATGGCAGGCGCCGGCCACTGGCACTGCAACGATCACCACCGCGGGAAGTAGCTTTGACACTGTCTTAGCAGTTTACACAGGCGCTTCGGTCGGTTCTCTTACACCCATTGTGAAGAACGATGATACCAACGCCAATGACACGACCAGCAGTGTCAACTTCAATGCGACCAACGGAACCACTTATATGATCGCTGTTGACGGATATAACAACGGCTCTGGTGGTGACACCGGATCGATAACACTGAATTGGAGCGTAACGAATTGCGGTGCGGGTGCAATGCAGATCATGCTTGAAGAATCCGGGCCAGATCCTAATCAGGCAGCTGCGTTCGATGCGATCCTGTTTGTGCGAGATCCATTCCCGGTCGTTAATAGTTCAAATCTTTTTAGTCTTCCAGGGGATCCCAACACCAGGGTACTAATCTTCGTCACAAATCTTCAGTTGGCGCAGGGTGAAACTGCAGCCGCAGTCACAGTCAATTTGATCGACAGCCTCAATCAAACATATAACATTCCGGCGCAAGACGTCCGGTCAGTGCCTAATCAGGCTTTCACTCAAGTAACTTTCCGCCTGCCGAACAATCTGCCGGTGGGCACATGTCAGATAAAAGTCATCGCGCATGCGGGAGCCAGCAACACGGCAACGTTGAGAATCAAGAGTTAGCCGGGTTACGTTTGTAAATCACACGGTTTCGTTTCAGGAGTTCGCCGTTTCATGACGAATCTTTTCTCATCGCGCCTGAAGATCGTAAGCATCATCGCGGTCTTCTTCTTCATAATGATGCTCGTCTATATGACGTTTCCCTCACGGTCGCGGGCTCGAGTCGCTCCGAATACGCAATCGGGAAGTTCAAAGCAAAAGCAACGCACGTTTGTCCCGGGTCAGGTGCTTGTCAGATACCGCAGTGAATCGCTTGCTCGAAGAAAGACTGGAACGTCACAAATGGCTAGCGCCACCGGTCAACTAATGTCCGTGCGAGTCGAGCGATTTGACGGATCGAATCTTGTTGAGGGCTTGAGGTTAGCTAAGGTTGGACCTGCGGATACGTTTCGTGCGGTGGCCGCGTTGAGAAATCAACCCGACGTGCTGTACGCAGAGCCCAACTATATTCTCCACGCTGATGTTACAACGCCGAACGATACGTATTTTGCCAACCTCTATGGACTGACCAAAGTCGGAGCGCCGCTTGCTTGGGACACGACTAAGGGAAGCAGTAGTGTTGTGGTTGGGGTTGTCGATGAAGGCATCGACATTAATCATCTCGATCTGCAACCAAACATCTGGACTAATCCGAGCCCCGGTTCCATTCCCGGTATCACTGGAGATCTTCATGGCTACAACTTTGTGAGCAACACCGGAACCGTTTTCAGTGGCGACGACGCAGAATCGCATGCCACTCACGTTGCCGGAATAATTGGCGCGGCAGGCAATAACAACAAAGGTGTGGTCGGGGTAAATTGGACTGTCAGCTTGATGTCCTTGAAGTTTTTAGGTGATACAGGCGGTACAACTTCAGATGCGATTAGGGCTTGCAATTATGCGAAACAGATGCGCGACTTGTGGCTGAGTAGCGCACAAACGCAAGGTGCAAACATTCGAGTGTTGAATGCGAGCTTCGGAAGCCAGGAGTTTAGCCAGGCATTTGAGGATTCGATCAACCAACTTAACACTTCGGGCATTCTCTTTGTGGCAGCGGCAGGAAATGTCGATGACGGCACCGCTACGCCGAATAACGATCTGGTGCCTCATTATCCGTCAAGCTTTAACGCCCTCAACATGCTCGCAGTAGCTGCGACGAATCAAACGGATGCACTTACTTCCTTCTCACACTTTGGAGCTGCCTCCGTTGACCTCGGTGCACCTGGTGAGCAGATCCTCAGCACAACTCCGCCTTGTTCAACGCCCAACACGAGCATATGTGACCCGGCGTTCACCGATGCAAATGGTGACACATATTCGGTGTTCCGCGGAACGTCTATGTCAGCACCGCACGTCTCCGGTGCAGCTGCGTTGCTGTGGGCTCAAAACCCGAATCTTACCGTGCAACAAGTCAAGAGCCTCCTGCTACTGAACGGCGATGTGGTTCCGGCGTTGACTGGCACTACATTGAGCGGTCGCCGCTTGAATGTGTTTAAGAGCCTGCAGTCGCTTGCTGCGGCTGATGTAGTGGCGCCAGGTGCCGTCACGAATTTTCATATCGATTCTCAAAACGGAAGGACGTTCAACCTTGGTTGGAACGCATCGGGTGATGATGGAGCGGCAGGCCAGGCTTCACTCTATGAAATCAGCTTTACGGATGGCTCGAGTGGAAAAGTTTATTCGCTGAAAGGAGTGATTCCAGCGACATCGGGTAATGCGCAAACCACACAAGTCACAACACCGTACCGGCACGTTGCAGGAACGCTAACAATCAACGAGTTTGACGAGATGGGCAATGCGGGCACACCGGTCACCCTAAGCGTCACTATTCCGGATGCACTCGGCGATCCATATACCACTAGCTTAGGAAGCCCCGGAACGCTGACCACCGGTGGTCAACTTCAAGCGCTAAATGCTGACGACGAATATGCCGATTATATCTTGCCTTCGGGCTTTGTCTTTCCGTTTTTCGGGACAAACTATACCTCCCTGGTAATTTCAACCAATGGCAACCTCTTCCTTTCTGATCCGCCGACCCGTCGCAACGGAGATGCCGACGACCCTCCCGCAACACCGAAGGCTTTGGGCGGTTATCAGATGATCGCGGGACTCTGGGAAGATCTCGACTTGCGTACTGTTAGCCGCGCCGATGCCGGTGTGTATGTCACTCCTCCCGATCAGCAGAATCCAAACCGGATCATTTTCCGCTGGCAGGGAATCCCGTGTAACTTCGACTTTGATCTCGGACAATGCACTGG
>Ga0310810_10011555_pt1 | contig 10315 bp, 9 predicted proteins | sample NCmetagenome_FD_207641 | JGI IMG/M metagenome (GOLD analysis project Ga0310810, IMG submission 207641) | Soil microbial communities from experimental microcosm in Duke University, North Carolina, United States - NC | ecosystem: Engineered > Artificial ecosystem > Soil microcosm > Unclassified ...
ACAAAGCCCCGCCGCTTCAAATCAACAACATTACCGGCCCGGCCCCGGCCGATCCCGTCGGCGAGTTTTTCCACACCATCGGCGATGAACGGGCTGATATCCCTTGGTCAGGTACCGCAAAACGTTTGGCGCACCACTTGATTGGGTTGCGGCGGATCGGCGAAACGGCCGAAGTTCGGTTGTTCCTCGTAAGGTGAGGCGAGGACCGTAAGCAGACTATCGAAGACCGAGAAATCATCATTGTTCACGGCCGCGGAGATCGCCTCCTCCACCAGATGGTTGCGCGGAATGAAGAGAGGGTTCGCCGCGCGCATCACCTCCGAGCGTTCGTTTCCCTGGTCACGCTCCTCGGCAAGCCGATGGCGCCACCTCAACGCCCAATCGTCAAAGTCGCTGGGCGTGTTGAAGAGAGCACGCACAGTCGCGGCGTAGTCCGAGCTTGCGGCTGAGGCCCGCGGCGTAGGCTGTCTCGAAGCGGGTGGTGAATGCGTCGATGGCATCTTGTGCCTCTTTGACGGCGGTGTCCTCATCTTCCGCAAGCAGTGGCAAGATCGTCTCCGCCAGACGGCCGAGGTTCCATTGGGCGATGCGCGGCTGGTTGCCGTAACTGTAGCGGCCCCCGGTATCGATCGAGCTATAGACCGTCGCCGGGTGATAGGTGTCCATGAAGGCGCAGGGACCGTAGTCGATAGTCTCACCCGCAATCGACGTGTTGTCGGTGTTCATGACGCCATGAATGAAACCGACGAGCAGCCACTTCGCGACAAGCTCCGCCTGGCGCGAGATCACCAAATCGAGGAGGGCGCGGTAGCGGTTTGCAGCGTCAACTGCTTCGGGGTAATGCCGCGCGATGACGTAATCCGCAAGGTGGCGAATCGCATCCACATCCCGGCGCGCGGCGAAGAACTGGAAGGTGCCGACACGGATGTGGCTGGAGGCCACACGGGTCAGAATCGCTCCGGGCAACGGCGCATCGCGCCATACCGTCTCGCCGGTTGTCACGGCGGCGAGCGCTCTGGTCGTCGGAATCCCGAGCGCCGCCATCGCCTCACTGACGATGTATTCGCGCAGGACGGGTCCGAGCACCGCACGTCCGTCGCCCTGCCGGGAAAAGGGTGTCCGCCCAGCGCCCTTGAGCTGGATGTCGCGGCGCACGCCGTCGCGATCGATGACTTCGCCGAGTAGAACGGCTCTCCCGTCGCCGAGTTGAGGTACGAAATGCCCGAACTGGTGGCCCGCATAAGCCATTGCGAGAGGCTCGCCGCCCTCAGGCACCTGGTTGCCCGCAAGGAACTCCACGCCCTCGGGCGTTGAGAGTTTCGCCGGATCGAGGCCGAGGTGCCAGGCGAGCTTTTCGTTGAGGCGAACGAGACGAGGCGCAGCAACCGGAGACGGTCGATGCCGCTCGAAAAATCGATCGGGCAGGCGCGCGTAGCTGTTGTCGAACGTGAAGAGCTCGACCGCTTCGGGGAGTACCGTCATCAGAGTTCGAGCACTCGGTTATTCAGATCGCCTATATTGTCATGCGGACGCCAATGTTCAACTCACCTCACGAAGCCGATCCCAAGCTTCTTACGCTAATCTTTTTGGCGTGCCTCGACATAAATCATGGCAGAATCAGTCTATAGAATTTTCCTTCGACTTGATTTCGTTGAACCGAAAATGGCCGCATGACCATTCCTCACATCGGCTCGACCTTCAACTGTGAGCGGAACATCGCCCCCACTGCACTCTCCGTCCTGAATTCCGTCTTCGGGCTGCCTGGTTTTCGAGGCGCCCAGGAAGAGATCGTCAAGCATGTCACGGACGGTGGCGATTGCCTGGTGCTGATGCCAACCGGCGGGGGCAAGTCACTATGTTACCAATTGCCGTCGCTGTTGCGCGCAGGCTGCGGCATCGTGGTCTCGCCGCTGATTGCGTTGATGCGAGATCAGGTCGCCGCACTTCTCGATGTCGGCGTTAAGGCGGCGGTGCTGAACTCCACACTCTCTTCGGAGGAAGCCTCCGAAGTCGAACAACGCCTCATCGCCGGCGAGCTCGATCTGCTCTACATCGCCCCGGAGCGGTTGCTGACGCCGCGCTGTCTCGCTTTGTTGACGCGCGCACGGCTCGCGCTGTTCGCGATCGACGAGGCTCATTGCGTGTCGCAGTGGGGACACGACTTTCGCCCGGAATACATCGGACTGTCGGTGCTCGCGGAGCGCTTTCCGAACGTGCCGCGGATCGCGCTCACCGCGACGGCGGATGAGCTCACGCGCAAAGAGATCGTTACCCGCCTGCGTCTCGATGGCGCGCCCCGCTTCGTCGAGAGTTTCGATCGCCCCAACATTCGCTACGAGATCGTCGCAAAGCATAACGCCCTATCGCAGCTCCAGACCTTCATCGCCGAGCGCCACGCTGAAGACGCGGGCATCGTGTACTGCCTGTCGCGCGCCAAAGTGGAGGAGACTGCCGCTTCGCTGGCGAAAGCCGGCATCGCGGCGCTTGCCTATCATGCCGGCATGGACGCAACACTGCGCGCCGGGCACCAGGATCGTTTCATCAACGATGACGGCGTGGTGATCGTGGCGACCATTGCCTTCGGCATGGGGATCGACAAACCCGACGTGCGCTTTGTCGCACATCTCGATTTGCCTAAGAGCATCGAGGCGTATTATCAGGAAACCGGCCGCGCCGGCCGCGACGGCACGCCTGCCGATGCCTGAATGACCTATGGCCTGTCGGACATTGTGCAGCAGCGGCGCATGATCGACGAGTCCACAGGGACGGATGCGTTCAAACGCGTCTCGGTCGGCAAGCTCGACGCGCTGGTGGGCTTGTGTGAAACCACCGGCTGCCGGCGGGCGCGTATTCTTGATTATTTCGGTGAAGCTTCCAGGGCCGCCAATTGCGGCAATTGCGACAATTGCCTGTCCCCGCCGCGCGTTTGGGACGGCACCATCGTCGCGCAAAAGGCGCTGTCCTGCGTCTATCGCACCGGCCAGCGCTTTGGCGCAGGGCACTTGATCGATGTGCTCATCGGCCGTTCTACCGAACGCGTGGTTCAGTTCGGGCACGGCCAACTTCCTGTCTTCGGCGTCGGCGCCGAACTGAACGAAAAGCAGTGGCGCGCCGTGATGCGCCAGTTGGTGGCACTAGGCCACATCCAACCGGACTGCGAGGCCTTCGGCGCGCTGACGCTCACGGCCTCGGCGCGCGGCGTCCTCAGAGGCGAGAACCCCGTGATGCTGCGCGAAGACACTGCCGCCGGCTCGGGCCGAAAGCGCGACGTAAGGGCAAAATCTTCCGGACGAGGTGCTGCGTCCTCATCGGCTTTGTCCGGCACCGGCGGTTCCGGCAACGCCGAAAAAGAAAATCTCCTGGGCGTACTGCGCGCGTGGCGCTCAAGCGTGGCGCGCAAGCGGGGCGTGCCTGCTTACGTCGTCCTACACGATGCCACCCTGGAAGGTATTGCATCCTCCCGCCCCGAGACTCACGACCAGCTTCGCGCGGTGACCGGCATTGGCGACAAGAAAATGGAGCGCTATGGCGATGCGCTGCTAATGTTAGTGCGCTCGAAAGCTGCCTGAAATTCATGGACCATCGCCCCAGTCTCACCGAGCTCGACAAGCTCAAGACGCGCATCCAGGCGTTGCGTGCCAAAACAATCGACAATGGCTGCACCGAAGACGAGGCGCTGTCGGCCGCGGCCAAGGTCGCTGAGCTGCTCGACCGCTACGACCTGTCGCTGACCGATGTCGAAATGCGCGAGACACCGTGCGAACGGCTCGAGTATGAGACCCGGCGCAAGAAGCGCATTCCGATTGACGGCTGCATCGGCGCCGTGGCGCATTTCTGCGACTGCAGAGTTTGGCGCGAGAAGAACCAGACCGGCGAGACCCGGTACGTCTTTTTCGGCCTGCGCTCGGATATCGCCGTCGCGCTTTACTTGACCGAACTGATCGATACCGCCGTCCGGTGCGAGCTCGGGCGTTACAAGACCTCCCGCGACTATGGGAGGTTTCGGCACAAGGAACGGCACATCGCGAACGCTTCGTTCGCGCTGGGGATGGTCGCATCCATCGCCGACAAACTGACGGCTATGAAAGCCGGGCGTGATGAAGCGAACAGCAGCACGGGGCGCGATCTCGTCGTCCTCAAGACCGCCATTGTCGATGCCGAGCTTGAAAAGCTCGATTTGAACTTGCGCCGGGCGCGCGGCGGAAGACGCATGGTGTCGGCGAGCGCCTATGAAGCCGGCAGCAGCGCCGGTGCGTCGTTGGCCATCAACCCGGGAATTGGAGAGGCGCCGATGCGGCAAACCGCTGGGAAGAGGCGTTGATTTCCATTGGGTGTCCCCACCCAGTGGCCCCGTCCTGTTCGAGCCGCAAAGTTCCCTGATATGCTGCGCAGCATTCCCTGTTCGGTTCAAAAAATTCGCTGTTATCTTTCGTAGGGAATTTCCGTCCAACCGATTGAAGCAACGTGGGCATTTAGAGCGTGAGTTGCCCGAATTGGCCGCTGGACAGCAAAATTCCCTGTATTTTCCCTGATAAGCATTTGGGGCGCGCAGTCTTCGAAATTTGCTCCGGCTTTTGAAGGGCGGGCGGAGCACCGTGATGGCTCGACTGCCGGGTGCGCCAGCTAAGCTGTTGGACTACTATCCCTCCAACACGGACGGCGCTAGCGAAGCGGCGCGAGCGAGGAGCGGGCGATGGCGAGATTCTCTTCGAGACTTGCTTTGGGTGTGGCCGTTGCGGCGGTCTTGAGCGTCAGCGGTGCCGCGCAGATCCCGACGCCTGCAGGCGGATGGACCGCGAGCAACTTCAACGAGACCGCCAACCGCTACAGCCCGCTCGATCAGATCACGGCCGCCAATGTCGCCACCCTTCAGCCCGCGTGGCGCTTTCATATGAAGCCCGCCGGCTATACTGGCGCGCTCAAGACGGACGAAGCCATCCCGGTCGTGATCGGCAACATGATGTATGTCGCCTCGCCGTACGGCTTCGTGCACGCGCTGGATGCGACCACCGGCGTGGAGAAATGGAAGTTCCAGCTTCCCAACAACGATGTGCCGTCGAAGCGCGGGCTCGCCTATTGGCCGGGCGGGGGCGGCGCGCAACCCCAGATCATCTTCGGCAGCGCCTCGGGCGGGATGTACTCGCTAAACGCGGCGAATGGCGCGCTGAACGACGCCTTCGGCAACAACGGCCGCGTCGATCTGAAGACGCCGGAGGTGATGCAGACGGGCACGGGCGAGAACTACGCGCTGCTGTCGTCGCCAAGCATCTACAAGGATCTGATCATCACGGGTGCGGGCACAGGCGAAGGGCCCGGCGGATCGAACGGCGGAACGGGGCCCGCAGGCGACACGCGCGCCTGGGATGCGCGGACGGGCAAGCTGGTGTGGACGTTCCACACCGTGCCGCGCCCCGGTGAATTCGGCTACGACAGTTGGGGCGGGGACAGCGCAAAGAACCGTTCCGGCGTCAATGTGTGGGGCTACACGTCGATGGATGTGGAGCGCGGCATTTTGTATATGCCGCTCGGTGCGCCGAACAACGACCGCGTCGGCACCGATCGCCCCGGCAACAATCTGTTCTCATCCTCGGTGGTCGCGGTCGATGCGAACACCGGCAAGTATCTGTGGCACTTCCAGCTCGTGCATCACGACATCTGGGACTACGACACGCAGTCGGCGCCGCTTGTCGTCGATCTGGTGCGGAACGGGACCACGGTCCCTGCGCTGATCGTGGTGAACAAGACGGGCCTCGTGTTCACGCTCAACCGCGTCACGGGGAAGCCGATCTTCGATGTCGTCGAGCGGCCCGTGCCGCCGAGCGATCTGCCGGGCGAGCAGGCCTCTCCGACGCAGCCCTTCCCGGTGAAGCCCGAACCGCTGACGCAGATGACGATCAGCCGCGACAAACTCTACAAGGGCGAGCCGGCCCATCAGGCGTATTGCGAGCGCATGGTCGACGACAACAACATCAAGCTCGGCGGGCCGTATATGCCGATCGCGCTGAACCGCTACAGCATCTCGCCGCCGGGGCCGCAGGGGGGCGTCAATTTCTGGGGCGCCGCATACGATCCCAAGCTGCATCTGTTCGTGTCGAACACCACCAACCTGTTCCAGCCGATGCGTCTGGTGCAGAGGCCGGACGGCAGCTACATCAACGAAGGCCCGCTCGCGGGGCTGCGGCGGTTTGGTGATCCCGACCGCAAACTGCCGTGCGGGCCAACGCCGTGGGGCGAGCTCGTCGCGGTCAACATGGACACCGGCGACATCGCGTATCGCAAGACGCTTGGCGTCACGGACGCCTTTCCGCTCGCGCTGCAGGACACAGGCCGCCCGAGCACCGGCGGCGTCATCCTAACGGCGAGCGGCCTCACCTTCGTCGGCGGGACAGACGATTTCCGCTTCCGCGCCTTTGCGACGGCGACGGGGCAGAAGCTGTGGGAGACCAAGCTCGCGTCATCGATCGAGGCGACGCCGGTGACCTATCTGGGCGCGGACGGGCGGCAGTTCGTCACCGTGGTGAGCACGGGCGGAAGCCTCACAGGGTCCGACGTCACCAGCGACGAGATCATCGCCTTCGCGTTGCCAAAGAGGTGAGTGGAGGGATTACGCCGCTGCACCTGCCGGTTTCGGTAGACCGGGTTTCTTCGTTAGATCGGGTTTTCCTCCCGCACCGCGAACGTTTACAAACCGCTGCAGAAGGTCGAACCAGAACGGCGCGCCCAGAGACAGAGCCAGCCCCGTCCAAAGGATTCCGAGCAGCTTCAGAAGAAGACTCAGGGGGTCGCTTTTCTGCAGGTCGGATATCGCTGCCGGCGACCAACCGATGGGGAACACGCGCAGCTGGTCCGTCTGATTGACAAGAAGGCTCACCTGACAATTCAATGCAACCTCAGGGGCGAGTTCCTTTCCCTGCGCATCCTGTTTGCATTTGTCGGAAACCGCTGCTGGTGCGGTTTTCAGTGCATCGTTTGCTGCGGTAATGACCTGGCCCCGGAGAACTTGGTCGTTCCAAATTTTACGGCCGACGTCCACGCTGTCAGCATTGAACGCGGCGGCGAGCAGGATGCCGACGATGAGCGATATCCATTTCATCCGTCGCGTGTACGCGCCGCTCAACCGCTCCATTGCCGAGTCGAACCATGCAGCAACGTTGTCTCGCATCGCTAGCAGGTCGTTATTCGCCGTGGCGAGATTTGCAAGCAGAACGTCTCTGATCTGGGAGTCAGGAAGGCCTTGAATATGACCCTTGATGGCGGCAAGTCCGAAATCGGGGTTGGCGTTGCCAGGATCCACACTGGCGAGCAGAGCCATGGCGAAAGTGCGCCCGTCAAAATACGACGGATGATGGGTGTCCTTCGGCTTGGCGCGCGCGGTCGTTTCGCTCCCTTTTTCCGGTTCTCCACCTCGGGAGGAAAGCTTTGCGCCCGCGATCAGGCCATGATTGTAAAAAGCCTTCCTGACATCCTCATTATCGATCAGCTGAGTGACGGCCTTCGAGAGTTGGGTTGCTCTCAGCTTCAAGGCCGTCGCAATCAACTCGTGCAGGCGAGGCTCAACACCAAATAGAGAAGGATAAGCCCGATGCACACCTCCAAAATATCGGTCATGGTGATGCTCCTTGTCGATTTGGAATGCGTTGCAATTAAACCGAGGAGGGTTGGCTCGCCTGGGGTTTGAAGGTGGGCATGAGATGCTCCGGGACGGCATCGGCCGCGATGACCGGCCCGGAAATAAAGAATTCATCCGGAAAGACCTGCTGGAGCTTTCTATCGAGACCGTCGGCGAACTGTTCGTTGCTCGCCGACGGATCGAGCCCCATCGCTTCGAGTGCCGTGCGCGTCCTGTGACCGATGACGCCGTCCAGATCGCCGATGTCTGCACCCAGACGTATCAGGGCAGATTGGACGTAACCGGGAAGCACATCGGGGCCCAGAGCGTCGACCGCCTGCCCGACCGAAAGAATGGCGCTCGCCGCCATCGCCGTGTAAGGGCTTGCGAAATTGTCTCCTCGACCCGCCCGGTAATGGTCATAGACCTTCTGGTGCGAGCCGCGGCAATCGAAGTGCCATGCTTCGCTCAGGCCGGCGTCGGGCTTGGCCACGATCGGCGAAAGATGTGCATCTTTCGCAATCCCCCAGAACCCAGCGAGACCGAGAATCCCTATCTTTGACAGATCCAAGTCCAAGGCTCGGCCGGCCTCATGCAGGCTTCCCCCGGGGGCAGGACTGAATGCCGTCTTCTTCCCGCTGACGAAGTCCAGATGCGCCTGAAGCTGCATGTCATGAGATCGAAACAAGTCGCTCAAGACCAAATCCGCGCCGGTTCCGGATAGAGCCCGTCTCACGGAATTGAGCGCCGCGAGCATGTCGGGCGTGCACCTCGCCATGCGCTTGGGCAGCGGGCCTGCGTAAATCGACGAAATCGTTACGTTCACAAGCGGCGAGAACATCGCTTTCCCCCGTCGAAAAGCTCCCTGCGTCCGGATAGTTATTTTTTCGCTTTCTGCAGGATGCCGTCGATCCAACCGTCGGCGACCGCCTTCATGTCCCCGGAGAGCAATTTGCGCAGCCCCTTTATCCTTTCGACCACATCCGGCTCGTCGACGTCGTGCTGCAGATCGCTGATCTCCTTGACGGCCTTGGCATCGCTAGCGCTTTTGAAGACGCTGGCGATCAGCGAAATGCCTTCGGAGACTTGCGACGTTTTTCGATTCGTCAGCTTCAGGAACTCTGCCGCGTTCTGGAAATAATTGAAGTCCTTGTACAGGTCGTTCTTCTCCGAATTGACTTGGAGCACGAAGTAGGTGCGGTCGGTGACCTCTTCGTCTCGCGCCGTCATCAAGCGGTTGGAACTGGAAAGCTTGAATTTTTCAGTGATCAATTGTTCGTCCGTCAATCCCTTGACCATGACGATGCGGCCGCTCTTCAGACAAGGGGAGTTCGGCTTGCCGAAAAACAGATCGAGATCCGCGCCCTTGATGACGGGATCGTCCTTGTCCAAAAAGGTGAGAATCTTCTCGAACAACGCCACCCCGGTGCTGGCCATGGCAGCGTAGGGCAGATATTCGGCAAAGAACGGCAGGCCGGAAACGGTCGAGATCGCGCCATGGATGGCGTCGAAAACGCCGTGATCGGGACTATCGAGCTCCATGACTTTGGTGGTCAGACGAATGGTTTCGCCCAGATAGGAGGGCGTGTAATAGATCAGCTCGTGACCGTATTTTTCGCCCCCGCCAAAGCTTGTGACCAAATAGCGGCCCTTGTCTCCTGACACGTCGGGATCGAACAGATTGATCGCCTCGGCAGCTGCGGCCTTCTCTTCCTTCGTCTTAACGAAGCTCGAAATCATGAGCCGGTCGAGATCATCCGACACTTCATCGATGCGCAGGTGGAACAGCTTGTAGCGAACGACGAGCGGCTGTCCGACTTTCACCAACGTGTACGGTCCGTTGTCCCGAGGCGCATTCGGGTCCGGTGGCGCCGCCGACAAATCCCCGAGCACCCCATTTTCGCTGAATGCAATCCCCATCACGGATGGCGTCGTCTTGAGTTGGCCGACGCGGCGCGTGGTCATAATTGCTTGAGGAGGCATGGCTCGGTCTCCGTTCTCCGATGGTTTTCCTACCAAGACGCACGTCACGCAGACGCGAAATAGCACGCTCCCTTACGCGCGAAACGCATTCAGCGTGCACGCGCGTGGCGCATAGCCCGACGGAATCCGGCTTGTCGGCTAATCAAGAACCTTCATGGGAGCCCCCGCATCCAGATGGCATGCATCTCGGATCTTCGCCATCGCAGTTCCCCTCGAAAGGACGGCGGAGACGCAATTACAATAACGCAACTTACGATCACTGTGGAGTCTTAATTACGTGATCACGTCCAAAATTCATGCGTGCGATATCGCTCTCTCCGAGCCGCAACGACGCCGCCTTAAACTGAAACGTTTACTACGTACACGGACAGCGACTTCAGTGGTTTCGAAAACCGCATTTCCTACAAGGGAACGCTTGGGATAAGGAAGAGATTGAGAAGTGCGGCACTCCCGATCCCGCCAAGAGGCCAAAGCAGCGCCTTGATCACGGGCTGTTCCGTAAATGGCGTGAACGCACCTTCCCTCAAATCGTCTATTTTCCGTATAACCATTTCGAGCTGATCGGGCTTTGCTCGTGGTGCCGCTGGCGTGGCTAATCCGCCGCCCTTCATGGCAACGACGTGCGCCAACATCTCCTCTCGCGCGATTTCTCGCGCGTCTGAAGCCGACCAGCTCAACCCAATTGCGCAGCTAATGACGACAGCAAATCCCAAAACCATCATG
>Ga0310810_10011556_pt1 | contig 10314 bp, 9 predicted proteins | sample NCmetagenome_FD_207641 | JGI IMG/M metagenome (GOLD analysis project Ga0310810, IMG submission 207641) | Soil microbial communities from experimental microcosm in Duke University, North Carolina, United States - NC | ecosystem: Engineered > Artificial ecosystem > Soil microcosm > Unclassified ...
GGCGGACATCGCCGCCGGCAGGCCGCCGCGCCTCATTACGCTCCGCGACCGAGGTCAGTTCCTGGTCGACTACATCGCGCTGCTGATTCACGAGCGCGTGGACGAGGCCGCTGGATTCCGTCACATCGCGCCGTCCTCCGGTCCGGCCAGCGAACCCACAACTCCGATGACACATGATTCCCAGCGGACAGCGCGAGGAAGAGAACGCTGGGTTATCAACAAGGTGCGAGCCCTGATGGCCTGGTACTCGAAGGGGCTCGATGGCGGCGCCGAGCTGCGGTCACGGATCAACACGACCGACAACCTTGCGGCACTCATGACACTGATCGACGAGTTCTTCTTCGCCGCGATTGCCGTGACTGCAAACGGACCGGTTTTGTCGTCGTCGTCACTCCCGTGACCACCACAATCGGCTCGCTGCGCGCCTTATTCGAGGCGACGGCGGCGAATCTTCGTGCGGTTCCGGATGAGTACCTTGAGGCGATCCATCGCACGATTGAGCTGGTGACTCAGTCGCTCGGCGGCGGTGGCAAGCTGCTCGTCTTCGGCAACGGTGGTTCGTCGGCCGACGCGCAGCACATCGCGGCGGAACTGGTGGGCCGCTTTGCGAAGGAACGGGCGGCGCTGCCAGCCATCGCTCTGACGACAAACGAAGCCATTCTTACGGCATGGTCCAACGACCACGCGTTCGAAGGCGTGTTTGCGCGGCAGATTGAAGCGCTGGGCCGCAAGGGCGACATTGCCTGGGGTATTTCGACCAGCGGCAACTCTCCGAACGTTGTTACGGCGCTGGCGTGCGCCCGTGCCCGCGGCCTGTTGACCGTGGGTCTGACCGGCGACGGCGGTGGCCGGTTGGCCAGCCACTGCGATGTGCTGCTGGCCGCTCCGCTGTCGGACACTCCGCGGATCCAGGAACTGCACGTGGTGACATATCACGCCATCTGCGCAGCAGTTGAAGCGCGGCTGTTCGGCCGTGTGCCTTAGAATGGCGCGACAGGATGGCTGTCTGCAGGAAGTGCGGATCGACGAGAACCCAGACTATCGGCGGAGCGCCGTTGGAGCGGGTGCTTGCCCTTCTGCTCGGCCAACGCGTCGTCTTCTGCGGCCGCTGTGGCTGGCGTGGCCGTGTGCGCACGCTATCTGACGCTCCGCATTCTGGCCACCGCCGGCGGCGTCACCATCAGACCGCGGAAACCGGCGGCGTTCGCGAGCCGGTCTCCACTGTCGATCTTGACGCGATCGAGAAGGGCCTCGACTCGGGGCCGGTGTCAGATGCCGACCTCGAAGCGCTCGACCAGGGGCTCGACGCCGATGGGCGCAGGCGCCGGGACTCCTGACCGGTCCACCCGTGTCGCTGCGAATCGCGTGTGATCTCGACGGCACCATTGCCGACATGGACGCGGCGCTGCAACGCGAAGCGCAGCGGCTCTTTGGTCCCGACGTCAACCTGCGCGCGGCACCGGGCGAACCACTTGAATCCGCCGAAGACATGGAGTCGCAGGTAGGCGAAGCGCCGATCACGGCCGGCGACGAGGAAGTGCCGGAGGCCGTTTCCCCTGCTCCAGGCCAGGGCGGCCGGCCGCTCACGAATCGCGAATTGCGTACGCTCTGGCAGCGCGTCTCCCAGATCGAGAACTTCTGGACGACGCTGGGGGAAATTGAACCCGGTGTGGTCGCGCGTCTGGCCAGCCTCGCCACGCAGCATCGCTGGGAAGTGATCTTTCTCACGCAACGTCCGGCGTCGGCGGGTGAGACGACGCAGATTCAGTCGCAGCGGTGGCTTCGTGCGCACGGCTTCGAGTTGCCGGGCGTCATGGTAATGATGCACGGGTCACGGGGAAAGGTCGCGGACGCGTTGACGCTCGACGCCGTCATCGACGATCGGCCTGAAAACTGCCTCGATGTTGCGACCGATTCGAGTGCGATGCCCATCCTGATCTGGCGGCTCCGGCCAGAGCTGGTGCCGGCGGGGCTGGCCAGAACCCGCATCGAGCCGGTGTTCTCGTTCGCCGAGGCGCTCGCGAAACTGGAACAACTGACGGCGGAGCGCGGCCACAGGCGAGGCCTTCTGGGTCGCCTGCGGTCCGCTTTCTCCAGCCAGTAGACTGAAAGGAAGCTCGTGCTTCCGAACAGCCGAATCTTCGTCGCCGGCCATCGTGGCCTGGTGGGCTCCGCGCTGATGCGGCGTTTGCAGGCGGACGGATTTACCAACCTGCTGACGGCGACGCGCGACGAACTCGATCTGCGCGACCAGACGGCGGTCGACGTCTGGTTCGAGACGCACCGGCCGGAATACGTCTTCGTGGTCGCGGGCACCGTCGGTGGAATCTATGCGAACTCGACGCGGCCCGCGGAATTCATCTATGACAACCTGATGATTCACGCCACGACGGTGCACGCCGCGCACGTGTACGACGTGAAGAAGCTGCTGTATCTCGGCAGCTCGTGTATCTATCCACGCGAAGCGCGGCAACCGATGCGGGAAGAAGCGCTGCTGACGGGTCCGCTCGAGCCGACAAACGAGCCGTACGGGGTCGCAAAGATCGCCGGCATCAAGCTGTGCGAAGCTTACCGTCGGCAATACGGCCGCGATTTCATCTCCGCGATGCCGACCAACCTGTACGGGCCGAACGACAATTTCGATCTCTCGAGTTCACATGTCGTGCCTGCGTTGATTCGCAAATTCCACGAGGCCAGGCAGGCTGGTGAATCTGAAGTCGCCGTCTGGGGCACCGGTTCGGCGCGCCGGGAATTCCTGTACGTCGAGGATCTCGCGGACGCGTGCGTGTTTTTGATGCGCCGCTATAGCGATTGGCATCACGTGAACGTCGGGACCGGCGAGGATCTGACGATCCGCGAACTCGCCGAAATGATCCGCGACATCGTGTTTCCGCGCGCCGAGATCCGTTTCGACGCCACGAAACCTGACGGAGCGCCGCGAAAGCTGCTCGACGTGTCGCGGCTGCACGAACTGGGCTGGAGGCATCGCACGGCGTTGCGAGATGGCGTGCGGTCCACGTACGAGTGGTTCCTGGATCACCAGCACGCAGCGAGACTGCAGGCGACGCCGGGTACTTCGCCGGTGCGATGACTTCCGTGATTCCAACCTTGCTGTTCATCGGCGGTGGTCTGGCGCTGTTGCTGGCGGTGGGTGTACAGCGGCGCCACGGCGCGCCCGGCGTCCGGCCCTTCGGCTGGTTGTGTGGCGCCGTGGCGGTCTGGTGTATTGCGGGTGGCTTTCACGCGATCGCGAACGCGCTGACGATCAAGTTGTTCTGGGCACAGGTGCAGTACGCCGGAATCGTCAGCGTGCCGCCACTGTGGCTGCTGTTTGCCGCGGAGTACGCCGGCGTCGGCTGGATGGAGCGGGCCGGGCGGCGGCTGCTCTGGATCGCGCCAGCGGCCACGCTGATGCTTGCACTCACCAACGACCGTCACCATGCCATCTGGACGGACGTGCAGATGACGCCAGGCGGCCAGGCGATCTATAGCCATGGCTGGTGGTTCTGGGGTGCCGCGGCTTACAACTACGTGCTCGTGCTTGGCGGAACGTTGTTACTGGTGCAGGCCCTGCGGCGTTCGCCCCCGATTTTCCGCGGGCAGATTCTTGCTGTCATCATCGCCGCGATCGTGCCGTGGGCCGGTAACCTCGCTTATGTTCTGGGGCTGCTGCCATCCGGTTTCGATGCCACTTCGCTGGCCTTCACCGCGTCGGGCGGGCTGCTGGCCTGGGCGCTGTACATGAATCATCTGTTCGATCTCGTACCGGTGGCGCGCGACATGGTCGTCGATAGCCTTGAGGATGCGGTGATCGTTGTCGATTCGTCGCGGCGGATTCTCGACATGAACGCACGGGCGCAGCGGCTGGTCCAGGCGGAACGACGCTGGATCGGACAGCCGTTCGACACCGTCGTGCCGTGGCTCTCGCACACGGTATTCGACGCGGCGGCGCACGCGCCCGACATGCGGATTATGCCGACGCCGCACGGGCACCGTTATTACGACGTTCGCGTGATGCCGGTTCGCTCACGGGCGGGGCGCCTTGCCGCCTGGGCGGTGTTGCTGCGCGATGTGACCGACCAGAGGCGTGCCGCCGACGAGCGCGACGCGTTTCAGGCGCGCGTGCAGGAACAGCAACGCCGAGAAGGTCTCAGCATCCTCGCGGCCGGCCTCGCCCACGATTTCAACAACCTTCTCGCCGGCATTGTCGGCAACGCGGATCTGCTGGCGATGCAGGTGCCAGCCGCCAGCGATATGAGCAGTAACGTCGGCGCGATTCTTCTTGGCGCCCAGCGGGCCGCCGATCTCGTCTCGAAGATGCTGGCATACGCCGGTGAACGGCACGGCACGAGCGGACGGATCGATCTCGATCAGCTTGTGCGCGAAATGCTCGATCTCCTGCGCGCGTCCGCGGGCCGCCACTGCACGATCGAATACCGCGGTGAGCCGACCGTGATTCAAGGCGACTCGACGCAGGTGCGCCAGGTGGCGATGAACCTGATCATCAACGCAGCGGAGGCGGTCGACGAGAGCACAGGCGTGGTCACTGTTACCGTCGGCAGCACGTCGTTGTCGGGACGGCAACTCGCCGACATGCAGTTTGGTCAGGACGCGACGCCTGGTCTCTATGCGTTTCTCGAGGTGCGCGACAACGGACACGGCATGGACACGGCCACGCTGCAACGCATCTTCCAGCCGTTCTTCACCACGAAGTCCGACGGTCATGGCCTTGGCCTCGCCGCGGTCCAGGGGATCGTTCTCGGTCACCGGGGGGCGCTTCGGGTCGAGACGAGAACCGGCAGCGGCAGCCGCTTCTGCGTCTGGTTCCCGCACGCTGGTGTGATCGCAGACGTCGTGAGCCTGGCCGCAAGCTGACGATCTCCCTTCCTCCGTTTACACTCGCACCGTGTCTCTGACCGGGTGGGGGCGTGTGCCAATCGCGGACGGGCGCGAGATTCGCTCCGAGGAGCTCGAGGTGGTTACGCGGGCCGTGCCGTTGACACGCGGCCTCGGCCGAGCCTACGGCGACGCGGCACTGCCGGCGGCACCAGACACGGTGGTCGCCGGTTCCCGGCTCGCCGATCGCATACTGGGGTTCGACGAGACCACCGGACTGCTCAGGGCAGAGGCCGGTTTCTCGCTCGATCACTTGTATCGCGTGTTGCTCCGCCGCGGCTGGTTCACCCCTGTCACGCCAGGCACGCGCTTCGTCACGCTCGGCGGCATGGTTGCCGCCGATGTCCATGGAAAGAACCACCATCGCGACGGCTGCATCGGCGAACACGTCGAAGCGATCACGCTTCGCGTTGCGGATGGACAGATCCTGAGGTGCTCACGGGACAGCGAACCGGAGCTGTTCCGCGCCACGATTGGTGGCATGGGGCTGACCGGTCACATCCTGGAGGTGTCGCTGCGGCTGGTACGGGTGCGATCACCGTGGATCCTGCAGCAGACCGAGCGGGTGCCGGATATCGACGCGTTCGTGGATCGACTGAAGGAAGCCGCCGCGGTCTGGCCGATGACCGTGGGCTGGATCGACAGCGTTGCGCGAGGCGGCGCACTGGGCCGCGGCGTGCTGCTCTGTGGTCGCTGGGCGGAGCCGAGTGAGGCGACGGATGCCTTTCCCGAACTGCGGCCGATGATCGACCTGTCGATCGATCTCCCGGGTGGAATGCTGAGCACGTCGCTCGTGCGGTTGATGAACGCCGCGTACTACCATCGCTTTCCCGCCCATAAGACGCAGCGGCTCGTATCGCCCGAGTCGTTTCTGTACCCGCTCGACGCCATCGGATCCTGGAATCGGGGTTACGGCCGGCGCGGATTCATTCAATATCAGTGCGTCCTGCCGGAAGCAGGGGCGCGCGGATCCGTCAGGCAGTTCATGACGCTCGTGGCCCGCCACCAACGGGCGTCGTTCCTGTCGGTCATCAAGGATTGCGGGCCGGAAGGAACCGGCATGCTGTCGTTCCCGATGCCCGGGATTTCGATCGCGCTGGATATCCCCTACGATGGCGTGACCCAGGCGCTGGTGGACGAAATGAATCGACTGGTGATTGAGCACGGCGGTCGAATTTATCTGGCAAAGGATGCGCTGACGCGGGCGGATGACTTTCGCGCGATGGAACCGCGTCTCGATACCTTTCTTGCCGTGCGTCGCTTCTGGGATCCGGACGGAAAGATCCGCAGCGCGCAGTCCACGAGATTGTTCGGATGGTGATCGCCAGGCGAGTCGCCATTCTGGGCGCGACCAAGGGGATGGGCCGGGCGCTCGCACGTGCGTGCGCCGCTCGCAACGAGCAGTTGTGTCTACTCGGCCGCGACCTCGCCGAGCTCGAAAAATCGGTGCACGATCTGCAGGTTCGTGGCGCGACGACCGCAGCGTTCGCGTACTGCGACTTGGCGGATCCGGGCAGCTTTGCCGGTGCTCTCGAGGCCGCCGTCGCGCGCCTCGGAGGCCTGGACGTGGTCGTCGTCACCGCCGCCGCGTTCGCGACGCAGGCGCAGCTCGACGCCGACCCGGCCCGAATCCGAGCCCTCCTGACCGTCGACTTCACCAACACGATCCTGTTCTGTGAAGTCGCCAGGCGGACACTGCTGTCCGCTGGCAGCGCGAACCCGACGCTTTGTGTTTTCAGCTCCGTTGCCGGCGAACGTGGGCGAAAGCCGGTGATCTTCTATGGCGCCGCCAAAGCTGGTCTGACGCGCTACCTCGAAGCGATCGATCACACGTTCCATGCGGACGGACTGCGCGTGGTCTGTGTCAAGCCAGGGTTCGTGCGGACCTCGATGACGGAAGGCCTGCCGGCACCGCCATTCGCCGGCGAACCCGACGCGGTCGCCGCGCGTGTGCTCACGGCACTCGATCGCGGGACGCCTGTGGTTTACGTACCGTCCATCTGGGCGCTGGTCATGGCGGTGATTCGGTTGCTGCCACGAGCGGTGATGCGGCGCATCGACTTCTGACCGCAGATCTCACTTGCAAGCCCTGACGAGGCTGTGCGTGTCCTCAGATCAGGCCGTCGGCGCTCGCGCGACGGCGCGAATGCCCTGCTCGCCATCGTCCACCTGGTAGTCGTACATCAGTCCTTCCTCGAAGCACTCGAAGAAGCGCCGCGCGAGTGGCTCGTGCGCCGGGTGATTGAGATACGCGTGGAGACCGGCGAGATCGTCGAATTCGATCAGCGCGGCGTACGGATAGTCGGCGCGCATCAGTTGTTCGTACGGACGTCCGTGCGTGACGCGATGGCCCACACGCAGACGACGTACCGATGGAATCTCGTGGAGCGCTCGCGTCAACGCCTCAGCGAGGCCCTGGCGCTGATCGGCAGCGAGGTCGGGCCGTGGCCGGAAAAGCACAACGTGAATCAGCACGTCAGCGCGATCGCTTGTCGTTGCGTCTGAACCGACCACGCTCTGGCGGAGACGCGGGTGGTTCCCCGGGTTCCCTTGGCCGCGGTGGGGCCGATGGCGCCGGCTCTTCGCCCGGACGCGGTTCGCGAGTGGGACTGGGTGGTCGCGGCGGTGGCGTGGGCTCCTCGGTGCCGGCGCCGCGAACACGACCGCGACGAAACCCGCGCTTGTCACCGCCGGCCTTGGCGAATGGGGGCTGGAATGGCCGGCGTCCCGCGCCCGAAGTGTTCGACGACTTCGACTCCCAGGGTTTTGGCTTCGCGTCCCGCCGCTCGGCGGATCCGCTCTGCTTCGGCTTCCACGAATTGTCGCCGTGACCGGCACCGCGATACGTGCGATGACCCCGCTCGCCGGCCGGCGCTTTGTGATCGCGCCCGTTGCCTTGCCACGGTTTTGGCTTCCCCTGGCGCTCGCTGCGCGGCGGATGCGTCACCTTGTCGCCATGAGGCCGCTCGTCATCAGGCCGGGACTTCGGCCAGGAGGCTTCGCGACGTTGATCGCGGAATGCGCCGCCTTGGCCGCGAACGTCTGTACGCGTTCGACGCGCCGACTTGTCCCCATGCGGCGGTGTCCAGCCGCCGCCGCTATGCCGGGCATCCGGCGACGGCTTCGACTTCCAGTCCTGTCGGCGCTCATCCCGCCTGCGCTGGTCAGGCTTTGCCCGATGATCCAGGTGTTCCCGTCGCTCGCGGGGCTCGTCATCGCGATCCGGCCCGTTGCGCCGATCGTGCGATGCAGAGAACTTGCGCAGAAATTTTTCCTGCTTGAAACGCTGGTTGCGATCCTTCTTCGCGTCCTTGAACTTCTGTCGCGGATCGCGATGTTCGCCGCCAGGCCGCCAGTCGCGTCCGCGAGCGTCCCGGCGCCCGCCATCCTCCCGGTGATCCCTGTTGTCGGCCCGTTGTCCACCGGTCCGGCGTCGGTCGGCGGTCGCGCGCGCCTCTTCGGGTGAGGCCCACAGCTTCCCGCGGGAAAACCATTTCATCTCCGCATCCGGCTGCTTCTGCTTGAGGCGCGTGAAGGTGGGCAGCAGCTCTTCGCGCTCGGCGGCTCGAAAGGCGGTCGGCAATCCACCCGCGATGATGGTCCAGTACGCGAATCTTGGCGGCATTCAGGGGCTCCAACTGCCAATCGTATGCCGGTTCATTCAGATTCCCCGCCTGAGCCGGACGGCGCGGTGCTCCCTGTAATGGTCCCGCCACCAGCACTATCCAGTCGTTTCAACTTTTCGACCAGCGTGGTCCGCTTGATACGAAGCAATTCGGCTGCGCGATTCCGGTTGCCCGCCGTCCGGTCGAGCGCACGGGCGATCAGGTCCTGTTCGATTCGCGCCAGGTACGACGGCATGTCGAGGCCGTCCTCAGGAAAATCGACGAACGGGGTCGTCGTCGGCTGTGGCATCGTCTGCAGCTCCGGCGGCAGATCAGCCGCTTCGACCTCGGTCCTCCCGGCGCCCAGTGCCACGGCGCGCTCGATTGCATTCTCCAGTTGCCGGACATTCCCCGGCCAGCCGTACGCCATCAACAGACGCATTCCGCCCTGCGCCACCTGCATTGGTGTGCCCGGCGCGAACTTCTCGAGAAAGTGTTTGACCAGGATCGGAATGTCATCGCGCCGCTCGCGCAGCGGCGGCAGCGTGATCGGGATGACGTTCAAGCGGTAATACAGATCCTCGCGGAACGTGCCGTCCGCCACCATCTTCGCGAGTTCCGAGTTGGTGGCCGCAATCACGCGCACGTCGACCTTGATCGTCTGGTTGTCGCCGATCCGCTCGAACTCGCGTTCCTGCAGCGCGCGCAGCAGCTTCATCTGCAACTGCGGGCTCATCGTCCCCACCTCGTCCAGGAACAGCGTGCCCCGATGCGCCTGCTCGAACCGGCCCTGTCGCGCACCGACCGCGCCGGTAAACGCTCCACGCACATGTCCAAACAACTCGGCCTCGAGCAGCGTCTCCGGAATCGCGCTGCAATTCAATGCGACAAACCGATGGCTGCGCCGGGGACTGTTGTGATGAATCGCGCGCGCGACAACCTCCTTGCCCGTTCCGGTTTCGCCGGTGACGAGGATCGTGCTGTTCGACCGTGCGACGGTCTCGAGCAGTTGAAACAGCGCCTGCATCGGGCGACTGCGCCCGAGGATGCCGCCGAATTGGTACCGCTCCTCGAGTTGCGATCGGAGGTACGCGTTCTCCGATGTCAGTCGCCGTTGCTCGAGCGCTTTCTGCAGCTTGTGCGCGAGCTCGTCGAACTGGAATGGCTTGGCGATGAAATCCGAGGCGCCCCGCTGCATCGCTTCGACGGCGTCTTTCACGGTTCCATAGCCCGTGATCACGAGCGCGACGATGCCGGGGTAGCGCTCGCGTGCGGTGGCGATGACGCTGGTGCCGTCGACACCCGGCAGCCGAAGGTCGGTCACCACGACATCGAAGGCGAACTGGTCGAGAAGCTCCAGGGCCCGTTCGCCGCTATCGGCTTCGGAAACGTCATAGCCACGTTCGGTGAGACGCTCCGCCATCAGGCTTCGCAGCGCCGGTTCATCGTCAACGAACAGGAGGTGGGGGGTATCCGCCATGCGCCAATACTTTGACAGGGGGTGGGGGATCAGGGGAAGGGGATAAGGGATTCGTCGCCTCGGGCCGATATGCGTCTGTAACGGGCCACACAGGCTGCCAGGTGAATATGGAGCGACAGACTGTTTCCATCATGAAAGCGTGCGAGGTCGTCGGCGTCAGCCGGCGCACGATTTACAATTGGATCTCCGCCGGGAAGGTTGAGTACGTGCGTACGGCCGGTGGATCTATCCGCATCTTCGCTGATACCCTTTGGCGATCGTCCGCCGGCAGTCAGATGACTCCGTCGGCGCCGTCTCAGGCGAACGACACCCAGGCTCGAACGCCTGGTTCCC
>Ga0310810_10011557_pt1 | contig 10314 bp, 9 predicted proteins | sample NCmetagenome_FD_207641 | JGI IMG/M metagenome (GOLD analysis project Ga0310810, IMG submission 207641) | Soil microbial communities from experimental microcosm in Duke University, North Carolina, United States - NC | ecosystem: Engineered > Artificial ecosystem > Soil microcosm > Unclassified ...
TCTAAGAAATTTCTAATATTTTCTTGCTGGTACTTTGTGCTAGTGTCAAATTATCATGTCTAAAATTATAACATTGCAAGCCTGATTTTTTCTGGAACGACATCTTGAATAGAATCTCAGAAGACGTTTTTTATTTATAATTCCAGTAACAAAGTTAATCGAGTCTTTTATACGATAAGAATCAATTACTAATGGAACCGTGGATGTGTCTTCCAGTGTACGATCACACCATCACTATGACACAAGTCCCTAATATCCACGGTTTCATTGATTTTTTTGGAAAATCAAATTGGCAAGATAGAATAAATGAATAATGATTTCAGATACAGATAACTTGTAGAATGCTACTTTCTTTTTCGTTGGCCTGGTTTGTTTTGGCCTGGGACTCGCTTTAGGATGAATCTTTTTCTAAAATTGTCCTTGTTTCGTGTAATGGATATAGTTCCATGTCGTTCTCTTGATGGAACCTTTGGAGTTTGTCCTCTTACTTTTCCTGCTTTAGTAAGCGATCCGTGAGTTGGCACGAATCAACTTTCATTGTAATTCAATTTATGTATTTGGTTTTAGAAAGAGTCTTACCAGTATTTTGCCTTGATGGTCTCAATTACTCTCTCGTGTTCTGCACCTTTTCTTCTTGCATATTTTTCCATCGCAGTAAGTGGAACACCACCTAATGCTCTTGCAAGACCTGTGAATGCCTTTTTCTTGAGAGTGTTGTTGCTTCCAGTCTTGTCCATGAATTTCTGGATTCCATACTTGAAGTTGTGCTGCCATGTCTTGTACATGACACCAAGTTGTGGTGCAGTCAATTCATTTCCAATATCAAAGAACTCAGATTTTTCAAGCAATCCAATTGGGACAAATGTAAGAGGTGTTACGGTAAACTGGGATTCTGGCTGTTCAATTTCTAGCTCATTTATGAGTCGTATTGTATCCCATCCATCTTCTTCTGTTTCTGCATTGTCAAGGCCCATGATTAGTGTAAACGCTGGAATCCAGTGATTCTCGTTTAGAGTCTTTACTCCCTCTTTTACCACCCAGTGCCATTCCTCTGGCTTGTATGGAGCAAGTTTTCTGTCGGCATATTTTCCAATCAATCGTAAACTTCCAGTCTCAAAGCCACATTGTACACCAGTCTTGTTGTTAGGACCTGATTTGATTATCTTGGATAGGTTTGGTAATAGTTTTTCATCAGCAATTGCACCTGCCAAAGTACCGTGGGTTGGGTTGGTGTGTTCAATTCCACATGACATGACAGCCTTGAAGAGTTCTTCTAATGCCTCTCTGTTTGGAGCCATATTCTTTGTCTTTCTTGGATCTAGTCCGTAGACGAAGATATCATCACTGTGTAGCCATGCATTTCGCTGGCCACCTTTCTTTATGTTCACCTCAATCTCTTGTTTTACTTTTTCAGGCGAATAGTATCTCAATGGTCGTAGTGTGACATCACAAAACTTGCAGCCTCTTCCACATCCTCTCATGACTTCTACCATTCCATGCATGCTTGGTTCTACGATATTTGGTATGCTTTCAACATCTGGCTCATCCCAATAGTGAATAAATCTTCCATGGAATTTGTTTTCATCTTTTCCAAATTCTTTTACTTCAACTTTGAAATCACTTTTCACAAATGGATTCATGTTTTCAAAGTCTCCAGCAATTAGTTTGTTGAAGAATTCTCCAGCATGTCCGTCAATTTCTGGTGCAATGCCACCAAGTTCTCCTTCTAATACGGCATACAAACCATATTCTTGAATCTTCTTTGGATCATAGTTGTACTGCCAAGTTCCAGAAGCTCCTGCAATAACTTTTGCATGACTTCCATTTTTCTTTTTTGCAGCATTAATCTTCATGTGTAAATCGCGATTGTAAAATTCATCATATGATGTCTGTTTTCTACCATAAGTAAATGTCATAGTTACAGGACCCATTCCAAGAGGATCCATTTCATAAGTTCCAACTACTTCAGTTTCAGGACCAATGAACTTGTCCACATGATCAGGATGTGCTACAACAACTTCGTTTCTCTTGTATCCATCACGCAAAAGAGCAGCTTCTACTTTTCTTAATCCATATGGAGCATAGTTTGCAATACCGTTTTTGTGTCCTATTGGATTACAGATAAAGTCAAAGAGAACCTTTGGAGTAACTTGGTCTTTTAGGATATAGTACCAAAAACTGTTTTTTGGTCTGTGTGGATCCACTGCAGGGGCGCAACCAAAGAAGGTTGCAAGCGATATTCCACGATATGGTGACATCAAAGTGCGGTCTGCAGTTAGTACGATCTTGGCCAATTTTCAATTTGGATGGATTTTTATAGCATTTTAAGTTTTCCGGAATTTCCAGATCCTAATAATTATCTAGTATGCCTGATTTGCTTCTGTGAGTGTATCCAAACTCCTTGTTTGCAAGAAGCGCGGTTCCATCAAAGACAGTTCCGTCTTTGCATGCCATTACGTCTCCAAAGCAGCAACTTCCACAGATTCCAATTCCGCACTTCATCATACGTTCAATGCTTGCCTCAACATGGATCTTGTTTGCAGATGCAATTTGCACTACCTTGTGCATCATTTTTTCAGGGCCGCATGTATATACTGCATCAAATTTGTTTTCTTTTAGCAGTTTTTCCATGGCATCTGTGACAAGGCCCTTTTCACCATAGCTTCCATCTTCTGTTGCAACAATCACCTTGTGCATTGTACCTTCAAGCAATTTGTTTGCCAAGTCTTCAAAAAATACCTCGGACCGAGTCTTTGCACCCATGATTATTGTAACATTATCATTTTTCTGGAGAAACGTCACCAGTCGTATCAAGGGAACAAGTCCTGTTCCTCCCCCCACAAGAAGCAGATTTCCTTGCTTGACAGTAAATGAATTGCCGTATGGCCCACGAATGCCTATTTTATCCCCAACTTTTTTGGAGAACAGTTCAGTTGTAGCAAGTCCATGTTTTCGTACTGTAAATGCAGCTTTACCATTTTCTTGTGATATCATTACACTCATCGGTATTTCATTCACGCCAGGTATCCACACCATTGCAAATTGTCCTGGAAGGACTTTTGACATGATTTCATCAGAGAAGTACATGGTACGAACAGTTGGTGTTTCATCCACCACTTTTTCTATTGTTACAATCTTTGGAGTATCAAAACTTTTTTGCAATTCCAACCATCTCACTTAATTTTCTATAATTCTTTTTCTCCATGTATTTTGATATTCCATTGTTGATATCAGAGAACACACCAGTCCATTTTTCTCCAACCGCACTACCAATCTGCACAGCACTTGCACCTGCAAGTAAAAATTCTACTGCATCATCCCAGGTAGATATTCCGCCGCATCCAATAATCGGAATATCAAATTTTGAAGAAATTTCATACACGCATCTTACTGCAACAGGTTTGATTGGAGGGCCAGACAGACCGCCAATCTTGTGGCTCAGAATGGGTCTTGCTGTTTCAACATCAATTGCCATGGCCCTTAGTGTATTTATTGCAGTTATTCCATCAATGCCGCTTTCACATGCAGTCCTCACAGTTTCTAAATAGTCAGATGAGCCGAGTCCTACTTTGGCAAGTACCGGCACCTTTGATGCTTGTTTTACAGATTTGATTATTGCATGTACAAGTTCTGGATCATCTCCCACTTCTAGTCCAACTTTTTCAACATGAGGGCATGACAGATTAAGTTCGTAACCTAGTATCTTTACATTTTCAAATTGTTTTATCATGAATACAAAGTCTTCTGGAATGGAACCGACTAGACTTACAATTATTGGAACAGTTTTGTTTTCTGACAGCATCTTTGCAAAATATGGAGCTCCAGGATTTGACAGCCCAACTGCATTTAGATATCCATTTTTTAGGCCAACAATTGTAGGGTTTGGATATCCGTCCCAAGGTTCTTTGCTTAGAGATTTTGTAACAAGTGCTCCCGCTCCTTCCTTATATAGACGGCCAAAAACGTCAAGCGATATACCAAGAATACCAGACGCAAGCATCGTGGGTCTCTCAAGTGTAATTGGGCCCACATTGGTTGAGATGTCAGGACTCACTTCTAATAATAAAAAATAGTTGTCTTATAACGTTTGATATAGTTCTAGGATCTATAATGTTACATTTTTTAGTAAGCCATGAAAATGCACTCTATGCATTCTGTCATTTTAACAGAGTTGGGTATTGCAGTTTTTGACGATAACAAATGTGTAAAATCATTTCCATTTTCAAATCCAGCTACACAGTATGTAGAGCTGAAAAAAGAACAAGCCAGCCTTAACGAACTAGAACACTTTCTTGCCAATTTAGGAAGCATTGTTGTCGTAAACGATTCTTCTTTGCTTAAACTCTTGAGAAAAAAATCAATCGAGTCAGATATCATGGATGAGAAAAAGATAGAGACAATTCAGTCTTCAAAACTGCGAGTCCTTGTGGATTCTGGCTTTGCCACTAATGAGGGAGATGCAAGGGGAAAATTACGCGACTTTGCACTTAGTTTGTCATCATCCAGAGTAACAGAGATCTCCGAGAGTCCTGACCTGCACATAATCCAGGCAATCAATACACTTGATGAAACAGACAAGATGATCAATTTGCTAAGTTCCAGAGTAAGAGAATGGTACGGATTACACTTTCCAGAGCTTGACAACATGATAGATACCATCAGTGGATACTCAAAAATTGTAATGGCAGGAAAAAGAGAGAACATTACACAGAATACATATCTTGACGCAGGTTTTCCAGAAGAAAAAGCAGAGATGTTGTCACTACTACAAAAAAAGAGCAGAGGTGGCCAGATCTCAGATGAGAATCTTGCAATAGTTCAAAACATTGCAAAACAGATCTTGGATCTTTTCGATCTAAGACAGTCATTAGAACAACACATTGAATCACAGATGCAGCTAATTGCACCAAACGTTTCAGTCATACTAGGTTCCGCAGTTGGAGCCAGAGTTCTTGCCAAGGCAGGAAGTTTGAAAAGACTTGCTTCAATGCCTGCAAGTACCATTCAAGTTCTTGGTGCTGAAAAAGCATTATTTAGAGCGCTCAAGACAGGTGCCCAACCACCAAAACACGGTTTACTATTTCAACATCAACTAGTTCATGCCGCCCCACGATGGCAACGAGGCAAAATTGCAAGGGCAATTGCCGCAAAAGCTGCAATCGGCGCAAGAGTGGATGTCTTTGGAGCGGGAAGAAATGACACATTGCTTGAGAAACTCAACATACGAGTTACCGAGATAGGAGTAAAATACAAAGACCAGCCAGAGAGGCCAGCTTTCCAGCCACGCAGAAATGATGAACAGAGAGACAGAAGATTTGGTGGCGGAGAGAGAAGATATGGTGGAGGAGGCAGAGGTGGCGGAGAAAAGAGAAACGACTGGCAAAAGAGCAAGAGAAAAAAGTTTGGAAAACGAAGAAGATAATATTTTTTGGGTAAAAATTGAAGGGGAAAAGAGACTAGCAACCATAAATCTTGTACCCGGAAATCAAGTCTATAGAGAAAAGCTAGTCAAGATAGACGATGAAGAGTTTAGAGCATGGGATCCTTATCGCAGCAAACTTGGCGCGGCCATAATGAATGGTCTTGAAACTTTACCAATTGTAAGAAAATCCAAAGTTCTCTATCTTGGTGTATCCACAGGAACAACTGCAAGTCATGTATCAGATATTGTCGGTCCAAACGGAATTGTTTTTGCAGTAGAACATTCAAGCAGAGTTGCAAGAGATTTTTTGGAAAGAGTAGCGTCGTTTAGATCAAACATTGTTCCAATCTTGCAAGATGCCCGCAGTCCAAAAGAATACTTTTCAGTGTATGGTCCTGTTGATGTTGTCTATGTGGATATCGCACAACCAGACCAGACAGAGATTGCAATACTAAATTGTAAAACATATCTGAAAAAAGGAGGCTATATGATGCTAGTAGTCAAAACAAGAAGTATCGATGTTACAAGAGAGCCTTCCCAAGTTATGCGCTCAGAGGCTAGAAAATTATCTGCAAATTTTGAGATAATCCAAGAGATAAACCTAGAGCCATACGAAGGAGACCATGGCATGATTGTAGCAAAATACCTAGGATGATACGCCTAGCAAGATTTTGACTGGTTTCCAGCTCTTTCTGACAAATACAGGCACATCCCCATTTTGAGAGACCCATTCCTTGATGAACTTCATCGTTTTAGGGTCAGAGGGATATCCGCTTCCCAAGGCATGGTTTTTTCGTAGTTTCTCTATCTCCCTGTCTCTATTTACCTTGGCAATGATAGAAGCTGCAGAGACTACGGGATATTTTCTATCAGCATGATGACTAGAGATAATTTTTCCAGTCTTGGCAAGATTGGAAATATACAGACCAAATCGTTTTGAGTTTACATCACATGAATCAACGTATGAAGAATTTGCTTGTAGTTTTTTTATAACTTTGGCCATATAGTTTGCTTCAAGTTGGTTTAACAGATTGTTACTAACACTCTTGTCTATTGTCTTTGGAGGAATTTTTGCAACATGGTATCCTTCTACTAACGACAATATTTGCTCGTACAACTTTTCTCGCAATTGAGGGCTGAGTTGTTTTGAGTCTTTGACTCCAATTTTTAAAAGTTGTTTTATGTTTTTTTGTTCAATAGAGATTCCAGCAATTACAAGTGGACCAAGTACAGAACCACGACCTGCGTCATCTACTCCGCAGACTAGCATATTTGTGATGTTCTAGTGTTAGACGTATTAAATCATTTTAGATACATTAGACGATCATGTCAAAATATATAGAAAAAAATTACAAACTAGATACAAGAAAGATCGCCATATTTTCCTTCAAGGCCAGAGGCTCTGGCGACGTTAATGCCAGATTGATCACTTTGTATCATAAGATGGCACACTCCATTCTTGTTAGAGTTATCACGTAGGTTATCGGTAAATGCAATTGCTGCAGTTACAGATGAGTCTGGAGAATGAGCCCGCTCAAAGAGAGTATGACCAACCGCTTCAGGTACCGCTATCATCAATATCACCAGTATGGCGAATTTGTTGATTGATCTTTTGTTCATGATATACCATAGTGATTTACGGTTATAGGGAGGCTGGAAGAGATTATCTTGTAAAATTTCCAATTTGGAAGCAAATGTAATAAGAATACTATCAAATAGGACACATAATTTCCGAATCGGAAATTAATATTAGTAACATGGTATGATACTTTTTCATGCTCGATGACATTGACAAGGTCATACTTTCTCACCTAGGAAGAAATGCAAGAGTTTCCTCACAAGAGATAGCCAATACGTTACAAGGAATGGGTTTTACAATCACAGACAGGGCAGTGCGACAACGACTTGGGAGACTAGACAAGAACAAGTCCATTCTAGGATACTCTGCAATTTTGAATCCAAGTCTAGTGTCAGAAAAAGTCAATAGAACAATACTTATAAAATTCAAATTTTCAAAAAACATTTCAGATGGAATCGATAGGCTTACAAGATATCTAAACGAGTCTCCGTTTTGTATTTATTCAGCAAGACTGAGCGGAGATCTGGACTGGATCTGCCATTTTGTTTTCGCTTCAATTGATCAATACGATCTTGAAACAAACAACTTTCTAAATAGATTTTCAGATGTAATAGCAGACTTGCGCTCCTATGAATCCAAGGCAACAAAATCTTCACCATATGTCTTGTTTGATGAATACGCAACCAATGAAAAAAAGCTCCAAGTATATACCATATTAAATGCCATCAAAAAGCATGACAACCTAAATGATAGACTCCAGTCCATAGTAGAAAATCTTGTGAAATATTTTAATGCCAAATTTGCTCGAATTTGGTTTTATGACAAGAAATCAAAGACACTAATTCTAAAGTATAGTGCAGGTAAGTACAAAAACATAGACGGTGAGTTCTCAAGAGTATCTCTGAACTCTCTAAAAATTGGGACGATTGTAAAGACAAAGAAACCCGTGGTCTCAAATGATGTGTCCCATGATCCCAGAATAAAATATCATGACTGGGCAAAAAAGGAGAAACTCAAGTCTTTTGCAGGATATCCAATATTGTACAAGAGAGAGGTTGTAGCAGTTTTAGCCATTTTCAGTGAGAAATCTCTCACGCCAAGCGATTTTGAGATTCTAGGCATATTCTCAGACCAGCTCTCAAAGGAGCTTTCAGGCTTTTTTGAGGCAAAGGACTTTCTTCTCATCTGAGCAAATCATTTCCTAGAGCATCCACTAGATACATTTCAATTTATTAAATCATTTCAGACCAAGCAAAACCTGTTGGAGTCTGAACTTACAGAAATAACCGAGGGGAGCACAAAGCTGCTTGTACCAAAGGAATCATTATCAGAAGATGTTCCACCAAAGGAACCTGCTTTTTTCAATCCACGCGCTAGGGTTAGCAGAGATTTTTCAATAATAGCATATGCTGCATTTCTTAAAAACTTCAAGGGTCCAAAGATCTTTTTGGATTCTCTTGCAGGAATTGGTGCAAGAAGCATAAGGGTTGCAAATGAAATAAAATCAATAGAAAAAGTAATTGTAAATGATGTAAACCAACAAGCTTTGGAAATTGGAAAAAGCATTGCAAAGTTAAATCAAGTTACAAATTGCGAGTTTTCTGAAAATGAAGCATGTAGGTTTCTTAGTCTTCACTCCACAAGAGACGGACGCGGTGCAATCATAGATGTAGATCCATTTGGCTCACCTTCTAGATATCTTGATTGTGCAATAAGAGCCACTTTTCATGGAGGACTCTTATCAGTAACTGCTACTGACATGACTGTATTACATGGAATATTTCCAGAGGCATGCCAACGCAAGTATTATGGAACTCCTGTTAGAACAATATACGGAAACGAGATAGCATTACGATTGATCATGGGATGTATGAACATGGTTGCAGGTCGAATGGACATCATGATACATCCATTATTTGTGCAACACAGCATGCATTACTACAAGGCATATGCCAAGATACTTGTTAGAACAAACACCAAAGATTGTATGGGATACATCCTTCATTGTGACAACTGCGGAAACAGAAAAGCAGTACGTGAGGTAAAACCTACATGTGATATTTGCAATTCACAAGCAAAACTTGCAGGCCCACTCTGGATAGAAAACCTTCATGACAAAGATTTTGTTGATTCCATGATATCAAAGGAAAAGGACTTGATAGTTGACAAGTCTTGTATCGTATTTCTGGACAAGTGCAAAGAAGAGATGGGCATGCCACCAGCATATTTTACCCTGGATGAGATTGGACACAGAAAACAATCTGCACCACCATCTCTTGTAAAAATAATAGAAAAGCTCAAAGAAACAGGGTATAGAGCTACCAGAACAAGCATGAATCCAACTGGATTCAAGACAGATGCCACTATAACCGAGATCTTGTCACTAGTTTAATTTCCAAGATAGCCCAGGCAGATATAGTACAGTTCACTGCTTGACTTTCTGCTTGCCTGAGGTTTTCTTAATTGTACTTTGGCAAATTTCTTTCTAATGTAATCTCGAAACTCAATCGAATATTGTCCATCAAAGACTTTGAACAGTGCATTACCTTTTTTTGCCAGCACTTGATCCATTATCCTGCTTGCAGCATAGTTTAGTGAAATTTGTCTTGCGTGGTCTACATCCCACATTCCGGTCACAGTCGGTGACAGATCACATATCACTGCTTTTATCTTACCACCAAAGTATTCAAAGATCTGTTCTACAATTGATTCGTCTTCAATGTCTCCTCTAATGAAATGGACTTCAGGAATTTCTTCAACAAATGATTTGTCAATGCCCATCACTTGTCCCTTGTTTCCTGCAAGTTCATGTGCAACCTGACTCCATCCTCCAGGGGAACAACCAAGATCCAAGACGGAAAATCCGGGACCAATTATTCTGTATGAGGTGTTTAGTTCTTTTAGTTTGTATGCTGCTCTACTTCGGTATCCTTCCTTGTGTGCTAATCGCCTATACAAGTCACGCCTTGCATCGATTAATTTCATTTCTTTGCCTTCTTTGTAGAAAGTTCAGTCAGCACCCATTGTTCAATCAAAGGACAAGTCCTTGGACTAATTTCTCCTTCAAGAGTACATTTTGATTCAACAGGACATATCAAACAAGGAGCAGATTCTATTGACTGTGTTGTTACAGGCACATGTGCAATCTTTAGTTTGTAAGTCCAACGTCCGTTTTCAAGAATTTTTTCTCTTTTTACCAAGTGTTGTCTTTCAAGCTTTAGTGCAAGTCTTGAGCCATCCCTGCTTGAGAGTTTAAGTTTTTTCCAAAGTTCACTTTGGAACATGCCATTGTCACCACGTTTTGCAACCAAGC
>Ga0310810_10011558_pt1 | contig 10314 bp, 9 predicted proteins | sample NCmetagenome_FD_207641 | JGI IMG/M metagenome (GOLD analysis project Ga0310810, IMG submission 207641) | Soil microbial communities from experimental microcosm in Duke University, North Carolina, United States - NC | ecosystem: Engineered > Artificial ecosystem > Soil microcosm > Unclassified ...
AGCGCCCGAAGACGGCGCCGGCACCGCGATCCGCGCCGACGGCGGGCGCATCGTCGACGTGCGCGACGTCGCGCGGCGGCGCGGCACGACGATCGCCGCGTCGCAGCTCTTCTTCAACGCCCCCGCGCGCCAGAAATTTCTTCGCGGCGCGCGGTCCGAGTGGCGGAGCGTCGTCGACGCGGTCGCGGTCGTCGCGCTCACGCGGCGCGACGTCCGACTCACGCTCGCCAACGACGGCAAGCGCGCGCTCGCCCTCCCCGCCGCCGCGTCGCTCCGCGATCGCGTCGCCGCGCTCTGGGGCGCTGCCGTCGCCGATCGCCTCGTCGACGTCGACGACGTGCGTGGCGCGATCCAGGTGAGCGGCCTCGTCGAACGTCCCGCCGACGTCGGGACCGCGAGCCGGCGCACCTTCCTCACCGTGAACGGCCGGCCGGTCCGCGACAACGGCATCCTGCGCGCCGCCGAAGCGGCATACCGCTCCACGCTCGCTCCCGGCCTGCGGCCGGCGCTGCTGCTCGACGTCGTGCTCCCCGCCGATGCGGTCGACGTCAACGTGCATCCCGCCAAGGCGGAGGTGCGCTTCCGCGATCGCTGGACGGTCGAGCGCTGCGTGGAGGAAGCGGTGCGCCGCGCCCTCGGTACCTTCGACGCGAGCGCCGCGCTCGGCGTGCGCCGCTGGTCGCCCACGGCGCCCGCGTGGACCACCGCGCGCCCCGCCGACGTCGAGCTCCTGCGCCCGCCGCACGAGGTGGCCGACGGACTGTTCGAGCCGCCCGACGACGACGCGCTCGACGCGCGCGACGCATCCTCCGCCGTCGCCACCGACGACGAGCTCGCACGCCCACCAGAGCCGGCCTTTCCTCCCGCGCCCGCGCGCGAGCCCGACGCGCAGCGGCACGTGCCCCCGCTCCTTCAGCTCCGGCGCACGTACCTGCTGTTCGAGCACGACGACGGCGTCGTCCTGATCGACCAGCACTCCGCGCACGAGCGCGTGCTCTACGAGCGCTTCATGGGCACGCTCGAGCGCGGCGAGGCGCCGTCGCAGCGGCTGCTCTTCCCGCTCACCCTCCATCTCGCGCCCGCCGAGGGCGAGGCGTTCGAGGAGCATCGCGACGTGCTCGCGCGGCTCGGCTTCGAGGTCGAGGGGTTCGGCGGCCACACGCTGCTCGTGAGCAGCGTGCCCATGCCGCATCCGCGCTTCGACGCCGAGCGCTGCCTGCGCGAGACGCTCGCCGCGCTGGCCGGCGACCGCAATCCTTCCGCCCACGCGCGCCACGAGCGTCTCGCCGCGACCGTCGCCTGCAAGGCGGCGATCAAGGCGGGTGACGAGCTGTCGCCCGGCGAGATGCGCGCGCTGTTCGTCGCGCTCGGCGAGACGCGGCTGCCCGCGCACGACGTCCACGGCCGCTCCACCATCGTCCAGCTCTCGTGGCCCGAGCTCGAGCGCCGCTTTGGCCGCCAGTAGCGCGCCGGTCGTGCGCGTCGTCTGCGGCCCGACCGCCGCGGGCAAGACGGCGCTCGCGCTCTGGCTCGCGCAACACGTCGGCACCGACGTCTCGATCGTCGGTGCCGACTCGCGCCAGCTCTATCGCCGCTTCGACGTCGGCACCGCCAAGCCGAGCGAGGCGGAGCGGCGCGCCGTACCGCACTACGGCATCGACGTCCTCGATCCCACCGAGCGCGCGTCCGCGGCGTGGTGGGCCCACCATGCCGACGCGTGGATCCGCGAGATCCGGGCGGCGGCGCGGGTGCCGCTCGTCGTCGGCGGCACGGGACTCTACCTGCGCGCGCTCTTCGGCGCGCTGTTCGACGAGCCCGCGCTCGATGCCGCGAGTCGTGCCGCGCTCGAGCAGGCGCTCGCGCCCCGCCCGACCGACGAGCTGCGCCGCTGGGTCGCCGAGCTCGATCCCGCGCGCGCGCGGCTCGGCCGCACCCAGCTCCTGCGTGCGATCGAGATCGCCGTCCTCACCGGGCGGCGCGTGAGCGATCTCCATCGCGAGCGCGGGCGCCCCGCGCGGTGGACCGCCCGCATGCTCGTCGTCGATCCGGGCGACGCGCTCGCTGGTCGCATCGCCGCCCGCGTCGACGCCATGCTCGCCGCCGGATGGCGCGAGGAGGTTCGCGTCCTCGTGCGCGACGTGCCGGAATCCGCGCCCGCCTGGAACGCCACCGGCTACCGGACGATTCGTTCGCTCGAGCGCGGCGAGCTCTCCCTCGCCGCGGCCACCGAGCGCGTCGTCGTCGACACGCGCCAGTACGCCAAGCGGCAGCGGACCTGGTTCAGGCACCAGCTCGGCGGTCTCGACGTGACCCGGCTCGATCCGCGCGTCCCCGACTGGCAGACTCGCGCCCTCTCCTGGTGGAATGCATGCGACGCATGAAGATCGGCATCACCTGCTATCCGACGTACGGCGGTTCGGGCGCGGTCGCGACCGAGCTCGGAATCGCGCTCGCCGAGCGCGGCCACGAGATCCACTTCATCACGTACCAGCAGCCGTTCCGCCTGCCGTCGTTCCTGCCGCGCATCTACTTCCACGAGGTCGACGTCGGCCGCTACCCGCTCTTCGAGTATCCGCCGTACGATCTCGCCCTCGCCGTGCGGATGCACGAGGTGGTGCTCGGCCACGGGCTCGATCTGCTCCACGTGCACTACGCCATCCCGCACGCCACGAGCGCGTGGATCGCGCGCGAGATGCTCGCCCCGGTGCGCCCGGACATCAAGGTGCTCACCACGCTGCACGGGACCGACATCACCATCGTCGGGCAGGACCCGTCGTTCCACGCCATCACCAAGTTCTCGATCGAGAAATCCGACGGGCTCACCGCCGTCTCGCGCTATCTGCGCGCCGAAACGCAGTCGGCGTTCGGCTGCTCGGGGTGCAACATCGAGGTCATCCCGAACTTCATCGATCCGACCGTCTACGATCGGTCGCGGTACGAGCCCACCCTTCGCGACCAGGCCGGTGGGCGCAAGGTCCTCATGCACATCTCGAACTTCCGCCCCGTGAAGCGCATCCGCGACGTGGTCGACATCTACGCGCGCGTGGCACGCGAGGTCCCGAGCGTGCTCGTGATGGTCGGCGACGGCCCGGACCGCATCGACGCGGAGCAGGAGGCGCGCCGCCTCGGCCTCCAGGACTGCGTGTTCTTCCTCGGCAAGCTCGAGGCGGTGGCACCGCTGCTCGCGAGCGCCGACCTGTTCCTCCTGCCGTCGCAGAGCGAATCGTTCGGCCTGAGCGCGCTCGAGGCGCTCGCCACCGGCGTGCCCGTCGTCGGGTCGCGGGCCGGCGGGATCCCGGAAGTCGTCCGCGACGGCGAGACGGGCGCTCTCTGCCCGGTCGGCGACGTCGAGGCGATGGCGCGTGAAGCCGTGGCCCTGCTGACGGACGATGAGCGCTGGCACGCCACGAGCACCCTCGCCGCCGCCGACGCGCGCAAGCGCTTCTCCCTCGATCAGGTGCTGCGCCGCTACGAGGCCTTCTACGAGGACGCGCTCCGTGATACCGTCCGTGCCGACGCCGCTCCTCCGAGCCCGGCTCCCCTCGCTCCCAGAACGTGACCGCTCTGCTCGCCCAACTCGCGCAGCCCGCGCTCGATGCCGCCCACGCGGTCGTCCTCGGCATCGTCGAGGGGATCACCGAGTTCCTGCCCATCTCCTCGACGGCGCACCTCATCCTCGCGAGCGAGGCGCTCGGCATCGCCGACACCGAGTTCCTCAAGAGCTTCGAGATCATCATCCAGCTCGGCGCCATCCTCTCCGTCGTCGTACTGTACTGGACGCGCTTCTTCCATCTCGAGGTGATCAAGAAGCTCGTCGTCGCGGTCATCCCCACCGGCGTCATCGGACTGACGGTGTACCGCGTCATCAAGGGCTATCTGCTCGGCAACGTCGCCGTCGTGCTCACCACGCTGCTCGTCGGCGGCGTCGCGCTCATCGTCTTCGAGCGCTTTCAGGAGCGCGACGACCGCGACGTCGACTTCGAGGAGATCACCTATCGGAAGGCGTTCCTCATCGGCCTGTTCCAGGCGATCGCCGTGATCCCCGGCGTCTCGCGCTCCGCCGCGACGATCGTCGGCGGGTCGCTGCTCGGCGTCTCCAAGCGCACGATCGTCGAGTTCTCGTTCATGCTCGCCGTGCCCACGATGCTCGCCGCGAGCGGTCTCGAGCTCGTGAAGGGGCGCGACGCCCTCGCCGGCCACTTCGGCATCCTCGCGATCGGGTTCGTCGTCAGCTTCGTCACGGCGATCGCGGCCATCAAATCCTTCCTCGGCTACATCAAGAAGCGCGATTTCTCCGCGTTCGGCTGGTATCGCATCGTCCTCGCGGTGGTGTTCTACCTTGCCTTCGTCCGCTGACGCCGCCGCGCCGGCGTTCGACGGCGCGTCCGCCGAGCTGCTCGCCGCGTCGCTCGGCGTGCCGCGCGTCGAGCTCTTCGCGTCGGTGACGTCGACGCTCGACGTCGCGCACGCCATCGCCGCGACGGCGCCGAGCGGGACGCTCGTCGTCGCCGACGAGCAGCGCGCGGGGCGGGGCACGCATGGGCGACGCTGGACGTCGCCGCCCGGCACGGGGCTCTGGCTCACCCTCGTCGAGCGCCCGTCGGACGCGCACGCCGTCGACGTGCTCTCGCTCCGCTGCGGCCTCCTCGCGGCGGAGGCGCTCGAGCCCCTCGCCCGCGCCCCCGTGGGCCTGAAGTGGCCGAACGATCTGTACGTCGGCGGCCGCAAGCTCGCCGGCGTGCTGATCGAGACGCGCTGGCGCGGCGCGACCCCCGAGTGGGTCGCCATCGGCGTGGGGCTCAACGTCGTCGCGCCGCCGATCGAGTCGGCGGCCGGTCTCGCGCCCGGCGCCACTCGGCTCGGCGCGCTCGCGCGGCTCGTGCCGGCGCTGCGCCGTGCCGCCGCGTGTGTCGGCCAGCTCGGCGGCGACGAGCTCGCGCGCTGGCGTGCGCGCGACGTCGCGCGGGGACGCGTCGCGGTCACCCCCTCCGCGGGCCGAGTGGAGGGCATCTCGGCGGGGGGAGAGCTGCTCGTCCGCGCCGCCGACGGGACGCTCGCCGCGCATCGCGCCGGATCGCTCACCTTCGCCGAGCCATTGCCATGCTCCTGACGATCGACGTCGGCAACACCGAGACGACGCTGGGACTCCACGACGGCGAGGAGCTCCGCGCGCACTGGCGCATCATGACCGACGTCGCGCGCACCGCCGACGAATTCGGCGTGCTCCTGCGCGGGCTGCTCGCCGGCGCGGACGTCGCGCTGCGGGACCTGACCGGGGTCGCCATCGGCTCCGTCGTGCCCCCCGTCACGACGCCGCTCGCCGAAGCGTGCCGCGTCTGGCTCGACGCCGAGCACGTCGTCCTGATCGACGCGCGCTCGCCGCTCCCGATCAAGCTGCACGTCGACGAGCCGCTCACCGTGGGGGCCGACCGGATCATCAACACCCTCGCCGCGAGCCGGCGCTACGAGCGCGATGCGATCGTCGTCGACCTCGGCACCGCGACGACCTTCGACTGCATCACGCGCGACGGCGTCTTCCTCGGCGGCGTCATCGCGCCCGGCGTGCGCAGCTCGGCGGAGACGCTGTTCCGGCGCACCTCCAAGCTCCCCGCCACGGAGCTCGTCGCGCCGGTGCGCGTGATCGGCACGCGCACGGAGGAGTGCATCCGCGCCGGCGTCATGTTCGGCGCCGCGGAGTCGATCGACGGGATCGTACGCCGCATCAAGGCGGAGTGGCCGGGCGGCGCGGAGCCGCTCGTCGTCGGGACGGGCGGGCTGGCCGAGCTCTTCGCGCCGATCTGCCGCTCGTTCGACGAGGTCGATCCCTATCTCACCCTGTACGGCCTCTCGCTCGCGTACGGACTGCTGGCGAGAGCGGGCTGACGCCGCGACGGAGGCCGCCGTCCGGGCAAGCCGGCTCTGCGGAAACGATTGTCACGAAACGTTTTACCGCGCCGATCGGCGGGATCGCGCATCCCTCTTGCACGTCTCACGGTCCCGCAGTAAGATCATGCCTGTTAGCACTCCAACGACTTGAGTGCTAGACTTTCCGTACCAGGCATGTCCACCGTTTCATCGACCATGGAGGCGCACCACCTATGGCCACCAAGAGCGCGGCGAGCGTGAAGCTCTCGCCGCTGGCGGATCGCGTCGTCGTCAAGGCGACCGAGGAGTCCGAGCAGATGCGGGGCGGGTTGTACATCCCCGACACCGCGAAGGAGAAGCCGCAGCAGGGAGAGATCGTCGCCGTCGGCCCGGGCAAGTACGAGGACGGCAAGCTGGTCCCCATGTCGGTCAAGGTCGGCGACAAGGTGCTGTACGGGAAGTACAGCGGCACCGAGATCACGCTCGACAACGAGCAGTTCCTGATCCTCCGCGAGAGCGACGTGCTCGCGGTCGTCGCCTGATCACTGCCACGCATAGAGAGAGGATTTCCCATGGCTAGCAAGGAGCTCCACTTCAACACCGACGCGCGCGCGGCCCTCAAGCGCGGCGTCGACCAGCTCGCCGAGGCGGTGAAGGTCACCCTCGGCCCCAAGGGCCGGAACGTCGTCATCGACAAGAAGTTCGGCGCCCCCACCGTCACCAAGGACGGCGTCACCGTCGCCAAGGAGATCGAGCTGAACGATCCGCTCGAGAACATGGGCGCCCAGATGGTGAAGGAGGTCGCCACCAAGACCTCCGACAATGCCGGCGACGGCACCACCACCGCGACCGTGCTCGCCCAGGCGATCTTCCGCGAGGGCCTCAAGAACGTCACCGCGGGCGCCAACCCGATGGCGATCAAGCGCGGCATCGACAAGGCCGTCGGCGTCGTGATCGAGGAGCTCAAGCGCATCAGCGTCCCGACCACCGGCAAGAAGGAGATCGCGCAGGTCGGCACCATCTCGGCCAACAACGACGCCGAGATCGGCAACCTGATCTCCGAGGCGATGGAGAAGGTCGGCAAGGACGGCGTGATCACCGTCGAGGAGGCCCGTGGCCTCGAGACGACGCTCGAGACGGTCGAGGGCATGCAGTTCGACCGCGGCTACGTCTCGCCCTACTTCGTCACCGATCCGGAGAAGATGGAGGCGGTCCTCGACGACCCCTACATCCTCATCCACGACAAGAAAGTGTCGTCCATGAAGGACCTGCTCCCGGTCCTCGAGAAGGTCGCGCAGCAGGGCAAGCAGTTGCTCATCATCGCCGAGGACGTCGAGGGCGAAGCGCTCGCCACGCTCGTCGTCAACAAGCTGAAGGGCACGCTCCGCGTCGCCGCCGTCAAGGCGCCCGGCTTCGGTGATCGCCGCAAGGCGATGCTCGGCGACATCGCCGTCCTGACGAACGGCCAGGTCATCAGCGAGGAAGTCGGGTTCAAGCTGGAGAACGCCGTGCTCTCCGACCTCGGCCGCGCCAAGCGCGTCGTCGTCGACAAGGACAACACCACGCTCATCGACGGCGCCGGTGAGGACGCGAAGATCCAGGGCCGCATCAAGGAGATCCGCGCCGCGATCGACTCCTCCACGTCCGACTACGACAAGGAGAAGCTCCAGGAGCGGCTCGCGAAGCTCGCGGGCGGCGTCGCCGTGATCAACGTCGGCGCGGCCACCGAGGCCGAGATGAAGGAGAAGAAGGCCCGCGTCGAGGACGCGCTGCACGCCACGCGCGCGGCCGTCGAGGAGGGGATCGTCCCGGGCGGCGGCGTCGCGCTCATCCGCGCGCAGAAGGCGCTCAAGGCGACGAAGCTCGACGACACCGACGAGCAGATCGGCGTCGACATCATCCGTCGCGCCATCGAGGAGCCGCTCCGCATGATCGTGCAGAACGCCGGCGGCGAAGGCTCGATCGTGCTCGAGAAGGTGCGCTCGAGCAAGGACGACAAGTTCGGCTACAACGCCCTCACGGACACGTACGAGGATCTCGTCCAGGCGGGCGTGATCGATCCGACGAAGGTGACGCGCACGGCGCTGCAGAACGCCGCGTCGATCGCCTCGCTCCTCCTCACGACGGAAGCGATCATCGTCGAGAAGAAGGAGAAGGAAGCGCATCCGGCGCCTGGTGGCGGCGGCGGCATGGGCGGGATGTACTGATCCCGATCGCGCCGACGAGCGACCGAACGGGGGCCTCCGGGCCCCCGTTCGCGCGTCCGGCTACAGCGCCAGCGCGTACTGCGTCTCGCCGACGACGCGCGACGCGCGCGGAAGGAAGGGCCCGACGACGGCGTCCTGCATCGCCACGCTCAGCCGGCCGCGGAACCGCGTGCGCCGCAGCGAGTCCGCCGCGGTCGTGTGCGCGAGGCCGTGGTCGTTGCAGTTCTCGCTCAAGTGGGCGAGCACGACGTGCGCGAGGTTGGCGTGCGTCACGTCGCGGGCGAGCGCCGCGCAGTCGCGGTTCGACAGATGCCCCGTGCGCGACGCGATCCGCGCGCGCACCGACGGCGGGTAGGGCCCGGCGCGCAGCATCCCCTCGTCGTGGTTCGACTCGAGCACGAGGATGTCGGCCTCCGCGCACAGCGCGCGCACGTGCGCGCTCACGTGGCCGATGTCCGTGCACACCACCGCCGTCGCGCCGGTGCGCAGCGCCGTGAGCCGCACGCCGATCGGGCTCGCGGCATCGTGCGGCGTCGCGTGCGTCGTCACCTGCAGCCGCGAGAGCGTCACGCCGCCCCCCGCCGGCAGCGATACGCATCCCGCGTCGGCGAGCTCCGGCCACGCGTCGACGGTTCCCGCGCTCGCGTAGACCGTCCATCCCCAGCGCTTCGCGCCCGCGGCCGCGCCCTTCACGTGGTCGGTGTGCTCGTGCGTCACGATGCACGCCTCGATCGACGCCGGCGCGACGCCGATCGACCGCAGCCGGCCGGCGAGCGTTCGCGTGCCGAAGCCCGCATCGACCAGCACCCGGCTCTCGCCCGCCTCCACGAGGACCGCGTTGCCGCCGCTTCCGCTTCCGAGCACCCACACCCTCATGGCGTCACCGTCCACTTCTCCGCGTGCGCCCGCCGCAGCTGCTCGCGCACGCCGTCCTCCAGCACGACGTCGCGCCGCGCCATCATCCGCTCCGCCATCTCGAGGAACTTGTCGACGCGGAAGTCGCGGTACGATCCCGCCTCGCCCCAGCTGAACGGCGCCACGACCTTCTCCGGGATCTCGCTGCCATACACGTTCGCCCCTGCGCCGATCACGCTCCCGGTCGAGAGCCGCAGCCCGATCCCGGTCTTCGCGTGATCGCCGAACATCGTGCCGAGAAACTGCATGCCGGTGTCGCGCAGCCCGGCCGGCGTCCAGAGGTGCACCGGCCCGTAGGTGTTCTTGAGATTGCTCGTGATCGTCCCCGCGCCGAGGTTCACCCATCGACCGACGATCGAGTGCCCGACGAACCCGTCGTGCCCCTTGTTCGCGTGCCCGAGGAAGATGGCGTTGTTCACCTCGCCGTGCACCTTGCACGTATCGCCGATCGCCGAGCCTTCGATCCGGTCCGTCGTGACGATGCTCCCCTCGCCGACGTAGAGCGGGCCGACGAGGCGCGTGAACGCCTGCACGCGCGCGGTCGCGCGCACGAGGATCGGGCCGTTCGAGCACTCGAAGCACACGCCCGGCTCGACCACGGCGCCCGGCTCGGCGAACACGTGGTACGTGCCCGTGCGCAGCGATCCGTCGGGCAGCGTGGTCTGCATCCCGGCGCCGAGGACAGGGAGGTCCTCCTGCAGCATCGGGACGAGCTCGCGCAGGAAGTCCCACAGCTCGTCCATCCACCAGCCGCCGATCGTCGCCGAACGCTGCGCCGGCGCGACGAGCGAATCGAGCGTCGCCGCGCCGTCGAGCGCCGCGGCCTCCATCGCGCGCGGGAGCCGCAGCGCCGCGACGCGTCCCGCCGCGGTCAGGACGTCGCCCGCGCCTGCCGGCGCGAGCAGCGGTGCGAACCGCGAGTTCGCCACCCACGCGCCGGCGGGAAGCATCCCGTCGGCGACGACGGGCGGCGTCCCGCGCTCGGCGAACCCCACGAGCCGCGCCGGCGCGAGCGCGCCCGTCGCGCGCGTCGCGAGCGCGCGCTCCCAGCGCTCGCGCACGAGCAGCGCGCCGGCGCGCAGCTCGCTCGCCGGCCGCGTGAGCGCGAACGGCTCGAACCCGCGCGCCCGCTCGTCGTCGTAGAGGTAGAGGGCCGTCACGCGAGGTCGCGGATCGCCGGTGGCAGCGACTCGATGAGCTGCTTCAGGTCGGCCGACCGGTCGAGCGTCGTCACGAGCGTGAGCCCCTCGCGCGCGACGACGACCAGATCGCGCACGCCGTACAGCACGACCGCCGTGCCGTCCGCGTGCACCACGTTGTTCGCGGC
>Ga0310810_10011559_pt1 | contig 10314 bp, 7 predicted proteins | sample NCmetagenome_FD_207641 | JGI IMG/M metagenome (GOLD analysis project Ga0310810, IMG submission 207641) | Soil microbial communities from experimental microcosm in Duke University, North Carolina, United States - NC | ecosystem: Engineered > Artificial ecosystem > Soil microcosm > Unclassified ...
CTCTTCGTAGGATCCGGCGAGCGTCGGCGCCATCACGATAGCCCAGCCGCCGCGCCGCATCAGCGCCGCTTCGACGAAGTCGTGGCTGAGAATATGGCCGCCGATCGGCCGCGGTCCGCTCAAGGTCGGCAGCCCGGCGGATTGCGCGAAGGCGCGCGTGCGCAAAACCGCGTTGTGGCCCCAGTAATTGCTGTCTGAGCCATGCCACCAGGCGAGCCCGTAGGCGATCAGCGGCCCATAGAGGCGTCCGGCGAATTGCTGCACACGGGCGAAGGGAGTGGTGGCGTTGACCATGACCGGAAAGGTCTGGATCAGGCCCACTCCCGGGTTGCGCTCCATCCCGGCGACGAGCCGCACCAGCGTGTCGCCAGTCATCAACGAGTCGGCGTCCAGCACGACCATCTGCTCGTACTGGCCACCGAAGCGCTGCAGCCATTCGGCGATGTTGCCGGCCTTCTTGGCGTCGTTCTTCGCACGGTGCCGGTAAAAGATGCGCGGCTCGGCGAGGCGCCCGCGCAGCGCAAGGAATGCGGCTTCCTCGGCGACGAAAGTATCCGGATCGGTGGTGTCGCTGAGGATGAACACATCGAAACGATCCGCCGTCCCGGTGGCGGCGACCGACTCGCAGATCGCCTGCACGCGTGCGAGCAGCCGATGCGGCTCCTCGTTGTATGTCGGGAACAAGAGCGCACTGCGTGTCGAAATCGCCGGCAGATCGCCCGTGGCGATGTCGAGCGGCGTGATGCGCCCCGTGACCTGCGCAATGAGGCCGCCGAGCAGGCTCGCAAACGAGAGCGCGATCCACGCGAACAGGATGACGAACAGCGCGAGGATGACGGTTTCCAGGGCCGTCAGTCCGCCGACCGCCAGTACTTGATACATTTGGTACGCCGCGATGACGCTGAGCACCAACGTGATGCCGAACACGAAGGTGCGTCTTGCCGCCAAAGAGCCGGTCGCGATCGGAAGACGAGCGGGGGGCGCTCCTTCGCGCAGCGATTGGACCGGCATGGCGAGCGGCGCCTCGGGCGGCAGATACAGCGCGCCCCCGACGGATGGCGCGGCGGGTACCAGCCTCAGGGCGTCCATCGATCCATCCACACTTCCGAGACCAGATCGTCGCCACGCATCAATTGCGCGCGCAACTCGACCGCTTTCTCACCGCCTGGCGCAAGCTGGAAGTTCACACGGATGCCGCCCGTCTCGGGATTGGGATGCGATACGACGTTGAGCACTTTGCCCTTGTCGGCCGAGACCTGAGCTTTGGTGTCCGCCGGCGGAATGGCTTTCAAATTCTCGCCCGCAAAGTCGATCACGATCAGGCGTGTCTCATCAGGGCCAGCACCAATCCGGGTCGCGACGACCTGCGCCAGCGGCAGGGGCTTCGGAATGTGGACCCCCCAGTGGATGCGGTACGTATAAGAGTATTCGCCCTTGGCGCGCGTCGGCGCGCGCGGGCGCCAGAAGGCCACGATGTTGTCGTTGATCTCGGTAGTGGTCGGAATCTCGACCAGGGTCACGGCGCCTTCGCCCCAGTCGCCGATCGGCTCGACAAACGCACTTGGGCGGCGCTCGTAGCGCGCTTCGAGGTCCTGGTAGGTGCGGAAATCGCGCTGGCGCTGCATCAGCCCGAAGCCGCGCGGATTGTTGTCAAGGAAGGAGGAGACCTGCAGGTCGGCGGGATTGTTCACCGGCCGCCAGATCTGCTCGCCCCAGCCGTTCTGGATCACAAGGCCGTCCGAATCATGCACCTCGGGACGGAAATCGTCGACGCCGCCGCGATCATTGGCGCCGAAGAAGAACATGCTGGTGAGTGAGCCGAGCCCGATCTGCTCGATCTGTACGCGCGGAAACAGCGTCGCCTCGATGTCGTAGATCGTGGTCTCGCCAGGCCGGATGGTGAACCGGAAGGCTGCCGCCGCGCTCTCGCTGTCGAGCAACGCGTGTACGACGAGCGAGCTTGCGCCTTTTGCGGGTCGCTCCACCCAGAAAGAACGAAAGTTTGGAAATTCTTCGCCCTTGGGGTCGGCGGTGTTGAGCGAAAGCCCGCGCGCCGAGAGCCCATAGTTCAGGTTCTTCGCAACGGCGCGGAAGTAACTGGCCCCGAGAAACACGCCAATCTCGTCGAAATAGTCCGGACGGTTGATCGGCCCATGGATGCGGAAGCCCGCGAACCCGAGGTTCCTGACATCTGGCGCCGGCTGGTCGCCGAAGGTGAACATATCGGGTGAATATTCGATGCGGGTTGCGGCTCCGTCCTTCACTTCAAAAACGTCGACGCGGTTGGCGTAGTAGAAGCCGCGATGGAAGAACTGAAGCTGAAACGGAAGGCCCTCGTTGCGCCACACCGCATGGTCCGGCCGGAAACGGATCATGCGGTAGCGATCATAGGTTAAGTCCTTCAGGACATCGGGAAGCTTGTTGTCCGGTGGCTTGTAAGGCTTCTGTGCGAGCTCGCGCGCCCAGGCGCGGACGTTTGCCGCCTCGAACGGCACCGGCCGTTCCTGCGCAAGGGCCGGTTTGACCATAAGGTCCAAAGCGGCGCGCCCAACGAAAGGTAGCGCCAGCCCGCCAGCCAGGAGATCGCGACGTCGCAAGGAATTGCCCTCTGAAAGCTTCTGCGTTGGGGGTGCCGCGATGCGCCGGGCTGACCCTGGCCGCATCATTCGCCCCAAACCTCCCAACGGAATCTCAGCCGAAAGAGTTCCGTCAGAACAAAGCCCATCGGGGTGCATTCAGGCAAAACTGTGAGCGCCCCGAAGCGTCGCATCGACCGAGAATGGCGCGCGTTCGATGCCGCACGATTTTCCTCGCGCGACACGGGGATGACGGCGCGAGTTCGTCTGCAAGTTCGTTCGAATCGATCTTCTATACAAATACAATCTATGATATGCAGAATTGAATTCGGGGAGGGACGCGATGGACATCACGTACGCGGACGACATTCGTCCGAAATTCCGCGACCAGGACATCGCGTGCATGCGCGGCCGGCGCGTTCTCCTCGCAGAGTCCACCTGGATGTGTGATCCCGCGGCCGGCCATGGCTTTGCGGACCACGCCAATGCGCGACGTGTGTTCGGGGCCTTGACCCGCGAATTCGGCTTCATGCCGCCGGATGGAAAATGGTCGCAGGACTGGCTCGATACATACAAGGCGTGGATGGATGGCGGTTTTCAGCCGGGCTCTCCGGCATCGAATGGGGGCTCCGGCACCTCAAGCGGGACGGGTACGGGCGACAGCCCGGGCACTGGCACCGCGACTGGCGGCACCACATCGGGTGCAAATCCCACGACAGGTTCAGACAAGGAGGATATATGAACCGTACATTCTTTGTTTCTATTTCATTTGGACTGCTTGCATTACTAGGCGCGCCGGCTACGGCGCAGACAGACCAGAACCCCGCCATGAACGCGCCGGATCAGGTGGCATGGCAACTTTTCATCCAGGCCAATCTGCGAGCGGGCGGCAGCAACTCCATGTTCGAGACATGGGCGAGCGACACCGACACGTTCCAGATGACGCCATCGTTCCCCACCGCGCCGGCGCCAATGGCGCTGCGCCGGCCGGTCCTTCCGCGACTGGCGCGGGAAGCGCTGCAGAGGAGCGGCGCGCTGTTGCCTGCGATCCCACCCGACGTGACGGCGACGCTCGAGGAGACGCGCCGCAATTTGCCGGCGTTCACCTTCATCAAGGACAACAACCTCTACAAGATAACCGGCCTGCGCGCGGCGTTCGGAAAGACGCTGTCGTTTCCGGTCGACGCAATCGAGGTCAAGGCCAACTGGGTGGCGGTCACGGATATCCCGACGTTTACCAACAACCGCGTCACCGTCGCGCAGGTGCCGCAGCTCTATCACGTGAACAAGGGCAATGACGGCAACGACTACGCACTGGTCGCAATGCACGTGATCAGCAAGCTCGTGCCGAACTGGACCTGGGCGACGTTTGAGCACAAGGACAACCCGTCGCGCTGCGATATCCTCGGATGCAGGGACGCCTTCGGTGCGCAGCCGGCCTTCGTTCCGCCGGCGCAAACTCCCTCGCAGGGATATGCGGACAGCACAAAGACGCCGGCGCTGAAAGGCATGCTCGCCAGTGCGAATATCGATCCGGTCTACAACAACTATTGCCTGAAGGGGTCGCAGACGGACTTCACCGACAGCGCCGGCCTGGACATGCGCGTCGGCAACTCGGTCACTGAGAGCACCTTTGTGGCGACGGCATCGTGCATGACGTGTCATGGGCGCGCCAACTTCGACAAGAACGGCAACCCGAATTCGTTTGCCGGCTTCATCAACCCGGGAAGCAATCCGCCGATCGCTCCGCTCGGTCCAATCCAGCCATCTTGGTACTACAGCTTCAGTGCGGCACCGCCGATCTTCGAAAACATGCCGGGGCTGAATCAAATTGCGACGTCCGCGGACTTCGTCTGGTCGATTCCGTTCTGCGCCGTCGATGATACGAAGAGTCCCCCGCAGCTTTCGCAATTCTGCATCGGGAAATGAAGGCGGGTGCTGCATCGGCTGCCGGCAAGGTCGAACTCGCCGGCAGCCTTCGGCGAGAACCGCCGGACGCAAACGCCGCCGGGATCGTCGATCCCGGGGAGCGGATCTGCATCATGGTGCACGTCAAGCGGCGCGGTCGGGACAAATATCCGCCGGGGAGCGCCGAGGATCTTGCTCGCTTCGCGAAGCCTGTCACGCGCGCCGCGCTGGCACGGCAGCGTGCGCGCACACACGGCCGTGCCGCGCAACGCATTGTGGACTTTGCCAAGGCCCACCGGATCAAGGTCCGCGAGGTGGATATTGCGAGGCGGCGCGTCGTGCTCGAGGGCGCGGCGCGCCGCATGTCGCAGATGTTCGGCGCAACGCTCGCAAACTATATCGAGCAGGACGGCCGCCGGTTTCGCGCCCGCACTGGAAAGCTCGTGGTACCGAAGGAGATTGCCCCCTGGACACGCGCTATTCTGGGATTCGACCAGCGGCCGCTCGCGCCGATAGCCCTTCGCGCTGCAGCCGGGACCGGAAACGGACCCGCGCTCTGGCCGAGCGACATCGCGGCGCTTTACGGCATTCCGCTTGACCGCGACGTGTCGGCACAATGTGTCGGCATCATCGCGCTGGGCGGCGGTTATCTGCCTGCCGATCTCGCTGCCGCGGTCGCCGGCATGGGGCGCCCGGCGCCGGTCGTGATCGATCAATCCGTGAGCGACGCGACAAACACCTATGGGGGCGGGACCACCGCCGATCAGGAGATCGCGCTCGATCTGCAGGTGCTTGCCGGGCTGCTGCCGCGCGCGCGTATCGTCGTCTACTTCGCGCCGAATACATTGCAGGGTCTGACCGACGCGGTTCATCAGGCCGTCCTCGACGACCGGAACCGGCCAAGCGTTCTGTCGGTCAGTTGGGGCAGCGCCGAGACATTCTGGACGCCGGTTGCCCAGGACGCGATGCAGTCCGCGCTCGCCGACGCAGCGCGGCTGCGTGTGACGGTGCTTGCCGCGGCGGGCGATGAACTGGCGACCAGCGGTCTGAGCGATTCGAAAGCGCATGTCTGGTTTCCGGCATCGAGTCCCTACGTGCTTGGCTGCGGCGGCACGGCGGTGACCCTCAACGGCGCGGCATTGGCGGGCGAGAGCGTGTGGAACGCGGGCTTCACGGGCACGGGGGGCGGCATCAGCGATGTCTTCCCGGTCCCGGCGTTCCAAGAGCACATTGCCATGCCGGTCTCGGTGAACGATGGCGCAATGCGGCGCGGCGTGCCGGATGTTGCTGCTGCCGCGGCGAGGCAGCCGGGCTATCGCATCATCTTGAACGGTCAGCCGATGGCGAAGGACGGCACCAGCGCCGCGACTCCGCTCTGGGCTGGCCTGATCGCCATCGCGAACGCCGAGCGCGGAAATCCCATCGGCCTCATCAATCCGTCGCTCTACGCCAATCCCGCGCTCTGCCGCGTGGTCACGCAGGGCAACAATCGCATCAACGGCACGGGATACGATGCGGGACCCGGCTGGAGCGCGTGCACCGGCCTGGGCGTGCCAAAAGGGCAGCAGATCGTGAGCGCGCTTGCGGCGCTTCCGGTGGCATGACGCGCTCCGCTACGGCTGGAACTTGCGCAGCGCCGGATAGAACCGCACCCAGACATTGTCCGGCGGCGCATTCGCCTTGTGACACGCCTGGCAAAAGCCGCTCTGGTCGGGCGCCACGGTCTGCCGCAGCACGGGCTGCGGCTGGAACGGATTCATGAAGATGTAGTATGCCCAAGCCGAGGCGGCCGGCGGTGCTAGGTGGCCGGCGGGGCGCCGCGTGTCCTTCACGGCGACCTCGATGCCGACGCGGTCGCCATTGAAAACGCCGCTCTTGAGTACGCCCTTTGGATCGCGGTCGGCCGGAATGAACACCTCCATCACCAGGATCGTCGGATCGGGAAATTCCTTGGTCGCGGCGAAGTGCGCGTAAGCCTCCGGGTTGATGTAGACGTTATGGAAGAGCTGCCCGTCCTGTGCGCGGTTGGCCTCGCGCGCGTCGTTCCGCGTCATCTCGTCGCGATAGGCGAGGCCGAGGTTCGAGCCGACGAACACCCATGTCTCGAAGCCGGCCGGCAACTGCATCATCTTCCCGTCGGGTGTGTAGACCGGGCGCGCGCCGGACTGTGCTCGGAGCGGCGCGACGAATGCGATGCTGAGCACGCCCGCAAGTCCGGCGAGCAGGCAAGTGCGAAACAAGAGTCCCTTGGTTTTGGGCATGGCGCCACCCCCGCGTTCGATGAGTACAGCGCTACATTGCTCGCGCTGTGATTGCGCCGTCAACCGGCGGGAGTTGTTCTTGCCGGCAGGCGTGGGCCGGCCCGCCGGGCGGGCTTATGCGGTAGCCCTTCGGGCATATCGCTGCGCGCGTTGAGAAAAAGAGGGAAGATCGGCGCGCCGTTGGCCGAAGCGGCCGCACAGCTATAGTGCGCAGCGGATTTCTGCTACTACCTCCGTTGTTGCGCACACGAGCGAACAGGGGAGCGCCATGCCGGCAGTCGCATTTTCCAATAACGATATCGCTGTGGTCGCCTGGACTTTCGACAAGCATCTGGACGGCTGCCTCGGCTTTGCGGTCATTCAGATCGACGTCGACGCCAACAACAAGGAGACGGTGCTGCCCGCGCTCGCGCGGTTCGCGAACCAGGACAAGAGCCTCAAGCTCACGACCGAGCAAGCGCCGATCCAGAAGTTCTGGTGGAAGGATTTGTTCGCCAAGCGCGGCGGCACCTATCAGTATCGCATCGTTCCGATGGGCGGCACCCCGGGCGGCAAGCTGACCCCGCTCGCCGGTGTCGATCCGCTTGTGAGCAACAAGATCACTCTTACTCAAAAGCGTCCGCCGTTCAGCGCGTATTTCAATCGCGGGATCGTCGCGACGCAGGCCCTGAGCCATGCACTCAATGACAAGCCGAGTGTTCCGGCGCTGGCCCCACACATCCTCGACCCGAAGGATCCGATTCGCATCCGCCTGATGGGTCAGCTTTTTGAGGGTGTGACCGAGTTGCTTGATCGGGCCGACAAGGAGGGCGGCACGATCAATGGTGCGCTCTACGAGCTCAACGATCCGAAGGGGCTCGAGGTTCGCTTGCAGGCGGCCGATCATGGCGATCCGAAGAGCCGCACCATCATTCTTGGAAACGAGCAGGTCGCCAAGACCGACACGGCCCCGGCGAACGAAGACGCGGACTCGGAAAATCGCGAGAACCTGAAGAACGCCGGCGTCAATGTGATCGACCGCATTCTTCAAAAAGGTGACATTCCACACAACAAGTTCCTGGTGCTGAGCCAGAACAACACGCCGACGGCGGTATTGTCGGGTTCGACCAACTGGACCAGCACCGGGCTCTGCACCCAGACCAACAATGCGCTGATCATCAATTCGCCCGAGGTCGCCAAGCGCTACATCACGGGCTGGAACGCCATCAAGGCCGACACCGAAGCGGCCGACGGCGACCAGAAGAAATTGCAGTCTCCCACACAGCGTACGTTCAATCGCACCAACAACGCGAACTCGATCAGCGCGCCGATCAAGCTTCCCGACGGCGTGACAGTGGAGGTGATGTTCTCGCCCAATACCGAGCACACGCTGAAAAGCCCGCCGAAGGAAGTGCCGAACGACATGAAGCGGGTCTTCGACCTGATCGACGGCGCGAAGCAGGCGGTGCTGTTCCTCGCCTTCGACCCCGGCAACAACTCGATCCTCGATGCCGCGGGCCGGGCGCTCGCCAAGAACCCCGACCTCTTCGTGCGCGGCGCGCTCACCAACGCGCAGCGCGCGACCAATTTCTCGACCGCCCTCCATCAAGGCGGCGGTGCCGATCAGGATGACGGCGGTCAACATCAGGGCGTGACAGTGGTTGGCGAACCGGGCAAGCCGAAGAAGAAGGGCACGAAGCTTCCGTCAGCCAAGCCCGACTTCCGCGCGGTTCCGGCGGGCATGATCACCGCAAACGACGCGTTCGGCGCTTGGGAAGCCGAGATGCAGAAATTCGGCTTCGCGATCATCCACAACAAGATCGTGGTAATCGATCCGTTCAGCGACAACTGCACTGTGGTGACGGGATCGCACAATCTCGGCTTCCGCGCCTCGCACAACAACGACGAGAACATGGTGATCATCCGCGGCCATCGCGGGCTCGCGGAAGCCTATGCGTGCCATGTGCTCGATCTGTACGACCACTACGCGTTCCGTTTTCTGCTCAAGCAGCACCCGGACATCTTCGGCCGGCCATTGCAGGGCGACGACACCTGGCAGGAGCGCTACATCATCGGCAAGGACGAGAAGTCGCCGGAGTTGCGCTTCTGGCTCTCCGCTGCCGCGAAGGGCGACACCTCGGGTTCGGGCAAGCTGCCACCGCGCAAGATCAGGCCGAGCCAACCTGCATCGAACGATCCGGTGACGACGACAAAGAAGAAAAAGACTGCGAAGAAGAAGGCGAAGAAAAAGACCGCGAAGAAGGCCAAGAAGAAAACCGCGAAGAAAAAAGCGCCGAAGAAGAAGGCCGCAAAGAAGACGAAGAAGGTCGCCAAAAAGAAAAAGGCGAAGAAGACCGCTGCCAGGAAGAAGAAGACGGCGAAGAAAGCCGCGAAGAAAAAGAAGAAGACGAAAAAGGCGAAGAAGCGCTAGCGGCAGGCCCTCCGAAACAAGAACCCCGCCATCTCTGGCGGGGTCCGGAACGATCCGAAGTTGGGAGGAGAGAGCCAAACCGGCTCGACGCACGTCTCGTCAGGCGGGGATGCGCTCGTCCGCCTCGGTCGGCTCGCGCAGCACATAGCCGCGGCCCCAGACGGTCTCGATATAGTTCTTCCCCTGCGACGCGTTCGCAAGCTTCTTGCGCAGCTTGCAGATGAACACGTCGATGATCTTGAGTTCGGGCTCGTCCATGCCGCCGTAGAGATGATTGAGGAACATCTCCTTGGTGAGCGTCGTGCCCTTGCGGAGCGAGAGGAGCTCCAGCATCTGGTATTCCTTGCCGGTCAGATGCACGCGCGCCGCGTTCACCTCGACGGTCTTGGTGTCGAGGTTGACGACGAGATCGCCGGTCTGGATCACGGACTGGGCGTGGCCCTTGGAGCGGCGCACGATCGCGTGGATGCGCGCGACCAGCTCGTCCTTGTGGAACGGCTTGGTCATGTAGTCGTCGGCGCCGAAGCCGAGACCCTTCACCTTGTCCTCGATGCCGGCCAGCCCGGAGAGGATCAGGATCGGCGTCTTGATCTTGGAAACGCGCAACGTCCGCAGGACCTCGTAGCCGGACATGTCCGGCAGGTTCAGGTCCAAGAGGATGATGTCGTAGTCGTAGAGCTTTCCGAGATCGACGCCTTCTTCCCCGAGATCGGTGGTATAAACGTTGAAACTCTCGGATTTCAGCATCAATTCGATCGATTGCGCGGTCGCGCTATCGTCTTCAATCAGCAGAACGCGCATGCCAGTCCCCTTCCACGCCCTTCGGGCTTAAGGTCGGCAGGCCACGAGGGCCCTTCTTCTCGTCACGCTTGGGACAATTGATTCGGCACGCTACGGATCAATGGTTAACAAAACCTGATTCTTCCGCGCAAGCATTTACTGTGCGAAAACGACCGAATCGCCGTAATATGCTGGAGAGAACAGGCTTTTTCCCCATTTTCCGCTTCACGTTCCACGTTAAGAGTCAGCGTTAACCGACTCCCGCGACTCGCCCCTCCGTCCTGGAAAGCGAGACGCCTTAGTCCCAAGGACGGTGAGGCAATCATTAACGAAGCGGGTAAATGCGGAGTTAAGGCGGAGCAGCCAAGGTGATGCGGAT
>Ga0310810_10011560_pt1 | contig 10313 bp, 9 predicted proteins | sample NCmetagenome_FD_207641 | JGI IMG/M metagenome (GOLD analysis project Ga0310810, IMG submission 207641) | Soil microbial communities from experimental microcosm in Duke University, North Carolina, United States - NC | ecosystem: Engineered > Artificial ecosystem > Soil microcosm > Unclassified ...
CGCCACGGACAAAGACGGGAACTTGTACACCGCCGAAGTCAGAACCGGACGCGTCCAGAAGTACGCACCGCGCAAAGGCGCGAACCAGGCGTTCCTCGTTGGTAAGCCGTGGCCAGGCGTGTGGTAGAAAGCGACCGCACGTTGATCCGCTAGCAACGAACGCTGCCGCCTGAAGAAGGCGGCAGCGGCTTGACCCGCTTCTCGCACCCACCCATAATCCCCGCACCACTGGAGAGTCGACTATGTCACTACCACTCCGACGGCTGTCGGCCATCGTGTCTGTGATCGTCTTTGCCGCAATCGTCGGCACTGCCTCCGCACAATCGCCGGCGAGTCGCGTGCCGCAATGGACGAAAGCGGCGCCATTCCCCATTCCGGAAGAGGAACTCTACGGAAGCGTCGTCAACGGCAAATTCTACGTCCTCGGCGGATTCGGCATCGGCGGCATGGCCCCCGGCCTCGTGTTCGAGTACGACCCCGCGGCCGATCGCTGGACGCGCAAGAAGGACATGCCGGTGAAAGTTCATCACCAGGCGCAGACGCCACTCAACGGCAAGCTGTATGTCTTCGGCGGCTGTCTGCAGGGCATCAGCGGTGAAGGTGGAACGACGAACGCCTGGGAATGGGATCCGGTCGCCGACTCGTGGCGCGCGCTCGCGCCGCTGACCGTCAAGCGGTGTTCGGCTGTTGCCGAGCAGGTCGACGGAAAAATCTATCTGATTGGCGGGCTCGAGCCATTCGAAAACGGCAAGGGGACGCGCGTTACTGGCCGCAATCAGATGTACGACCCGGCGAGCAACACATGGACCGAGCGCAGCCCCATGCCGACGACGCGCAACCATGCGATGGCCGGCGCGGTGAACGGAAAGATCTACGTGATGGGGGGACGCCTGGGCGCCGGCAATATTCCCGTGACGACCAACGTGGACACGGTTGAAGAGTACGACCCGGCGACGAATCTGTGGGGCGCGGTGAAGGAGCGCATGCCGCAGGTCCGAAGCGGCGGCGGCTGGGCGACGTGCAATGGAAAGATCTACGTCGGCGGCGGCGAGTGGATCACGCGCGAGTTCTATGCCGCGCTGCGTGCGCTCGATGCGTACGACCCGGCGACTAACACCTGGGAAACGCTGACGCCGCTGCCCGGCGCCGTGCATGGCAACGCGATGGGCTGCATTGGCAATAAGCTGCACACCGTGAGCGGAAAGATGCGTGCGGGCGGCGGTCCGGACCCCGCCACCGCGTCACATGACGTGCTCGAGCTGCCGCAGAGGGGAGGGACGCAATGACGACGTTGAAGTCAACGGTCCTCGCGATCGGGTTGCTCGCCGTCACTGCGGCGATCGTCTACGCACAGAACCCGATGCTCCTGCGCTGGGACAAGGCCGCGCCGTTCCCTGAGCCTGAGGAAGAACTCTACGGCGTTCAGGCCGGCGGCAAGATGTACGTAATCGGTGGCTTCAGCGAGAACGGCAAGCCGGCGCCGGCGATGGTGTACGAGTGGGATCCGGCCGCCGACAAGTGGACGAAGAAGAAATCGATCCCCGTGCCGGTGCATCACCAGGCGCAGGCCGAATACAACGGAAAGATATACGTGTTCGGCGGATGCCAGCGACCGTTGTCAGGTCCCGGGATGGGCGGCTGGGAGCCAGTCGACAACTCATGGGAGTACGACCCGCGCACTGACACGTGGCGTGCACTGGCGCCGATGCCCATCAAACGGTGTTCGGCCGTTGCCGAACAGGTCGGCGGAAAGTTCTACGTGATTGGCGGCGCCACCATCATGGAGAACTCCGGTGAGACAGCGCTCTTCGGCAATCGTCCAGCGCGCGTACTCGGCACCAATCAGGTGTACGACCCCGCCACCAATACATGGGCAAATCGCAGCCCCATGCCGACCACACGAAACCACGCGTTCTCGGGTGTGGTGAACGGAAAGATCTACGTGATCGGCGGACGTCTTGGTGCCGCCCACGTGACCGCCTCGAGCAATACCGATGTCGTTGAGGAATACGACCCCGCGCACGATCTGTGGGGCGCGGTGAAGTCGCGGATGCCGACGCCACGCAGCGGCGGTGGCTGGGGTACGTACAACGGCCGCATCTATGTCGCCGGAGGAGAAGGGCAACACGAGCGCGCCAATTACTCGTTCCGCGCGGTCGAGGCCTACGAACCCGGCACCAATCGCTGGATCGTGCTGCCGTCGATGCCGACCGCACGTCACGGCGCAGCGGGCGCATTCGTCGGCAACAAGTTCCATCTGGTGAGCGGGAAGCCCGAAGGGGGAACCCTGCCGGATCTTGCGGGCAAGGGACTGCCCGTTCACGACGTGCTCGAGATTCCGGCCAGCTTCGGAACGAACTGAGATCCGGGATTCGGGATTCGGGGTTCGAGAAAATCCGGTTCGGAACCGATCACAACAGAGCGAGGAGCGTGATCATGGGGCTGGTGATCCGAAGCTATCGAATCCGGTGCACCAGATTGCGCTGGTGGTGAACGGAATCTTTCTGCTCGAGAACCTCAGGCTTGACGAGCTCGCCTCGCAGCGCGCTTACGAGTTCGCGCTGATCGTCGAGCCGCTGAAGCTGGTGGGTGCCACTGGGTCGACGGTGGCGCCGATCGCAATACGGTGACGCATATGCCGAACCGCCGAACGTTTGTGAAACAGGCGTCGCTTCTCGTTGCAGGAGCGTACGTGGCGCCGTGGCTGAAGTGGGTCAGCGCCGCGGATCTCGAGAGTGCCATCGCCGACACGTCGGGTGGCAAGGTTCGTGGCGTGGTGATGGACGGCGTCAGGATTTTCAAAGGCATTCCGTACGGTGCGCCGACGAGCGGGCAGAACCGATTCAGGCCGCCGGTCAAACCTGCGCCCTGGACTGGCGTGCGCGATGCGCTCGCGTACGGCCCTACGGCACCGCAAACGAGCGACAACTCCGGAACGACCGCCGCAGGGTCGCCGCCGCAGCAAAGCGAAGACTGTCTCGTGCTGAACGTGTTCACACCTGGCTTGAGCGCTGGGCAAAAACGTCCGGTAATGGTCTGGCTGCACGGAGGCGGATTCTCGAGCGGCTCCGGCTCCGGCCGCATTCTCGATGGCACCAGCCTCGCTCACACGCATGACGTCGTCGTCGTGACGCTGAATCACCGGCTGAACGTGTTCGGCTATACGCATCTCGGCGACGCGATGGGGTCCGATTTCGCGGCCTCCAGCAGCGTCGGTTTGCTCGACCTCGTGGCCGCGCTCGAGTGGGTACGAGACAACATCAGCGGGTTTGGCGGCGATCCGAATCTCGTGACGATCTTCGGCCAATCGGGCGGCGGACGAAAGGTCGCCACGCTGATGTCGATGCCGGGTGCAAAGGCACTCTTTCACCGCGCGATCATCGAGAGCGGCGCCGTGCTTCGCCTGACGACGCACGAGGATGCGTCGAAGCAGACCGACTTGCTACTCGCCGAGCTCGGCCTCAAGCGCGGCCAGATACGTGAGCTGCAGAACGTGTCGATGGCGCGTCTGCTCGCCGCCGACGCCGCGGTGCAGCAGAAGATCACGCCGCGTGAGCCGGGCATGACGGCGAACTCGCCGATGGTGGACGGCAAGGTCATTCCCGGCCATCCCTGGGATCCCAGAGGGCCGTCATTGTCGGCGACGATTCCCTTGCTCATCGGATATGCCCACACAGAGGAGACGCTCTACGATCGCCCCACACCCGAGAAGCTGGCGCTCGACGAGGCGGGACTCAAGGAGCGCGCGAGCAAACGGCTCGGCGTCGATCCCACACACGTGATCGAGACGTTCCGCCAGGCCAATCCGCAGGCGTCGCCATGGGATTTGTGGATTTTGATCGCAACCGATCATCCCAGGGGGACGTACTCGCGCGAACTCGCGAAGCGGAAGGCCGATCAACGGAGCGCGCCGGTGTTCGCGTACCGCTACGACTGGGAAACACCTGAAGGCGGTGGTCATATGCGATCGCCGCACACGATCGAGATTCAGTTCGTGTTCAACAACATCAAGATTGCGGGACCGCTCATTTCGAAAATGCCTGAGGCGTATGCGCTCGCCGAGAAGACGAGCGCGGCGTGGGCGGCATTTGCGCGGACCGGCAACCCGAATACGTCCAGACTGCCAGCGTGGCCGGCCTATTCGGCCGCGTTACGCGACACGATGCTGTTCAACAACGAATGCCGCGTCGTCCGCGATCCGGATCGCGGTCCACGCCTCGTGATGGAGCAGGTACTGAAGTTGACGTAACCTACTTCTTGTTCCGCCCGTAGTTGTCCTTCGCCGCGGCGTCGATGAGATTCGCCGTCTCGGTGTTCTCGCACGATGTTTCCATGATGTGCTCGAAGGGCGCTCTCACCAGCTTCACCGGCTGCGCCTTCCACGTACTGGTCAGCACGTTGGGATCATCAGCCGTCACATTGATCTCGAGCGTGTCGGCGTCGACCAAACGATACGTTTCAACCATGTGCAGCGCATCGGAATGAAACGACACATCGCCGTGATGGTGCAGCCAGTTGCGGTCGCTGAAATTCGTGACGTCGACGATGAGCGTGTCGCCCTCCCAGTGACCCACGGCGTCACCGCGGTTTGAAGGCACGACATCGTCGCGATGCGGTCGCCCATCGGTTGGGATGATGCGGAAGCCGTGGTACGTTTCGATGAGCTGAAACATCGTCTTCGGCGTCATTACGATCTCACCGACGAGGCCGTTGCCAACCAGTGGAGTCGGACCGATGATGCTCGGGATGCACCACAGCGCCGGATCGTCTTTGTCGCTGAGCGCCTTCGCCTTCGCCATCGAGTCGGGCTTGTAAAGGCTTCCGAACGACTGGGCGCCGATGCCCTGACGCTCTCCCTCCCGATAGATGGCGGTCGCCTGTGCGGGAATGAGATCGTGCCCCGGCCACCAGACGCCGGTCATGTCCGGATGACCGTCCGGCGTGCGAGGAATCGGATTGGACGCCGCGGACGCGCTGGAGCCGCTGGCCGCCGTGCCCGACTGGGCCGCTGCGGGCACGGAACTCACGAGCACCAGCGACGCCGTCGAGATGACGATCGCTGCCCTCAGCACGGAAGCGACATATGCCTTCTTCATGGCGAACACCTTTCCTCCGTTATCTGTTGGCGTCGGGCTCGTTGCCCTTGGGTCCGATGATGAAGGACCGGCCATCGGCGAGAACGATTTCGCGGGCCGCTCCCTCGTTCTTGGTCACGTCGCGTGCGTGACAACCTCTGATCGTCACCGTCGATCCCACTTTGAATACCTCGGGCTTCACGCCGCTGCGAATGAGCGCGGTCGGCGTCTGTGCTTCGAACCCCCACTGCGCGACGTTGCCGTTCGCGTCCTTGACGTCCAGGTAGATCCAGGAGTGCGGATTGGCCAGTTTGACCTGGGTGATCACGCCCTGGACGGTGATGAGCGCGTTGGCATCGAACGCCGCTGCAAACGAATGATGCGCGGAGACGGGTAAGGCAGTCAGCGCACCGAACACGACAATTGCGGAGGGAACGGCAAAGACCCTGCGTTTCATCTCAGCACCTCTTTTAGAAATCCAGCTGCGCGCTGATCTTGAGGAAACGGCCTACCATGACGATCTGCGGCACCCGGTAAGTGCCGTAGGCCGTACTTTCCGTGAGAACAGCGCTCGAATTCAACGCGTTATACAGATCGAGATTGACCGCCGTCCGACGCTGCTGAAACTTGAAGATCTTGCCGACGCGGAGATCGAGCTGATTGACGCGATCTCCGTACAGCGCGCCGGCGGAAGCAGTGGTTGGCGCCGCCGCCAGCGCATTCGACCCGAACAGATTCACCTGCGCGTTCGCTGCGTTTCCCGACAGCGGGCGTCCAAGTGACTGTGCCGCCAACGCGGTTGGCGCGTTGAATGTGGCCTGCACGATCGGTCCGGGATTGCTCTGGAACGAGCCGCCGACCTGGACGTCCAGTTTCGGGACGGTATACGACCCAAGCGCCTTGACCTGCGTGAGCCACGGAGAATTCATGCTGCAGTAGCCAAGCGGCAACGCCGTCGTGGCGGTGCTGATCAGCTCCGGAAGCTTCGCGACGACGTCGCAGTTGTCAGTACTGGTGCGACCCGTGCTGACGCCGCCCTGGACCGTCAGGCCGCGTGCCAAACGCGCATTGGCGCTGAAGTCGACACCGTTCCAGTGCTCGATTTGCGTGCCGTAGTTGGAAGCGAGTGTCACGAAATTCTGCGCCGGCACGCTGAACTTGGACGGCGCCACGTTATAGAGCCCACAGATCTGATTTGCGCCGCCGCCGGGCAGCCGCGCGTCGGCGGGAGCGGCGATGCAATAGGTGTCGAAGTCGGCGGGCGCCAGCGCCAGGTTGTCTGTGACGCCGAAATTCCCGTACCAGCGACGGAAGTACCCGACGTCGACCGACACCCGCGGCAACACCTGATGTTGAACGCTGGTGGCAAACTCCCAGTCGAACGGACGGCTTCCCCAGCCAGTCGTGGCTTTCGGATCGTACGTGGTGCTGGGGTTCGCTTTCCCGAAGTTCGGATCGTTCAACGGACCGCACTCGCCGTTTGCGGCGGCGCTCGTCAGGTCGCAATCAGGGACGAAATTCCGATTGCCGTCGCTCCACGTCCGCGTGGTGCTGTGGACGACCCGGTTGTATGGAGCCTGCGTGCCGTAGGTGAAGGCAGGGCCGTCTGATCCGATCAGATACTTGTTCAGGCTGATCTTCACGGCTGTCTTGCCGTTTCCGAAAAGGTCGTACGCGGCGCCCATTCTCGGCGTGATGTCCTTCCAGTTCGAATTCGGCGTGCGCGGAAGGGTGAAGTTGCGGCCCGGCGCAAACTGGATGGGCCCGTACGTCTCCTCGGGAAAACTGCTCTTGAAGGAGTCAAACCTCACACCGCCGGTCAGCGTGAGGCGCGTGATGGTCCATCTATCCTGGGCGTAAACGCCGAGGTCGTGATCCAGGTTCCAGCCATCGTGGTACGGCGTCGCGTACACCGTGATCAGATTCGGGACCCCGTTGTTGAACCGATAGTAGAGATTCTGCCTTCCATTCAGGAATAAGAGGGCATCGATATCGCCGTCGCCGTTATTGACACCCACCTTGAAGGCGTGAGCGCCGGTGATGTAGGACGCGGCGGCCCGATACCGCAAATCGTGCTGCCAGCGATCGGCAAAGCCCGCCGGACGCAGCTTGTAGTTGATCTGACTCGATTGCTCGAGCACGCCGATCACATCCGGGTTCGTGCCCGCGTACGGGAACCAGCCCCACCGGTGGTACTGGTGAAACATGCCGGCTTCGAGCAGCAGGCGTGAGGTGACGGGAGAAGTCCATTCGGTGGTGAGCAGATGGTGTGGCCAGCCCCAATGGTTGTCGAACCCGGGCGACGTGGTTGCGCGAATCGCCGACGGGCACGTGCACATGTGCTCTTTCGCGAACGAGAACCCGAACTTATTCCTCTGCGTGGCCTGCCAAGTGAGGCGGACGTTCCCCTCATTCCACATCCCGTCGTTGGAGACGCGGTGGGCCGCGTCCTGATTCAGCGTCCAGACGTTCGGATCGTTGTAGGTGGTGTCGAAGAACATGCCCCCGACCCAGTTCTGCGCGATCTGCAGCCGATGCGATGCGTAGAACCACAGCTTGTTCTGCAGGATCGGACCGCCAAACGCCGGGTTGAGATCCGCGACCTTCTTGAGCGCATTTGGGGTCGTGAAGCCCCGGGCCTTCAGGCCGTCGGTGAAGTTGCTGCTCTGCATCGACTCGTTGGCAAAGCCCGCGAAGATGAGTCCCCTGAAGGTGTTGCCGCCCTCTTTCGGAATGACGTTGACGCGCACTCCGCCTTCCGCCGCCTCGGCGGAGACACCGGAGGTGTCAATCGTCACTTCCTGGGTGCTGCCCATGTTGGGCACGTACGGCGTGTTGTTCACGCCTGCCGACAGCATCAACGAGAGGCCGTTCATCGTCGTTCGCTGATCGAGGCCTCGTCCACCGTGCGACGCGAGCTGCGAGACCGCGTTGCCGCTGCTGCCGCCGACATCCTGCGTGCCGACGCCGTTGAGCGTCAGACCTCCCGAGACGCTGACGCCGGGGAGCAGCACACCGAGGTTCTGCACCAGACGGCCGGTCGGCACCGCGTCGATGACACCGTGATCGAGCACCTGCTGACGCGTCGTGCTCTGCACGTCGACGATCGGCGTTTCGCCGGTAACAGTGATGGTTTCTTCCACTGCGCCGACCCTCAGATCGGCGTTGATCGTCGCGGTGAACGCGCCGCTCAACTCGAGGCCTTCACGTTTGACGGTGTTGAAACCCGGCAATGCGAACGTGACCGTATAGGTGCCGGGTCGGAGGTCGACGATCTTGTATTGGCCGGTGCCGTCGGTGACGACCGAGCGCGTCTGTTCGATCAGCGCAGGACTTGATGCTTCAACGGTGACCCCGGGCAAGACGGCGCCTGAGGCGTCCTTGACGATGCCCGCAATTGAGCCCTGGGCGTAGGTAGTAGCCGGTATGAGAACGATCGACGCGAGCACCAACAGGATCCGGGACCAGACGCGCATAAGTCCTCCATCCATGCGAGAACCCGGCGGCAGGAAAACGGACGAAACGATGGGTCGCTAATCCGCCGTCACACTAGGGCGGAAGCCTGCCACGTGTCAACCGCGATAAAATCCGGCGTTCGCATGCGTTGCCAGGAGATGACGATGAGGATGCTCTTGTGTGTTGCGCTCACGCTCTGCTTGACCTCGAACGCCTTTGGTGAGGAAGTGAAGGTGTACGCAGCGGCCGCGGTGAAATCGCCTTTCGCCAAACTGGCGGAAGATTACGAGAAGGCCACCGGCCACACCGTCGTGTTCGTGTTCGACACCGCGGGAGCGACCGAGCAGAAGTTTCGTGCGGATTCGTCGGCTGCGCTCCTGGTCACGACGGAAGCCTTGATTGCCGACAGGGTCAAGAGCGGCACGCTCAAAGGTGGGACCAATCGTCGACTTGGTGCGACGGTTGCTGCGTTTGCGGTGCCCCCGGGCGCTCCGAAACCGGACATCTCTACGCCGGCGAAGCTGAAGGCGGCGCTGCTGGCGGCTCGTCGTATCGCATTCTCTGATCCCGCCAGAGGCGCGACTGTGGGAACCCACTTCACGAAGGTCATCGAAGCGCTGGGGATCAAGAACGAGGTGCTGCAGAAGGCCACAGTCGCGCCCGATGGTGTCGAGACGATGCGGCTCGTACTGGACAAGAAAGTCGATCTCGGCGTCAGCCAGATGAGCGAGATCGTGCAGGCCAATCGCGACGCGCTCGTCGGTCCGTTCCCCGGTGAGTTCGAGCTGGCGACGACATTTTCGATCTGGTATCGGGCGGACGTCTCTTCATCCGTTAAAGGTTTTGCGGCGCTGATTACGAGTGCGGCAGGCCAGGCACGGCTGGCGGCCGAAGGCTTCCGTCCGGCTTCAGAGCGATAGTTACATCCAGTAGGGTCGTCCGACCTCCGGTTCAGCCGTTAGTCTCAGATGAACGGTGGTGTCGCTGACAATCGTGGCTGTCTGCGACAGCACCTCATAGCCGCTTTTCCACGTCGCCATGTCGTAGCGTCCACCGGGCACTTCTACGTGGGCGATGCCGTCCGAGTCGGTCGTCGCCCTGAACCTGCCTAACCGCAGGTCGACACCCGCGAGAGGAGCGCCGGTGCTCTTGTCGATCACATGCAACGTAACGCGGTGTTCGGGAGGGCTGCTTACAGTCAGGGTCACAACGGAGGTCGCTTCAGCGTGCGGCAACGTTGGCGTGACGTGGATATCCAGCGACAGATCGCCTTCGCGCTCAGGGGCGTTGAGTTCGAGCTCCACCCAGTAGAGCGCCGTCGTTGCGGGCCACGCCTTGGATCCCATCGTCCCCTCACCGATTCGTGTGCCGGTCTCGGTGTAGATGTTGACGATGGAGCCAGAAAGATCACACCCGCCGGGACAGCTGACGCCGACCTTCAGCTTCGCGCGGCGTCCGGTGAAGGTAGGTGAGGGCAGGTCCCAGACGGCTAGACTGATCTCGTGACTCACTGACCCGCCGGCTTCGATCGGCCAAGGTCGCGGAACTTGTTATAACCCTCGACCTCGTTCATCGGCGCGCAGATGCTCTCGGTGATGCCGGCGAAGAGGCCGGACCACCCGAAGTAGGTCATCGCGTCGTTCGGCGTGCGCTTGTAGATTTTCTTCGAGCCGATGTACGTCGCCGTGTAGAACTCCGGATCGTAGAGCGTCAGCTGCATCTCGAGGGTATTGAAATCGACGCGCCGCCAGGTTTCCTCGATCCGGGCATGAAAGCTTTTCG
>Ga0310810_10011561_pt1 | contig 10312 bp, 8 predicted proteins | sample NCmetagenome_FD_207641 | JGI IMG/M metagenome (GOLD analysis project Ga0310810, IMG submission 207641) | Soil microbial communities from experimental microcosm in Duke University, North Carolina, United States - NC | ecosystem: Engineered > Artificial ecosystem > Soil microcosm > Unclassified ...
GCCGTACAGCGTGGCGACCAGGAGCCCGAGGTTCTGGAGCACCGAGATCCCGCTGTGGCTCACCGTCACCGCCATCGCCGCGCCGATGCCGATCGGCGCGTATTTCATGACGATGCCCACGAAGCGGAACATCACCTGGGTGAGCCCCTCGCAGAACTCCAGCATCGTCTCCCGCGGCTTCCCCCGCACCTGGCTGAGCGCGATGCCGAACAGCGTGGCCCAGAAGACCACCTGGAGCACTTCGTTCTCGGCGGCGGCCTGGAAGAAGCTGGTAGGGACGATGTGCTCGAGGAACCCGCCGAACGTGGTCGGAGCGGCCTTGGGGATCGGCGCGTTGGGGTCCGGCGGCGGGAGGATCACGCCGACGCCGGGCTGGGTGATGTGCACCGCGGTCAGCCCGATCACCAGCGCCACCGCGGTCATGAGCCAGAAGTAGCCCAGCGACTTGGCCGCCAGCCGCCCGATCCGCTTGAGGTCGTCGCCGTGGCCCGCAATCCCGATGACCAGCGTCCCGAAGATGATCGGCGTCACCACCGACTTGATCATCCGCAGGAAGACGGTGCTCAGCGGCTTGAGCTGCGCGGCGAACCCGGGCGCGAACTCGCCCAGGGCGATGCCGCAGGCCATCCCGATGAAGATCCACCAGGTGAGCGAGAGGCGGCGCACCCGGTCGAACATCTTCAGCGCCCCTGGGCCACGGCCAGCGCGCCCGCCTTGGTCTCGATGGTGCCCAGCACGCCGGTGTAGGAGGCGCCGAACTTGGCCACGCCGTCGTCCTCCAGCTCGCGGGTGACGGCGGCCAGGTCGATGCCCGCGGCCGCCAGCGCCTTGAGCCGCTCCGGCGCCACGGCCATGCCCTCCTGCATCCGAACCACCGGGTTCCCGTGGTCGCGGTACGCCGCGAACGTCTCGGGCGGGAGCGTGTTCACCGTCCGCGGCGCGACCAGCGCCTCGACGTAGAACGTGTCGGGGTAGCGCGGATCCTTGGTGCTGGTCGAGGCCCAGAGCGGCCGCTGCGGCCGGGCGCCCGCCTGGGCCAGCCGCTGCCACCGCGGCGTGCCGAGCGACCCCTCGAACAGCCGATAGGCGGCACAGGCGTTGGCGATCGCGATCCGGCCGCGCAGGGCGTCGTGCCCGGCGCGGTCGAGCAGCGGGTCCACCTTGCCGTCCACCCGGCTCACGAAGAAGCTGGCGACGGAGGAGACGGGTCCGAGATCCCCGCCCTCGGCCAGCCGCTGCTCCAGTCCGGCCAGCCAGGCCTCGATCACCGCCCTGTAGCGCTCGACCGAGAAGAGCAGGGTGACGTTGACGCTGATCCCCGCGGCCACGCAGTGCGTGATCGCCGGCAGCCCGGCCTCGGTGCCGGGAATCTTGATCATCGCGTTGGGGCGGTCCACCGCGCCCCAGAGGCGCTCCGCCTCGTGGATGGTGGCGCGCGTGTCGTGCGCCAGCGTGGGCGAGACCTCGAGCGACACCTGCCCGTCGACGCCGCCGGTCACCTGGTGCAGCCCGGCGAACTCGTCGCAGGCGGCCCGCACGTCGGCCACGGCCAGCGCCTCGAAGATCTCGCCCGCGCTCCGCCCCTGCTCGCTCAGCCGGCGGATGTCGGCGTCGTACGACGCGCTCCCGGCGATGGCCTTCTCGAAGATCGTCGGGTTCGAGGTCATGCCCCGGAGGCCGTCGTCGCGGATCAGCCGGCGCAGCTCGCCGGTGGCGACCAGGTCTCGGGTGATGTAGTCGTACCAGGGGCTCTGCCCGAGCTCGCCCAGGCGCACCAGGGGATTGGTCATGCCGGTTGCCTCCGCGCCAACAGGGTCCGCACCATCTCGGCGGCTCGCTCCGGGGTGAACTTGAACTCCTGGAACAGGCGATCGCCCGGGGCGGACGCGCCGAAGCCCTCCATCGCGAGCATCGCGCCCGAATCGGTGGTGTACCGCTGCCAGCCGAACGCCGACCCGGCCTCGATGCCCAGGCGGATGCGGACCGTCGGCGGCAGGACCTCGTTGCGGTAGGCCTCGGGCTGCGCCTCGAACAGCTCCCACGAGGGCAGCGACACGACGCGCACCCGCACCCGGTCGGCCTGGAGCAGGCGCGCGGCAGCGAGGGCCACGTGCACCTCGGAGCCGGTGGCGATCAGGATCGCCTGCGGGTTGCCGCCCGGCGAGTCGAGCAGCACGTACCCGCCCCGGCGCGCGCCGGCGGCCGCGCCCAGCGTGCTCCGATCGAACACCGGAAGCTTCTGACGGGTGAGCACCATGACGGTGGGCCCGTTGGTCCGCTCCATCGCCGTGCGCCACGCTTCCACCGTCTCGGTGGCGTCGGCCGGGCGGAGCAGGACCAGATTGGGGATGGCCCGGAGCATGGCCAGGTGCTCCACCGGCTGGTGAGTCGGGCCGTCCTCGCCCAGGCCGATCGAGTCGTGGGTGCCGATGATGATCACCGGCAGCCGCATGATCGCGGCCAGCCGGATGGCGGGCTTCATGTAGTCGGAGAAGACCAGGAAGGTGCTGCCGAACGGCCGGATCCCGCCGTGCGCCGCGATGCCGTTGAGGCAGGCGGCCATCCCGTGCTCCCGCACGCCCCAGTGGAACTGACGCCCCGACGTGGTCGGCCCGAACGTCCCGCCGTGCTTGAGGGTGGTGCCGGTGCTGCCGCCCAGATCGGCCGAGCCGCCCACCAGGTTGGGAACCGCGGCGGCGATGGCCTGGAGCGCGAGGCCGGACGCCTGGCGGGTGGCGAGCTGGCCACCCGAGGGCGAGATCACCGGCAGCGTCTTGTCCCACCCGTCGGGCAGTCGCCCCGCCATCCAGCGCTCGAACTCGGCCGCATGCTCCGGATACTCGCCCGCGTAGGCGTCCCAGCGCTCCCGCCAATCCGCCTGTTCCGCCCCGCCCCGCTCCAGTGCCGTCCGCCAGTGGGCCAGGGCGTCCTCGGGGACGTAGAACGCGGGCTCCGGCGGCCAGCCGAGGATCTCCTTGGTCCGCCGGACCTCCTCCGCGCCAAGCGGGGCGCCGTGCGCCTCCGCGGTGTTCCGCTTGGTCGGCGCCGGATCGGCGATGACCGTGCGGAGGACCACCAGCGTCGGCCGCACGGTCTCCGCGCGGGCCTGCTCCAGCGCCTCCCCGATCGCGGCGAGATCGTTGCCGTCCCCGACCCGGGCGACGTGCCACCCGTAGGCCTCGAAACGGCGCGGCACGTCCTCGCTGAAGCTGAGCGCCGTGTCGCCGTCGATGGTGATGTGATTGTCGTCGTAGATCAGGGTGAGCTTGCCCAGCCGGAGATGACCCGCGAGAGAGACCGCCTCGCTCGCGACCCCTTCCATCAGGTCGCCGTCGCTCACGAACGCCCAGGTCCGGTGGTCCACGATATCGTGGCCCGGCCGGTTGAACTGCTCGGCCAGCAGGCGCTCGGCGATGGCCATGCCGACCGCATTGCCGACCCCCTGGCCCAGCGGGCCTGTGGTGGTCTCCACGCCCGGCGTGTGTCCCCGCTCCGGATGGCCCGGCGTGCGCGAGCCCCACTGCCGGAAGGCCTTGATGTCGTCGAGGGAGAGATCGTAGCCGCTCAGGTGGAGCAGCGCGTACTGCAGCATCGAGGCGTGGCCGCAGGAGAGCACGAAGCGGTCGCGATCGTGCCACGCCGGATCGGCCGGGTTGTGCCGCAGGAAACGGGTCCAGAGCATGTAGGCCGCGGGGGCCAGCGCCATCGGGGTGCCGGGGTGGCCCGACTGGGCCGCCTCGACGGCATCCATGGCCAGTACCCGGATCGCGTTGATGCTGCGCCAGGCCAGCTCGGGATCGGCAATATCGGGATCGCGGACGGAGGCACCACCGGCCGAGGCGGGCCGGATGTGGGTGGTGTCGGCGGTCAGACGAGCTCCTTCGGTCGCGGGTCCCGGCGGGGGAACGGGAGAGCGGAAAATAACCGGCAGGCGGCCCCCGGGGCAGCGCCCTCGGCGCCACTCCCGCGCGAGCGGAGATCAGGGCTAACATGTTGCTGTCCTCCGGCAGCGCCGGCCCCGGCAACCATCCACCGTGGACGCACCGTGCCCGCATCGGTGGTGTACAGCCCCGAACGCACCTACGAGATCCACGAGGTGTCCCGCCTCACCGGGCTCGCGCCGGCACGGCTCCGGGCCTGGGAGCGTCGCTACGAAGTCGTCCGGCCCCGGCGCCTCCCCAACGGCTACCGGGTCTACACCGGCGAGCAGGTGGCCCTGCTCCGGGCCTACGCCCGGCTGGTCGAGGCCGGTGAGCGGATCGGCGACCTGGCGGTTCAGTCACCCGAGATCGTCCTTTCCCGGGTCGAGGCGCAGAGCGAAGACGGCTCGCCCCTCGGCGCCCTGCTCGGCGCAATCCGCGACTACGATCGCGAGCGCCTGGAGGCGCTGGTGGCCCAGCAGCTCTCGCTCCGGGGACTCACCGCCTTCGCGGCCGAGGTAGTGATCCCGCTGGCCCAGGCCGTCGGCGATGCCTGGGCCGTGGGACAGCTGCCGGTCGCCGCGGAGCATCTCGCCAGCGAGGTAGTGGTCCACGCGCTCAAGGCGGGACTCCGAACCGGCCGTGCGGCAGGACCGCTCTTCCTGGCCGGATGTCTCCCGAACGAGCGGCACGAGTGGGGAATCCTGGCGACGCTGGCGGTGCTCCAGGGCGGAGGATGGCGCGTCCAGTACCTCGGCGCCGATCTCCCGGCCGAGGAGACGGTGGAGACGAGCTGGAAGCTCCGTCCGCAGGCCGTGGGCCTGAGCAGCAGCGATGCCAGGGTGGTTCGGGCGGCCCTTCCGTCCCTGGCGGCGCTGCCGCCCCGGCTGCCGCCGGACACGGTCGCCGTCCTCGGCGGGGCCGGCGTGGCGCCGTTCGCTCGACAGCTGCAGGGCTACGGCTATCGCATCGGGCTCGGCACGATGGTGTCGCGGTCATGAGCACGGCACTCCGGACCGGCCGCGCGTCGCCACCGCCGTCGGGTGCGGCCGGGACGGATCGATCCGGCGGCCGTCACGTCCTGGTGATCGGCGCCGGGCTGGGCGGGCTCGCCGCGGCCATACGGCTTCGCCACCGGGGCTACGAAGTCACCGTGCTGGAGCGTCACGCGGTGCCCGGCGGCCGCTGCGGCCTCTGGGAGTCGGAAGGGTTCCGCTTCGACACCGGTCCGACCCTCCTGCTCATGGTCGAGTACCTCCACGCCCTGTTCCGCGACGTGGGTCGCCCGCTCGAGGCCTATCTGGACCTGGTGCAGCTCGATCCGAACTATCGGGTACACTACGCCGACGGTCGTACGCTCGACGTGACCAGCCGGCTCAACGCGATGCTCCAGGAGGTGGAACGCGTGGAGCCGGGCGCCGGCCCCAGGCTCCTCCGCTTTCTGGCCGCCACCTCCCGGCTCTATCGGGTCGGGCTCGACGGCTTCGTGGACCGGAACGTCCACCAGCGGCGGGATTTCCTGAGCCTCAGGAACGCCGCGCTCCTGGTCCGCGGCGGGGCGATGCGACGGCTCGACCGGATGGTCGCGGGGTTTTTCCGGAGCGACGAGCTGCGGCACACCTTCAGCTTCCAGAGCCTGTACCTGGGGCTCTCGCCGTTCGAAGCGCCGGCGATCTATGGCCTCCTGCCCTACGCCGAGGTCGCCGGCGGGCTCTACTTCCCGCTCGGCGGGATGCACGCGCTCCCCCGTGCACTGGCTCGTCTGGCGACGGAGCTTGGCGTGCGCGTCCGCTATCGGAGCGACGTCGTCGCGCTGGAGCGCGAGAACGGGCGCATCACCGCGGCGCAGCTCGCCGACGGCACCCGGCTCCCGGCCGATCTCGTCCTGGCCAACGCCGACCTGCCCTACGTCTACCAGGCCCTCCTGGGCGAGCCCCATCCGCGCGCCGGGCGCTTCGCCTTCAGCTGCAGCGCGTTCCTGATGTATCTCGGGGTCCGGGGTCGGTATCCCGGTCTGCCCCACCACACGCTGGTCGTCCCGGCCGACCTTCGCTCGGCCTGCACCGACATCTTCACCCGGTACCGGGTGCCCGACCTGCCGCCCTACTACGTCTGCAATCCCAGCAAGACCGATCCGTCGCTCGCGCCGGCGGGATGCGAGAACCTGTACGTGCTGGTGCCCGTGCCGAGCCAGGCGCCCGGACGCGAGATCGACTGGACCATCGAGGGGCCCCGGCTGGAGCAGGCGATGCTCGCCCGGCTGGAACGGTTCGGTCTTCCCGGCCTGCGCGACCGGGTGGTGACCAGTCGGACCTTTACGCCGGCGGACTTCGGCAGCCAGCTCTCGGCGACCCGCGGGGAGGCCTTCGGTCTGGCGCACGGCCTTGACCAGGTGGGCTACCTGCGGCCGCACAATCGCCATTCCCGGTATCGCAATCTCTATTTCGTGGGCCAGAGCACCCATCCCGGATGCGGCGTCCCGATGGTGCTCATCTCGGCCCGACTGGTGGCCGAGCGGATGGCGGAGGAGCATGGAGTGACCCGGTGAGCTCGGCCGACGCGCGGGCCGTCTGCCGGAGCTACGCCCTGGCCGAGCGGACCACGGCGGTGTGGGCCCGGAGCTTCCACTTCGCCAGCCGCTTCCTCCCCCGCGCCAAGCGGCGGGCGGTGTTCGCGCTCTACGACTACTGCCGTCATGCCGACAACCTGGTGGATCTTCGCGGCAGCCGGCCGGCCGGCGCCGTGCGCGCCGACCTGGCGGCCCTGGGCCGGACCGTGCGCGCGCTTCACGCCGGTGATCCGGCGCCCGAGCGCTGGCTCGCCCTGGGCGACACGCTCGGCCGATACGACGTGCCGCTGGAGCCGCTCCTCGCCCTGCTCGACGGGGTGGCCATGGACCTCGATCCGGTGCGCTGCCCCGACTACCCCGCGCTCCACCGCTACTGCCGGCTGGTGGCCGGCGGAGTAGGACTGATGCTCGGACCGGTGCTCGGCGCCACCGACGGTCGCTTCCCCGAGCCCGGGATCGGCCTCGGCGTGGCGATGCAGCTCACCAACGTCCTGCGCGACGTCGGGGAGGATCTGGATCACGGGCGACGTTACCTGCCCGCCGACGAGCTGGCCCGCTTCGGGGTAGACCACCGGGCCCTCGAGCGCCGCGAGGTCACGCCCGAGTTCGTGGCCCTCATGCGCTTTCAGGTGACACGTGCCCGCCGGCTCTTCCGCGCCGCCGACGCGGTGGTGGATCTCTTTCCACGCGACGGGTCGCGCCTCACCGTGCGGCTCCTCCAGCGCACCTACGCCGGAATTCTCGACGCGATCGAGCGGCAGGGATACGACGTGTTCCGCCGCCGGGCCTACGTCTCCGGCCTTCGCAAGGTGAGCATCCTGGTGCGCTCGGCCTGCGCGACGGCGCCCTGGGCCGGGTGGCCCGAGGTCACCGCGGGCGAGGGCGGATGAGCGAGACGATCGCGAGCCGCATGTTCGAGCGCTACGTGCGGCGCCAGGCTGCGCGCTCCTTCGCCGCGGTGCATTGGCGTTCCACCGGGGTCCCCGAGCGCTGGCGGCCGGACGTCCCCACGCTGTTCGTCGCGAACCACTCCAATTGGTGGGATGGCGGCCTCGCCTTCCTGGTGAGCCGCGCCCTCGGACTTCGCTTCCGCATCCTGATGGAGGCGCGGCAGCTCGCGCGCTATCGCTTCTTCCTCCGGATCGGGGCGCTGCCGCTCCGGCGGGAGCCGCCCCGCGCCGCATGGGCGGATCTGCTCGCCGCTGGTGCCGAGCTTCGGGGAGATACCGGGCTCTGGATCTTTCCCCAGGGAGAGCGCCGGCCTCCCGCGGAGCGCCCGCTTCGGTGTGAGCGCGGGGCGGCCCAGCTCGTGCACGCGGTGTCCGGACCGCTTCGCGTCTGCCCGGTGGCGTTTCGATACGCCTTCGTAGGCGAGCAGCGGCCCGAGGCCTTCGCACTGGTCGGCGAGGAGTGGATCCCCGGCCCGGCGGAGCGCCTGGCTTCCCGCCGGGTGCTGATGCAGCGGATCGCCGCCCGGCTGGAAGACACGCTCGACGCGCTCGACGGACTGGTGGCCCACGAGCGGCTCGAGGCATTCCGGCCGCTCACCGCCGGAGGGCTCTCGGTCAACAAGCGGCTGGACCGCTTCCGTCATGCCGTTGGACTGCTGCGGGGGCCCTTCGAGGCGCGGAATGGATGACATCGCCATCCTGCGCGTGCTGCACGTCGCGGGAGCGGTGCTGCTGCTGGGGAACGTCACGGTTACCGGGGTCTGGGCGGCGTACCTTTACCGCGCCCGGGACCGGGTTCCCTTCCAGCCCGTGGCCCGCGCCATCCTCTGGACCGATCTGATCTTCACGATAGGGGGAGGGGCCCTTCTCACCGTCTCGGGCATCCTCCTGGTACTCCGCCGAGGCTACGCGGTGGCCGGAACGCCATGGCTGCTCCAGGGGATCGTAGTGCTCGGTGCCGCCACGGCGCTCTGGCTCGGGGTGCTCCTGCCCGCGCAATTCCAGATGGAGCGCGCCGGTGCGGGCGACACGGAGGGGTTGGGGCGAGCGTTCCGCCGGTGGAGTGTGGTGGGATGGGTCGCGACCGCCCTGCTGTATTACGGGCTCTGGGCCATGGCGGGGAGGGGTGGAGCGTAGTTAGTTGAGGAAAGCCCCCGAGTCGGAGGTCCCTCGATGGACGAGTATCAGACCCCGGAGCTGGAGGAAGGCCAGAGCCTGCGGGTGCGCTTCCGCCGGACGCGGCGCAAGCCGCGGTGGCTGATCGTCCTCCTGGTATTCGTGTTGCCTATCCTGGTCGGTGCGGCGGTGATCCTGCTGGCGGGGCCGCCCATCGCGTTCGAGGTGGTCCGCCGGCTGGCCACCCGCCGGTTCCCCGACGTGCACTGGATCGACCCGAAGGGGCTGGTCGCCTGGCAGGCCGATACGAAGCGGGTCCAGCCGGTCCTGCTCGATGCCCGCACCGTGGACGAGTACGCCGTGAGCCACCTCCACGGCGCCCTCCGGATGGACCCCTACCGGCCGCTGCTCCGGCCGCTCCGGGGGATGCCGAAGGACACCGCGATCGTGGTCTACAGCACCGTCGGGTATCGCGGCGCGCGGCTGGTGCACTGGCTGACCGCGCAGGGCTACAACAACGCGACCGCGCTCTCGGGGAGCATCTTCGCCTGGGCCAACGAGGGGAGGCCGCTGGAGCGGGAGGGGCGCCCGGTGACCGAGGTGCACCCCTACGACGACTCCTGGAAGTACCTGTTGTCCTCGGATTATCGAATCGACGTCCCGGCGGTGGAGAAGAAGTCCGCGGCGCCCTGATGCCGGCTCAGCGGTCGGCGAGGTAGCCGTGGATGAACTGCACCGCCATGGCTCCCTCGCCCACCGCCGACGCGATTCGCTTGACCGATCCCGCGCGCACGTCGCCGGCCACGAACACCCCGGGCACCGATGTCTCCAACCGCTCGTTGGCCAGGATGAAGCCCTGCTCGTCCCGATCCACCACCCCTTCCAGCCACTGGGTCCGCGGCTCCGCTCCGATGAAGACGAATAGCCCGTCGGCCGCGACCGTCCGGCGATCGCTCTCGTCCGTGCGCTGCAGCACCAGCCGCTCCAGGTGCTTCCGGCCTTCGGCGCCGACCACCGTGTGGCCGGGACAGGTCTCGATGTTGGGAAGCTCGCCGATCCGCTCGAGGAGATACTGGCTCATGGTGTCCTCCAGCGACGGCTCGGGCGCCACGATGGTGACCCGGCGGGCGTACTCCGCCAGGAGAACCGCCGCCTGACCCGCCGAATTGCCTCCCCCGAGCACATACAGCCTCTGGTCCCGACAGTCGCTGGCCTCGGCGACCGCGGCGCCGTAGTAGACACCCCGTCCGACCAGGTCGGGGCAACCGGGCGCCTCCAGCCATCGGAAGGCCACGCCGGTGGCCAGGAGAACGGCGTGAGCCGCCACTGTCTTTTCATCATCGAGACAGATCTCCCGGTACCGCCCCTTTACCGCCAGGCTCTCGACGTGGCGGGTGGACAGAATCTCCACACCGAAGCGCTCGGCCTGGGCCACCGTCCGTTGGGCAAAGTCGCGTCCGCTCAGGCCTTCGGGGAATCCGGGGTAGTTCTCGATCTTGGCGCTGTACCCCGCCTGCCCGCCCGGGACCTCCTGCTCGACCACGATGGTGCGGATCCCTTCGGAGGCCGCATACACCGCCGCGGACAATCCCGCCGGTCCGCCGCCCACGATGAGCAGGTCGTAGAAGGGCTGGTCCGGCTCCGTGTCCAGCCCGATCCGTTCGGCCAGGTCCCGCACCGCCGGGCGGACCAGCCGGGTGCCGTCGGGCAGGATCACGATCGGCAGGGTCTCCCGGCCGTCCCGCGTATCGCCCAGG